>UMBT01014480.1_pt1 | contig 338267 bp, 262 predicted proteins | sample 1964001 | NCBI WGS metagenome assembly UMBT01 (sample SAMEA4835945, study PRJEB28245) | human gut metagenome | biome: gut microbiome; material: fecal sample | place: Denmark | collected 2008
TACCCTGTTGTGGCGTGTCTGGAACATGAGGTTCTTGAACATGTGCGATAAATCCGAAATTTTGGATTTGAGCCATTATCAGAACTTTCTTATTTTTTTTGTTTGACATTCTAAATATATTGAAATTCAGCATCTTTTTTATATAATAAGTTCTGATTATTTTTACGGTCGTAATATGCAGGGTATAGAATATATTCTGTATCAATTTGGAGATAAGGCTGTAATGTTTGTATTTGCTCAATAGTCCTTTTCGTAAATTTGGATATCTTAATGATTTTTCTGATTGCATTTGACCTCCTGTTTCTAAAGAGAAACTGCTCAGTGGAAGTTTCTAGTATTTGTCCAATAAAGCACATAGGTTGTATTCTGTTTCCCACATTCTTGACTGTTGAACTCTGTACCAATTCTTCAGGCCGTTGCGTAACTCCCATTCCAATAACACCGGGCATATCAAATTGTCAATTCTTTATTACTTGGCATTTTTTAGAAGATGTTACGTTGGCATATAGTTTTGAGCTTGTATGAAAAATGACATTTACTACTAATGAATCAACTTTACATAACATAACCATATTTTGCATCGGAAATATGAGATAATTTTCCTTTTTTATTGTATCTTTGTATTTGATAGGCATGGAATTTTCATAATGCATGAGTTTAACCATCCATAATATTAATGAATGATTCCACTTACGTGCTGTATCTTAACATTTTAATATTTATTTAAAACTCTAACTTAAGTATAAATTACTTCTATTTTTTGTTTTATGAGTTCTAATTTTAAAACACCTCTTTCTGTATATGTCTTGTATGACAAGGATAATACTAAAGGTAGCGAAACATATGAGAAAATTTACCATCTTCTGTGTCGTAATTCAAGTAGGCCTTTTGAAGATGGGCTTGATATACCAGTGTTCTTTCGAACGGATATGGCCAATCAAATTCCCCCGATAGATATAAACTTCAGTAATAAAACTATTGCAATATTATTGGTTGATGACAATATGTATTGTAATACTATATGGGATGAGTATATAAAAGAATTATTAGTAAAAGAAGACAATGGGGCACTAAAAATATTTGCCGTCAAACTATCCAAGTATGCTTTCGACATAAACCCACTTCTTCAAGAAGAACAGTTTATTTGTTTGAAAAATGAGAATATTGAAACTGATTGGCATGAATTTCAAATAAGACTTTATGATAACATTTTACGCTATTTAAAGTCTTATAAAGTTGGGCAAAAGCTAAAATTATTCATTAGCCATTCTAAAAAGGATAAAGATCATTTAGGTGAATCTACGGCAATTTCTTTAAGAGATTATTTGCGTTCAGATACTAAACTCGATTCTTTCTTCGATGTTAATGATATTTTGGATGGTCATCAATTTGCCCAACAGATTCAGTCAGGTATAGCTTCATCCTTATTAGTTATCATAGAATCTGATACATATTCAGAAAGAGAATGGTGTCGAATTGAAGCTATCTCTGGTAAGAAAAATAATGTACCTTCAATATTAGTAAATGTATTGAATGGAGTTTCTTCTCGAACATTCCCGTATTTGGGTAATATGCCAAAGATTAGATTTAATGGCAAATGGGATGACGTAATTATCTTGCTTCTACGTACTGCGTTAGACCAATATTATGAGAAAGAATATCTTGAGCAATTGGTAATGAAGTGCGATTTGCAAAATACTTCTATTCTTCCTGTTCCTCCGGAATTAATGAATTTAATTAATATTGAAGATAATATAAAATCAATACTCTATCCTGAACCACCGTTAGGTCGTGAAGAGTTGGAGGTTTTGAATAAAAATGGTAAGATTACAAGTTTTGTTACTCCGAGTCAGTTATATTCAAATATGAATAAGATACAGGATAAGAAAATCGCAATTTCTATTTCGGAAACTCCGGAGGCTTTAACTAAAGGAATCGGCAAAGCCATGTTTGATGATTTATCTGTTGAAATAGCTCGTCATCTGCTTGTTACTGGAGCTAAATTGGTGTATGGAGGTGATCTTAGAATTGGTGGTTTCACAAAACTTTTATGCGATCTTTCATGTCAGTATGGCATAAAAGAAAAGTCTGATCCAAGTACAATCTATTTCACAAATTATTTTGCTTGGCCTATATTTAATAGGCTCTCAAAATCTGACATCGCTGAATTTAAATACGACCGTGTGGAAATAGTAAAAACAGAAATACCCAAAGGTGTAGGTGAGGAGGATAAGGGGAAGTTCTTTGAGCCAACTACGCCAAGCAAAATGTTTCTTTGGGCAAATTCTTTATCTATTATGCGTAAAGAAATGGAAGAGAATGTTAATGCACGTATCGTTTTGGGTGGCAAAATTGTCAATTTTAAGGGGCGTATGGCCGGAATATTTGAAGAGGCGATTTGTGCTATACAGAAAAAACATCCAATTTATTTATTAGGAGGATTTGGTGGAGCTTCTGCACAAATAGTGAAACTAATGAAAGGTGAAACTACGGCAGAAAAACTATTTGAAGAAGCAAAAACCAATGAGGATTATAAAAAATTAATTGAATATTGCCAAATGAGTTGTCTGCCAACGATAAATTACGATGAACTAAAGAAATTCGAAAATAAGGATTATCAGGTTCTTAGAAATGGACTTGATAAAGATGAAAATGAAATTTTATTCAACTCTATTAATATTCCCGAGATAATATCATTGATTCTCAAGGGTATTAATAAAGCTTTTAACTATTAATATAAATTATGCATAAAGTATTTGTAAGTTTTCATCATGCCAATGACCAGAAATATAAAGAAGGTTTGGTTAGTTGGGCTGAAAAAAATAAAGTATTCATTGATGGCTCTGTTGACATGGGCGAGATTCCAGAAGATTGGGACGACCAAAAGATACGCGAATATATACGCGACGAGCATTTGAAGGATACAACCGTAACCATTTTACTTGTAGGAACTGAAACAAAAAATCGCAAGCATATTGATTGGGAGTTATATTCAAGTATGTACGATGGTACGGTGAATAAGAAGTCCGGCATTATTGTGATATTACTACCATCTGTTAAAAGCGAATATTATACATGCGCTCATAGTAGTGAGAAAACGTTCTACCCAGAGACGACACAATGGATGTCTATTGATAGCCGAGAAGAGTATCATAGGCGTTATCCATACTTACCGGAACGCATCATTGATAATTTGCTCGAACCCAATGCCTTTATATCTGTAATCAATTGGGATAAGCTAACACCAGATATTTTGAGACAGATGATTGATAATGCATATAATAGTCGTGCCACTTGCACTTATGATTTATCAAGGCCAATGCGTAAAAAAAATGGATAAGTAGAATAATAGATTATGGCATTAAATAGATTTTATTTAACCGAAAATTCCATTGCACAAAGAAGTGGTTTATGTATATTCATAAGTCACCAAAAAAGAGATGCGGACACTGCTAAAAAAATAGCAGACTATTTTATTACTTCTGGTATTGATGTCTATTTTGATGAATATGATACAAAAATAGACAGAACGAGACCTTACTCGGTTGTAAGTGCAATTAAAACAGGTATCAGAAACAGCACGCACATGTTATGTCTTTTATCCCAAAATGCATTGGATTCAAAATGGATCCCTTGGGAAGTTGGATATGGATATGATAGAACAACTGTTGTAGGGTTAACATTAAAAGAAATATCACAATCAGTCTTACCCGAGTATCTTCAAATCGTTCCAATTCTAAGAGGTACAAAATCGTTGAATAACTTTATTTCTAATGTGTTAAAACGAGATGAATCAACGCTTATAAATGAGAGGAAATTATTTGCCGCATATCAATCTCAGCATCCTTTAGACTCTGTTCTTAATTGGGAACTGTAACATAACTTCCAGCAGGTATAATACCTTGCTGGAAGTTTATATAATATACCAAACAGTACTTGTATATCTTAATCGGGTAAGAGGAAAACGAAGAAGTAAAATTTCTCCTACTCAATTTGTTTTTGTAAGTCCTAAAAGTATTTCAAGATTTGCTTTTCCTTCCTCTGTCTTCCACTTTTTTCTCATTTTCTTTTGATTTTCGCCTTCAAGGGTTTCCAAAGCTTTTTCTTCTTGTTTTGTGGTTATATCAAGATATACCATTGTGGTTTGAATACTTTCATGCCCAAGTAAGTATGAGATTTGGGCTATGTTCATCCCGTTTTCAAGCCAGTGTGAAGCTTTGGCATGCCTAAATTGATGGGCATGTAAATCCATAGGAACATCTTGGCACCTTTCATGAGCCATTGTGGCATATTTTTTCAGCATCTTGTTCACGTTTTCAGCGGACATCGGGACATATATGCCTTTGCTCTTAGAACAGAAAAGTAATGCATTTGCATCATTCTGTTTCGGATGGTATTTGATAAGATACCTTTTCAAGCATTGTGCTGGCTTGGCCAAAAGAGGAATCGGACGTTTCTTTCTTCCTTTGCCAATGACTATTATGTGAGGTTTTACACAGTCTATAACAATATTGCTAATTTTCAGAGTCAGAAGCTCGTTGATGCGCACAGCGGTGGAATATAAGAGAAGCATCAGAGTGTAATCACGAAAGCCTATAGTACTCCCTTGATTAGGCATGGACAACAATACATCAACAGCCTGTTTACTGAGCCCGATGACCTTTCTTTTAGAGTTTTTCTCATTTGGAACATTTTCCGCTTGTAAGAAAACAGACATATAGGATATATCTCTAAACGACAAATATTTCAGAAAAACACGCAAAGCTGACAATCTTACATTACATGTTGCTGGACTGCAACCCCTATTTTCCTTTAACCAAATGATCCACTCCATTATATATTCCATACAGAAACATTCTGCGCTTAATGTTTCTGGTGTAGTGCCTTTTATGACTCTGAGGAATTCTACATAGAGTTTCACGGAGATCTTATAATTTCTCTTTGTGTGAGGACTGCATGCCTTGATTGAAGGGACATAGTGTTCGAGCCAGTCATGCAGATAATCAGCTATCTGCATTGCTTGCGGATTAATCTTCTTTTTCATCTGTCTTTAATTTTAATAATTGATTCTCTGTATATTCCATTATATCAGAAATCGCTGGGGTCAAGGAATAATAAGCCAGCGTGCTCTCTATTTGCCGGTGTCCCATGCTCTTGCTTAAAGCCAACAACTTGTCATGGATGGTAAATCCTTGGTGTGTCCAGCTGTTTATGTTTTCTATGGCATAGTTGTGTCTTAGCTCATATGGGATAGCGTAGGATGAATTGCAACTTTGCCACAACACCCGAAAATGATACGTAACCCAAACAGAAGGGTGAGACTTGTCATCCGGTGTCGGAAAGAACACTTTGCGGTGCGGTACTAACCTAGATATATTCTCGTCGTAAGTACGCATTAGAGCCAACATTGTATTATGGAGAACGACATAATGTTGGTCATGCCCTTTACTTCGCTTGATGGAAATTACGCCATTTTCAAGGTTTACATCATCACGTTCCAGCAGGATGGCTTCGGTTGTCCTCATCCCAGAACTGTACAATAAGCGAAAGAATACTGGCAGTGTCATGCGTTGGATTGTGGCGAGACGGCCACGTCTTGGCTTTGTGTTGTCGCAAGCATTGAAGAAGCGTTTCAATTCATCATATGTGAAAGGATGCGGCGTATAAGTTCTTGGCACAGACCTTGGCACTTTTGGCAGGGCTATTTTTGTCATTCCACGTTTGTTCATGTATTTGATGAAGTCCAGAATAGGATATACACGTGACACGCAAGAGTTTGTGCATTCAGATGGACGTTGCCTGCACCATCTGTCCACGATTTCTTGGGATAGTTCGATCTGTCCGGGATATTCCCTCGCACAAAAATGGTCAAATAGTATTACGTTCTTGATATAGCTGTGGCTGTCACGCCCGGAAGCCTTGCGGTATTTTACGTATCCTTCTATCGCGTTGGAAAGGAATGAAGTCGTTTTCATCTGCCAAACACCTCCTTTCCAACCGGGAATCCCTCGATGCTTAGCGAACACTCTTTCAGGTGTTTGAATTCCGCACTGAGATAGCGGTCGAGAGAGCTTGGGGACGAATGGCCAAGGGTGGCACTTATAACAGGCTGTTGCACACCGCCCTGCAACAGGGATGTCGCTACATGGTGGCGAAACAGGTGCATGCTCTTTCTTTCATTTTCACCTTGCCTTATTCCTGCTTTGTACATGACTTTTGAGCATATGGCATCAAGATTGCTTGTGTGGAGTCTTCTGTGTGGCACGTGTACTGTGAGAAAAACATATGGTTCCGGGCATTGGGGACGCTCTTTGAGCAGGTAATCAAAGACAGCATTCCCGACTACGGCGCGAAGCGGCAATGTAAGGGGCTGTCCCGTTTTTGCCTGTGTGATTTTTATAAGGTCGTGTTCCCAATCGAAGTTCTCAAGCGTGAGAGCTGAGATGTCACACCCACGCAATCCCGTGTACATGGCCAAGGTTATGATGGCTTTGTCCTGCAGGGATATTGTGCCGTCGTGCTCCAAGGTATGCCTGATGGCCGTCAGTTCTTGCTCTGTAAGGTATTGAATGTTCTTACGCATGTTGGGTATGGCCGGCAGATATGCGATTATACGTTCAACGGATTTGCCATAGTAAGGCAAACAGGCTTTCAGCCCATACTCCACCGAATATTTGAGCGAATGGCCCATCTTCTGTTTTTCGTCTTTGGAAAACACTTCCAACACCGCATCCTCTGTTATTGATTCGAATGAATACACACCCATTTCCTGTAACCGGAAGAAGAACGAAGATAGCGCATACTTCACGTTTGTTGAAAATTTGCAACGCCTGTCTACCACGTTGAAAGCCATGTCCGTTACATTCCTGTATTCTTCGCCAAGCAATTCGTAATGGTGAGGTTTGATGTAGTGTTTGCATCCGTCGGGTAATAATCCATTCTCGATATATTGGCAGATTACACGTAACAGGCGTACCTTGTTTCTGCAAGTATACTTGTTGGACCACAATTCTTTTAGTGTCGGTTCAACATCGGCGAGACTCTTCCATTTGTAATGTTCGGAATTGCCCGATAACCACTCAGCCATTTTCTTCACATAGTCTATGTACATGGCTGAATAACCTGTGTCTTGTAAATAAGAAACAAGCCCTTTGACTTTTTCATTCAGATTAAATATGTCCATAATCGCATCTTGTTTGAATGTTATTCTACAATTATAGACGGAATATAATCAGAACTGATTAAGACTCAAAACAAATGATTGCTAAACAATTGAATAATTTTATCGGAAATTCCTAAAAGTTCTGATAATGGCATTCATCGACAAAGATGTGGTCTATACCCATTGAATGAAAGTCCACGGTATCATCCTTGCGGCCGTCCAGTTTTGTACGGAGTTCTGACAGCTTCGCCTTCAAATTTTCCTGTCGCACTTCCAGCCCTTTCTGCATCTTGCGGCTGCGGTAGCGCATGGTGGATTTTTCCAACACTTCAAGGCTTCGCTCCACATCGTAAAGCTCTTCGGTGAATATCTCTATCATGGTTTCCTCGGACTGCGGTATCTTGGAGAATTGCTCGTGCGTCAGGATGATGCAATCCCAGTTGTTGTTCTTGATTTTGGAAAACACCTCTTTGCGGTTGGCCGGTGTGAAATCTTCCTTGCCCGGGTACAGGACTTTTGCGTTAGGGTATGCCTTGCGGAACGTGTCGGCAATTTCGTGTACATTCGCTTTCAGGCCGATAATCAGAGGCTTCTGTACCAATCCCAGACGCTTCATTTCATAGGCCGAGACGCACATAATCATGGTCTTGCCTGTGCCTACTTCGTGCCAGCAGATACCGCCGCCAAGTTGCTTAATCATCCAAATTGCGTCTTTCTGTGACGGGTAGAGTTCGTTGTACGGGAACTGCTCAAAGGAAAGCTGCGGAAAGGTCTGTGCCGAGCCGTCATAGGCCGGACGGACATAGCAGTTGAAACGCTCGTTGTATGTGCGTACCAGTTCATCCCTGACTTCCAGAGGACGGGCATCGAGCCACTGGTTGAAATTGCTGCGGATTTCCTGTATCTTGGTGGCCGCTTCCTGAATGGCTTCCTCGTCGGGCACACGTACCTTGTCGCCGTTGCGATACACTTCTTTGGTTATCTCCGGCACTGTGTCATGCAAGGCATGGACAAACAGGTCTTCACCGTTGAAATTGCGCACGGAATAGGTATTGTATGCTGCCGGGGAGTAACCTTTCAGACGCATTACATAGGTATCGTTGACATCAAAGTACATCACTTCGGCTTCCACCCCGAAAAGGTCTGCCGCAAAGTCAGCGTAAAGCTGCGGGTCAATCCAACGCTCGCCCATGTTTATATCCAGCTCTTCATAGGGAATTGTTTCGGGCGTTGCGTTCTCCAGTGCCCTTGCGGAGATTTCCGTCCAATCCCTTTCCCTGCCGGAAAGGTCATCAAGGCAGGATGTGAGTTCCTTGTACTTGTCAACCACATTTCCGGCAAGAAACCTGCCTTTGTGTTCCCATTCTTCCGTGAGGGGATTGTAGTAAATCTCGCCCTGCAACGCTGCGATTACATCTTCATCAGATAGGCCGGTAGAGCGCATGATGTAGTCCATTTCCACCTTGCCGTAGAAATTGAGGCTGCTTGCCAGTGCTTCCGACGGCTGTAAAATGCGGTCAGCCACAATCTTTGTGAAAGCCACTGGCTCACGCATGATGTCGGCCTTGACTATATCGCCGCCAAGCTGCATTTCGATAGTGAACACCTCGACACCGAGGCTGTCAAGCATGATAAACTCCTTGTTGTCGTTCTCATGGAAAAATCCCCATTTGGCTACAAAGGCATCATACAGCGTGTTCAGCCGCTCACGTATGGCCGTCTGTTCGGTCTGCAGATCCCTTTCCCTGACAGAAAGCATGAAATACGCTTCACGGACAGGGAAATAGTCGGCTGCACGCTCCATATTGACCTTTCCCTCGTCCACCGGAACGAAATCCACGGCCACATCGGTATAGTGGCTTGACTTGCGGAACACGACCGTACCAATCTGCCCCTCGAACATTACCAATGTACCGCTTTTCATCCAGTCCTCGAGTTTTTCCGTGTAGGCTCTCCGTCCTCTGTTTACGGAGAGTGCGGTCGTCTCCTGCATCCCGAACAGCGACATCTGCACGGACGCTTCGCCCTGCTGTCCGAAAAGTATTTTGCGGAAATACCGGTCAAAGTCGTATTTGAGCAAAGCGGAAAGGTATTGTGCCATGGCCGCATCAGAGCCGAGCCACTGGTGTTTGCGTACATATTTGCCGTGCTGGTTCATCACGATACGGCTGTCGGTCGCCAGTACGGTCTTCGGCATGGAAAACAGCCTGTTGGCGTTTTCAGTCATCGTTCCGTTCATGTCGTACATTTCCTTGGCTACCTGCAAAAACATCTGTTCACGTGCGGAGAGTGCCGTCTTATTGGTATGTTTCTGGAATATGAGCAGGTCGCTGCCCACCTCGATACCGCTTGTCTGCATGAAAAGAGCGTCAGGCAAACGTACTGCGCTGATAAGGTCGGCATGGTTCACCAGATACTCACGTACAAACTTATTTCCTGCCGTGTCGGCCACACCTCTTGAAGTGACAAAGGCAAGCAGACCGCCCTCGGAAAGCAGTTCCATAGCCTTGACAAAAAAATAGTTGTGAATGGTCTTTGTGGCCTGTTCGTAGATACCGCCCTTTTTCCACAGGTCGGCATCGAACACACGGAAGTTGCCGAAAGGAATGTTTGACGCAATGACATCGAATTTCCGATGCTCCAGCTCCTGTGTGCCTATCGTTTCAAAGCCTGCCGTTACGGTGGTTGCGTCCTCATGCAGCAGCGAAAGTACAAGTCCTGTAATGGTGTCTTTCTCAAAAGCATAGCTGCGTGTGCCGGGCATGGCTACAGGCAGGAAACCGCCGATGCCTGCGCTCGGTTCAAGAAAACTTTGCATCTGCAAGCCGTTGGCAGAAAAGGTCTTGTGTATCTGTGCCGCCACTGCGTCAATCAGGAATTGCGGCGTGTAGAACGCTGTCAGAACTGAAGACTTGATGCTTTCAACAAGCGAACGGCAAGCTGCCTCGTCACCCCCTGCAAGTGTCCTTAACGCATCCAGCAGACGGTTCAAAAGCCCTGCAACCCCTTTGTCAAGCGGTTTGTCCGTACCCAAGTCCAGCACGTCCTTGATACCGCCGAAACCTGAATACTGCGCCAATATCTGTTTTTCCTCTTGTGTAGCCGTCCTGCCCTGTATGCGAATAGCTACTGCTGTCTCTATGGCCTTGATGTTGGCCGATAATGATGTCAATTTGTTGTAACCCATGATTTAACCTATTTTTTTATTTCCCTTTTTTCGGCCCGTTTGCGGCCGCAGGGATTATTTTTCTGCCTTGAAAGGTGGCGGTGGACATCCGCCATGGCCGGTAAGGAAAAATACGCTCGACAGCCGGAGAGGAAGATTTTTCCGAGACCCCACGGGCAGAATGCCGGCATTGGCAGGAATGGAAACCGGCGGTTACCTTTGCTGAAAAATCCAATCCCCCGAGGTCGCACGGCGGAGAACGGAAGAGCAGCTACAAGAGGGATGGATAGAAAAGGATTGAAAACAGGCGGATGGAAAAATAGAAAAGGAAGATCTGAGGTAAAAAAGGGACGGCGCATGGCCATGCCGTCGATAAAAAGGGACTATGCCGTCGGCAGACCGAAGCCGGAACAGACCCTGCCGGGCCCCGGTAAGGTCTGTCCGTGGATTATCAGTCAATATCGTAACCAATCATGAACTCGTCATTGATTAGCAGATAGTAATAGCCGTTGCCGCAATTCCGGTACTCCTTGCTGAATCCTGCAGCCATGTCACCATTGTCCCGCGGCTCGCACCAAAGCGTACCGTCATAACCGCAAAAGTCGAAACGAAGCGTCGAGAATTTCTCCTTATTCTTCATGGCCTGGCGGAACCGCTGCATGTCCCAGCTTCCGCAATACTTCTCAATCGTGGAGAGTCGGATGCACTTTCCGTCAATAGCCGTTCCCGTGGTGATACGGTTTTCGTACAGGGACTTCTCAAGGTCTGCTGCTGCAATCTTGCGGAGCCAGTCGTTGGTATGCGTGGCAAGGCGTGCGAGCTTCTGGTATTTGAGAATCATTTTCCTGTCCATATCCTTTTCGTCTTCCTTTTCCTGTGACGGATAATAGATTTTTTCGATGCTGTTCCAGTCTGAAAAGATGTAGCCATGTTTGCGTTTCCCTTTCGCAATAATACCGATGACGTTCTCCCCGCCACGGTTGATAAACAATTTCCTGCGTTCCCCGTAAATCCTGACATACAAGACCGGTGGGTTCTGTTCGTTACGGAGATATTCTTCTGCCGGATGCATTGTTGCTGCTGTTGTGTCCATACTTGTATTATTTTTAGTTGTTAATTCCCCTTGGTTCGAGCCGCTTCGGACTCTCATGCCGGGATTGGAATTTTCGAGCAATGAAGACTGGAAAAGCGGACGACAAAAGCAGGTAAAGCGGCTGCGGATTTTATGGAATACCCAAATCTCCGATTTGCGGAAGGCTGCCGTCAAATCCGTACCCGGTTAGCATAGCGGTATTTGCGGTTCGGACCGTCCAGTAGATTCGCGAAGAAAATCAATGCCGGTGATGAGTACCGTATGTGAGGCGTAACAGGAAATAAATCGGAACATGTGACGGTACAAAAGGAAAACGCTCTGTGGGTAAAAAGAGAAATGATAATTTCAAAGTTGATAAAAGTTCTGTTACTTAAAATAATTAGACAGCTAACTGAAATAGGAGAATGTTTCAGGGAACGATGGAAAAGTTAGAATGAAGTTTGCGACAGTCTGATGAAAAAACAAGAAACTTTAGAAATCAGTTTAAAACATAGTAAAATATCAATTAAATAACTAATTTTGTGTTCGGATAGAGGCCATTCTTTCCAAGGTATATGAATAAAGAAGAAGCGTTATGTTTATCTTATAGGTGAAAACGGAGGAAAATTTCAGACAGATGCAATAGATAGCTTAGTGGTTCTTACGCATATAGTGTGGACTGCTATTGTTACATCTACATTAAAGGTTTCTTTCGACCTTCACTTGGACGTGACATAGTCGGCTCACGTTTTTTCAATATAAATTAAAACCCCAATAGAGCTGATAGGGAATTATACGAACATGAACAAACTTTTTTATTCTGTCCTTTTTATTATGTGTCTGTTTGTTGCAGCTTGCAGTGATGATAATAACGGGAATGAGCCTATTATTCCATTCAGTCTTGATAAGACCTATTACGAAGTAAGATTGGAGCAAGGTTCAACTACCATTCATGTAACTAACGGCAGCGGCGACATCAGTTTGAGCATAGAAGATGAAAAAATATTGAATGCCAAGTATAAGGGTGGATTGTATGCAGATGACTTAAGAGGTGTCATTTACCTGTATGGACTGCAAAAAGGAAGCACGACATTGACTATTACAGACAATATCACCAAGGATGTGGAAACCGTTGAAGTGAAGGTGACGGATTGTTATCTTGCATATGTGATCAATGACAGCAACCACCCGGTATTGCCGGCAGGCACCACACTCTTTTTAGTGAACAATCAAGCGCAGGACTACTATCTGTTCGACCAAGATAACATATATAACAGGCCTATACTAAAAGACAACGGTTACGAGTTTTTCATCACGCTGGATGCCGGCACAGGTGCGGCACCCGCCAACTACGCTATTCCCTACTTACGCTTATACATGCACAATCCCGCTGATACTGGAACAACCACAGCGGAGTTCTACGATTTTGAGATAGAAATGTATGGAGAAGATGCAAGTTCTTCATACGTGCTACAAGTCATTCAAGCCTATTTAGACGTAGATTGGGAGGAACTTAAGGGTAATATTCAGACAAAATCACCTGCCCCCATAGATATGACAATGATAATGACTGTCCCAGATACAGACTATCGAATTAGAGGAGTATTAAGTACAGTATCCATTCCGGAACACATATTAGAGTAAAAGTAAGTGGTTGAACCAACATATCTTACAAAGCAAACGAAAAGAATACTCAAGTTTTCTCTTTTCGTTTGCTTTGTTTTTAATCGCTACCTATAGGATTATTCTTCTGGAAATTACAGAAAAACAATCTTTCATTATTGGCGTAAAAACTGCAATCTCTCAAAAAACTTGATTTACATCCTTTATTGCAGAGTGAGGAATCTCCTCACATATAAAAGGGAAAATCCGGCAACGGAGGAATATAAAAGTGATACGGGGCTTAAAAAAACAGACGGATATGCTGTCTGCATATCCGTCCTGACTGTGTTTCAAATTTCGGGAAGCGTGCCTGTCCTGACTTTCTTCCCGTCGCAATAGAGTTCGATTGTACCCGGTCTGAATCCCATTTCGCCGAAGGCTATGTTTCTGACATAGTCCCGGTACTCCTTTCCGGAAAAGTTCTTTCCGCTCAGGTTGTTGAAAAACATGCGGATGCTGAATCCGTCTTCACTTGACAGTATTGTCCTGCCGTCCTGTCTGATTTCTTCTTTCATTTCTTTCCGTTTTAATTGTTTGAAAATCTGTTTTTTATTTCCCTCTTTTTGAACTGAGGGCTGTATTTTCAACTTTTTGAGGCATAAGGAGGATGAAGCAGCTGGTATCATAAGCCAAATCCGGATAGAAAACCGATTGTGCAGCAGTCTGTTTTCGTCATCCGAATGGAATGCGGTTTGGCATTGATACGCTTCGTCCTATATTCGCCGACGAAAAGAGAAAGGAAGCCCCATAGGAAAAAGGAAGAGACTTGTAAAAGAGGACGGCAAGAAGGTTATAGAGCGGAATTACGAGATTACCGGTGATATAAAGGGAAAAGAAATCATTATCATTGACGATGTGCTGACGACCGGACAGAGTGTGTCCGACTACAAGGAGGAAATAGAAAGGCACGGCGGCAAGGTGGTTGCCGCCATTTTCTATGGAAAGACGTTTTCCATGCCGCAGATGTCCGTCGTCCGGATGTCGGTATGGGGCGACAGTATCAGCCATGCAATCAAAGGGAGAAAAAAGTCATAGTTCGGCCAGTGCCGAAACACATTCCTGCTGTACTCTCCTGACATGCTCAAAAAGGATTGCGGGATCGACACTCTTGCCATTGAGGCGGCAGGTGATATGCAGGTGTTCTCCCGTGCTGCGCCCTGTAGAGCCGGTAATACCGACCGCATCACGCGGCCGGACGGCTGTTCCCCTGGCTACGAGAATCTTTGAAAGGTGGCAATAGCTGATCATGCAGTTCCCGTGCTGCAGCGTAACATACTTGCCGGAAGTCTTGTCCTGCCCGACCTTTACGACAGTTCCCGCCATCATCGCCAGCACCTTGTCGCCACGTGCCTGCAAATCGATTCCCCCATGAAATTTACGCTTGCCGGTAAAGGGGTCTTTCCTGTAACCGTATGGAGAAGTCACCTTGATTCTCGGTAACGGATAACTGACACTCAGGTAACGCTCAACCACCATCTGCCTTTGCACATCGCCGCGAGCCCCGGATTTATCGGTGTTTTCCGATACACCTTTCCCGGAACCCGTATTGTCTGAAGCTGTTTCCTTGTCCTTGGTGGCCGCCTGCACACTTTCCTCCCGATAGTAATCGGAAGCGGAGGAAACTGTATTGAATTGTGCCATTGCCGGTATCAGACTGAGCGAAATGCCTGATATAATCATCCATAAAATTTTTCTCATGCTGCAAAATTAGCATGGCCTGTCTATGTTCGACATGAACGGCCATGCATTCTGCTATTAGTTTGCATATTTTATCGCAATTAGTACGATTATTCAAAGAAAATCGTACTAATGTTATAAAAATGGTATATTATAATCATTTATATATCTGTGTTTTTGTTTGAATTTACAAGGTCATACTATATTTGCCGAACATAATTTTACAAACTTGATATAGTATGAAAAAGGCGCATTTTGAATTTGAAGAGATTCCCTTTTCGACGCTTGCCCGATTCGGGCTCACGCAGGAGATGATCGAGGATCTGCCGATGCACGTCCTTGATGATATTTACAACGGACGCCATTCGCCCGTTCTTCCCGTGCGTGTCACCGACGAGCACGGAGAAACGGTGGAAAGCCGTACCCGATTCGCTCTTATCCGCATGGAAGGTGGCCAGACGGACGTGGTCTTCTATCCGGCATTGAAATCTTCGCCGCTGGAACGCTTTGACGAAACGCAGCAGAAACAGTTGCTTGAGGGCAAGGCCATCATCGCGGATGTGGAAACCGCTGACGGCAGGCACAACAAGGCTTTCGTCCAGATTGACACGGGGACGAAGCAGGTCATGTATGTTCCCACGCCCATCATCGGGCGCAATCTGCAGGTGCTGGCCGAGGAGCTGCATCTCGGTGCAACAGAGGTGAACGGAATGCAGCGCGGAGATCCGCTGACGCTGGTCGTGGACGATGAGCCCGTCACGGTAGGTATTGACCTTCATTCCAAGACCGGTATCCGTTTCTGTTCCGGCGACGAGCAGCGATGGAGGGAACAGTCCAAGCGTGAATGGGACAAATACACGTTCGGTTGTTACGGTTGCTGGGTCATGGATGATGACGGAAACCTCGACTATGTTCCGGAAGAGGAATATACCGAAGAGTTGTGGAACGAACAGAAAAAAGCCGGGGAACGCAACCGCTCGGCAGCTATTCACAAATAAAAACCGATTGATATGGCACAGCACCAGTATTATCCCGAAGAGGTATTGATAGAGAAAATGCAGAGCGGCGAATACGGCTGGCTCGACTATGTGAACCATTTTTCCGCGGAGTGGCAGGAGGAATATGCCCGTTACTGTGAGGAACGCAACCTCGTTATCGGGAATGATTCTGCCGCCGAATTTGTCCGCTACAAGGACGAACAGCTGGAAGCGGCGATGGAGGAAGGAAACGCATAGCGGATAACAATCATAACATCAGACTATGGCAATACGAACCAATACAAACCCCAGAGCGATGGACTTGCAGCCTGAAATGCGCGACATACTGATGCGCAACGGGCTTCAAGCCCATATCGCATTTGACGGTGGCGGCTACAAGCTGATCGTACAGGGACACGATTCGCCGCTGCTGACCTATCCGATTACCGAGAAACAACTGTTGGCGCTTACGGACTGGGGAACAAACACCGCCAACAAGAAAGCCTACAATGTGCTCACGAGCATCCTTGCAAAGGATTTCTATCTGCCCAAGAACTTTGTCCATGCCCGCAATGCCAACGGACGTGTGGCGATGGGTCTGCACGGCTACCGTATCGGAATGGGTGAATACGGGCGTACAGGCCGTTGGGGGCTGTTTCCTCCCATACTCGGATGGACACCGCGCCAGCAGGGCGGTTTTCATCTGCGCAGGGTCGGCGGACAGCTCTTTTTCCCCGGAGCGCCCATTGTCCCCGAACGTCCTGACGGGCGCATGAAGCCCGGCGAGCTGCAGTCCGGAGGCTACGGCTTTTATTACAAGGGAGGACAGCCGGAACAACCCGTACAGCCCCGTGATGTCCTGCAGGACTTGCAGGCTGCCATTACACCGATGGTCAGCCGTCCCCGCAGCCAGGAACCTGCCCGCCCGTACAGGGAGCTTGTCGCTTCGCCAGTCTATTTCTCGAACGAAAAATGGTCGGAGTGCCTTGCTTCGCACGGGCTTATTGTCGATGCGGAGAACAGAACCCTGACCGTGCAGTCCGAGAATGTCAACGCGGACATGGTCTATGACCTGACGGAAGAGGAAATCAAAACGCTTACATCGAATTCTCTTGAAGAGCATTCCATTGAGCAACGTCTGGAGCTCCTGAACGGGGTCATTGCCGGAGATTTCGCGGATAAAGTGACCTTGGATGATCTGAACAGTGACAGGCATATCGCCATCGGCCTCCATCCTGAAGTGCACGAGGAACTGGCCGCCAGACATTACCAGGAATACGCACAGGCGAACGGGCAGACGGAAGACTATGGCAACAGCCTGCAGCTGTCGGATGAGATCGGCGGGCATGGAACCGAGATAAGCCGGATTGCCGTGGAACCCGGACCGGAAGAGGGAAAGTACAGGATGACCGCCGTCATCGACGGGCAGACCTACAGCCACGAGATTACCCAGAAGGAATACGACAAGTTTCTCGCCACGGACGATTACCATCGGACGAAACTTTTCGCGAAGATCTTCAGCGAGGCAGACCTGCGCCCCCGTCCGGAAACAAGCAAAGGACTGGGCATAAAGATTCTTGCGGCCCTTTCAGCAGGTGCCGTGGTGGTTTCCGAGGTCGTGCATAATCTCAGATGCCATCACGGGCCGGAGTGTTATGAGGAACATTACCATGGGCCGCGTCCTTATTTCAAACCCGGTGTTGACACTCCGAGGGATGTTGCCATCCGGAATTTCGAGGCACAGATGAACCGGGAAATCGGTGATATGAGAATGGGGAGGTAAACTTATGAGGAACGGAGACCTTACATACGATGATTTTCTACAGAGACTGAACATTCAGGACATACTCATTGACGCGGGCTATCATCTGAACAAGCGTGACGGTCTGCGTTATCCGTCGTATGTGCGGATGGACAGCGAAGGCCGTCGTATCCGTGGCGACAAGTTCATCGTGATGCCGAACGGCAAGTGCTGTTTCAAGGCACAGGAACAGAAAGTCTATAACATCATATCCTTCATCAAGGAATACCCGCAGTTTTTCGCGGAATACCGGGCAGGAGTATCTCCGGACCGGCTTGTCAATCTCGTGTGCAACCGGTTGCTGAACCATCCCATCGAGGAACGCAGTACACGGATTATCCAGCCGAAACGTGACGTGAAACCGTTCGACATAACGGATTACGAGATTCACAGGTTCAACCCTCAGGACAGGGATACGCAGAAGAAGTTCTATCCTTTCTTCAAACACCGTGGAATCGACCTCTACACGCAGTATGCCTTCCACCGTGATTTCTACCTGGCGACAAAAGTCCGTGAAGACGGGACCCGATACACGAACCTTGCCTTTCCGATGTCTTTGCCCAAAGACCCGGGGACGGTTGTCGGCCTTGAGGAACGAGGCCGCCCGCGTCCGGACGGCAGCGGCAGTTACAAGGGCAAGGCTGAGGGCAGCAATTCAAGCGAGGGGCTGTGGATAGCCAACCTTAAGGGTGACCTGGATTCCGTCGGCGGAGTGGCATGGTTTGAAAGTGCCTATGACGCGATGGCCTTCTATCAGCTCAACCGGGAACAGATCAAGAGCAACCCGGACCTATCCAGGAAGAGCGTGTATGTATCTACCGGCGGTACCCCTACAGAGGGTCAGATCAAGGGTATGCTTGCCGCCACATCGGAGGCACACCATTACCTCTGTTTCGACAATGATGCCGCCGGACGGCTGTTCGTGGAAAAGTTCAAGGCAATAGCCGGACAGATGAACATTTCCCCGGAAAATATCAGAGAATTTCCCATTCTGCCTTGTTACAAGGACTGGAACGATGCGTTGCTTGGCAAGACCAATCCCGAGTATCTCAAAGAGACCGAGGGGCTGGTCAATCCGATTGAAGTACGGCATTCAGGACAGGACGAGGAAGAACGGCAGACCAGTTATCACAGATAAAACGAAAACATCATGCAGACAGACCGTTTATTCCGCACTCATGTGTTTGTGCCCCACACCGGACAGTTCGTCATCAACGAGCTGCCCATTCTTGTGTTATGCTGTGCAGGATGGGTCTTTGGCGGAATTGACGGCTTGCCGTTCACGACTCTGTCCATGTGGGTCGCCCTTCTGCTTTCCCTGTTCCTGGTGTACAGGTTCATCTATCTACGACGCATACGCTATCGCATCGGGTCCGAACAGCTCGTGTGCGAGCATGGCATCATCTGGCGTAAGACAGATTATATGGAATTATACCGTATCGTGGACTTCACGGAAAATCAAAGCCTGCTGCAGCAGCTTTGCGGGCTGAAGACGGTGAGCATTTTCTCGATGGACCGGAATACCCCCAGGCTTGATCTGACCGGTATCCGGCGCAGGGATGACATAGTAACACTTGTCCGCGAACGGGTGGAATACAACAAAAGAAAAAAGGGAATATATGAGATCACGAATCATTAACTGGAGTCTGGCCCTCGTTGCCGTCCTGCTTCTGCCGCAGGTGTCCAAAGCCCAGATAGCGGCTTCCAATCCGCTGGAGTGGATTGCTCTGGCGGAGGGCAACGAGCTGATAAACGGCCAGATTGAAAAACAGATCAAGGGACAGACGCAGACGGCACTCCTGCAGAACAGCATCGCCGCCGAATTCAACCGCATCCATGAATGGCAGAAACAGTACAACGGCTACCTGAAGACGGTGAACGGATACGCTTCGTCACTGAAAGCCTGTACGCATCTCTATAACGACGGGGTCCGGATCTTCCTGACTCTGGGTAAACTGGGCAAAGCGATAAAGGACAACCCGCAGGGTATCGTTGCCAGTATGGGCATGAACAACCTTTATATCGAGACGGCCACGGAACTGGTCTCCGTATATACACTGCTGAACGATGCCGTTGCCAAAGGCGGTGAAGAGAATATGCTGACCGGTGCGGAGCGCAGCACTACGCTATGGGCGCTGAATGACAGGCTGTCGGCTTTCAGCCGGAAGCTGCATCTGCTCTACCTGAGCATCCGGTACTATACTTTCAATGATGTATGGAGAAATGTGACGGCAGGTATGCTTGACCGCAACAACGGTGAAGTGGCCCGCATGGCCATGTCACGCTGGCGCCGGGCAGCCTCCCTGACACGATAAAGAATGACGCGATGAAACGGACGATTTTGATTGTTATGCTGCTGACGGGCATCTGTATCGGCAAGATACAGGCACAGAACGATCCGGTTCTGGCCGGAATGATACTGCTCTACACGGACAAGGCGCAGAAAGAGCTGAAAAACCAGGAGAAGGTGATGATGCTGCAGACTACCGGACATATATGGACGAAAGAGGAAGTACAGGCTACGGCCGACCTGCAAAGGGAGTTCAACAAGTATCTGGATTCTTTCCGGTCCATCGTCTGCTATGCCGCACAGATTTATGGCTTTTATCACGAAATCTCAAGGCTGACGGACAATATGGAAGATTTTACCAGGCAGGTTAGCCGGAGCACGACCAACGCATTGGCAGTAGCCCTTTCCACGGAGCGCAACAGGATTTACCGGGAGCTGATGCTTGGCAGTGTGGAAATAGTAAATGACATACGAATGGCCTGTCTTGCGGAAAACAAGATGACGGAAAGGGAACGCATGGAGATAGTCTTCGGGATCAGGCCGAAGCTCAAGCTGATGAACACCAAGCTGCAACGGCTGACCAAGGCCGTGAAATATACGACTATGAGTGACATCTGGTATGAAATCGACGAAGGCGCACGCCCTGTTGCGGACAAACGCGACATTGTGGAAGCCGCCAAACGAAGATGGAAGCAGATCGGAAAAAATGTAAGACCTTAAAAAGAACGAGATATGGGAGTATGGAGTACAATATTGAAGTATGGCGGCAAGGCGGCCAAAGGTACCGGCAAGGCTGTTTTGGCAACCGGGAAAAACGTGGGTGAAGCGGCACTTCATCCGTCGCAGACGTTACGGGGCGCCGGACAAGCCGTCAAGACTGCCGCCGTCGGAGGTGCGATCGGTTATGTCGGCTGGGAAAAGCTGACGACAGACAAGAGCGTGGTGCGCATCGTGAGCGATGCGGTCATCGGAGAACCGGCCACGGATGCCTTGGCAGATACCGCCGAGGATGTACGGGGACTGACAGACAAGGCCGGAGAAGCCGTCGGCACGTTAAGCGGAGCTGTGGCGGGAATAGATTCCAAACTTGACGGGGTATCCAATTTCCTGCGGCAGGCTTCGAGTGGCGGAGGCATGAACATGCTCGGCAATTTTGTCCGTAACCTCGGCCATGGCAACGTATCTGGATTGAGCATCGCGGGCCTTATCGCCGCCGCTTTTCTCATTTTCGGACGTTTCGGGTGGTTGGGCAAGATCGCCGGGGCTTTCCTCGGCATGATGCTCATCGGCAACAATGCCGGCGTCTTCCGTGACACGAACACGGAGAGCGTGGCAAGGACACAGGTTTCCCCCGGCCAGAGCGAGGAACAGACCTATAACGGAGGAATGAGAAGATAACATTATGAAGCAATACAGAACGAAATGAAATATACAGAAGAAATGATACTTCACTCCGAGAGCGGCTACTGTATGCCTTTCGAGGAGCCCCAGGGCAAGGAGGTGGAAATGACTCTCGGTTACGGCGAACAGACCGACCCGGGAACGGGCAAGCCGTTTTTCCACCATGGCATTGACTTCAACGCCCGATATTACAGGCTGTCTGCCGTCGCGAGCGGAATCGTGTCAGGGGTCGGCAATGATCCGGTACACGGGATATGCCAGACTATCCGGTACGGGGAATATGAGGTGACATACGGACACCTGTCAAATGTCTTTGCGCAGTTCGGGCAACGCGTGAAAGCCGGTCAGACTGTGGCCTTGAGCGGTGACAGGCTGCACGTCGAAGCCCGGTTCAAGGGAGAGGAACTGAATCCGCTGGAGTTCCTGACCATGCTTTACGGCAACATCCGTGCGCTTCGTCAGGCGGGAGGACATGAAACGGCGGCATTCCCGGATCTGGAAATGACTGTGAAGACCGATTACGACAAGGACAAACGGGAAATAGAGGAACTGATGCTGCGTTTCCTGCCGTACTACATGGAGGATCTGCAACGCGGAGCCTACGTGTTGCCCGAGCACACGGAGCAGTCCCTGCGCCACATCTTCACCATGGGGGCGATGAGAGAATATTTCTACGAGAACATGCCGAGCATGGCCAATCCTCTCGGACTGGGACATAAATCCATTCCGCTGGTCAGCAAGGTACAGAACCTGCTCATCGCTGATTTCCTGCATTACCTGGCCCTGCGTCACAACGTGTACCTCTCCACCATGAGCGGAGACATAAAAAAAAACTCCATGACGAAGCCGTAAGCTACAGCGGCATCATAGATCCGCTGGCTGAACTCGACATCGACATCCAGAGCTTCGACATACCGCGTATCGTGTCGGTATATCCGGACCGGGCCGGTGTCCGCTGGTGGACAAAGGCATGGTTCAACAACCGGGAGGAAGGTGAAGCCTCCGTGGAGATAGAGCGTGAACAGGCGATACGCTTCATCCATGACAACATCGAGAAAGACGCATGGCTGGAGGAGTTCTTCCCCAAACAGATGGAAGTGTACCACAATGCGATTGAACAGACAAAAGAACAACTGTTGAAACAGATAAATATGATATAGGATACTTATGGACGGAACTATAAAACAAAGCAGACGATTCGCGGAACTGGAACGTCTTTCGGATGACTATTTCCGTTACCACCTTGCTTCCGTCATGGATGAGACAAGAGATTATCTTGCCCGGAAACAAGGTGAGGAAATGAAGGAATATTCCACCTCCCTTGGCGGGGTTCTCAGCATGATGGCTTCTTCAGCCCAACCTTTGAACGACCCGTACCAGCTGCTCAAAGTTACCGGCGAATGGAACTCCAAGACAACGGAAGATTATGTAGAGATGTGCAAGGAGAAAATCGCCGCTTCGGAAGACATACAGCACGACCTTGCGTATATGGCCGGGCAATGGCGTGATGCAGTCGTGAAGGAAATCGGCCGCGAACGGTACGACGAACTGTCGGAACAGCTTGGCGGCGATCTCGCCTATGCCTACATGGACTATCGTCTGGAACAGCAGATGATAGACAAACTGGTGAAAGACCGTATGCCCAAGTCTTCGGCTGATTATATCATCCGCAAGGCCGCGGAATCAAGCCTGTTCGGCCTGCCGCAGATGTTGAGCCGTTCCCCGCTTGCCGAGGAGATCGAGAAGCGTGGCGAGGCCGCTTACCGGCCGAGCAAGGTCGAGCAGGGTGCGGGATGGCTGTTGGGTGCCTCGGCGGATACCGTCATGCTGGGCGGTGCCGGCTCATGGGCGGCATTCGCCAGATTCATCGGTGTGGATGCTGCCGTCTCCGCCACCATGGCACATTTGGAGCCGGAAGACCCCAAGTCGATTTCAGTCGAACAATGTATCAGCCAGGGTGTATTCGGCAGCGAACACAATGTGTTTGAAGATTTCCGGCGTGAAGCAGCCACCATGACCGCAGACAAGGATAGTTTCACAGCAACCGCCAATGAGCAGCTGAAGAAACAGATACCGGTCTGCAATTTCAACTTTACGGACTGGATGAAGAAGCAGCAGCCGTTCCCGTTCCTGAAAGGCTTGCAGGACAAGCTGAAACAGGAACGGCCGGAACGCTACAAGGATGTGCCGCTGGTCGTCGCACCGGGGCAGGAAGAAGCCTACCTGAAAAGTCTGGAGGAAAAGAAACAAACGGATGCGGAAGAGCCGGAACAGGTACATCAGGAAACAGTACAACCGGAAAAAGAGCCGGAGGTCATGCAGGAAACAGGGGTACATCCCGTGAATGACCTGTCTGAAACGCCGGCATCCAACGGCAACACGGGCGGATGGGAAGATCTGCTCGGCACCCTTGGACTGAGCGGCATGGGAGACATTGCCGGCAATCTCGGTTATGTAATGGCGATGCTGCCGGATATTCTGCTGGGAGTATTTACAGGCAAGACACAGTCCCTGAACATCAAGGACAACCTGCTGCCTATAGCCAGCATAGTGGCCGGTATGTTTGTGCGGAATCCGCTGCTGAAGATGCTCCTTATCGGTCTCGGCGGGGCGAACCTGCTGAACAAGGCCGGGCATGAAGTGCTGCGTGAACGGTCAGAAGGCGAAATGAACACGGCCAATAGAGGTGCAGCCCAATACCGCCATTATCCTGACGAACCGCTCAATCCCCGCATCACGAATCCCGTACTTCAAGGCAACATGCTTGTCGCGACAATTGACCGTGTACCCTGTACTATCCAATTATCGCAGACCGTGACTGACGCTTACCGGGCCGGAGCCTTACCGCTCAACACGCTGGCAAACGCCGTACTCGCCAGAAGCGAACAGCTCCGTCAAAGGGCCTCGGACAATTACGACAACGGACAACAGGAGACTATCGTGCGTACACGAGGTATCCAGTAGCATATAACCCCAAAACATATACTGTATGAAAGAAAAATCCAAAATAGAGAAAAATGCAGAGGAAAGGCAAATCAGTCTGCTTTCCACTGTTTTGGGAGAGGCTTCGAAGGCCAATGGTTACTGGCTCAACGCTTCTGGAAAGAGGTATCCGAGGCTGTACCCGCACGGCGTGTCGGCCAGCCCGTTCAATGCACTGTTCATGGCATTGCATTCCGACCGGAACGGATGCAATACGAACCTGTTCACCTTGTTCAGTGATGCCAAGGCCCGCGGCACGTCGGTACGTGAGCATGAACAGGGTGTGCCGTTCCTGTACTATAACTGGAACAAATATGTCCACAGGAACAATCCTGAAGAGTTCATCAACCGGCGAACCTACCTCACATTGGACGATGAGCAGAAGAAACAATATAAGGGAGTACATAACAGAGAGATACGCACTCTGTTCAATATAGACCAGACGACATTTCCCCATGTGGACGAAGAGGCTTACAGGGCCGTTCTGCAACAGGATGGGAATGCCATGGAACGAGGATATTCGGAGGCAGACACACGGCGTATGCATATCCGCTTCAATGATTTCTTGCTGAAAATGCGTGACAACCTTGTGCCGGTCCGTTACGATGGCAGCGGAATACCCCATTATGAAACGGACAAAGATGCTGTCTATATGCCCCGCCAAAAGAACTTTGACCATTACAACGATTATGTGCAGGAAACCCTGCGCCAGATAGTGAGTGCCACCGGGCATCAGCAGCGGCTTGCCCGCGAGGGAATGGTGATGAAAAACGGTATGCCGCCTTCCGACGATGCCGTCAAACAGGAACGGCTGGTCGTGGAAATAGCATCGGGAATCAAGATGCTGGAGTTGGGACTGCCTGCCCGCTTGTCCGACGAAAGTCTCAGTTTGGTGGAATATTGGGACCGGGAACTCAAAGAGAACCCGAATATGATAGATGCCCTCGAGAGTGACGTGAACAATGCTCTCGAAGTTATCCGTAAAGCGGAACGTGGAGAGAAAATCGAATATGCCACCTTGCGGAACAGGAAACAGACATCTGACATGCAGGACCAGCTGCCCAAGCATTATTTCGTGGCCGATGAGTTACGGAAACGTCCGGACAAGGACAAGAAAACCATTGTCCTTGTCATAGATCCCGTATCAAAGTCGGCTGATGTGATCCTTCCAGCCGGGGCATCACCGGAGGTGGACAACGAGATTCCCGGCATGAACAAAGCCCGTATCGGACGTGCTTTACGTCGGGAAGGCATCGAGACTGTGCGTTTCTTCAATCCGGACGGAGCCTTGGGCTACAGACCTGATGACAAGTATTTTGCCGAGAAACAGGTCTCTCTGGCACGGTTGAACAACTGGGCCCTGGAAGTGCTTTCGACCCTGAACGTGAGCCCTGCAGTAAAACGGGCCAACGAAGTAGGATTTGACAAGATCCAGATGATTCAGGACGACAAGAACCGATGGGCTCTCTATATAAAGCCGGAGCATCAGAGAGGTTATAGCATATACCCCGACAAGGAAGACATAAACCGCTTCTTTTCCACACTCAAGCAGTCCATGGATAATATAGACAAGGTCCGCATGGAACTGGCTCATAAATATTACGCGCTTGCTGAAATCAAGCCCGACCTGAAAGTCGATCTGTTCAACAGCGGGACACAGGACGTGGACCTGAACCGGATACAGCGTGTGTCCGTGTTCAAAACCAAGCAGGACGGTGTACTGTGTGCCGTAACGATTGACGGGCAGAAACTGCAGCCGCGCAGTGTATCACCGCAACAATGGCAGCGCATGTGGGTGGCGGAAGACCGTGACAGCTACAAACGGCACCTGGCTGCCTCGCTGTTTGCCGATATACTGCAAAAGGGACAGTCGCAGGAGGAACACGCCGGGGAAAAGCAGGAGAAGGAAACCGAGATACGGCAGGGAGAAGCTGTCAGCCGACAGAATGGAGAAGAGCGTACCGTTGAATCCGTCAGTCCGCAGAGAGAGGCTTGGGACAAGATAAAGGCCAAACACCCGGACGCTATCCAGTTTGTAAGAACCGGTGACAACTATACGGCTTATAACGAGGATGCCGTCAAGGTAACGGAAACGCTTGCCTTGAAAATGGAGAAGCACGAGGCTGACATGAAAAAAGGCTTTACGGCTTCCGTGACATTCCCAGTCAGCCAGCTCGATACTTTCCTTCAGAAACTTGCGAGAAGCGGTGCAAGAGTGGTGATACGGGATGCAGAAGGACTCGCAGATGCCCGGAACAGAACAACGGGCATAACAGAAAGGACAGCCGGAAACGGCCAGACACGGACTCTCTTTGATACGGCACAGGAGAAACAGTCCGAACGCAGGATTGAGCCGGAAGAAAATGAACAGCGTTCAAGCATGAGGAGGTAATGATATGGCAGGAAAAAATAAAGAATATGCAGACAAGTATGCGGAGTACGCCATGGAGCAGATGCGCCGGTATGGCATCCCCGCTTCGGTAACACTTGCACAAGGAATCCTTGAGAGTTCCAACGGACAGAGTGAACTGGCCCGCAAGGAAAACAATCATTTCGGCATCAAGGCCACACAGTCATGGATTGCGGAAGGCGGCCGGTACAGCCTGTATTCGGATGACAAGCCGAACGAGAAATTCTGCAGCTATGATAACGTAGGAGACTCCTATGAACACCATTCGAGGTTCCTTAAGGAGAACAGCCGCTACGCGGAATGTTTCAATCTCCGTCCCGATGACTACAAGGGATGGACGGAAGGTATAGCCAAAGCCGGTTACGCGACCGGGGGCAACTATGCCGGGACTCTGCAGAAGATCATCGAGCAGAACGGCCTGGACAAATACGACCGTCAGGTCATGCAGGAAATGGCCGCGCAGGGCAAGCAGTTCGGTCTGGAAAGCAATCCTCTCCAGGAGAAAGAAAAGGCAGAAGCCTATTCGTTTCCGGTGGAACGCAAGGAGTTTCTCTTTGTCACTTCCGCTTTCGGAATGCGTCAGGACCCGATGTACAAAGAAAAGCAGCAGATGCACAAGGGGCTTGACATACGATGCAAAGGCGATGCGGTGCTGGCCACGGAAAACGGCGGAAAGGTCGTTTCGGTAAACGGCAATGCCAACTCTGCCGGAGGCAAGAGTGTAACCGTTGAATACAGCCGCCCGGATGGAAGCAAGGTGCAGTGTACCTATATGCACCTTGGCGATATCGCAGTCAAGGCGGGAGACAGTGTCAAGGCAGGACAACGCCTTGGAACCTCGGGCAACACGGGGACACGGACCACAGGAGAGCACCTGCATTTCGGGGTGGTGAACATCCATTCGGACGGGACGCGCCGTGACATCGACCCGGCTGCATATCTGGCCGAGATTGCGCAGAAAGGCAATATCAAGCAGCAGGTGCTGTACAACGGCAATGACCTGCTCGCGAAATACCGTAGTACGGAAGAACCCAAAATCGAGAAACCTCTTTCTACCGAAGACTGGATGAAAAAGCTGCTGTCCTCGGAGGACAGTGGCGTCGGCATGTCCGGATGCAATGACCCTGTCATGGAGATGGCCATGACGGCCTTTACCTCACTGATGGTGCTGGCCGTTCAGATTGACAGCAAGAACGAGGAAGAGCAGAAAGCCGCCGTTTCAGGGGCCATGGATAGCGGAAAGATCGACTTGAAACCACTGCTGCCTGACATGAAAAGCTGTAGTCTGACCATGAAAGAGAACGGGAAAGCCGTCCTTCAGGCGGATAACGGCGAACAGCATATATCGCGCGAGTTGAGTTCCGCAGAATTGAGCCGGCTGTCGGCCGTGCTGAACAACAGTACCCTTACGGATGAAGCCAAGCGGATGCGCGTGACGGGATTGCTGAATACTGCCATCCTTTCGGAAATGGCTTCACAGAATTTCGAACAGGGCATGTCCGAGCAGCGAGGACAAACGGAAAATCTGAAAAGATGAAGCATGGCGATATGATAAAATGCGTGATGATACAGCTATGCAAGTATCTGGCAGGATTATCCTACCTGGCTTTGTATGTCCTGTCCTGCTACAAGCTGTTTGGCTTGACGGCAACATTCCTTATCGTGGGAGTGCAGCTGCTCGTTGCCGGATGGCTTGTCTGGGCAATGATCCGTGCGCCCGATTAGAATATGCTCTCAGACCTTCAACATCAATATAACCAGCATTTGCCGGATGATATGTACCATTCTAAAAACAAAACGAGTTATGATTAAATGTAATGTTACTGTATGCGGTATTATCAACCGCGATGCTACTACACGCACAAACAAGGAGGGAAAACCGTTTTTTACGTTCCCTCTCCAGATAATGGTTCCTGCAACTGACGGTCAGGAAAAGCCTGTCGAGATCGATGTGAGCAAAGATGGCGGTCAGGAGGAAGCCTCCTGCTACAGGAAAGGCTCACGTGTCGAGATTGACGGTACGATGTACCTGAAGCACAGGGGCGACAGGACCTATTTCAACCTTTTCGCAAACGAGATCCGCGATGTGGCTGCCGATGCGGCCAATACTCTCAAAGGAGAGATGGTTTTCTGTGGAAAGGTCGGAAAGAACATCGAGGAAAAGAAGGACAAGAAAGACCAGTCCTACACGATGTTCTCGGCATTCAGCACGGAGAAAGTCGCTGACGGCTTTGAGTACCAATGGGTACGTTTCTTCTGCTTCAACAGGCAGCGTGAAGAATGGCTCCAGCCTGGTGTGAAGATCGATGCCAAGGGCGAGATGGGCCTGACTGTCCATAACGGTAAGCCTAATGTATCCTGCCGTGTAGAGGAACTTACACAATGTGTCGCAGATTCGTCTAACTCCAATCAGTAACGGTTATGGCAGGCTACAGGAGACAAAATACAGATGGGCCGAACAGCGAAGACAAGGCTCTCGACCTCTTTGCGGAAATGATGATTGAAAAGCTGGAGACTATCAGCAAGGACTGGAAGAAGCCCTGGTTCACCGAGGGCAGCCTTCAGTGGCCACGCAATCTGTCCGGACGCGAATACAACGGTATGAATGCGCTTATGCTCATGCTGCACTGCGAAAAGGAAGGATACACTATTCCGAGATTCTGCACATTTGATTGCGTGCAGAGACTGAACAAACCGGGCAAGAACGGCGAGGAACTGCCGAGGGTATCGGTACTGAAAGGCGAGAAATCGTTTCCCGTCATGCTGACCACATTTACCTGCATCCACAAGGAGACCAAGGAGAAGATCAAGTATGACGATTACAAAAACTTGTCCGAGGACGAAAAGAAAGAGTATAACGTGTATCCCAAGATGCAGGTATTCCGCGTGTTCAACGTCGCCCAGACGAATCTGAAAGAGGCTCGTCCTGAACTGTGGGAGAAGCTGGAAAAGGAAAACGGCCGTCCATTCGTCCATGAAGGTGAAATGTTCAGCTTCGAACCGGTGGAGAGGATGATACGCGACAATCTATGGATATGTCCCATCAACGTGAAACATCAGGATGATGCCTTTTATTCGATTAGCAAGAATGAAATCACCGTACCGGAGAAGGTGCAGTTCAAGGACGGGGAAGCATTCTACGGAACACTGTTCCATGAGATGGGACATTCGACTGGAGCGGAAGGTGTGCTAAACCGTTTCCAACCGACCTCTTTCGGTTCAAAGGAGTATAGCGATGAAGAACTTGTGGCCGAATTGTGCGGTGCATTGATCTCCCAACGCTACGGAATGGCCAAACATATAAAAGAGGACAGTTGTCCGTATCTGAAATCGTGGCTGGATAACCTGAAGGAGTCACCCCAGTACATTAAGACCGTACTTATGGACGTGAAGAAGGCATCATCCATGATCACGCAGAAAATAGACCAGATAGCCAGGGATATAGAAAGGGAAAAGACCGAAAATCAGGAACGGACGGAAACCCCGAAGGAAAAGGTATATTATGCTTCTGTAGCCTATCTGCAAATGGCGGACGATACCAACCGACTTGACGCACTGAAAGACAAAGGGGACTACAACGGGCTGCTCACTCTTGCGAAAGAGTATTACGACGGGAACGGAATGGATGAACAGTACACCTATGCCTCTCCTTTGCAGAACCGTGGCGATGACCTGCTGATTGAAGACCAGCATTTCGCTGTCGTGTATAACGGTAGTGTAGGAGGAACTTATGACGTGATGCTGAAATACACCGAACAGGAAGTTCGAGACCATATCCGAAGATATGGAGTTGACAGGGCCAGCGAGGATGTGAAGGCATTGGCGAGGGAGATGGCTGCAGAACAGTTTGCGGAAATGACGCGGCACAAGATGCCGGTCTTCGAAATGCCGAACGGTGACGTGCTGCATGTCAATTACAACAGGGACAGGGACTCGCTGGATGTGGGGACGATGACCAACGCGGGCATGACCGTGAAGCATCATTACCCTTATGACCACAACATGACACTGGATGCCAATCTCCAGGGCGTGAATGAGCAACTGAACGACCTGGAAGAATACAGGGAGGAACAGCAGGAGGCCGAATATAGCGGTGGAATGCGACGATGAATGAAAAGGATTTGGGGCTGGTGTGAATGCTAGCCCCTTTGCTATACAATAATCATTTTCAGGTTACGACATACGTAACAGTGCAGGTTATTTTTAGATGATATAATTCTATTGCTCATCACTACTTCTTGAGTTCCAGTATATATATTTGTTTTTCCGAATTGTCATTAAACTCACACTCTGTAAAATCACCGAATTTATGGACAACATTAAATCCCGCTTGATGAAGATATGAATTTAACTCTTGTGGAAAGAACAGTCTCATGTCCATATTCTGGACTGAGTGAAATGCACCGTCAATAAAATACTGCCACTTTATACGATTGATTTGAGATGCACTTTCGTAATGCATACTTTGTCTTATCAATATACTTCTTCCATCATTTGTAGTATATTCAGCCATAACATGTTGTTCCCGTTCGTTTTCGACAATATATTGGATATTGGGATTGAAGCAGTCCAATAAAAACAAACCGTTATCTTTCAGGTGTTTTTTTACAGTGTTCAACGCCTCAAACAAATCTTCATTTTTATACAGATGATGAATAGAATTGAAAGGAATAAAAATAAGATCGAATTTCTCTCCCAAGTTTAGTTCTCTTATATCCGCTTCAATGAAATCTATTTTTAATCCGGCTTGAAGCGCTTTTTCCTTTGCCCGTTCAAGCATGGATGAAGTATAATCAACGCCCTTAATGTCATAGCCATCCTTTGCTATTGGAATCGTAAGTCTTCCCGTTCCACAGCAAAGTTCAAGTATTTTGGCCTCTTTATTTTTGGGTAACCATTTTTTGTAAAACTCTAAATCGGACAGAAATTTATTCAGTCCATCATAAATATCTGCATCATAGATAAAATCTCCGACTTTATAATCTGTATTCATATTCCTTGATTTCTTTATTGATTGCAGGTGCATTATGATGCTTATCTGCAAACAGATTTTTCAATGTTGTTTTTTGCTCGTAGCAAGAGTGTTTTGCAAATTAAATTGTGGAACGGTTTGATTATGGCAAAATAACATTTTCCAAAACGATTATGGAATCTGACTTTTGTACTTACAGATATGCGTTGACTGTCACATTCCACACGCCCAGTCATAAAAGCAATTTCCAAATCAAGATGCTTGTCATTTTTGCTTATAGTTGCCAAATTCTCAGTCTCAATATGCACCAAATCCGATAAATCTTTTCCTCTTTTTAGTCCAAAAGGCTTCATAATGGCATTACGAATTTTCATCAATAGGGTTATCCACTTTGGTGCAGAAAAGAACAGCCCAGACAACTCTGCAGCATTTATAAATCTTGCAGTATGGACTATATCACTAAACTCATCTGTATAATTGTAACTCTTATTGTTTCTCATAATTCATTATCTCAACAGTTTACATTTTTGATTTTCACCGTTTAATTACAAAGTTCGCTATAATTTATGATATTGCGTCCTTTTTGAGGGACAATTAACAAGATAAGCAATATAGAAAAGCCAAGAAAAAGCTATAAGAGGAATACAACGATTGAGAAAAGGATTTGGGGCTGGTGTGATGCCAGCCCCTTGTCATTGTTCGCTATTTCGGAAATATTCTTTCCAGTTTTCTTCATCTATTGTCAATTTCCCCATTTCCCAATCATATTCCACTTCCGGCATGTTGGAGTAAGGGAAATGCACGGTGTAGCCGATTTGGCCATAGGAACAGTGCAATGGTGTAACGCAAATCTCCTGACCGAAATAAGTCTGAGGCGTACAGTATCTCCGCCAGTTAAAACGTCCGGCAGCTATATTACGGCAAAGCAATTTAAGAACCGTTGTGCTTTTTCTGCCTTGAAAATCTTTTCTGCAAGTCTTCATGTTACTATTTTACTATTTTACTACTTTACTAAAATACTAATGTGCTACTTTGTAGTATATTTCAGGGGCACTTGACACATTGTAAATATAACTGCCACAACGCACAAGCAGGGCGTCCCGTCCATAATAGGTTTTTTTCATTCCACTGATGCTTCCTGACTTGTGAAAATTGGGAAAACTGCTGATGCCAACTTTTTTTGCATCCTGACTATGGAGTGTTTTTGTCTTCATTGTAATACTTTCGATTGCTGTACTTCATTAAATGAATTGGGTGAAACCACCCGCATGGTAGCGGGTGGCTATACGACATATACCGTCAGAAGTGATAATCAATGACGCCTCCGACATAGAGCAAAGTGCCGGGTTCAAGAGAGCTGACAAACAGCATGAACTCAAAGGATGGCTCGGCAAATGACTGGCATCCGTCTCCATTCAGATAAAAATGATAGCCGGTATCCAGCGGATTATCTATTGCCTGCTTGAGGTAATATGTAGAACTCCACTCAAACATATTTTCGACAGTAATGGCGTCCGCTTTCTTCCGGATTTCTGCAACATACTTCTCTTTCCATTGTTCCATGCCATCACCTGTATAACGTATCGTGTCTTCCGATACAAGTTCGAACATTCCTTTCGGCAGGATGGAATTGACTAAATTGGTTATCTCTTCCTTGCGCTCTTCATCGCTGATGTCGGCACAATAATCGTAAAAACTGTTGTCGCCCTGATTGAGGGTGTCTTCGTTCAGATAGTTTTCCTTGTCTATCTGTGTTGTTGAAATTTGAAAAACTCTGCTGTGCATAATTCTGAATTTTAAGTTGTTGTTTTTATTTCCCTTTTCTTGAAGCCTTTCGGCCTTCTTGTCAGGGAATGATTTTTATGCAGGACAGACAGCGAGCATAGGACGAACAAGACAAGTAAACAGTGGACAGGATAAAGCGGAATACCCAAATCTATGATTTGCGGAAGGCTGCCGTGAATATCCGGGAACCGTTAGCATAGCGGTACTTGGCGACCGTCCGTCGCTGTACCTTCGCATATAAAATCTCTCCGACAAGAAAGTGCCGGCAGGTAGGAAATCATATATTTCTTACAAGAGGAATAACCTGGCCGAATATAAAGGGTATGCACCTCCAGCGCAGTTTTGTAAAACAGGCGGTCTATAAAAGTATAGAAAAGACTCCCGAACAAATAATGCTCGGGAATCATTTGCTGATGTCGGATTGAATTAGTTTACTATTTGAAATTCATGCAGGTAGCAGAAGGCATCTTCGCTCTTGCTTTGCCAGCGTTCGTCAAGTGCCTTGACATCCTCTGCTGACTTTATCGGCTCTCCGCATTTTTCTTCAAGCCAAGCGAACGCATCTTCTTGGGTCTCGAAATATTCACTGAGATACTCTTCCTCTGGGGAACATGCGTCCAAGAAGAACCTGTCACTGAAATATGTACCAAATTCATCGTTTGTTTCATATACTTCCATGCCTGGCTCTTCCGCCTGAAAGTAATAGCGAAGATTGGGGAACGCTTCCCTCACAAGGTCAAATGTCTCACTGCATGGGGCCCACGCTGTTTCTGTGGAAAACTTCAATACATCACCGTCCATTTCAAGTCCGTTCCAAGAGCCACGGCAACGTACATCGTTCCAATCCTTACCCAAAGCATCCACGAGACATCCCAGCCAAGTAGTCCCAAATCCGTTTTCTACTGAAGGTGTCTTACGTTCTTCCAGTCCTTTCATCAACTCATACAGTTGCTTCACTTCTTTTGCGTCGCCATCTATCACATACGCAGTACTGCACCAATTCGGCATAATCGTAATAATTTAATTGTTGAACATTGTTTTTGTTTTCCCTCTTATCAAAGCTCTTCCGGCTTCTTGTCGGGGAATGATTTTTATGCAGGACAGACAGCGAGCATAGGACGAACAAGACAAGTAAACAGTGACAGGATAAAGCGGAATACCCAAATCTTCGATTTGTGGAAGGCTGCCGTGAAGATCCGGGAGCCGTTAGCACAGCGGTACTTGGCGACCGTCCATCGCTGTACCTTTGCATATGAAATCTCTCCGGCAAGGAAAGCCGGTGATGAGAGAGAATATCAATTTATTGAATATAGAAATGGGTATAAAAATGGCATTATCATGCTATTCATGATATAACAGAACGCGTTCTGACAAAAGAATGATATATTTCAATATCTTTGCCAACGTATTGTATTATATAAATGTATTGTAATATGGAAAATTCATTTGCTCAGATCAGCGAATTGTTCGCTCAGTTTTCAGAGAATGCCAAACTTCAGATTGAAAAAGGCAATAAGGCAGCAGGAATGCGTGCCCGTAAAGCGTCACTTGAACTTGAAAAGCTTCTGAAACAGTTCAGAAAAGAATCACTGGAAGCCTCCAAATGATTCCTTTCGGAATACGTACATACCAGGTATCAAGTAAAAAGCCTCTGCGCTTCACAGCGGAGAGGCTTTTGGTTAATAATAGATTCTCTATGGCTAAAACAGCTCAACTTTCGTGTGTCTGTTGGCTTCGGTCGGCAGATAGTCGGCAATTCCACCTCTGCTGATTTTTGTGATCCTTTCTGCAGGAATGCCGCGCTGTTTCAGTTCCGAAACGATAAAGTCCGCTCTTGACTGGCTCAATGAATCATTGATGCCGGATGTCCCTGTAGAACTGTCCGCAGCCCCGGTAACTCTTACATGCAAGTCATATTTCTTTGCGACCCTTGCCAATTCATCCAGATTGAGTTTCTGTGAAACATCTGTCAGGCGGGCCGTGTTAAGAGTGAAAAAGAAATATACAGGAGCTCCGATACAGCTATCCGAGACATGATTCACAACCATGGGATTGTGCCCTTCAGCCGTTATGAATTTATTCGATACCAGGGAATCCGGATTCTGTTTGTCCTTGTTGTTATTGTTGTTATGAATGAATGCCGTATCGAGAGGGGATATTCCGTCCCAATGTCTGTGTTTCAGTCTTGCACGCAATGAGTTCAACCCACTATAATTGTTTACAGGATATCCTTGTTGTCCATTCTTCTCATCTTCCAGCAAGTGCCCGTAGGTATCAAGCAGACCTTCGATTTCCAGAATCTTCTTCAGTTCAGCAAGCGTTCGTTTGTCGCGGTCATGTTGTCCGGCATAGCGGCTGTTCTTCTCGGACAAGGCACGGGAATAATCGATGAGCTGTTCATTCCTGTGGATGTAATGCGTGACATCAGCAGCTCGTTTCCAACCTATTTTCCCGAGATGGAAGGTGAATCCGGCTGTCAGTGATACCATATGATCACCCAGGCGGTTTGTTCGGCCATAGCCATCAAATTTTTGTGAGGTTGTTGTCCCCGAGAACTCCAGTACTGCACTTACCCGTTTTGAAATCCGATATTGTCCCTGAATACCGTATGAGAAGGCGAAAGGAGAAGTCTTGTTGGAGGAATTGTGTATCAGTCCGACTCCGACAAATGGGGCAAGTCCCCAGCGTGTCTGCTCCTGTCCGGAATACCGATAACCAAGCATGTTCCATAGCAGGTCTGCATGGACGCTATGGTAATTTTTCGTGGATAACCCGGCATCTTTGAATTGCAAACCGCTGTAATGTATGCGGGCGCCAACGGCAGGAGTAAACCATTTTCCGACGGCAAGGTTGTACGAGGGTTTCACACGTCCGAACAGATCTTCGCAGCCAAGAGGCGTTCCGAGAAAAGCGGTTGCACCTCCGGTGACACTGACAAACCAATTGCCACTCCCGGTCCTTGGCACTACCACACCGTCAAGATAGACCGGCTGGAGGGGTTGGAACAGTTCTGTGGCATCATGGAAGAACTCATGTTGTACAGTATCTCTTTCTGTATATCGTGAATTTGCCTGTACCTGCACGGAGCAGAGAACGGCAAAGATAAGAATGATTTGTTTTGTCATATTCAAATGATTTTTATTTGTTATAACTTTGATTGTAATACATTTCTGCCATTTATCGTTTGGCTTTTTTGCCACTGGAAGGACGCATCATGCGACTTGCCATCTTCATGCACCGGAGAGCCCAGGCACGGTTGTCCTCGTCTTCATCACGTCTCCACTTGAGGTCATTTCCGTCACCTCCGCCGCCATGTGTTTCGGCAAATGTTGTGGCATCATCGACCATTCCAAGAAACAGCATTGTCGCACAGCGCATGACTTCCGTCCCCCGTTCCGCCACGGAACACAGGAGCGTGTCATCGAACTGTTGCCGTTCGGAAGGCTTCATCTGTGCCGACATTTCCCGCCACTCATTGACCATATTCTCCAACATGGCATCCTTGAGCAGACTGTCCACTTTGGAATGGACATCACGCGAGTATTTGTATGCTTCTTCCTTCAGTTCTTCTGTTCGCTCCTGAATGGCATCCATATTTTCCTTGAGCTCGGAAAGTTGTCGGTCAGCGGTCTGTAGCTTCTCCTGTTTGTCTGCCAATTTATTCTGGATAGCGGCCAGCTCATTTTCGAGCTTTTCTTTCTCGGCAGATAAAGTCTGTGCATCACCTTTCCGGGCTTCCATATCATTTTTGAGTGCCGACAATTGGGCTTCTTTTTCGGCCTGCTCCTTTTTCAAGTTTTCCACCATTGAAGTCAAGCCCTTGACCCTGCGCTCTGCCATCCGGATGTCCGAATGGAGAGAGGAAAGGACTTGCTGATGGCGGCTGATATTCTCTTCTATTGTAGAGCATTCCTCTGACAGCATACGACGGTATTCTTCTGTACTGCGATGCTTCTTTCCCGTTTCGGAAACACTTGAGCCTCTGGACATGCCCCATTTGCTATTGACTTCTGCATAAAAGTCCGTATGAAGCTGTTTCATGCGCTCGCTGAATTCATATTTGTCCTTACCGGCAAATATCTCCTTGTACGCAAACTTCCCATCTTTGATTGGCAGCAAAGTACAATGCACATGTGGATTCAACTCATCCAGATGTACAATGAATGCGGCAATATTCTGTTCACCATATCTGCCGCAGACAAATGAATAGACATCCTTTGCCCAACGTTCAATCTCACTCTTCCTTTTTATGTGTCTATTGTCCGCACCTTTTTCAAAATCGACTTCCTGCTTGCCAAATGCGAGTTCCTGCATCCGTGTGCGAGAGCCCCCAAAAATGATATTTACGACTGTACGGAATCTCGGTTCTTCCAAACCTTCATTGGGATCCTTTATGCCTCGTTTATGCAACAGTTCAGCCATTCGCTCAGGAATGCTCCGGCCTTTGTCGATAGGACGGATCTTACCTCCTGATACGACTTCAAAATTCAGGTGTTCACGTGTCGGGTCATAATTACCAAGGTCAGTTGCCCTTTTCCAACCTTTCTCTGTCCAATTGCGCATATGTTCATTACTCTGAGCCACTGTTATCCCTTTGGATACATGTACGTCAAGTACCTGTTTTGCATTTGCCATATTGTTTCCGTTTTGTTTTGTACAATCCATCATGTCCCAGCTTGCTGCTTGTTCGGACATGTCTCCCTGCGACGTTAGTCGGCAGGGGTATTAGGCTACCCACTCCCTCTGTTTCGTGGCATGTGGGCAAGCCCACTTGCCTCATAAAACTGGAAGAATGTCTGGACTGAGATAGGGATGGATTGTTCCTGGTTATACAATTCATTTTCGTTTCCCGTTCAGTCCGACAATGTCTGGGCTTTTGCTGCAAGCGATAAAAAGGGAATACGGAACGATTTAAGGAGTTCTTTGTCCCTGTCCACATCAACACCTGCGCCGGATGCTTCGGGATTAAATACAAGCTCCGCAAGCTCTTTGGCAGTCTCGATAAATGCGCCCCAATCACCGCCGAGCTCAAGGGTGAAGAACTGCGACAGTTGAGAGCTGTTGTCGAATCTTGACTTACGCAACACACGCTGGAGAGCGGCATTGGCAATACACTCTAATATTATTTCCCTTAGTTTTTCTTCTTGTCTGACGACTTCTGCCGATACCGTATCAGTATCGTCGTCGGAAGCCTGACAATTATCTCCATTGGCAATGACAGCAAATGCCTGGCAAAGAGCCTGACCGCATGAATGACCGACGTCCTCTGATGTCTTTTTGCCAATGACCCATTCGGACAATATACTGCCGATTCGTGTGGCAAAGTCCGGCTCTTCCTGTTCAGTTTCTGCAATTGCCGTTTTTCCAGACTGCACGGTCATGGTTATGATGACACTTTTCTTAAGTTTCGTGCGTTCAAGTAACCCGAAAGATTCCAGAGCATCCAGAAAGGTTCGGACAGTGGCACGATGCCAATGCCAGGATTCTGCAAGATCAGAGATTGTCACATGACATTGGTTGGAAAGAAGTTTGCGCTCCACTTTCCTTACAAATGGAGAAACAAAACCTGCCATTGATCTGTCCAACAGGTCCCAATATGCTTCCGTCTTTGTTTTTCGTTCTCCGGCTTTCTCCTTCAGGAAATCGAATACCTTGACATCTGCCAGTATAAAGGTCGTATTCTCTTGACTATTTTTCATTTTACCTTGTTTTAATGATTATTACAGTGCGGAGTCTATGAAATGCTGCCGTTGTCCGCTTCATCCGGCACCATTGCGTGATGATTATCGTGATTCTCTTCGGATATTGTTTCTGAATGCGTTGTCATTCCTTCTGCCTTTTCTTCATTATTACATTCGACTGTGACCGGAGCAGAGGGATAGAACAGGGCTGCCAAAAGAATATAGTATGCAGTTACGGTAGTAGTGTACAGATACGGTTCAAAGCAACTGATCAATATTATAGCACCGATGCCAGCAAACAGATTCCGGGAGTCATGCAAACGGAAGAGACATTTGTCCGCCAGCCTGAACGAGAACATAGCGGCACAAATAACGGTTGATACCAGAATGCCGAATTCACCAGCATGTCCACTTGCATAGACGTAGTGAAAAAGCAGTAACAGGAACAGGATCACCCGTGTATAGAGTTTGCGGGCTCTGATGTTTTGTGACATGGCGGCGTGAAGCTTTGCCATAAACCGAAATGGCTTCTTGTACAATATCAATGACAGTACAAGAGGGCTTACGCAAAAGATGAGTTGCAATACTTTCAGTAACATAAGTAATAAGGTTTTTCGGGAACATGTAAAGGTGTAGCTCTGAGTTCCAAGTGGACAATGCCATAAGTTGCCAAGCGGATAATGGTTTCGGCATCTACGGCCGTGAGGTTCATTGCAGCTTTTTTGATTCGCTGCTTGAATGCCCGATCCTGTTTACGATAGATAGCCAAAGCTTTGTCCAGTTCATGTTCAGGGATGGCCCATGTGGTACCTTCGAGGTATGTTCCGTTTGCCTTGAACGCTCGCAGGACCAAAGTTCGGGAGACAAGGTAGTCTGTCCGGTCACTTCTTGAGATGATATGTTCTTCATAGAGGTTATCGTCGGCGACCTCTATCCATGTACGGTGGGCATTGATCCAATAGACCATCTGCCTGTATAATGTATTTCTCATGATGTTGTTTTATAAAAAGTCAATCAATATGTCCTCCTTGTTCTTCTGGTATTTGAGCGTTCCGCTTTTAGAATGGAGTTGCAAGTCAAGGCAGAGATCCCCGTACATTTGTTCAAGTGAATCATATATGGTTACAAGGACGGTATGGACCTTGCCATCGGAATCAGTCTTTGCGTTCACCTTGAACATTTGGCCGAAAGATGGATTGGAGTAAGCGCATGTACTATGGCCGAACGGTTCGTTTTGCATCGGAATGTGATGATAAAGCACAATCAGTTCCATATCATCCTCCAGCATATCCATCACTTCTTCCAGGTCATAAGGATCATGCAATGGGAAAGTCAGCAGGACATAGTCCCCGTAAAACTGTGGTTCCTCCATAGTGGTTACATCGAGCAGCTGTGGTAACTGCAGGGGGACAAACGTCATAAAGTCTTTCAGAAAGTGTCGTAGCATATTCATTTGATTTTATGTTTATAGCGTGTGAATGTAAATCTCCATAAGCATTCTGGGTAATTCATCCAGGCGGTTGTCTCCCGGGTTCAAGATTCGGCACAAAGTCTCAAATATGGCCGGAGTCTGTACGGCAAACCGTTCAAGCTGTTCCTGATCTTTGGAGGAAAGCATCGACAGGTGGAAACTGTCCATAGAAACGTATGGTCGCATAAGCATCCAGATATAGGCGTAGGCTTGTGCTTTTGTTTGGACCTTTTGATTATGGATGTCATTGATACAGGTCCTGATGTTGAGTATCAGTCTGCGATTGGTGCGCATGGCCAGGTAAACGAGGGCATCCTGGTGGGGTATCTCTTTACGTTCGGCTGCAAACAAAATCTGCAAACAGCATTTTTCTGTGTCACGCGTTATATCGGAAATGTCTTCATCACCAATGCTGCACAGATATGGCAAGAACGCCCGAAAAATAGCATCCTCTTTTCCGATAAACTCTGTCATGTCCTCTGTCCCGTGTATGCCATTTCGGAGAGTGTTGGCAAGCAAGGCACGATAATCGGAAATGATTTGCATTCTGTCTCCCTTATGGATTGGGCGTTTATCTAATGACTCAAAGAATGGACGGATCTTTTCTATGGCCCGGATTAATCCATTGTCTTTGTCATTAGATGAAAGTTTTCTTTTCAATAGAAATAACTCCTGATAGGAACGTGGCCTTGACAGAGCCAGGCGCGAGAACTCCACGCGTAGGGAATCATGTATGCTTTCGCATGTTTTACGGAGGTCTTGACCGTGGAGTCCGACCGTGTCTTGTTGAACATGGCTAAAAACGGAATCTCTTATGGTTTGCCATTGGCAAAGGTTTTCTGCCAGTTCATCAAATGAAATAGACTTCATCTTCCTTACTTCAAGCAGATAATTTCTGTATGTACCGGCAGGATCGCTTTCAGACTGTTCAGTCAATCCGCCATTACATGATGTGAGCATGCATACCGTGATTGAAGCGGCAGCTATCATGTGTAAAAAGCTTGATGCTTTAAGGTTCGTTTTATGAATTTTCATACTATATATTTCGTACTATTTCACGCAAAACTATATATAATTTTCTATACTTACTACCATCGAAACTGTATTTTGTGCATTTTTCAATATCGTACTTAATAGTATGATTGTCAATGAAAACAAGTGAAAGAAAAAAGAGATGGAAGATAAATAGTTCGATTTTTATAATGGTTTGATTTGGTCACTCAAATAAAACTTGTATATTTGCACTTGTTATCATTTGTATTGGATATTGACATGGCAAAAGTGGGTTATATATTTAAGGCAAATTCGTATGATGAATATGATGCGGACAAGGAATGGATGTGCCAGTACGGTTGTGTACAAGTGATAGAAGAATTGGTTCAACACGAAACGCTCAGGCCTCGTTGGAAACAGCTCATGTCTAATCTTGAGAGAGGGGATGAACTGGTCGTCTCAAAATTCAGCAATGCCGTGCGCGGTTTGAGGGAGTTGGCCGCATTGATAGAGTTATGCCGGATCAAGGTGGTCCGCATTATTTCCATCCATGATAAGATTGACTCCCGTGGTGAATTGTTCCCGGACACTACGGCCGCGGAGGTGCTGACAATGTTTGGATCTCTTCCGGAAGAAGTGGCTGTATTACGCAAGTCATCTGACAGGGTGATACGTCTGCAACAGAGTATCAGTGTACCGGTGAAGACAAACAAAATGATGAGCAAGAACGAGCGGGATAAAATAGCTGTGGACATGTACAACAATGGGTATCCAGTCAATGAAATCATGGAGCGTTGCAATGTCAAGAGCAAAAGTACTTTGTACCAAATTTTAGGCAAGTACAATGTAACGCTCAGCAGGAAACCTGGCCGCGTACCTGGGAATCGGAAATAGGAAGTCAAGGCAACCGATGCCTATTAGTGACGGATTTGCCTGTCAGTTTACTGTATATTTAGGGAAGCCTCTGACCCTTTATTGGAAATTTGTAACGCTAATTATAAAAAAGGATATGGGAGATATTATAGTCGTAGTATTGGTACTTTATGTCTTTTGCAAAATCGTGAAGGGCATATTCGGTGGATTCAGCAAAAGCAGCTTCCGTCATGATAAATAATCATTGCAGCCAACTGTTCACGCAAGGGAACAGTAAAAAAGGAAAGCTAAAAGAGGGAAATTGCGTTTCATGAATAGCGTCCTCGTTATATCAATATAAGCCCCCTAAAGGTTCTGTTTGACTTTTAGGGGGGCTTGGTGCTATTTATTCATTTCCTTTTTGTATTCCAAAATCTGGTCCATGGTCAGCCATTGCGGTTTTTCTCCCTCCTTGAAGCTGTCGTGCAACTTTATCATTAAATCGATTTGCCGTTCTTCATCACCCGCCCACAGGCGTTTGGGGTCTCTGCTCCCATAGTTCAAATAATATTCACAATCTGACTGCATCCTGGCTAACAGCATATATCTGAACCGTGCATCACGTTGCAATATATCATCATCCGTTGTCCTTTCAGCTTGACTTGTCTTGTTATTCGTGTTCATACTCAATTTACATTAACTTGTTATACAATCAGTCCGTTACATCATAATAATAGCTTAACTCTTCGTCTTTCAGGTTTTCAATGGCGTACTGGTGCGCCTGTCTCCAGAGTGCATCATACAACGCCGCCACAGTCGGTTTCGTTTTATAGTGCTGCCATATCTTGTGATTCAACACCAATACCAATTCCGTAAGGTACTTGCAGTTGCCTTTCCACTCTTCAAAGGCACGGTTGAAAGTGTCCTGAATGGCTGATAACCCGAAAATGTCGGCCGCTGAGAAATCTTCCCAAAAAGTAGTCTGTACGTTATACCCGTTCTCTGCCATAAATGCTCTGAATGTCATATCATTAAAATTTTAAGTTGTTTTTATTTCCCTCTGATACATCCTGTATCGGAAGGTTGATTATTTTTCTGCCCACAAGATTGGCGGTCTGTCAGGCAAGGAGGATGCGAAAAATACTCTTTCCGACATGTCGGAAAGGAAGATTTTTCAGCAGCAAGCATAAGCGTTCCTTGACAGGACAAACAACCGGCAATCAAACTTTGCAGAATAAATAACCAGGCTTTCGAAATAGGCGTGTAGGGAATTTCTGGCATTGCAATAAAAAGGGAAAACCTGAAATACAAAAGGCTATATTACGGAAGGCTTCGAGCAAAACAAAAGCGGCCCGAAAGCCGCTTTGTCAGGAAAACAGGGATTACTTCTTGCCCTTTTTCGCTTCTTTTGCCGGTTTCGAAGGAGCTTCTTCTTCCTTCTCGACAGCCGGATAGAATTTGACTGCAACCGTCACGATGCGGTTGTGCTGCACTCCATCTTTGTCAGTCCATTCTTCAGGCTTGAAGTAGCCTTCCACGGTCAGCAGCGTACCTTTGGTAAGCTGGTCAAATGACCCGGCATTTTCATTCTTGCGCCACGCTTCAATGTTCATGAAAGCGGATACTCGCTTGGTTTCTTCGCCGATCTTCTCCTGGCGGGCAACAGCCAGAGGGAAACGTGCAACACTTGTGTTGGTGAATTGATAAACCTCGGCGTCTTTTGCGACATAACCGGTTACTGCGAAATTGTTCTCGTACTTTTTCATTTCGATTGCTTTTTGAAGTTAATAAATCAGTTTTACGGTGCATAAAAAGTAAGTGCAGTAAAGGGATGCACCAAGGATAACGTATAAATACTCTTTATTTTGGGGTTCTCCCAAACCGGAGGCTTGATAAAGGAAGATTTGTACTGTTACGCCATTGGTCAAGACCATGGGTCGCGCCCGGCTGCATACTAACTTTGCAACGAAAAACGATATGGCGACTTCAATAGAAAGCAGTCACGAAAAAGAAGAGGAAAAACAATTGGCAACTGGTTGAAGGAATAATAAAGACGGACGGTGCTGTCAATGGGCACGAATTGGTTTCAACTCTCGGCTGGCATAGGAAGAAGAGCTTCTGGCGGGAAACAGCACCATGTCTCATGATTTGAAGCGGCAAGGATGTTTGCCGTACAGGCAGTAAGCTTATAAGCTGCGGCGTGGGAAAGGCCGTAAGACGAAGAATTGGCAAAGGGGTGCTGGCGTATCGGTGTTGCGGTCTCTATCCGGCAAGAGAAATGAGGGAAAAGAAGGCAAAATGAAAAAAGGGCTGAAGCCCGATTGGGAGACAAAGCGGAACGGGCGCGTTATGCGAGTTTCAGCTTCTATTTTATAAAGGGATATGGCGCAGCCAAAAGAGAATATAAATGGATAATCCGGCAAAAATCATTGTCCGGCCAATGGCCATCTGCGACTCAATGAAGTTTGGGATATAAAAGGTTATTGCGGTAAATAAAGTTACGGGCTGGAACTGAATATTCAACTCCAGTCCGTATAGTGCAGAGGCTCCATGTCAGAATTGGATCATCATGATGCGGTGTGGAAAGATTTTGTATTTGTCACTCGGTTTTCGTTGGCATATCCAAAGATGGTGTGCCCCATAGCCGAACGTGAAATACTCGTCAAGCCGGGTCTCTTTCTTTAGACTCTCCATGCTTGTGCGAAGTTCATCTTCGTCTTTTGAAAAAAGAATCGTGTTTATGATTCTGAAATATAGATTTGTTACTTCGCTGCAGTAAGGGCAAAAAGGGTGTTCAATTGTTACGTTCATAATTGTCTTCGTTTAGTACATTAGTCATTATAGATTCTCCTTCCTGGTTGAAAATCTCAATAGTCGGATAACCATCGTTTTCTTCGGGAAACAAAAGTTCGGAAGTATCACGCAAAGCCTCACTTCTTCCATGAGAAAGACGGCTGTCAATGATATTCGAAACATCTTTGCAACGCCAGGACCGGACGATTGCCTCTGCTTCCTCATAACTGTTGGCTTCCACAGTGAAATAGTCTCTTTCCCAACTTGTGACTTTACAGTCTTGATAAAATTCAAATTTTCCCATAAGCCATATATTCTAACGTACTACTTCAACTATATCCTCAATCCTGCCATACAGTATTGAGCGTAATGCGGTTTTGTCTATGGCATAATATTCTTGGATATGCCCGTATTGTTTGACGAAATACCTCTTGAGAACATCGGAAAAATCAAAATGATAACCACTCAAGGCAATCCCCCGTTTGAAATAGGTGCTTTCGCTCACGTTGCGAGTAATCCAATTCTTGTCTTCTCTATTGAGTTTGCCGCCATTATTCAGATGTTCCCGTAACTTATACACTCGGCTACCTTGTAATGTTGCCAGCTCCGGAACATCCCATTGAACGAATTTTGTTGCTATCTGTGCCATATTGCTTAATCATGAATAATAATTTCATCTCGGAATACTGAAATCTCTTTGCCGCTTTCAAGGCGGACAACTATGGTAGTGCCATAGTCGTCCACAATTACACCTTCCGTGTAGCCTTTATATGCCGTGGATAAAGTACAGGATAAACCTATAATATCGCTTTCGTTATCAAATGTTCTGTTGCTCATCACTATTATATTTTATTTCCCATTTGCCTTGAGAGAAGATTCTAAAACTCACATATTCATTTTCAAATTCATAAGTTAGAATTTTAATATAGACTTTATCTTTTGCTTCCAGTGAGGCAACCAATTGGTCCATTTCTTTTTCTGGATATTCCCACCGGGAAGGAAATTCTGCATCAACAGAATTGCCATACTTGTTTGCATAACAACTGAAATTGTCATCCAAGAAAGCCTCTATCTTATTGAGGTCATTTTGGTTTTCCGTACTTGCGTAGAAAATGTTTGTCGCATAATTTGCCATATACTTCTATTTTAAGTTTTCTTTTTTCCCTCATGTAGCATTTACTACTTCAGGCTTGATTAATTATGTCGCTTCATAAGGTGTCATGGCTCTTTATGCAAGGTTTCACGACCAAATACTACCGCTGCAAAGCAAGGTGGAGATTTTGTTGTGAACCTCAAGGATACCTTGCATACAAGAAAGACATGACAAATACCTTTGCGGCACAATTCATCAAATAGCCCGAAGTCGAATGCTTATAGGGACAAATATTTACTCGTAAACTTATAAAGGAATATATTGCAGCGAAAAGAGAAAGGACGGAGTCAAAGGGAGTCCTCTTTCTGCTGTCTAAAAAAGGAGAGGCAGAGATGAGCGAAAATAGTTTAGTTTAGTCCATTAGCCTATATATATGCTAAACTAAAGTAAACTAAAAATAGACAAATATTTGATTGCTTGGACGATTATTTTTAACTTTGCACATATTGATGCCGATCATTGAAAATAGTACTTTTCTCTTTTCGCTGCGAATTCATGGATATATGGAAAAACATATATTGAATCAGGATGAGAAGGCATACCAATAGCTTGGATTGGTGCTTTGATTGCAAGCAAGTGAAAGGAATGAAAAGTAATGCAAATAAAAAAACGAGGATTTACCTAAAAAACCATTTTTGTTCCTGATTTGTTCCTTGTTTCGAGAAACAAAAATCATAAACTACTTATTTACAAATGATTAAATGGTTGTATATTAAAATTTTCCAGATTTATCGAAAAGCTTAAAAGGAGTTTGGTCTTTGCCCCATACCAATATATAATTGTCAGAAACAATCACATTCCGCACAGGCACCAATGCTTCATCCCGGTTATCCAACTTCACAATCTGCAATTCATCTGCAAAATAACTCAATGGAAGTACTAATGTATCTTTCAGTGCCGATTGGTTGCAAACCCATACAGAATCTCCGTTTAAAATCTCCACCGAACCAACTATCGGTTGTGCGTCTAATGCATCACCTTTTGATCCTTGTCCACCATTTGTACAAGAACTCAACCCTCCAATAAACACCAGGCATATCAGTCCTGCACTTTTCCATTGTTTGCTTTTCATATTTTTATTTTTTACATGAAACAATGAGGCAAAGATAGCTGGACAAGGAAGGAAATACAAATTATCTTATAGACAAAAGGTATAAGTTATCAAGCACATAAACACATGATTATAAGCCATATATAAATTAATCAATCGCAACAAGTATAGACAAAAACTCAAAAACGGCGCAAAAAATCATCCAAAGTCTCATTATTCTCCGTCAATCCCAACTTATCTCGTTTCATCCGCTGTTTCTTACGACTTATCGAGGTACGACTGATACAGTAAATGTCAGATAGATCTTTAATACTAACGTTTATTTTCACCAGGCAACAAAAATACACATCCTTCATGCTCAATCCCGGAAAAGCTTCCAGTAATCGCACTGAAAATTTATCATAACTTCCATCCACCGTTTGGCGTATATCCTCCCATTCTTCATTAGACAAGGCTATACGTCGATTTTGATTATCATTTTCCTCTTCAGCACTCTCTTCTTCTTTTTCCAAAGAGGGAATTTTATGAAACGACTTCATCCGTCGAAAAAGCGATTCACGAAGCTGACTCTCTTTTTCGCGCAATATACTCAACTCTTCCGACTGCTGTAACAATTGTTCCGTCTGACTCAGTCTCAGGGATTGCTCACGCCAAAGCTGCTTATACATCTGGCGTTTGCGACGTTGCCAAACAATATAACTCGCAGCGAATGCCACAACAAAACAAAGTCCCAGACTTAACAGCCAGATTTCCCGCCTCTGCTTATCTATTTTCAACCGGTTCAGTTCATTTTCCAGTTTAGCCTTTTCATACTTCGTCCGGCTTTCAACTCCTTCCTCTCTTCTCAGTTCATTTACAAGATGTTCATTAGCAGCAAGTGCTGAATAGAAAGAGCAGCTGTCTTTCCCCAGCGAAGAGTATAGTAACTTCAACCTCCGGGATGCCTCGGCTGCAACCCAACGGTTCAAGGACATCGACGCAATACGATAATAGGTAGAAGCAGAATCATATTCGTTGATACCGGCCCAAAGATTTCCTTTAGCTAAATGATAATAAGGTACCATCTGCCTGTTATCCATATTCTTCCGTATAGAATCTAATCCAGATACCCCCTCCCGGAAGCGCCCGGCAGCAGTATAGGCATCAGCTATTCCCTGACAGATAAAACTATACTGCCATTCTTCTGCCGTACGACTAGCCCTCAGAAAATAACGGATAGCCTCATCCGATTCTCCTCTTGCCGAATAGACAGAAGCAATGTAACGGTTCACCTGCGCTTTATGCCCATCACGTATGAAGAAACCTTCAGCCAATTGCATATAGAATAACATACTGTCCATGTTATTGGAATGATGATAAACTGCTCTTCCTTTATTATACAAATTCAAACCGATTGCGAAAGAGTCGGGTATTATCCGGGAACTTTCACTTATCGGTGCCTTCCCTCTCCCACAAGAAAAGAAGAAAAAAAGTATCAAAAACAGGAATAACAGTTTCTTCATAATTTTGACTGATTACCGATTACGCTTTAAAGCTATGCGATCTGTAATAGTAGCGGGCAACTCCCTTTCATAATGGGTAACCATAATCATGGTTTTATCCTGCCGGCGGCAAAATGCTTCGATTATCTTCTTTACCCGCCGACGATTGTATGTATCCAGACCATGCAAAGGCTCATCCAGTATCAATAATTCCGGATCTTTTACAAAAGCACGTGCCAGAAGTGCCAGACGTTGCTCACCACTGGATAATTGCAAGAAAGGTTTGTCTTTTAAGGCAGCAATACCGAAAATATCCATCCACCATTCACAAACAGACATCTGTTCCGCTTTCGGGCGCTTGTATAGTCCGATACTGTCGTGCAGGCCGGAGGCAACTATTTCAATCGCCGGTAAATTCTTCAAATAAGCACGGTGCATTTCAGGGCTGACATAACCAATATGTTTCTTTATTTCCCAAATGCTCTCCCCCGTCCCTCTCTTTCTCCCGAACAGACTGATATCGCAAGCGTATGATTGAGGATTATCGGCACACACAAGACTAAGTAGAGTAGACTTTCCCGCTCCATTCTCACCACTCAACGCCCACTTCTGTCCGCGCATCACTGTCCAGTCCAGTTCTTTCAAAATAGTACGGTCACCATAGCGAATACTGACTTTATTCAATCGGACCACTTCATCGGATACATAATTGGTATTATCATAGGGAAGGTCAATAATACGCTGCTGTAAATCTTCGGGTACAAGTATATCTGCATTCCGGAATATGGTAAGATATTGATCACGTTGCATCATTTGCCCTACCGTACGATTAGCTATCGGCAGCACTTTATTAATATATGAGGGAATATCATCCATCATAGAAAGTATCAGGATAAGTTGTACGGCAGAGCGTTTGGCTAGTCCTGCCAACAAAGTATTCAACAATTCACGGGTCTGGGCATCCAGTCCAATGAAAGGATTATCCATAATAAGAACACGGGGAGCTGTAAGTAGTGCTTTCACTAACTGAAATTTACGCAACTCACCACTGGAAAGAAGAATCATCGGCTTATCCAGCATAGGTTCAATACGGAATAATTCAAAAAGTTCTTGTTTCAGTTTCTCATCCCTGACTTCTCCCAACATATCCCTGACTAACGGAACATCATCATGATCATGGGTGTTCCAACGCTGCTGATAATAGTAATTGGCATCCGCCGACCCATACGTATCGCGAAAAGCAATATATTTGATATTCTCATAGACTGTCTTTAACGTTGAAGGAGAAAAGTCATAGGTTATTGTTCCTTCCTTCAAAGGGTATTTTCCGATAAGCATATCTACCAAAAGGCTTTTTCCAGAACCGTTAGGTCCGACAATGGCAATGTGTTCATCTGCCGGAAAAGATGCGGAAGCAGGTGCAGCTAATCGCACAAGTGGATTACGAGCCACACCACCCGTCAAACATATAGTATATGGTTGCATTATTTCAGACGTATTTTGTTTAGTGATGCCACAAAGATACCAAGTTTTCCTTTTAAATGCTCAAAATGAGAGCAGTTTAATCGATTCTTCCTTTTTTAAGCAACTAATATGAAAAATAATCCATATATTGGGAAACAATTTCCCTAGGAAATCTGTTTCTTTAAAAGACATGTATCAAAAGTATTAAAAAGGATGGAAAAAACATTCGCTAAAAGATATTGGCCTACAATCGTAGGTGCAATAGTCGGGGCTATTGGCGGCTATCTATATTGGAGGTATGTCGGCTGTAGCACGGATACTTGTCCAATTACCTCATCTCCACTAAACAGCACATTGTGGGGAACTGCCATGGGTGGCCTATTAGGGAACATTTTGCAGCCAAATATCATAAAAAAGAACAATCAAGATAAATAATACAGGATCTATGGAGAAAGAATCAACACCAGAACGCCCGTCAGGCCAGACCTATGACCTTTCCGGTATGTTTTCGCTGGCTCTCCGCCTGGTAGTCGGATGGACTTATTTTTCTGCATTCTGGCGAAGATTAGTTCTTTTCCGGTGAGCAATATACGTAATAAATATGTTGCAAAAGTAAAACCCGGGGAACATAGTCTCGTTATTCCATTAGGGGCTAAAGCAGAAATTAATATTGAAAAAAACACTAGCGATATACCAACTGGAATATATAAACTTGAATTAATGGATATAAGCGGAATTACCTGGAAAACGGATATCGCTAAAGAATAACACAAACTATAATATAATGCCCAAACTCTCAATTTTTATGTATCCGGGCGAATACAGATGCGCCCCTACAAGTAACACAACTCGTAGGGGCGATATTTTATTATATATACGCTATTCTTATTTATAAATAATCAACGCAGACTGTGCAGGAACGATCACTTCTGATCCGTAAAGTGTACCCAATCCTTTTTCACTGATGAAACCATCCTTGCAAACAACCGTATACTTACCTTCGGGAACTGTCAGTTTAGCAGGTTCTTTACGTGAGTTCAACGCCACTATAATATCTTCCCATGCATCACTGTTGGCATGTTCCTTCAAACGGTAGGCTATCAAGTTACTGCCCTCCACAGGAAGGAATTCCAAATGCTTACGTACCAGATCCGCATCTCCCATGCGGAAAGCAGGGTGATTCTTGCGTAACTGTATCAAACCTTTATAATAAGCGAAAACATCTGCATGTTCTGCTTTACGTTTCCAGTCAATAGCATTTATAGAGTCAGGACTTTGGTAACTGTTATGCACGCCCTTCTTATCACGCATCACCTCTTCACCGGCATAAATAAACGGTATGCCTTGTGAAGTAAATACAGCCGTTTGAGCCAATTTATCCAATTTTATCAACTCCTGTGGCGTAATACCCGGAACACTTGCATTCAGTCTGTCAACCAAGCACATATCATCATGGCAAGAAACATAACTGACCATTTGTGTCGGCTGTTCAGCCCAGGAAGCCTTACTATAATTCACCAAATCATTGTCCACTTGCGGATGCTTGATAGCACCAACAATACCAAACTTGATACTCTCCTCTCCTCCCGGAACTCCGGCAAGAAAAGCACCTTGATGATTGTCATTGAACGGGCCACGCAATCCATCGCGCATTTCATCAGAGAATGCAGCGATACCCGGCATCCGGTAAGTATTTGCTTTCATAGCCAACGAGTCTTCCGGCATCTGGGGAGCTTTAGCCGCCCAACCTTCACCATAAATAATGATACTCGGGTCAACTGCCGTAGCTGCCTTACGAATTTCATTCATCGTTGCTATATCATGAATACCCATCAGATCAAAGCGAAAACCGTCAAGGTGATATTCATTAATCCAATGCAACACGGATTCTATCATATATTTCCGCATCATAGGACGGTTACTTGCCGTTTCATTGCCACAAGCGGAAGCGTCAGCAAAGCTACCATCCGGCATCTGGCGATAAAAATATCCCGGCACTGTACGTTCAAAGTTGCTTTCAGCCGTATTGAATGTATGATTATACACCACGTCCAACACTACACGAATTCCTGCTTTATGCAATGCTTGCACCATCTGTTTGAACTCTTTAATACGAACAGAAGGATCATAAGGATCGGTAGAATATGAACCATCAGGCACATTGTAGTTCTGAGGATCATATCCCCAATTGTATTTGTTTTCATCCAATCTGGTCTCGTCTACGGAAGCATAGTCATAAGATGGAAGAAGATGTACGTGCGTCACACCCAGTTCTTTCAAGTGATCAATACCGGTTGCCAATTGTTCGGGACTCAACGTACCTTCTTCTGTCAATGCCAGGAATTTACCTTTGTGCTGAATACCGGAAGAAGGATCGATAGAAAAATCACGGTGATGCATTTCATAAATAATCGCATCTGCCGGAGAAGCCAACGCAGGGCGTTTATCAGCTGCCCAACCTTCGGGATCAGTCGCATTCATATCTATAATTGCGGCACGCTTTCCATTTACTCCTACGGCTTTGGCGTTGATGCCCGGAGTATCTCCCATCCATTTATCCTTAATCTTTACATTGAATGTATAGAATTTCCCAATCAGGTCTTTTTCCACCTTTGCTGTCCAGGTTCCTTCCTTATCGGCCACCATTGAAACGGTTTCATAAGCATGACCACTGTCACCGGTATCAAACAACATCAGACGCACTTCATCGGCAGTGGGTGCCCACAAAGTAAAATTTGTAACTTCAGGAGTATACTCCATCTCTGTCAGGTCACCCGAGCGAACAGGATACAGCTCATAAGACGCGTACTCTTTTTTCGCCGGAGAACAGCTGACAATCGTAGCAGCAGCCACTCCAATCAAGGCAAGTTCATTCTGTTTCATGGTCGTTATTTTAAGTATTAAATGTCATGTATTAATTATTGAGTATCAAGCATTAAGTATTAGATACGAGATATTATCGCTTTACTTTGTCGGGATTCTTGGCTATGAAATCTTTCCAGCCATGATATCCTTTCTCTACTGTAGGGCGTCCCATTTGCAGGAAATGACAATAAGCGGCAGCAAGACCGTCCGTGGCATCCATAAATGTAGGCATATCCTCCTTTGCAAAATGCAACATGCGTTGCAACATATCCGCTACCTGCTCCTTGGAAGCCTGACCGTTTCCGGTGATAGCCATTTTAATTTTTAAAGGAGCATATTCCGTGATCGGTATATCCCGGCTGAGAGCGGCCGCCATGGCAACACCTTGTGCACGCCCCAACTTCAGCATAGACTGTACATTCTTCCCGAAAAAGGGTGCTTCAATGGCAAGTTCATCAGGCAGATAGCTCTCGATAATACTCAACACCCGTTCGTGTATATGACGTAATTTCAAGTAATGGTCACCCATTTTACGCAGATCAATAATGCCCATAGCTATCATCTCAGGTTTTGTTCCCTGTACACGCAAAACTCCATATCCCATAATGGTCGTACCGGGGTCAATGCCCAGAATTATCTTTTCCTTAACAGGCTGTATCACTCTATCACCTCCATCAGTGTAGGAAAGCCTACTACTTTATCCTGGAATATCTTAACCAGCTCTTCGTTCAACTTTGTTCCCTGTTCCAGATGCCAGCGATGCAAAACACCGGAATTTTCCACTTCAAACTGAAGGGAATAACAGGTACTGCCCTCTTCACGGTGACTGAGTACACGAACAATGCGCGGTGTATGCAATGCACCAGCCTTTTCTACTTCGGGTAAATAGAATTCTTTGATCCAGATTAGGAAGTTATCTTCCTGTCCTTCTTCTACTTGATAGGTTGTATTATAAATCAGCATATTTTTTCTTTCACTTTGTTTCGCAAACATAGCAATTATTTCAGAATAATGCATTATATTTGCGCCACCAAAAAGAGAGAAACCTCGCAAACGTTAGCGAAGGATCAAAAAAGGGGGGGTTAGCTCATCTGGCTAGAGCGCGACACTGGCAGTGTCGAGGTGATCGGTTCGAGTCCGATACTCTCCACGATAAAAAAGGAATATATCAGAAGCAGGATATATTCCTTTTTTTATTCTATCTCCCCACCTATCCTTTATAAATCCAAAAAGATTCCACAATAGAATACTTAGGAACAATAAGAAAGATGAGTAAAAGGTCGTATGAAAACCACGCTTTGCTTTATTACTTTTCTTCTTTTGCCCGTAGCAAAACTTCGTCCTACAGTTGCGGGCTATACGTTTTCCAATTGTAGGCTATGCAGCCCGCAATTGCGGGACAGACAGCCCACAATTGGAAAACGAGGTTTTACTTATAGCATAATGACATTAACATGAAAGCTTTAGGGGAAAAAGAAAGGGGCATATCAAATTTTACATCTATAATTCAGCCTTCTATACCATGAGAAGATGGTGTTTAACTCCAGTAATGAATAATTGCAGGCTAGAAAAGAGATATTTGTACGAATTCGGGCAAAGTTTGTACAATGCACATTAAGAATCTGTGAATTAGTAAATTACAAGTATAAAAACGTTCTTTATTGTCTGTTTTATGGTGTAGGATGAAGCTTTTATGCATCTTCCTACACCGCTTCATACATCATATATACACCTGATAATCAGATAAAAAGAATAAATGGTGTAGGATGTAGGAACTATTGATGCAAAGTGAAATGGTTCATTCAAGCATCCACACTCAAACAAACCATTTCACCTTTAATCAAACAATGTAATGATTTTAAAACTTATCCTATTGTAACTTAAACGTCACAGGCACTGTAAACTTGCAGCGTACGGGTACGCCACGTTGTTTTCCGGGCTTCCATTTCGGCATGGTAGAAATAACGCGAACCGCTTCTTTGTCCAGATAAGGATCAACGCCTCTTATCACGTTCACATCCACGATGCTACCATCCTTGTTCACAACAAACTGTACTGTTACACGCCCCTGGGTTCCATTCTCTTGTGGAATGGTGGGATACTTGATATTCTTACTCAAATACTGTAAAAGACCGACTGTACCACCATTGAGAAATTGCGGATTTTCTTCCACTACTTCAAAAATCTCATCTTCTACCGGTACATCTTCGTCCACAGTGACAGGTATGTGTTTCACTACCACATCCTCACCGGTTTCTTCCGAGGAGGCAAAATTGGTTTCTTCTACATTAGCGTCATCATCTATTATTGTTAAAACATCATTAATAGGAGTAACTTGAGGTGGAGGTGGGGGAGCAACCTCAGGCTGCCTTGTAAGAGGGATCTCCATGTCCTGTTCAAATACATTTTCGACGATACGACCACTCGTGTCAATCTTAATATCACGCGTCCATTCAAACGCTACGAACATGAAGGCAAGTACGACTACATAACCTACAAGTAACCACGTGGGTCTCTTGCTTTCCAAGTTTGCTTTGGGTGTTTTTTTGGTTTCCATAGTTTACAAATTAGTTACTATATAATGTCTTCAGTTAAGAATCTGACACTATATAGATATTGTTAGTAATACGAAAACACTTGTGGCCACTATTTTCTGTAATAAAGATAGTTGAATAGCTATTAAGTTGTTATCAGAGAGACCTATTAATATATTTTTTTAATATCTGTTCGAAAAAATTGCTTAGCAAAAAGATTATTTACGCCGGAATACTTAAGAATACTAAAAAAGCAGTTACCTTTGCCGAATAAATCAATCATAAAAGATGAAACAAACTAATTTAAGGAAAAGCGACATTATACTGCATACGCTTAACCCCTATGACCCTGAAATGCAGCGTTACCTTTCCCTCTCTAAAAGAATCGAGCAATTGATGAACAATGCGGAAGATGAAAACGACCCATGTGTTCCTGTTGAGCTCATGGCAGAATTCTTTGTTTTGCAAGAAGAACTTTATCAGAAGGCACTGAAAAAGAACAAAGAAGAAGCTAATTAACCTCTCACAAAGATAAGGAGGACAGTGCATAGCTGACAAGGATAATGATTATCCACAATCTATACGATACGGAGATCGCATAGAGATGCTACGAAGATTTACACCTAACCAGCCACAGACTTTTTCCCCGCGACCGATTAATTTTATAAAGAGATTGGGAGCGAAATCATGATAAAGTTGTATCTTTGCACCGTTTTATGTATTTCGGAAATAAATAATAACGACGATATGATAGATAAAATCAACCAGCTTCTGCAAGAAGTGGAAGCACTGAAAGCTGCCAACGCCGAGGAACTGGAAGCACTCCGCATCAAATTCCTCAGTAAAAAAGGCGCTATCAATGACTTGATGGCAGACTTCCGCAACGTGGCTGCCGAACAGAAGAAAGAAGTCGGCATGAGACTGAATGAACTGAAAAACAAGGCGCAGGAAAAGATTAACGCCTTGAAAGAACAGTTCGAAAGCCAGGATACGGGTTGTGACGATATTGACCTCACTCGTTCCGCTTATCCGGTAGAACTGGGTACACGCCACCCGCTCACCATCGTAAAAAACGAAATCATCGATATATTTGCACGTCTGGGTTTCAGTATTGCCGAAGGTCCGGAAATTGAGGATGACTGGCACGTGTTCTCCGCATTGAATTTTGCTGAAGATCACCCCGCACGCGATATGCAGGATACTTTCTTCATCGAAGCACATCCCGACATCGTATTACGTACGCACACTTCATCCGTACAAACACGCGTTATGGAAGTCTCACAACCTCCTATCCGCATCATTTGCCCGGGACGCGTATATCGTAACGAAGCTATCAGCTATCGTGCACACTGCTTTTTCCATCAGGTAGAAGCGTTGTACGTAGATAAAGACGTATCTTTCACTGATCTGAAACAGGTGTTATTGCTCTTTGCCAAAGAAATGTTCGGCGAAGATACCAAGATCCGTCTGCGTCCGTCTTATTTCCCGTTCACGGAACCCAGTGCCGAAATGGACATCAGTTGTAACATTTGTGGCGGAAAGGGCTGTCCGTTCTGCAAGCATACCGGCTGGGTAGAAATCCTGGGTTGCGGTATGGTAGACCCCAACGTATTGGAAAGTAACGGCATCGACAGTAAGGTATACAGCGGATACGCCCTCGGTATGGGTATCGAGCGTATTACTAACCTGAAATATCAGGTGAAAGACCTTCGTATGTTCTCTGAAAACGACACAAGATTCCTGAAGGAATTCGAAGCCGCTTACTAAAATAAGTGGAGAGTTGAGAATTAAGAGTTGAGAGTTGGGCTGCGCTATCATGCCACAGGCAACTCTCGATTCTCAATTCTCAACTCTCAATTTAATAAGAATGAAAGATAAACTTGTTACTTCCAGTTATTGTTTTATTCTCGCAGCCAACTTCCTGCTGTATTTCGGATTCTGGTTGCTGATACCGGTACTTCCCTTTTACCTGTCCGAAGTATTCAGTGCCGGCAATTCCACAATCGGTATCATTCTTTCCTGCTACACAGTAGCTGCATTGTGTATCCGCCCTTTCTCCGGTTATTTTCTGGACAGTTTTGCACGTAAACCTTTATATTTGATGGCTTACTTCATCTTTATGACGATGTTTGCCGGATACATTATTGCAGGCTCGCTTACACTGTTTATCATGTTCCGTATCATACAGGGAGTATCGTTCGGAATGGTAACCGTAGGTGGTAACACAGTGGTGATTGACATCATGCCATCTTCACGACGCGGAGAAGGATTGGGATATTATGGGCTTTCAAACAACATTGCAATGGCAGTGGGTCCGATGTCTGGATTATTTCTGCATGATGCGGGAATGAGTTTTACTACCATATTCTGCTGTTCACTAGGGTCCTGTATGGCTGGGTTCGTTTGCGCTTCTCTTGTAAAGACTCCTTATAAACCACCTGTGAGACGGGAACCGATATCTCTCGACCGATTCATATTGCTGAAAGGTATTCCAGCAGGTATCAGCCTCTTGTTGCTTTCCATTCCTTATGGAATGACGACCAACTATGTGGCTATGTATGCCAAACAAATTGGGATTAATGCCACCACAGGTTTCTTCTTCACTTTCATGGCAATAGGAATGGCTATTTCACGTATATTCTCCGGAAAGATTGTGGACAGAGGTAAGATAACGCAGGTTATTTCCGCTGGACTGTATCTCGTGGTGTTCAGTTTTTTCCTGCTTTCGGCCTGTGTATATCTTATCAGCTGGAACAACATGGTATGTACGATTGTTTTCTTTTCCGTGGCCTTGTTGCTGGGAGTGGGGTTCGGCATTATGTTCCCCGCTTACAACACTTTATTTGTCAACCTCGCCCCCAACAGCCAACGTGGTACCGCCACTTCCACCTACCTGACCTCCTGGGATGTAGGCATCGGTATCGGTATGTTGACAGGAGGCTATATTGCAGAAGTCAGCACCTTTGATAAAGCCTATTTATTCGGAGCCTGCCTTACCATTGTTTCCATGCTCTACTTCAATGGCAAAGTAGCTCCCAATTACCATAAAAATAAATTGCGATGAGAAAGAAAGAACGTTATGAAAAAGTCCTTGCCTGGTTTCGGGAAAATCGTCCCGTAGCCGAAACGGAACTACACTATGAGACTCCGTTTCAACTGCTGATAGCGGTCATCCTCTCCGCCCAATGTACGGATAAACGGGTGAATATGATCGTTCCGCCACTGTATCGCGACTTCCCGACTCCGGAAGTTCTCGCTGCCAGTACTCCGGAAGTGATATATGAATATATCCGTAGCGTGTCTTACCCCAATAACAAGGCAAAACATCTGGTAGGCATGGCACAAATGTTGGTGAAAGACTTCAACAGCGAAGTGCCCGGCACACTGGAAGAACTCATAAAACTTCCCGGTGTAGGACGTAAGACGGCAAACGTCATCCAATCCGTTGTATTCAACAAAGCGGCAATGGCAGTAGACACTCATGTGTTCCGTGTAAGCCATCGCCTCGGACTAGTTTCGGACCAATGCACCACCCCGTTCAGTGTAGAAAAAGAACTGGTGAAAAACATTCCGGAAGCCGACATTCCCATTGCTCATCACTGGCTTATTTTGCACGGACGATACGTCTGCCAGGCACGTACACCACAATGTGACAACTGCGGTTTGCAATTGATGTGCAAATATTATTGCGAGAAGTATAAAGTTAGCAAAGAGAAGCCGGAAGATAAAGAATAAATGACGGTTTCATAGCAAAAGAAAGAAATAAATGCTAACTTTGCGCTCACGAAAACAAATTAATAACACTTTTAAATAAAATAGAGTATTATGACAATTGATCAATTCAACTTTGCCGGTAAAAAGGCATTCGTTCGTGTGGACTTCAATGTACCCTTGGACGAAAACTTCAACATTACAGATGATAACCGTATGCGTGCTGCTCTTCCTACGCTGAAGAAAATTTTGGCTGACGGTGGCAGTATAATTATTGGTTCTCACCTCGGTCGTCCAAAAGGTCCGGCTGACAAGTTCTCTTTGAAACATATCCTGAAACATCTGTCAGAATTGTTGGGTGTTGAGGTGCAATTCGCTAACGACTGTATGGGCGAAGAAGCTGCTGTAAAAGCTGCTGCTCTGCAACCGGGTGAAGTGCTGTTGCTTGAGAATCTTCGTTTCTATGCTGAAGAGGAAGGCAAACCCCGCGGTTTGGCAGAAGATGCGACAGACGAAGAAAAAGCTGCCGCCAAGAAAGCCGTAAAAGAAAGCCAGAAAGAATTCACCAAGAAATTGGCTTCTTATGCTGACTGCTACGTAAACGACGCTTTCGGTACAGCTCACCGTGCACACGCTTCTACGGCTTTGATCGCTAAATATTTCGACAAAGACAACAAGATGTTCGGTTACTTGATGGAGAAAGAAGTGAAAGCTGTTGATAAAGTATTGAATGACATCAAACGTCCGTTCACTGCTATCATGGGTGGTTCTAAGGTTTCTTCTAAAATCGAAATCATCGAAAACCTGCTGAGTAAGGTTGATAACCTGATCATCGCCGGTGGTATGACTTATACTTTCACTAAGGCTATGGGTGGAAAGATCGGTATTTCCATTTGCGAAGATGACAAACTGGACCTGGCTCTTGACCTGGTAGCAAAAGCTAAAGAAAAAGGTGTAAACCTGGTATTGGCTGTTGACGCTAAGATCGCTGACGCTTTCTCTAACGACGCCAACACTAAGTTCTGTCCGGTTGACCAAATTCCTGATGGTTGGGAAGGTTTGGATATCGGTCCTGAAACAGAGAAAATCTTCACAGACGTTATTAAAAACTCCAAGACTATCTTGTGGAACGGTCCGACTGGTGTATTCGAATTCGAGAACTTTACTCATGGCTCACGTGCCGTAGGTGAAGCTATCGTAGAGGCTACCAAGAACGGTGCTTTCTCACTTGTAGGTGGTGGTGATTCCGTAGCTTGCGTAAACAAGTTCGGTTTGGCAAGCGGTGTTTCTTACGTTTCAACCGGTGGTGGTGCATTGCTCGAAGCAATCGAAGGAAAAGTTCTTCCGGGTATCGCTGCTATCAACGAATAAAAACAGACATTATCATACCCAAAGGCAGCTCTTTGAAAAGAAGGGTTGCCTTTTTTAATCTTATATCTTCACATCTATAAAAAATAATGAAACGAATACTGTTATCCTTCGCTTTCTTGTTCTCTGTCCTGATAGCAACGGCACAAGATGCTTGTTTAAACGACGTAGTAAACACTCTGAAAGACCGTATCAGCCTTGCCGGTTATGCACAGGTAGGATATACGTATGATGATGCCGACGATGGCAGTAATACCTTCGACATCAAGCGGGTTATCTTCATGGCACAAGGTAAAATCACTGACCGCTGGCTATGTTACTTCATGTACAGCTTTGCCAATACCGGGAAAATACTTGAAGCATACACCGAATACAAATTCCTCCCCCAACTGACCGCCCGCATCGGACAATTCAAAACGATGTATACCATTGAAAACCCAATGTCTCCCTGCTATGTAGAGTTGATCAATTGCTACGCGCAGTCTGTCAATTATCTGGCCGGTATCAACGGCAGCGATCCGTTATATGGTTCCAGCAGCGGACGCGATATGGGTCTTCTGATTTATGGAGACCTGTTCGGCAAACTGGTAAATTATAATCTTGCATTGATGAATGGACAAGGCATCAATCTGAAAGACAAGAACAACCAGAAAGATATTGTAGGCAGTCTGATGGTTCATCCGCTCGACTGGCTATCCGTAGGTGGTTCTTTTGTTAAAGGAAAGGGATGCGCAGTAGCCACTTCCACTCTTAATCCGGATATACAGGTAGGTGAAAACTATACGCGTAACCGTTGGTCGGCAGGTGCAGTGATTAAGACCAAACCGGTTGATGTACGCACAGAATACCTGGCCGGAAAAGATGGACACGTGAAAAGCGACGGCTACTACGTAACGGCATCTGCACATGTATTCCCCAAAGTGGATGTCATTGCATCTTATGACTATTTTAACAAAAGCAAAGTGCTGGATGACAAGCAAACCAATTACGTAGTGGGACTGCAATACTGGTTTTATCCTAAGTGCAGAGTACAGGCACAATATACGTACTGCAACCGCCATATCGGAGAAAACAGTAATTTATTACAAGCACAGTTGCAAGTGCGCTTCTAAAGAAAAACCTTACATGCTATGGAATACAGCCGAATTCTGAAAGAAATATACGAAGAAATACAGCCGTATGCACAGGAAGGCAAACCGGCAAGTTATATCCCTGAACTGCTGAAAGTCAATCCTGATCGTTATGGCATCTGTCTGCGCACCATCGAAGGCAAGGAATATGCCCAGGGAGACAGTGATGAACGTTTCGCCGTGCAGAGTATTTCGAAAGTATTTTCTCTTGCCATGAGCTTTGGCCGGATAGGTAACGAACTTTGGAAACGCATAGGCGTAGAACCGTCCGGCAATGCATTCAACTCCATCTTTCAGCTGGAAATGGAGAAAGGAATCCCCCGCAATCCACTCATCAATGCAGGGGCATTGGTAATGGCAGACGTCTTACTCTCAGTACTTGAATATCCGGAAAGGGAATATCTCTCTTTTGTGCGGAAACTCTGCGGCAATGACACGATTCAATATAATGAAAGCATGGCTGCTTCCGAACGGGAGTATGGATATCTGAATGCCGCCATCACCAATATACTAAAATATCACGGCAATATAGAAAACGACATCGAGCGGGTACTTCGCTTCTACTTCCGTCAATGTTCCATAGGTATGAATTGCCGGGAACTGGCACATTCTTTCCTCCCCTTTGCCGATCACACAAGACCGTTCAGTTTTGATGGAACCGAACTGACGACTTCGCAGGTGAAGCGTATCAATGCCATTATGCAAACATGCGGTTTCTATGATGAAGCCGGTGAGTTTTCTTACCTGGTAGGATTACCCGGGAAAAGTGGTGTCGGTGGTGGTATCGCTGCTGTATGCCCACGCAAGTATGCAGTAGCCGTATGGAGTCCGCGACTCAATTCCAAAGGCAACTCCGTAATGGGCATGAAAGCTCTGGAATTACTGACAACCAAAACTGCAGTCAGTATTTTCTAAGAACCCGAACTTTTTTGGCATCATTTTTGTACCTTATACTAATAAAGTATTAAAGAAAGGACTGAATATGAATGAACAATCCATCCAAAAACAATATAATCAGATAGTCAGTTTACTGGAATATAAACGGCTGAAAGAAGCTCTCGTTCAGCTGGATGCTTTCTTATATAATAGTAATGACTGGACTTTGCGTAACCGCCTGGAACAAATCCAGACTTCCTATCAGTATATGCTGCAATACATGAAGCTGGGAATGAAAGATCCGGAACGGCATAAATTGTATCGTCAACTATTAGCCGATACCTGGGAAATTGCCGATCAGACGCGCATCCTATTGCTGGATGAGATATCTACCTACTACTATCATTCTTTGCGCAGAAATCCCAACCAGTTGCCGAAGGCTTATGACCTCTCTGCCCAACAGAGGATACTGGAAGGATTCTCGGACGAAATGGCTGTATCGCAGTTGGCAAACTATCAGGGCTTGGACGCTATCTTAAAACGGCATGAAGAAACACACCAGGTTATGTTTCTTACCACTTGGAGCAACAATAACTGGACTTTGGAAGAATTTGCCCAGGCAGAAGATATGCTCCGCTCGGAAACATTACCAATCAATGATTTATGTCTGTTTGTCAGTGCTGTCACACTTAGTTTAATGGAGTGTTTCGACGAACGCAAGATCAATTGGCTGCTCGACGGACTCCGCCATACCCATCCGCAAATCAACCAAAGGGCTTTGGTAGGACTTGTCATCACCCTGCATCTCTACCCCACTCGCATTACACTCTACCCGGAACTGGAAGCACGCATTTCTCTTTTCAGAGAAGATCCGGACTTCAGTAAACAGGTGAACCGTGTTTACATCCAACTGCTTCGCAGCCAGGAAACCGAGAAAATAGACAAGAAGATGCGGGAAGAAATCATTCCCGAAATGATGAGGAACGTGAATATCATGCGCAACATGAAATTCGGTTTTGAAGAAACTGATGAAAACGACCGTAATCCGGACTGGGAACAGGCTTTCGAACAATCAGGATTGGGAGACAAAATACGAGAAATGAACGATTTACAGTTGGAAGGCGCTGATGTCTATATGAGTACATTCGCACAACTGAAAGGCTATCCTTTCTTCCGCGAACCACACAACTGGTTCTATCCTTTCGACCGGATGCACTCCAGTATTATCCACCAGGTCGGCTTGAACCAGACAAGTGAAAGTTCTGTACTCTCTATTATTCTGCAATCCGGATTCTTCTGCAACAGTGATAAGTATTCATTCTGTTTCACCATTGCCCAACTTCCGCAAGGACAGCGGGATATGATGTTAAGCCAGATGACGCCCCAGGACCAAAGTGACTTTATGGAAGAGAAGAATAGCGCCAGTCTGAAGCAATACGCAGAACGGCCTGACGTTATCAGCAACCAGTATATTCACGATTTATATCGTTTCTTCAAACTCAGCCAACGTAGAAATGAGTTCCACAACATCTTCCAGGAAGAGATTGCTTTGCACCGTAATCCTGTGCTGAAAGAATTGCTGAGTGCTCCCGAACTATTGGTGGCTGTTGCCGATTTCCATTTCCGCAAAGAGCACCCTGCCGAAGCATTGGAGCTCTACCGGATATTGATAGACCGGAAACAGGCCAATGCGGATATTTTCCAGAAAACAGGCTTCTGCCTGCAAAAGGAGAAACGCTATCAGGAAGCTGTGGATGCTTATCTGAAAGCCGATATGCTGAAACCTGATCATTTGTGGACGCTCCGCCATCTGGCTACCTGTTACCGTCAGATGAAGAAATTCGATGCCGCTCTGGAATACTACCACCGTGTGGAAACAATTCAACCAGAAAACCACAATGTGTTATTCTATACCGCAAGTTGCCTGGCAGAGCAGAAAAGATACGAAGATGCACTACAATACTTCTTCAAACTGGACTTTCTGGAAAACAACTGCATGAAAGCATGGCGCGGTATCGGCTGGTGCTCATTTGTCAGTGGTAAGCATGAACAGGCTATGAAGTATTATGACAAACTTCTCGCCTCCAAACCTCTTGCAACAGATTATCTCAATGCCGGACACGTGGCATGGGTATTGGGAAATATAGAAAAAGCTGCCGGACTCTATGGTAAAGCTATGGCAGAAAGTGGTAGCAAGGACGCATTCCTGGAAATATTCGACAGAGACCGGAACAGCCTGCTCAAGCAAGGTATCGCAGCCGAGGAAATTCCATTAATGCTGGATATGATTGAATAAAGGCATAAATAAATATCTGATGAAGAAATACTGCATTCTGGCTATACTCTGTTGTTTCAGCTATTTGGCAGCAGCACAGACTCCCGTGGAAAAAGGACTGGAAAGCATAAACCGGGCATCCGCCGAAGCGTATATCGGTTTTCTGGCACACGATGAATTACAGGGTCGGGAAGCCGGATACCACAGTTCCAAGGTAGCGGCGCAATATATTGCTTCATTGCTTCAGGCAATGGGAGTACAGCCATTAGGAGACAATTATTTTCAACCTTTTGAAGCCTACCGGAGAGAACGGCAGAAAAAAGGACGGTTGGAAGTACACCCCGATTCGATTGCTTTATTCAGCAAAGAAGTTCATCAGAAACTCCCAATGACTAATGTCCTGGGAATAATTCCCGGTAAAAATGTCAATGAGTATGCAATTGTCGGCGCACACTTCGATCATTTAGGAATAGATCCGGCTCTGGATGGTGATCAGATTTATAACGGTGCCGATGACAATGCTTCCGGAGTATCAGCTGTCCTACAAATAGCCAAAGCATTCATTGCCAGCGGAAAAAAACCGGAAAGAAATATTATTTTTGCTTTCTGGGATGGCGAAGAAAAAGGATTGCTGGGTTCAAAATTCTTTGTACAAACCTGCCCGTTCATTTCACAAGTCAAGGGTTATCTGAATTTCGATATGATAGGCCGTAACAATAAACCGCAGCAACCGATGCACGTGGTTTATTTCTATACAGAAGCCAACGCGGCTTTTGGAAAGTGGCTCAAAGAAGATATAAAGAAATACAATCTCCGGTTGGAGCCCGACTATCGTCCATGGGATAACCCCATAGGCGGTAGTGATAACGGTTCCTTTGCCAAAGCGGGAATTCCTATTATCTGGTATCATACGGATGGACATCCGGACTACCACCAGCCCTCCGATCATGCCGACAGATTGAATTGGGAAAAGATTGTGGAGATAACCAGAGCATCTTTTCTGAATGCCTGGAATCTGGCAAACGAGAAAGAGTATTAAACTATACCTTCAGTAATTCCCTGTATAGTTTTTGCACAGGAAGCCCCATGATATTATAGTAACTTCCCGAGATATTCTCCACCCCAATAAAACCGATCCACTCCTGTACTCCATAGGCTCCAGCTTTATCCATCGGTTTGAAGTTATCTACGTAATATATAATTTCATCTTCGCTCAATGTGGCGAAACGTACTTCAGTCTGTGCTGTAAAACTTCGCTGCCAATCGGTAGTGGTTATGCATACACCGGTGAAAACTTTATGGGTACGCCCCGACATAGTCCGCAACATCTGCAAAGCATCTTCCCTATCCCGGGGTTTGCCAAGAACCTTACCATCCAGCCATACAATCGTATCCGCCGTAATTATCAGTTCATCTGGTTGCATCATAGGTATGTAGGCGTCCGCTTTTTCCTTAGCAATGTAGAGCGGTATTTCCTCCCCCTGCAAAGTATCCGGATAAGATTCATCCACATCCGGAAGAATCCGCACTTCATAATTCACGCCCAAGCCTGCCATTAATTCTCTCCTGCGGGGAGATCCCGAGGCAAGAATCACCTTATATTTCTCTAAATTGTCCAACATAACGATTTAAAGTATTAATTTTTAAGCATTAAGTATAAGAGGAGATCACCAACCAAAAGCTTTATCATCCATCCAAAGTCCCTGAACTTTCAATACTTGTTCTACAACGTCCCGACCACAGCCATAGCCACCATTGGCATAGGAAATATAGCGGGAAACGGTCTTCACTTCTGCTGATGCGTCTTTAGGACAACAAGGTAATCCGCACTCACGCATTACTTCAATATCCGGAATGTCATCACCTACATAAAGAATCTCTTCGTTTTTCAAGCCATGGCGGTCACGAAAATCATGATAATCATGGATTTTTACGGAAGAAGCCATGTAAATATCCTCAGAAGGAATTCCCAAGGCCATAAAGCGTTTGCGAACAGCTTCGGAGCGTCCACCGGTAATGATTCCCAGTAACAAACCCTGTTTGCAGGCAAGGTGCAAAGCGTAACCATCTTTAATGTTCACGGTACGCATCGGCTCTCCATCCGAACTCATCGGTATGACGTTAGCACTCAAAACGCCATCAACATCAAATACAAGTGCTTTTATCTTTTTCAGATCGTAATTGATAGTACTCACTATATTCGGTTTTTAAATTAGGTTACCTTTCAAAAAAAAAACAATGCTTGTTTTAGGATAAAACTATGCTTGTTATGTACCAAAACATTGCTTGTTATGCATCGAAACATTACTTGTTATGCAAACGATGTATATTCTCGCTCACAAGCTGATACAATTCCCGCATCTCCGGTTCATCAGCAAGCATCTCCAGATGCTTATTGATTACATTTTCATCATAACGTACAGCCGGACCTGTCTGAGCCTGCTTTGGTTCCAGTTCATGCACTTTACGGGCTGTTTCATCAATCAGGGGTAGCATCGCATCGAATGGAAGATTATATTTCTTCAATAATTCAGCCGCCAGAGCATACATGTGATTCGTAAAATTACAAGTGAACACAGCTGCCAGATGCAGACTTCTACGCTGCTCAGAAGTAGCTTCATACACCTTTTCCGAAAGGACAGAAGCAATTGCCTTCAACAATTCCGTATCTTCGGATGAATTGCTCTCTATGAAGAAAGGAATCGTACGGAAATCCACCTCGCGCTGTTTGCTGAAAGTCTGCATAGGATAAAACACACCGTAACGCGAAGTTTTTCCTTCCCAAATGCTCATCGGAATGCTCCCGGCTGTATGTACCAGCAAAGCATCTTCCTTCCCGGCAACAATCTCGGGTAATAATTCCACGAAAGCAGCATCCTTCAAAGAGACAATATAGAGCCGGGCATCCCTGGATACTTCCGAAAGTTCAGTCGTATATTCCGCCTCTATCGCTTGAGCCAAGGCACATGCTGCCTCTTTTGTACGGCTGTAGACCTGTACTATACGAAAACCATTTTGATATAAAGCCTTGGCCAGGTTCGTTGCGAGGTTTCCGGCACCGATAAAGACTACCGGCGTATCTTGTACACTCCTTTTCATCTTGTAGCCAGCCAATATAGAATAATTCCGAGAACCAGCAAAGTCACAGGCAGCAGATAGGCAGACATCGTGCCGAGCAATGCCGTTATCAATCCGAAATTCAGTATCAGCCACAGACCAATCAACACCAGTCCCACCGATTTATCACGCTTGAAGATGAGAAATATCACCGCCGTATAAAGCAGAAAATTATCCTTATTCATCACCCACGGCAGACCAATGCTTGAGAAATGTATCAATTTGTCCACCAGATAAAGTATACCGAAAACAATCAACGTAACCGCTGTGGCCCTGTAAGTATCGCGGTTATTGTTTGCTTTTGCTGCACCCACCGTTACTTTCCTCCGTATTTATTGATATGAACTTTTTCCCATTGCAGATGTTCTTCACTGAAAGGCTTACGTTCCATGCCTTTGTGTCCGATAGCAACGACACTGAGCACTTGCAGTTGTAAGGGAATATCGAGCACTTCGCGCACATATTCATCGGACGGCATACCGGAAGCGGTGAAACGTTCACGCACCTGCACCCAGCAACTGCCTAAGCCCATATCTTCTGCCTGTAATTGTATAATAATCGAAGCAATGGAAGCATCTTCAATCCACACATCACTCACTAACGGATCAGCCGTCACTACAATTGCCAACGGTGCATCAGCAATAAATTGCGACGCTTGCGCCTTGCAATGTGATAGTTTTTCAAGCAACTCCTTATCGTCTACCATAATAAACTGCCATGCATTTGTCCGCTTGGAAGTGGGTGACATCAGCGCAGCCTTCATCAGGGTAACCACCTCTTCCTGCGTCAACTCTCCATCCGTAAATTTCCGCATACTGCGGCGCACTTTTAGCAATTCACTGAAATTTTCCATATATCATATTTTATTAGTAACTTATTTAGCGCATTGCGCTAAATAACCATTTAGGAACGCAAAGATACAAGATTATTTTCTAAATTTGCAGTCAATGCCTTTGAAACTGACGACATATTACCACGGGAGTGACATCCCGGAACTGCCGGGCAATAATACATTTCACTCCATCGAGTTGTTTCATATCTACGAAGCAACCCCGGGTTATACGCCCCTTCTCATCGTTGCATCAGAAGCCGAAAAGCCTGTCGCCAAGCTATTGGCAGCAGTACGAAAGAGCGCCCGTCTGTTCCCGCCCGCCATTATCAAGCGATGTGAGGTTTATGGAACAGGAGAGTATTTTGATGAAACTATCGACAAAGAATTTGTCTTTGGTGAGATGTTGCAACGGTTAACGGCTGAAGCGTTACGGGAGGCATTCCTTATTGAATTCCGTAACCTGGAAAACTCCCTGTTCGGTTATAAATCTTTCCGCAAAAACCATTACTTCGCCATAAACTGGCTACGGGTACGTAATTCACTACATAGCATTGAGCATGTAGAAAGCCGCTTCAGTCCCTCGCGCATCCGACAAATCAAAAAAGGATTAAAAAATGGTGCAGAAGTAAAGGAAGCTCATACTCCGGAGGAAGTGCATGCATTCTCCCAGATGCTGCACCATGTCTATTCTTCTAAAATACGCCGTCATTTCCCCAGCAGAGTGTTCTTCCTACGCATGGAAGAAGAAATGATGAAAGGGGAACAAAGCAAAATATTCATTGTCACTTACAAAGATAAAATAATAGGCGGTAGTGCCTGCATCTATTCCGAAGACAGTGCTTACCTTTGGTTCTCTGGTGGTATGCGCAAGACGTATGCCCTTCAATACCCGGGTATACTTGCCGTATGGTATGCTCTGTTCGATGCCAAGCAGCGGGGATACCGTCACCTTGAATTTATGGATGTCGGTCTCCCCTTCCGCAAGCATGGTTACCGCGAATTTGTCTTACGCTTCGGCGGTAAACAAAGCAGTACCCGCCGCTGGTTTCTTTTCCGCTGGGAGTGGCTGAATAAATTGCTGAATAAGATTTATGAATAAGATTTATGAATAGAATTATTCCACACTCTGATACGTCAATGGCGGATCAAAGTAACGGGACATACTCTTCATATTTTCTCTGTAAGAAGGCTTTGCAAAATGAGTATTCATAAAATAATCATCTTGTTGTTTCTTCTGTTCCTGCTTGAGTGCATCCCGTTCTGCTACGTAATTGGCTGTCTTCTTACCGGAGGCATCAGAGACATCCACTGTCATACGTGCTCCCTCTGTCCTGATACTTACCGAGTGATCTGTTGAAACCGGAACATCCAATGTCTGATAAGAATCGATATCCAGTTTGAGAGTTACGGGTGTACCGGTCCATTCATAGCGGTAAGTTCCGCTCGCATCATTTTTAGCAATAATCATACGTAATGTACCATCTCCTATATTTACCCGACTATCCACTACCTTCAATTCAGAAGGAAGCTGCGGATCAATGGTTATGGAATGATTGAGCATATCAGGACGAATTCCCAGGAAGTATTGATTCCACACGCGGATATGCTCGCTATTACTCCACGCCTGCAGGAAAGTTCCACTTCGACGCACCCATGTCTGCCCGGCACGTGGCCATGCATCCGCATTCTCTGATAAACTGCCGACAGCACCTTCCGCAAGTGCCTGGCGGTTCATGTTCCTGAACAAAGTATACGCGATGTCAGCTTGTCCATTTTCTATCATCCGCTGCATGGCCATACCATTATTCCAAAGCCATATCGTGCCATTATGATAAGCATCATCTTTATGATAACGATACCATTGCTCATGATAAGGATGGAACTGTTCGTCGGACTGATCGAGTGAAGACACTCCCCACGGATATACCAGACGTTCCCAAACTTCTTTTGTCTCATGCATCTTCAAGTCAGGATCAGAAACCAGATCCAACGCATAGATAGCATTGGGACGGAATTGCGCATCCCCACTTCCATCTGTATTCAGATGATCATAGATTGACTGGGCGGCTGTGTCTACAAAATCCTGTTCAAAATTTGAGCGGAGACGCTCCGCGGCAAGATTCCAACGCTGAGCATCTTCTTCACGGTTCATGTAGCGGGCAAGATCCGAGGCATTCGTCAATTGGGTATACCACAATGCCTGCACATCCACAGCACGATTGCCACGTGGTGAACAGGGATACTTGCTTTGACGTTTGGCATCCATCCAAGTGTCCGCATCCGCATGGGTAAGATACCCTTTTTCGTCCGTATACAGGCGGAGAGAAGCATCCGTGGCAATCTTCACTGAAGGATAAATTTCTTTCACGAAGGCGGTGTCACCCGTATATTTCAGATAATCGTGCACCTGCATAACGAAACGAGGGGTTCCGTCAGTGGTATTATAAAGAATACCTTCCAGATTCAAACGATTAGGTACGCGTCCGTAAGTAGGAGATGTGGAAATGGTATCCTGATAACGTGCAAATGACGCAAGAATATCACGTGCCGTATCAAACTGCCCTGTACAAAGCACTGCACCCGGCATAGAAATAAACATATCCCGCCCCCAGAAGTCCGTGAACCAGGGTAAACCGGCATACATACCATAACCACCGTGCTGATGAGTGATCAACTGATCATTGGTAAGCATAATCCAGGCAAGGGCATGATCCAAAGAATCCAGATTGGTCTTTAAAGGATTATGGTTCAGTAAGGATTGAATACGCTGACTACGTGCAGCCAACCACTTCTCTCCTTCTTTACGGAAACCATCTATTGCTTGCCGGCTATCTTCTTCCGTACCAAAAGCAATCAGGAAACCACCTGTAGCTACCGGAACAGTTATCAGATTATCTGCAAACTCAATTCCTGTCTCCGCTACGGGTGCTATACGTATTACATTTTCCGGTGACTCTTTCGTTGTATAGAGTACAGAATTTCCATCCTTCCGTGCATCCACCACATTTTCCCCCATCAGCATGAATGAGATCTGCTTCCCTTGTACACTATCCATACGAACATACAACAGCTTCGGTTCATCCACCAGACAGAATGTTTCCACAGCCTTTTCATATCGGCGAACTAATTTGTCAGGATATACCGATGTGCGGGCATTTTCCCGAAGCAATCTTTCTCCATCCACATACAAACGGTAATCGGCAAAGATACGTTTGGCATAAATATTCCAGCCTGCATACCAATCTCCCCAATCATCCGTAGAGGTCATTCCATAATAGAAACCTCCGTTTTTGTCTGTATAAGAATATTCACGTGACTGTCCGTCAGGTATGGTAATGCCTAATTCGTTTGTACTTAGCGTAGACAATTCTTTTACATTTTCACTACAAGCCATCACTAAAAAAGAAGTAGCTGCGAGTAATATACCCGCAGCTTTCTTCGAAAAGCATAAATTCACTTTGTTGTTGATCATATTTACAGCAACTAACCTATTTTATCGTAACTAATCTATTTCATTATTTTGCAAACCTGTACTCTGCCGTCTTCCATATAAGCCCGTGCCATATAATAACCAACAGGCAAAGCAGACAAACCGACAGAAGTACATTTTTCCTGTGTCATCACCAACATTCCATTCACAGAATATACTTCTACGCGTTTAGCTTCTCCGGCAGGCAGCACCAAAGTATCCATACCTCTATTGTAATATATTAAAGGCTTTTCGGCATCAGGAGCAGTAGTCTCGATACCTGTCAGAGTCGGTTTAAAGTTAGTAAAGAGACGGAATTCATGGGCAGGAACAGCAATAGTCTGTGTAGTGCTTGATACATTCAAAGGCTCATTGTCTTTCAGTAACTCATACCATGTACCAGTTTCCTGGAAAGTTACAGAAAAGTTCTTATCTGCCAGCGTAAAGTTGCCAACAACTACAAGAGACTTGCCGTCAATGGAAGTAGCCGACAAAGTACGTCCATTGTCCCAGTTAGCAGTACCTACTTTCCAGCTAAATGTAGTATTTGAAGCAAACAGTTCAGGATAGGAATGACGTAAATCTAAAAGAGCAGCATACGTCTCATACAATTTCTTTCGATCAGCATCTTCAAAGTAGTCCCAACGTATCGGCTTGGGGTCGGTACGAAAACCACCTTGATCATCATATCCAGAACCGTCGCTATTGTTGTTTATAGAGAAATCATATCCTAACTCACCAAATTGCCAGATCATCTTTGGTCCGGGTACGGTAAGGAAGAAGGCCGCATTGGTGGCTAAACGTTTGGTACGGGTAGAGAGATTAATATTACTTCCTGTTGCAGGGCTCATTCCGGTATTTGTACTCGTAGTTGATGCTATTACTCCGGTATTTCCCCATTTCCAGGCTTTAAACCCTGTACGTTCTTCATCATGACTTTCCATATATCCCACTAAACTACCGGCAGGCATACTTGTTCCCGCATATAAACCAGAAAAATCGGTTTTTGAACCACTCCATCCCATAGCTGTTTCACAATATGCTTCATTTTTATTACACCATAACAAGATACCCGCATCTCCTAACTGCCTTTCTTCACTAGTAGCTGCCAAATGTTCAAAAATAACATAAGCACCCGGTTGCCGCTTTTGTACGGCAGCCGACATACGCTTCAAATTAGCAATACGTGCATTATCCGGTCCATTTGCCCAGTCATTCTCCCCATAAGGAGTATTAGAAAAGCCCTTTGTAAAGTCATAACGGAAACCATCAATTTTATATTCCGACATCCAAAAACCAGCTACACTATCCACCAGAGCACGAGTATACTCACTCTCATGATTAAAATCATATCCCCATGAAAGGCTCGTATTCTTGATATTTGATTCTTGATTATACCACGGATTATCAGCAGAGGGCTTCCCATCCGCATCCTTATACAGAAGATAGAAAGGAGACTGACCAAAGCTATGATTCAGCACAAGATCGATAATAACAGCCATCCCTTGACTGTGACATTCATCCACAAAAGCTCTTAAATCATTCTTTGTACCATAATACTTATCTACGGCAAAATAGAATGAAGGATTATATCCCCAGCTCGTGTTTCCTTCAAATTCATTAACGGGCATTAGTTCTATTGCGTTTACCCCCAGATTCTTCAAGTACTCCAGTTTTTCTTTTGCAGCATTGAATGTATGTTCTTCAGTAAAATCACGAATCAACATTTCATAAATAACCAATTGCTCAGAAGCCGGACGTTCGAAGTTTTTCACTTTCCAATTATATGCAGTCTGGCCAGTCTGTAGAACCGAAACAATGCCTTCTGCCTTTCCGGTCGGATAAGGTTTCAAGTTCGGATATGTCGTACTTTCAATATACGAATCATTCCATGGGTCCAGTACTTTATCAGTATAAGGATCTGCAATATAAATAGAACCATCTACTAAATACTGGAAAGCATATTCTTCACCTTTTGTCAGCCCGGAAAGAGTTATCCAGAAATATTCACCATCTTGTTTCAACTGATAATCCGATTTAGGAGTCCAATCGTTAAAGTCCCCCACTACATATACATACTTTTTTTTCGGAGCTTGTAGTACTAAAGTCACTTCTGTATCACTGATATAGTTAATACCGGGACGCACACCTTTGGGCATTGTCTCCGAGGTACTTGTTCCATTCAGCACTGTTACTTCTTGTGTAACAGAAACAGTTTTACCATTAGCGGTAGCTTCTGCTTTCAACGTATAGCTTCCGGCAGCTGAGAATGTATAAGATTGGGAAATTGTAGTGGCATTAGCTTCAGTAGCTATCTCAGTAGCACCTACATAGAGTTTTAGAGTTGAAGCAACAGAAGCAGAAGCCTTAATTGTAAGAGCAGTATTTGTAATCAAATTTTCCTTCTCAGCAGGCTGATCGAAACGAACGGTTAAACCGGCAGTATGCACATCTACGAATATATCTTTATTACCCGTATCCTTGCCTTCTTTTGATGTATCTGCACTACGAAAAACAAAAGCTAATTGTTTTACTGTTTCTCCATCTTTAACGCCATAATATTCACGAATATTAGGGGTTATTTTCAGTTGCCATTTATCATTTCCTAATGAAGTCAGTTTATACTTCGCCGAGTTATCTCCCCAAGTTGGGGCATATTGCCAACTTGTACCCGTACTGAGTATCACTCCTGTATGTGCATACACATCACCAGTAAAGCCTTTCAGTCCTGCGGTACCTTTCGTTGCATCAAAGATAATGGTTACCTCATCATTTTCTGTTGGGAAATCCGGAGTAGTAGTTACTATTTGCGCTTGCATAGCTAAAACAGCTAACAAGCAAATAAAAAAAGCGTAGAGTCTTTTCATTCGGTATCAATTTATGAGTTAATAGTTCAAAAGTACAGTAGTTATCTCAAATTATCAAGTGCCTGAAACAGAAGCAAGAGAAGAAGTAATGCAAACGGTTGCATGAGCCAAAGAATGCATTTCTTTTATGAACACAAAACAAAAACATATCAGTTTTTTGTAATGCATGAAGATAAGCGAAGCCCTCTTCCCCATATTAGAAAAATAAGGAAGAGGGCTTAATGTAAATTCTAAAATTGGATCACTTAAAAGTTCCTGTACCGTCAGTGAAATTCAAATAGGCTTTCTGGCCTTCTGAAACACTGACCCGTTCTTGATCGCCACCGTTGCCACGATAAACAATCTTTCCATCAAGAACAATAAATTCCACCTTCCACCAATCGTAGCCACCAAAATTGACGCACATACGCACTTCTTTACTTGCCACGAATGCAGGAGACACAAATTCGCCATCCTTTGTTTCCGGAACAACAAACTTTCCTGTTTCATCAATGCTCCATCCTCCGGGAGCCGTATCACCCGTCAAGTAAACGTTCGGAGCCAACACATTAACTATGCGTTCTACACCATTAACAATATGAAGCAGATACCAACCGGCATTCTTGGCTTCCAAATTATTATCAGTATCAGCAACCAAACCTGCGCCAGCTTCATCATTCACCGTTGCCTGACCACCAAAATCATTTCCCCAATCGGCCTGCGGAGCGAATTTAATCTTTTCGCCGACACTCAAATATACAATCGTCCAATAATCAGTGCCTGTACCATTTACCGGAGTAAGTTGTTTCCATACACCACCCCAAGAGTACTCACTGCCCGTCATATAAAGTTCCGTAGGAGCTTCCGTAATTTCATAAGTATAATCCATCATATTAATAGTCATGTTATACTTACCGGCTTTTGCTATCTTTCCTGCACCAGCACCCTCATTCACGAGTTGACCGCTCATAGCATCATCTCCATCAACTTTAGGACCTACAACTCCAGGATTTGCCCAGAAGTCACCTGCGTCAATATTCTTTTGAGGAATAATTTTCCAATGTTGATCATCAACTGTTGTAGTTATGGAGATGGTAAACACAGGATCATCATAAACATTCACATCACTATGGGTGAATTTTATCATACTTGCCTCATCCCATCCAGCCATATCGCCAACAAGATAATAAGATTCTGAGATGTCAGGCTTAATAAGTGTTACTTGTATTTCTGCTTGATTGGAACTTACATAAAAAGCTTGTTCAGCTTGTTTAATGTATGCCATTACAGTTATAGCCAATTTACGTGCAATCGGATTCTTACCATAATAATTCTCCACTGCACTTACGACTTCTTTAGTAGATACATTTCCTGAAGCATCAGCTGCCAAGACAGTTTTTCCCTGTGCAACTCCATTCTCATCTATTTTGCTCAGTACAGCTTCATAAGCAGTAACTTCCATACCTTCCGGAGCATCTATCGACGCTGTAAAAAGCTGAATAGTTTCAGTAGTAACATTCTCCATTTCAATGGCCGCAGCAGGCGTAATATTCACACTTATATTTTTAGCCTCCTCCGCATCAAAACCTTGAGGAGCTGCCCAGTCATCATAATCACCCTTACAACCGCTAAGAAATGCGGTTGTAAGAACTATACCATATATGAATGATTTTCTCATACTAATCAATTATTTGTTTATTCATTATTATTTACTGTAAAAATGATAGTAACCGGTAATATCATTAAAGATGACTCGATAATCGCCAGCCTCTACAGGAATATTATCACCGCCGCCAACACCCCAACCGAACGGGAAATTAGCACCGCCCCAGTTAGGATTCCAGCTGCTATCAACGAGGAACTTCATCCCTGTATTTTCAGTTATGCTCATATCGTACATCCATACATGTGGACGAGCACCCGCATAAGTATCTACTGGAGACATGCTCACAGCTCCATCTCCCCAATTAGTAAAGTCACCTGCAATCATCATCTGCGAGTATTCAGCCGGCTCCTTGTCAAGGGCAGTGAATGTCAAAGTGTTCGTATAACAATCAAGGTCAATTCGATAGTAGCCTGCCGAAGGAACTTTAAAATCAGAACCTTCACCGCTATCATCTTTCAGACGAGGCTGATTAATATCACCATCAACAGCTCCCCATTGATCGGCCCACTCACCAGGAACACGAACAATCTTGAATCCAAGTTCAGGCGTGAAATAACCTGTAAAAGTAAGCGGTCCTTTACCCGTTGCCTCATCAAACTTACCACCTTCTACTGGAGACATCGGATAAACAGAAACACCGATTTCCGAACCCCATGCACCATCTCCTACACAAGCACCGATAAGATACCACAATTCAGTATCCGCAGCAACCAACGCTTGAAAGAAAGGTTTAACTTTCACTGTTATACTGTTTGAATAAGTGTTTTGCTTAGAACTCAGAACGCCATTAAGACGTATATATACATCCAGATTATCTGGTATTTGCTCTTCTGCCGTATATCCACCTATTTTCATAATGGCTTTATTGAAATCTTTAGCAGCAACATCAAATTTAGCCTTCGTACTATAACTTTCCAATTGTACAAATTTGGGATTGCCTACTATTTCACCGTTCTCATCAAGCACATTTTCCCATTCATTAGTCAATGAAAGTTGCGGATAATAGCTTACAGCAGCCGTATAACCGAATTCCGGTTGTTTACAAGACAGTTCAATCCCCTCACAATTAGCCAAATCATACACATTACCAGCCAATGCTGGTGTATTCAGCACAAAACTATCAGGTACCGTCAAGGTAGGATTGGAGTCTCTGTCATCTTCACACGATGTAAAGCCCATAAGAGCAACACCTGCCAACAAAGATGCAATAATATATTTTTTCATATTCCTTGTTTTCATTTAGAGATTAATAACCAGTATTCTGTTTCAGATTTTTATTATTTGAGATCTCATTTACCGGTAAAGGGAAAATACTCATATAAGAGGGGAATTGATTACCCTCATAAACTCCTCCCATCCATTCCCACTTATAGCTGGACTGTCCGGCAAATTTGCCAAAACGAATAAGATCGACACGCCGACGTCCTTCAAGCCAGAACTCACGGCTCCATTCATCACAGATATCGTCCAATGTATAAGTACTCTTTACAGGGGCATGTGCACGTGTACGCAATTCGTCTATTTTCGCTTTGGCATCACTATTACCAATAGCACCATTCTTGCGAACAGAAGCTTCCGCATAAGTCAAATATGCCTCAGCTATACGCATAACGGGCAAGTCTGTATTGACAAATTCAATAACTGCATTATTACTTCCATCAGAATTAACATTGCGGAATTTCACGCAGCTATATCCCAAATTTTCATCAGTACCTTCATCGGAAACAGAAATATCCATTCCTTTATTGAAGAACAATGCACGGTCGTCATTTGCGGCAGTAATCATATTCTGCAATGTTGCAGCTTCAGCAGGTTTAGTCGTAAAGAACTTATCAATAAGTTGCTTGCGCAAACGAATACATTTACCCCAATTATTATCGGCACCTGAAGGAGCATAATTGTCTGTCGGCACCTTGTTAGAGTAAGACGCCTGGATAAGGAAATTAGTTCCTTCATAACTTTTGGTAGTTTCACCATCAGTAAGACCTACCAATAAATTTTCATATTGTGCTCCATTACGATTATTATCGGCCAAGAATAACATTTGATAACCTGTATATTTCTCACCAGTTACTGGATTAGTAGCTCCCGTTGTATTAAGATGATAATAACCATTATTGATAACCTTTTCAGCATAAGTCATGGCATCATCCCAACGAGGTGTACCTGTATAGACTTCTGCATTCAAATAAATACGTGCCAAGAGGTTCCAAGCAGCCACACGGTCAGCACGGCCGTAAGTGTTTTTACCAGGTTCTGCCATCAAATCAGCACATTCTTTTAATTCTCTCTCAACATATTCAAAAAACTGGCTTCTTGAATAGCCTAAAGCCATTTCAGCAGACACAGTTTCAGTAAAGGCCGCATTTCCATACAAGTCCATAACAAGCGCATAGTTATAAGCACGTATAAAACGTACTTCCGCATTACGTATCTCTTGGTCTGCTGCATTACCCTCTTGACCTAAATAGAAATTACAAAGTGTAATTGTGAAATAAAGACGATAATAAAGAGCAGCCGAGAATACGCAACTCTCTCCCCATGAGTTGTGAAGCAATTCCGGTATACCAGCATCTGTTGCCCATACCCAATGTGCCTCGTCAGCAGTAAATTCGTTGAGATACCACTGAGAACGGAACATACCTGAACGTCCTTCATCAACATCATCAATATCACCATTGCCATTAGGTCCTGATTGCCCTGTCAGACTAAAACTAGCATAAATTTTGTTGAAGACGGCGTCATTATCGAACTCCATCGTTTGCTGCGGATTAATTGGACTGACATCCAAGTCGCCTATACAAGAACTAAAGTTCAATGTTAGCGCAAGTGCCGCAGCAGGTATTATTGATTTCAGTATTTTTGTTTTCATGTTATTTTTCTATAATATGGTTTAGAAATTAAGACTTACACCAAATACACCAGTGAATGGACGGGGGTAAATATTACCATCATAGCCACCATTGATTTCCGGATCAATGCCTTTGTATTTAGAGATTGTAAAGACATTCTGAGCTGTAAGATAAGCACGACCACTAATTTTCATTCCGAATAACTTTTCGAAGCTATATCCCAAAGTGATATTATCGCACTTCAAGAATGAAGCGTTCTGAATGAAGTAGTCAGACAAAGCATCTTCCGTAGAAATATAACTCCAATCCTTGGCCATTGCCATATTGGTTACATTGTGCCATGTATTACCATTGAACAAACGTTCTACAGAAATATTCGAGCGTCCGGCTTCTACACCGTTATAAGCATAATTACCAAGACTTGCACGAAGAGAAAAGCCAAAGTCCCAATTCTTGTAAACCAATTTAGACGTCATACCCATTATCACATCAGCATCAGCCTTTTTATAGAAATAACGGTCTGCCGAGTTGATAGTACCATCTCCATTACGATCTACAAACTGTCCCTCAATAGGTTGGCCATTCTGGTCATAAACCTGTTGATAAGTATAGAAAGCTGATACCGGATGTCCCACAGCCCAAGCTTTAATACCATCTGAGCCAGAATCACCTACAGCAAGACCTCCATGCAAGATTTTATAATCAGCATCATCGCTTGCTAACAGCTTATCAATCTTATTATCATTATAAGTTATATTATAGCCCAATTCCCAACGCCAATCTTTCGTTTGGATAGGCCGATAAGTGAACGACAATTCGACACCCTGATTATGTAGCTCACCAATATTACTTGTAACCTTATTCTTAAAGTTAGAACCTGCAGCAACAGCCACTGTATTGATAAGGTCAGTAGTCTTTCTGTAATAATAATCTAAATTTACAGTAAAACGATCATTTAAAAGACTCAAATCAATACCAGCATTGTAGGTAGTAGTCTTTTCCCAAGTCAGGGCGGCATTATAAGCATCAGGGCGGTAAGTCATACCGTTGCCTACAATTGGATAATATGCACCCAAACCATTAGTCGTATAAGAAGCAAAATAAGTGTAATCGCCAATACCTTCCTGCTGACCAGTTTTACCCCAACCTAAACGAAGTTTCAAATCAGAAACGACTTTAGAATCTTTGAGGAAAGCTTCTTCATTGATTTTCCATGCAGCTGCAACAGAAGGGAACAATCCCCAACGATTGTCTTTATGGAAACGTGAAGAACCGTCATTACGCAGCGTAACAGTCAGTAAATAACGATCCATCAACGAATAGTTCAAGCGACCAAAGAAAGATACCAAATAATTCTCAGTCTTATAGAGAGTATTCTCTGACGGGTCTTTTATTTCACCGGGATGTTCCTTGTTGGTATCAGGATAAGTACCGTAATAGTAATAATCAGTTTCTTTATGGAAATGCTGCCATTCATAACCACCCATTACATCGAAATGATGATTCTTGCCAAAATCCTTAGTGTACTGGGCATACATATTCAGTGAAAGATTATAAGTGTCCTGAGTATTCCAGCCCTGACTGCCATAATAATAATTGTCGTAATTATAACGGCTATAATATTTGTCACTCTTACCACTCTTCAAGTCCATACCGGCATTCACATGTAAATGGAGATCTTCAAGACCATGAATTTTATAATCCAACTCAATATTTCCAGTCAGCTCCTTACCTTTACCCTTATCTGAAGTTGTATTTAAATAAGCCATAGGATTACGCGTAGACAGAGAGTTAATAGAATATTTCCATTCATCATCACCACGATCTACAGGTGAACTGTATTGGAAATAGCCACCAAAGTTTTTGTTGTAGAATTCACTGTCAATCATAACAGGCTTTGTTGGATCCATTTCACTGGCCGCACCAATAGCACTGGTATTAGCATACGTTGTATTAGAATACATTCCTTTGGCATTAAAATTCACAGTCAAATGATCGTTCAAGAAAGTAGGATTCAAGCTCACACTAGCTGTATAACGCTCAAAGTCTGAGGTTTTAAGAATACCTTGCTGTTTTGTATAACCCAAAGAAACACGATAAGGAAGATTCTTATAAGCACCAGTCAACGTGATGTTATGGTCGGTAGCAATGGCCGTGCGGTAAATCTCATCTTGCCAATCTGTATCAGCAAAAAGATGTTGAGCTCCATCAGCTGGTGTTCCATCAGCATTATATGCACTCCAGTAACCCATATTCTTATAATAGTCACTGGCTTCCCAATCAGCACCTTCCAATCCACTCTTGTTCTTTATAAAGTTCATGAATTCATTAGCACTCAGCACATCCAACTTATTAGTCACAGTACTCACCGATACATTTCCATTATAAGAAATAGTCGGCTTCATATTTTTGTGTCCTTTCTTAGTGGTAATAATAATCACACCATTAGAAGCACGGCTACCATAGATTGCTGTAGCAGATGCATCTTTCAACACTGTAAAGCTTTCAATATCATTAGGATTTACAAGATTTAAAGGGTTGGACATACCTTGCATACCGTAATTATCCATAGCCAGACCATCGATTACAATCAACGGATCATTGCTGGCATTCAATGATGAACCACCACGAATACGAATTGAAGCTCCGCCACCCGGTTCGCCGCCACTGTTCTGAACATTAACACCAGCAATCTTACCGGTAATCATGTCTTGCGCACTAACCTGCAAACCTTTGTTCATTTCATCAGGTTTGATAGCTGTCACCGATCCGGTTAAATCGTTTTTCTTAGCGCGACCATAACCAATTACGACAACTTCACTCAACAACTCGGCATCGTCCTTCAAGGTAATAATTACCGAAGGAGCCGCAGCCACTTCCTGAGTCTGATATCCAATGAAAGAAACCACCAGCGTTGCCCCTTTGGGAACACTCAGTGTAAAATTACCGTCAAGGTCGGTGATTGTACCATTCGAGGTATTACCTTTTTCCACGACATTAGCGCCAATCACCTCACCCATGGCATCTTTTACATGCCCTTTCACGGTGATGTTCTGTGCATAAACGCTAACAGACAAGAATAACCCCATCAATAGGGGAAGAATCATTCGATAGATTCTAAGATTAACTTGCTTCATGCATTTAAAAAATTAAAGTTAACAATATTAATTACCTATATTATATATTCGAAATTATCTTTCGATTGCTTTTTCTTTTATAAGGTATCTATAACACGACGCAACAAAAATATGCTTTATTAAAATATTAAAATATAAGAAATATGAGAAATATGCAATTGCAACAGTGCAAACGATTGCAGGAAGTTGCGCCATTACACAAGAAAAGGATTAGTCTTTGAGATAGACAAATACATAATCATTTTCAAGGAACAAAGAATTACAAAATGTCAAAACAACAATAGAAATACTTATTTTACATCCATAATGCTAGCCCATTCTTCGAATAAATGAAGAATAAGAATGCACTAAAACCGCATATTATTGCAGCTTTGATAGCTATTTATACAGAAAAGGGTTACTACTTACAGGTAAAAGAGTTACTACTTACAAGCAAAAGGGTTACTACTTACAGCCAATACACTTATTTGCATCACGTCTCTCACCTATAAGAGCTATTTTCCATGAATATTTCATTCTAAAACGAATGTAAACATTTCGCTATTCAACTATTAGTCTGACATTTGTTTCTTTTCATTGTCATATTTCCAACTCTATAGGTCTACGGCCAGAAATAGCGCACTCTCAGCTAACCTAAAATACAATTTGTCACAATGACAATTAGGCATATCCTCGTCCTCACTAATTCAGCCTCCTATATAAAGCAACCATTATGGGTCGTACATATCCCATCCCTGTCGCACATTTGTTATAATTACAAACGGGAGGACAGGAATGGAAAAGCTTCTTAAATCAATACCTTATTATTTTGAAGAATAAAGTGTAAGTTTACCGGACTTTACCCCTTTGGCTTTAGCTTCAAATACGATCTCACCGGCTTGCTCGGCAGCCTGAACAATTGCCGTCAACTGACCGCTGAAAGCAGGCATCTTCGGCAAGTGGAACAAATCGAGTGAAGTAGCATCTCCATTAGCAGCAGCACGATAATGGCCCGCACCTTTCACCGTAAAGTTAACAAGACGACTATCCGAAGGACAGAGGTTTCCATCTTTATCAACCACGCGAACTGTGATATAGGCCAAGTCTTTGCCATCGGCAGTAAGTTGCGAACGATCAGCTACCACTTCCAAGTGATGAGGTTTACCGGCAGTACGTACCACTTTCTCCTCTGCTATTTTACCTGAAGCATCATAAGCTATGACTTTCACTTCACCCGGTTCATAAGGAACATCCATCCACATCAAGCGGTAACGACGTTGGAGAGCAAGCGCATCTTTGCCTTGAATAGCTTTACTTTCTTCGGCTGTCAGTTTATGCTGTTTACCATAACTTTTCCCATTAACGAAAAGTTCGGCAGTCGGATAGTTTGTGTAAACGAAGACAGGTGTATTCTCTCCTTCCCGACCCGGCCATGTCCAGTGAGGAAGTACATGGAGTGTATTCACATTTTTATTCCAAAGACTACGATACAAATAGTAGCGGTCTTTAGGGAGGCTGGCAAGGTCAATAATACCAAACAAAGAACTATGACTCGGCCATGCATCCGTATCATAGGGAGAAGGCTCACCCAGATAATCGAATCCTGTCCAAACGAATTGACCGATAGTCCAGTCGTAATCATCTGCTAAAGCAAAATCCTCATCGGGAACATTAGACCAAGAACAATGCTCCAAATCATAACCGGAAGACTGATGATCATCGTACTTCGCATCTCCGCGTTTCTCTACAGGGAATTTATATACGCCACGGGAACTAACGGTAGAAGAAGTTTCGGAACCAAGCACTATATTCTGCGGTAGCAATTCATAAGCTTCCAGATAACGGTGTGCACGATAATTAAAACCGGGTACATCAATCATTGCTGCAAAGCCATTCTTCAAAACACAGGAAACCTGATCCATACCGCAAGTAACAGGGCGTGTCGGGTCTTCACGATGACAGATATCCTGTAAGAAAGAAGCAACTTTATAGCCTACCGGGCTACATTGGGTAGGAACTTCATTGCCGATGCTCCACATCACGACACAGGGATTATTGCGGAACTGATGCAGCATATTTATCATATCGCGTTCTGCCCACTCGTTGAAATAGCGGTGATAGCCATTCTCACATTTGGCAATATCCCATTCGTCGAAAGGTTCCACCATCATCATAAAGCCCATTTCATCACAGAGTTGCACTAACTCCGGCGCAGGCATATTGTGAGCGGTACGAATAGCATCGCAACCCATATCTTTCAACAGTGTGAGTTGGCGACGTAATGCAGCAACATTGATGGCAGCACCTAACGGACCAAGATCGTGATGATTACATACCCCCTGGAACTTACGGTGCTTACCATTCAGGAAGAATCCTTTGTCGGCAATGATTTCTATGCTACGGATACCAAAACGAGTAGTGTATTCATCCGTTTGCTTGCCATCGGCATAGACTTTGGAAACAGCCTTATATAAATAAGGTGTCTCCGGCGACCACAAGCAAGGAGCATTCACCAGGAAGTTTTGTTCAAAAGGTTGACCATGATTAATCTTACGGGTATTATCCTTCGTTGTAACAACTTTCCCATCGGGAGAGATAATTTCTGTTACGATACGGATATCTTTTCCTTCATCATTAGCAATAGTCGTCAACAGACGTACTGAGGCATACTCATCAGAAACATGAGGAGTAGTCAGCTGAGTACCCCATACAGGAACATGCACTTTATCAGTACTCACTACACGCACATTGCGATAAAGTCCTGCACCAGGATACCAACGGGAAGATTGAGGCTTATTCTCCAGACGTACAGCAAGGGTATTGTTTTTACCATCTTTATTCAGAAGCTCGGTGACATCACAATGGAAAGAATTATAACCGAATGGCCAGAAACATGCTTCTTGCCCATTGACGTATACACGGGCTTCACTCATTGCACCATCAAAGACAAGTGTCGTCTGCAGATCAGCGGGAGCATCGAACGTAGTACGATACCAACCTATTCCTACGTAAGGGAGTCCACCTGTACGTCCGGTCTTGACAGAAGCCTTCTTTTCGAAGTTCTGCGTTACTGCTACTTCCTGCAAGTCGTTGCTACGATCGAAAGGACCGAAGATGGCCCAGTCGTGAGGTACCGTTACAGTTTCCCATTTGCGATCATCAAATTCAGGCTTCATAGCTTCTGTTACTTCACCCTTCGTAAACTTCCAGTTCTTCTCCAAAAGTGTTTCTATACGCTGAGCTTTTGCCATCAAAGAAAAAAGGATACAGCAGGAGAAAGAGATGAATAGTATCTTCTTCATTTTCAATCAAAGTGTTTAATTAATGTTATTTAAAAGCATCCATTATAACAGTAGGACGACCCTCTTCTGTAAATGCTCCCAATCTATATTGACTCGGCCTGCACTCCGGTTCCCAATAGAACACTCCTTTACAACGACCGTTGGTATTTTCCTTGCACTCCTTCAAGATACGGGCAAGCTGCCTCTTTCCCTCGTTCAAAACAGAGTTACTTGCCAATTTACCATTGTCATCGGCACACTCCATACCGGTTTCTACCACCATTACATCACAATTGTACTTGGTGCTCAAAGCCTTGATGTTGCTGATACAGTCCGTAATGACGGCATCGGCAGATGAATAGCCTTCTTTGGCATCACGCGACCAATAAGGGTAAAGCGACATACCTATCATGTCCCACTTGCCGCCATTCTTCTTCAATTCATCGAAGAACCAGGTGAATAAGCCGCTATCCCATCCATTGTCCAAGTGAACAATCACAATAGCATCGGGAAAAACCGACTTCACAGCATCGTATCCGGTAGTGACGAAAGCACCAAGGTTGGCCCAATTCATGGGATATACCACTTTGTCGGTAGCACTTGCCGGTGCATCTTTCAAATCCTTCTCCGTCACATTATAAGATGCGCCGCTCAAAGCCACGTCTTCATCCCACAACATGCCCGGGCGAATTTCATTCCCCACTTGCACCCATTTAGGAATAACCCCTATCGTCTTCAAGGCCTGAAGTACACTCACTGTATGGTCTTTAATGGCACTTTTCAAGTTTGCCAGATTTTTTCCGACCCATGACGCGGGTTTGTTTTGCTGGGCGGGGTCGGCCCACCAATCACTGTAATGAAAGTCTATCATTACATCCATCCCCAACTCTTTGGCTCTTTTGGCCTTCTCCACCACATCGGCAGTGTTACACCAATTGCCATGTTTACTCGGGTCTACCCATACGCGAATACGGATGGCATTAAGCCCCAGTTCCTTCATCAGAGCCGTGCACTCACGCTGCTCACCTTTGGCATTATAGAAGTTGTAGCCTTTGGATTCGTATTCGGTGACCCATCCTATGTCAGCACCTTTGGCAAATTCTACCTCTGTAGTTCCATCGTCACCATCGGGATCGACATCGGGCACAGGAATTATTTCGTTATTACTGCTACACGCTACTATAGAAAAAGTAACACCCAAAAAGAAAGACAAAAATTTCATGTGTTTCATGGCAAATATAGTTATCAATGATACAAATATAATAAATAAAAGCATAATCATTCAAGCCAGATACTCCCTATCTCTATTTCCGTAGACTTCTCAGCAACTCCATCAAAAGAGAGTTCGAGAGTTTCAATCCCTTCTACCTTGAAAGATATTTCAGTCTGCGGACGGAAATAATTATCAAGGAAGACCGGATAGACGTGGGGAAGTAAAGCTGTATTTGTTTGCTTCAAATCCTGCAAGGATACACGAATGATACCATCAGTCGCAGCGGCACACGAAGCAAGATAGGTATATCCGTCAGAAGTAATGAAGCCGGCTTTTAGTCCTTCGGGGATCTTCTTCGCATGGATACACAAAGTGCGGCAGGAAGCGAGTCGCTCAGGACGTCCATCGATATCATCTTTAATATAACGACGAAGAACGAAGACAGACGCCTTATCTTTAGACTCGAAAGTGATGCGCAAGGTCGGCTTATCTGTCGGTGCATTTTGTATTAATTGGCGGTTCGTACGGCTCCATTCGGGCATAGTATATGTTTCCAATTTACTGTCAGCATCCACTATTTCCAGCAGAGACAGTGATTTTTCAGGAGCGACTATGTTGGTTTCCCACAGGGTAGCCGAAGTATAGTCCCAATCCAGTGGACTCCTGGCTACTCCCGAAGGAAACGTTTGTCGCTTATCGCCTTGACAAACGACGATGTTATACCTAAAACAACCCTCTTTTATCTCTGTAGCAGGTACGGTAGCACGATAAGTGTAACCGCCTGTATGATTCATTTTCAGATAAGGATTCTTTTCATTCCAGAAAGATATCTTATCTGTGTAGATAATAACGGAATCGGGCATTTCATTACCCGCCACAATGGCCTCTATCTGTAAATCTTTACCGGCATCTACTGTTTTGGCAGGAGAATGAGTAACAGTAAAACCTTTATTATCTGAAATGGATGGACATACATATTCACCAAGAGTAATATTCTGCCAATGAGCATCAGCAGTCCATTTACCGGAAGCAGATATACCTTCACGCTGTAACAAATAAACGCCCGGACGGAGGGTAGAAATCTTACCATTCGCAGCTTGTGTACTGAATGTATTTCCATTATTCAAGCCGTTCACCCGGAATTGCTTACCTAAATCAGGTAAATTCAGAGTCATATCCCATGCACCGGAAACAATGCGCATTACTTCTTTATCCAAAGAAGGCTTTGTAAACGGATCACTAACCTGTACGGCATCGGGCATTACTTCCAAACGCCAAACACCCTCTTCCAAACGATCCAGCCAATAAACTCCCGTACCTTCATAATTCACCACCGGAGATTTGCCACAACCTGCAATTGCGCGAAGCTGAGAAATATCTTTCGGACGGGTTTGAGTTGTATTGGAATAGTAGAATTTCTCTCCGTCATTCAGTTCGCTTAAATCCTGCACATAGCTGACACGAAAATCATTGAATAATGTATCTGCCGGATAATTGCCAAAACTCTCTCCTCTGCCCACTTTCTGCGCCGCTTCTGCGGCAATCATCAATCCGATAGCCTTATTCGGGGTGTATGCTACATTCAGGTAATGAGTCTGGTATTCAGTATTGTAGGCCGCCATGTCGATAGGATCATAAGCAAACTGAGTAATCCACTGGAAACCGGCTGTACGGAAAGTGCGTACAGTGGCCGGATACATATAGGAATAAAGAATATCAGCGGGATCAAATTCATAAACCATACGGGCCTTCTTATCGAAACCTTTCAGATTAGAGAAAGGAATATCATAACGGTCAACGAAAGGCAAGAAGTTCCCCTTGCGGGTATGTCCGGATACAAGCCCAATGGGATACCATTGATAGGTAGTACCTTGTATAGCTGTAGAATAATAAGCCTCTACCACATGCTGGTTATGGCTGACATTGTAGAACACCGGTTTACGGTTGCCTGCACGTTTCAGGACGGACAGCATCTTATTTATGTAATTACGCGTTTCGACTACAGTGCCGGGATGGCAAGGCTCATTGTTTATTTCAAAGCCTACGATATAAGGATCGTCTTTGTAAGCATAACCTGTATAAGGATTCACGTGGCGTACAAGAGCAGCAATATACTTTTCCTGTGCAGCAATAGCTTCAGCATCGCTGTGAACGGCACATTTATCATAATGGGATGAAAAGCCACCGGTGGGTTGGTTGCGTTCCGGATAACCGTTGCCAAAATCAGTCTGTGCCGTGATAACGGTACGGATACCACGTTCCTGTAATTTATGGATAAGGTAGTCCAATAATTCCAGGTGTTCATTTTCCAGCAAGTTACCTTCTGCATCGGAAATTTCTACGTCCCAGATGTGAATACGGTAAGCATTCAGTCCCAAACGTGCCATGTGATAGACATCACGGTCGATAGCAGTTTTACGGTCCACTCCCAGATAGCCCATCGCCCGATAGGCATGTGCAAAGGGTAAGGTATAGTTCACACCAAAGAAAGAAGCTTCTTTCTTCGTATCCGACCAACGCATGACGCCGCCGGCATCTACATAAATAGTAGGAACACTTTTTTGTACTTTGTTCTGTGCCGGAGCAACTACTGCCAGCAAACAAATAATCAAGGTAAGAATGTGTCTCTGCATGTCATCAAATTCAAGTTGGTTTTTCTTGACGGCAAAAGTAATGGAGGGCTATTATTTGTCAAAGCAGATATCGGACATAAAACAACACAAAAAGGACATGCATTGATTATCAGTGATATCCATAGGCAAATTCCGAATTAGAATATAATAACAACCAGAAACAATTAATCGGACGAACTGGTATTTTTTCTCCAGATTCTTGTAATTATTAGGCATAAAGAAGTATCTTTGGCGCATTCTTTATACAAGAGATTAAATGAGAAGACACACCAACATACTAATTTTGCTGCTCCTCACAGGACTCTGCATTTCTGCAGGGGCGCAAAATAATCCCTATAAGATAGACGACTCATTATATCCCATCTTCCAACGTGCCATCAAATGGCGTACTCAACCCCAAGGACTACTTATTGCTGATACGCTTTATGCGGAAGCCACGCAAAAGAAAGACAAGAAAGCACAATGCCTGGCGTTAACAATCCCTGTCAGCTTTTATCTGAGTACCAATAATTATGAGAAACTGGAACAAGCAGCAACCCGAGCTAAAGAAGAAGCAAGAAAAAATAATTATCTCCAATATTATTATTCTGCCTGTACCAACGAAATAAACTGCCTGTTGAATAACGGACATTCATTGCGAGCCCTGCAAAAAGCTGAAGAAATGAAAATACAGGCTTTCAAAGATCAGCACGAGTATGGGATATTTTCGTGTATCTTCACTTTAGGGAACATTTACTACATGCGTCAAAACAGGGAGGTAGCCACAGAGTACTACAAAAATGCGTTGGAATATATGCTAAAGAACCTACCCGATCAGGACCCGACATATATGTATATAAACCTTTCTGAATATTATCGGGATAAAGGCGAAGGTGAAGTGGCTTTGGAATATGCAGAGAAAGCTGCTAAAGCCGCTAAAACCAATGAAAGTCGTGTAGCCTCCCTGCTAAATAAATGCGAAGTATTGTATTCCATGAAGCGTATTGATGATTTTAATGCTTGTTATGATGAATGCACGCAGGTAATAGAACAATATGGTGTCATTCGCAAGACAGCCGTACAACGCCTGCATATCTATAAACTCATTCTAAATAAAAATTACGATCAGGCACATACTGAAGCGGATTCCCTACGCAATTTATTGTCAGCCAACCAGATGCATCATGAAATATATCTGAAATCAGGAAACTATGAAAAAGCTTATATCTATAATAACTGGCTCCACAATTATCAGGATTCTGTCAACCGTCAGGTACAGTCATCAGACATCGCCGAACTAAATGCACGTATAGGTACTGAACGCATAAAATTGGACGCCAAAGCCCTGGAATATCAGAATACAGCACTCAACCTGAAGAATACCCAGCTGGAACTGGACCGGACAAAGTCGCAGTCTGAACTGGAAATGATGAATATCGAGAATAGTAAGTTAGTACTGGAAAACCGGAATCTGGATCTGGCACGCCTCAATGTAGAAGCGGAAAAGCAAAAGGCCATTTTAAAAGAGCAACAAAGCGCCTCCCAACATTACATCGTAACCCTCAGTCTTGTGCTTTCATTCTTGTTTCTTTTCACCTGCTTCCTGATATTCTACCTGTACAGACGCCGTAAAACAATGGCTATCCTACAGGAGAAAAACGAAGAGCTCACCGTTGCACGCGATCATGCTGAGGAATCGGACCGGATGAAAAGCTTCTTTATACAGAACATGAGTCACGAAATTCGCACACCACTCAATGCCATAGTCGGATTCTCACAGGTATTATCTACTCCGGACATGGAAGTTGACGACGAAGAAAAGGAAGAGTTCAGCATGCTCATCCAGCAGAATTCCGAGTTGCTGACTACACTGATCAATGATGTCCTCGACCTTGCCAGTCTGGAAAGTGGTAAATACAGAATGCATTTGGCGCCCCACCGTTGCAATGAATTATGCCAGGTAGCAATGGTTTCCGTTGTGCATCGTAATCCGAAAAAAGTGAAGTCTTATTTCACTTCCGATGTGCCAAATGACTACCTGTTTGTAACGGACAAAGAACGCTTGCAACAGGTACTTATCAATTTCCTGACCAATGCGGAGAAACACACGGAACGGGGTGAGATTCACCTTCATTGCTCTCTTACGGAGAATCCGGGAAAGATAACCTTCTCCGTTGCAGATACTGGTCCGGGGATTCCGGCAGACCAGGCAGATTGCGTTTTCGACCGGTTCAGCAAGCTGGATGAATTCAAACAGGGCACAGGACTCGGATTGAACATCTGTTCCATCATTGCCGGACGCCTGAAAGGGGAAGTGAAACTGGATAAGAATTATACCGGAGGAGCACGTTTCCTGTTTATACTTCCGCTCGACAGTGTGCCTGATAAATAAAGTTCTGCTAAACAAAACTCACCACTCGTTGTTCTTTTCGAAACGATAACAATCTAATGAAGGAACAATGAAAAAGTTGACGTATTCTTTATTGCTTCTGATGCTCCTGACATCAGTTCCGGCCCTGGCCGATTATGCGCCTGTCAATGTGCAGACAGCACTGAAAAAGATGTATCCTGCCGCCAAGGATGTTGCCTGGTCACGGGATGAGACTTACTATGTAGCGGACTTTATACAGAATGGTTTCGACACAAAGGTCTGGTTCAACTCCAAAGCGCAATGGGAAATGAGACAGATTGACTGGGAAACAATGGATGAAGTGCCCAATGCCGTGTACAATGCTTTTGCTGCAAGCGAATATTCCGATGGAATGGTGCAGGGAGTCACCTTAGTTCAGTTTCCCAAACGGGAAGCGGTGGTTTCTGTAATTGTGGGAATGGCAAATACACAGACCAGGTACCAACTACTGTTCACCCTCGACGGTGGACTGGAGGATGAACGCAATGCAACCTATTTCAATAACCTGCTTGGCGCGGAAGTCTTCTTATAAAGCCCCCCCTTCAGACATACTGCTTCGGCGTCACCCCAAACTCTGCCTGGAAGCATTTAGAGAAATAGGAATGATTGGAGAAACCGACCATATACATCACTTCAGCCACAGTAAACTTCTGCTGTTTCAGCAGCATAGCCGCCTTTTTCATGCGGATGGACTTAATGTATTCCACAGGTGTTATACCCGTCAGTTGCTTTATCTTGCGATACATCTGCTTGTTATTAATATCGGTCCATTCACAAAGGGCATTCACATTCAGTTCGGAGTCCGAGATATGTTCTTCAATCAGATGAATCACGTTTGCCAGAAACTTCTCATCATAAGAAACCGCCTCTATCTCCTTCGGAGTGGAAAGAACTTCCATACGGGCTTTCGCTTCATGCGTCTCCCAGCTATGTAATAACTGCTCCACGCGCGAAAGTAAAATATCCGGTTCAAAGGGTTTAGGAATGAAAGCATCTATATGTAACTGGATACTTTCAAGCTCTGTTTCCTTATCACTTTTCGCCGTCAGCAAGATAATGGGAATAGTAGATGTGGGAATATTCTTCTTGATATGACGCACCATTTCAAGTCCATCCATTACGGGCATCATGACATCAGCTATAATCAGATCGGGCATTAATTCCATAGTGAGTTCCATACCTATCTTACCATTATCCGCTAAACGGCAACGATATTTGGTATGCAGTATCTGATAGATAAACTCTGAAACCTCCGGAGTATCATCCACAATCAGAAGCAATGGTGCATCCGAAGCAGGCATACCTGTATCTGGAACCACAACTTCAACTCCGGCAGCGACAGGTTCGATATCAGAAGAAACAGTTTCCGGAGAAACCTCTACGGCAGAGTGTTCCATAGCAATCACCGGAAGGGTCAGCGTAATGGTAGTACCTTTATTCTCTTCTGAAGAAAGTTGAACATTACCACCATGCAGTTCCGTATAAGTCTTTACCAAATATAGTCCGATACCCGTTCCCTCCTTTTTGCCTGCCGTCTTGGGAGACTGGAAGAAACGCTGGAAAACATACGGCTGATCCTGCCGGGGAACACCTATACCTGTATCGGATACAGAGATATGCACCTCTTTATCAGAAGCCTGCAAACGAAGCGTTACCTCACCCTCTTCCGGAGTGTACTTCACGGCATTGGACAAGAGGTTATCCAAGATAGATTCCAGTTTTATGGCATCCATCTGTATGTATATCTTTTCACGGTCGGTATGAAAATGAAAAGTTAGTTTCTTCTCTTTCGCCTTCTCCTCTGCATACAAAGCAAATAAGCCACGCGCAAAAGATACCAGTTCGATTTGAGAAAGTATCAACAACATATTGTTGCCACTATCCACCCGGTTGAAGTCTAATCCCTGATGAATGAGTGAATTCAGCTTCATGGCATTTCGATGCACCTGCTCCAGTTGTTTCTTCTCCTGCTGATCCTTGATACCGGGCAGCAATTTGCTGATAGGGGCGATAATCATGCTCAACGGAGTTTTTAGGTCGTGGGAAAGGTTGGTGAAGAACTCCATTTTCGCCTGCGATTGTTCCAAAATTTTCTCCTTCTCCATACGCTCCAGCTTCAAGCGATTCTTAACGCGGAAGAAGTTGATGGTCCAGACCACCAGTATCAGACAGAGCAAGACATAGAGCGCCTTGGCCCACGGAGTATAGTACCAGGGGGGAATGATATGAACCTCCAGTGTATAAGCCCGGTCCGATGGTTTTCCATAAGCGTCCAACTTACTCACCAACAGACGATAGTCTCCATAACTCAGGTTATTGTAAGTGATACGGTTCGTATTCGCTTTCAGCAAGTTCCACTCACGATCCACACCTTCCAGACGATATACAAGTTTGCTTTTTTCTTCAAGAGAATAAGACAGGTCGGAAAGTTCAAAGGCAAGGTTATTCTGGTCATAAGCCAGTTCTATCCGTTGCGAGTAGCGGATACTTTGTTCAGGCAATGAGGAAGTGCCGGAGCGTCCGGTATCGGAATGTGAAAGATCAGTTTGTGAGATATTGGGCTGATACAGTTGGTTGTTGATATAAATGGCAGTCAGGATAAGCGGCTTTTCGGTGTGTTCCGCCAGCAGAGCTTCCGGTGAAGATATGGCAAAGCCATCTGCCGTACCCAAGTAAAATTCTCCGCTTGTCCGGTCGAAGAACATACTGGTGAAACGTTTATCAGTGATATTCAGCCGACGGATTTCCAGCGTTTGCTGGTCTGCCACCCAGAAACCGTCGGTAGTAGATATCCAGATTTTTCCGTCAGCCTCAGCCATGGAAAGTATTGCATAGTGATTGTACTCATCGAAAGGAAGCATACGGATACTATCGTTATCAGGCTGTACACGCATCACACCACCGGGAAAGCCTATCCAGATATGACCGTCTTGGGCAGAGAGGATGAAGTTGGGGGTTCTTTCGCCTGTCAGTTCGTCCGGGGCGATATGGGTTATCTCGCCCGTGCGGGGATTTATCTTCTCGATGCTATTGGCACTGTTGTACAGCAATGCCCATACATTCCCCTCACGGTCGGGGATTAGCTGGTTGATGAACATACCCGAAAGACCGTTGTGTATGGAATACGTCTTCTCTGCCATATAGGGACCACCGGAAGAACGCATAAGATTCTGTTTGTCTACCACAAAAATTCCACCGAGACAAGTGGCTATCCAGAGTTTCCCTTCCCGGTCTTCAAATAAATGATACGCCCAGTTGGCATTGTAGCGGCGGGTGCTATCCACAATGCTATAATGGACGAACTGGCGGTTCTTCGGATCATAACGGCTGATGCTGCCATCGGTAGCCACCCAGAGTTGCCGCTCCCGGTCTTCATAAAGATGGCGTACCCGGTTGTGCGACAAGGGATATTTCCGATCACCCATTTTATACCAGGCCACATCTTGTTCTTCACCCAGGGGCTGAGTGAAACGAATCAGTCCGTTGGTTCCGCCAAACCAGTAGGTTCCGTGTGTATCGCGAAGCATGGAATAGAACTGGTTCCCCTCTCCCGTTCCGGTGATTTGTGAAATGGGGATATAACGCAACGCATTGTTATTCCGTGACATGGAAATTCCGTAATCCGTACCCAGCCAGATGTTATGTTCCCGGTCGGCAAAGATAGTCCAGATGATATTATTGGAGAGTGATTGCAGATTTCGGGAGTCGTGGACCACGTGCAGCAAAGGTTCTCCTTCCTGATATACATACAAACCGTTGTCCGTACCCACCAGCAACTGCCCACTGCCATCCAGTGCCAATGACTTGACGGAATTATCGTGGAAAGCATCAATCCGCTGAGTACGGCCGTCGGCAGGCGTATATCTGAAAAGACACCCTTCCGTACCGATCCAGATGCAGCCACGCGCCGTATCTTCCAGTAGGGAATTGACAAACTGATTGCTCCGGTTGCCACTGAGAGGCAGGTCTATTTCTTCAAAATGCCGGGTAGCGGGGATATAACGACAGAAGCCGTTATAGGTACCGATATAAAGAAGCCCGTCCGAAGAGCGGATCAGGGAATAGATGGTCTGGTGTGGAATACCTTCGGTAACGGCAGAGAGTTGGTGGTCGTTCAGCGAATAGGTATAGAGGCCGTTCAATGTTCCCAACCACAGCATACCGTCGTGTACAAGCAATGCACGGATATCGGTCGGAAGTTGCGTTTCCGGTTCTTCGTAGGTATCTGTGCGATAGTTATAAATCAGCAGACCATTGTCGGCACCCAGATAAAGATAGGTACTGTCTACCACCGTACCGCAATAAATCTGTGTATTGTTACGCTTGGCGAAAGTGAAATGTGGCTGCGTGGAATAACCGTCATAACTGAACAGCCCTTTATTGGAACCGATCCATATCAGTCCCTGTGTATCTTGCAGGAAGCAATTGATTACAGAGGCTTCCGTCCCCAGACTGATATTATCGAACAAGCGATAATCCGGTTTCTGTCCGGACAGCTTGACGGGAAGCGTTATCTGCAAAAGTATAAGTAGAAGAAGAAAAACAGGTCTGCGCATACACTTCGGTTTGTTAAAGGTGGGGGACAAAGATAAAATTAATCTGTAACAAACGCCCTGCACCTTTCTAAAAAATTACCTAAAACCACTGGCATACAAAATTCATAATGGTGGGGAAGCAAGGCGAAAGCCCCATAGCCTACGAAGAAAATTCATTGGCTACAGGGCGGTATCGCATACTTTATAAAAATTCTACAAAGTTTCAATCTCTCCCGATGTCAGCCCTGTAGACTTTACTATCACGTCAACAGGAATACCCAGTTGCTTCATGTTGCGGGCTATGGAAAAACGTTCTTCATCTCGTCCTTCCGCACGTCCTTCAATCTTTCCCTCCAGTTTGGCAGAATCCAGCACATCGTTCTGAATCATCACGGCGCTCAGATGCTCGTCATAAGCCATGCGCTCTTTAGGGGGCATGGAGAAGTATTTCAGTTTCTCGCGAGCCTCGCTCAGACCGGGAGCGGTGGTATCGGGGCGAATGGTACCGTCCTTCAAATATTTCATCCATTCTTCAAGTGGTGTGACAGCCACTTTGTCGAACTCATTCACACGGATAAGGACATATTCGGGAAATATCTCGGCTGGCATGCGGGAGACAATGGCATCACGCTCCTTGACATTCACCTGAAGGTGGTCGCCCGTATGGACGCCTACGAAATGGTTCTGACCGTAATACAGGTAGTCGTTTCCCTTTCCGATATCGAAGTAGAGAACGCTGATGGAGTAGATTTTCTTCACCTTATAGTACGTTTCACCCAGCGAGATATGCTCAGTGATAGCCTTGGCAACGCCATAAAGAATCCGCTCCAGATAATAAAGTTCGCGGGTATTCTGTATCTCGATAATGATGATCTCGTCCTTACTGTTACGGGCCTTGATGTCCACACGGTTGAATTTATCTTCAGCGGACAGTTGATTGCTTTCACTCTCCAGAATTTCCAAAATAGTGACTTTCTCACCCAGAAACACGGTGAGGAAACCTTCAAGCACGTCGAAGTTTGCCTTCTGGCGTAACAGGCGCTTGATGGCCCAGTCGAAACGTACATATTTGTCTTGAAGTTCTTCCATTTCTCTAATTATTAATTTGGAATACATAACTTTACCCACAAAGGTACATCTTCTTGCGGAAAAGGGCAACAAACATACGAAAGAAAGTGAAAGGGACAGGATAAAAAGAGACGCCGGTTGGCATTCCTTGCAAAGTCAGCTTCAGTGCGGCTGTCAGGTATTGGCACGAAATAAGAAGGTACAAGGATATTACGGGCTCTACGAAGTTTAGCCAATCCGCTTTCCGGCAATATCGTTGTGGTCGCCAGCATGATGGCAATCACAAAAGCCGAAGCACTTGTTAAAAATTCATATATTGATAACATCTTTCCCTGCCTGTTCAATACCGGCATAAAGACAATGGGACTTTCTGTAACGTTTGCAAACGTTTGCGCAAATCACTAACCCGATAACTGTCAATGAAGAAGCGATATTTCATGTATTCAGCTATTTTTGCAACCGGATAAGTCAGTTCAATAAGATAAGCTGCACCTCAGCAATAAAAAAACAAGCAAGCTTATTTTGTATTGTTTTTGGTTTGCACTACCTTTGGATAAAGGAATACTTAGAGAATACCATGAATAAACCGCAGATTACCATCAAGGACATAGCACGGGCGTTGAACGTCTCGCCCTCTACCGTGTCAAGAGCGTTGAAGGACAACCCGGATATCAGCCAGGAAACCCGCAACCTTATACATGCTTACGCCCGCGAGCATAATTATAAGCCTAACGTACTTGCAGTAAATCTTCGAGCCAGCCGTTCGAATACAATCGGTGTAATTGTGCCGCAACTGGTACATCACTTTTTCTCGTGCGTGCTGAGTGGCATTGAAAAGGCTGCCGCCGAAGCAGGATACAATATTCTGGTAGCGCAGAGCAACGAATCTTATGAACAGGAAGTGAAAATCGTACATTCATTCCTTGCCGCCCGCGTCTGTGGTGTGATTGCCTCATTAGCAAAAGATACTTCCCAATACGACCATTATCAGGACTTGCTGAATAACAATATTCCCATTGTGTTCTACGACCGCATCTGCACCGGATTGAAAACAGAGCGGGTGGTAGTGGACGACTATGCCGGTTCTTTTGCTGCTGTAGAGTATATGATACAGACAGGCTGCAAGCGTATCCTGTTCTATGGAGCAGCCCCGCATTTGGAAATCACCAAGAACCGCCGGAATGGCTATCTGGATGCCATGAAGAAATACAAGATTCCCGTAGACGACAGCATGATTATGTTGTGTGATACCCGGGAACGTGCCATATCCATCACCCCTGACATACTGGAAGGTTCCGAGCATCCCGACGGTTTCTTCGCCATCAATGACGAAACAGCTTCAGGCATTCTGTATGCCTGCAAACTGGTTGGAAAGAAAGTGCCCGACGAAGTATCGATCTGCGGATTTACCGACGGTGCCATCGCCCAAAGCACAGATCCCAAACTGACCACCGTAGAACAGCATGGAGAAGAAGTCGGAAAAAGCGCTTTCAGCATTCTGACAGGTAAGCTGGAAGGGGGCGATGATAAGAGTAGCAACAAGATTGTGAGAACGAATCTTGTAGTGAGGGGAACAACGAAATAACTGAATAAATATCTAATACATAAAATTAAGAATGAAAGTAAAACCTGATTTGAGCTTTTGGAAGCTGTGGAATATCAGCTTCGGCTTCTTTGGCGTACAGATTGCGTATGCTTTGCAGAGTGCGAACATCAGCCGTATTTTTGCGACATTGGGTGCAGACCCGCACAATTTGAGTTATTTCTGGATATTGCCACCATTGGCAGGTATCATCGTGCAGCCCATCGTAGGTGCTGCAAGCGACAAAACGTGGACACGCTTCGGACGACGTATTCCTTACCTCTTTGTCGGTTCACTGGTAGCCGTACTGGTAATGTGCCTGCTGCCGAATGCCGGTAGCTTCGGTATGGCAGTCAGCACGGCAATGATATTCGGATTAGTATCGTTGATGTTTCTGGATACATCCATCAATATGGCGATGCAGCCATTCAAAATGATGGTGGGCGACATGGTAAACGAAAAGCAAAAAGGCCTTGCCTACTCTATCCAGAGCTTCCTGTGCAATGCCGGTAGCTTGGTAGGTTTCCTGTTCCCGTTCATCTTTACATGGATAGGCATCAGCAACATAGCTCCCCAAGGTGTAGTTCCCGACTCAGTTATATATTCCTTCTATATCGGAGCAGCCATTCTGATACTTTGCGTCATCTACACCACAGTAAAGGTGAAAGAAATGCCACCTGCCGAATATGCGGAATACCATGGCATCACCGAAGAGGAAAAAAAGGAAAAGATCAATATGGTGAAACTACTGGTGAAAGCACCGAAAGCTTTCTGGACAGTAGGTTTGGTCCAGTTCTTCTGTTGGTTTGCCTTCATGTTCATGTGGACCTATACCAATGGTAGTGTAGCTGCCAATGTATTCGATGCTCCTACTGTTGAAACTGTGGTGAACGGCGCAAACAAAGTAGTGCTGGACACTAAGAGTATCCAATATCAGAATGCTGCCGACTGGGTAGGCGTATTGTTTGCCGTACAGGCCATTGGTTCTGTACTCTGGGCTGTATGTATCCCGATGTTCAAGAACCGCAAACTGATCTACTCACTCAGTCTTGTTTTGGGTGGAATAGGTTTCATCTCCACGTATTTTGTTCACAATCAATATGTATTATTCATCTCCTTTTTGCTTATCGGTTGCGCATGGGCAGCTATGCTGGCATTGCCTTTCACCATCCTGACCAATGCTCTAAGCGGCGGACACATGGGGACCTATCTGGGACTGTTCAACGGAACGATCTGTATTCCGCAGATTGTAGCTGCTACGCTGGGTGGTAGTATTCTGGCTCTGTTCACCCCGAAAGGCATGTTACCGCCTGAAATAAATATGCTTGTCATGGCAGGCGTGATGTTGATTATCGGTGCCGTTTGTGTATATTTAATCAAAGAGACCAAAGGAGAACAAGCAAAAGCATAATCCGCGCGAGAACATACTTAAAAGGAGATATCTATCCCTCTACGACAAACAACTCTTTTCTCTACGATAATCGCCCCGTTCCTTTAAAAAGATCGGGGCGATTCTTATAAAGGAACCAAACACATCTTATTCTTTAGATATTCTTTGTCTCCTTTTTTTCCTCATCATTGCCGTTTATCCGTTTATTTGTTTATCTTTACGGCCATAATCACCATTGAGATACACACCATGAAAAGATACCTTAAAACCGATGAATGGAATATTATTGAAGATAACTTTCACGCCGACAACCTGCGAATGTCAGAAAGTATATTCAGTCTTGGGAACGGTCGCTTCGGCCAACGGGGCAATTTCGAGGAACCTTATTCAAGCGACTCATACCGTGGTTCATTCGTTGCCGGTATCACCTTTCTTGATAAAACGCGTGTAGGCTGGTGGAAAAACGGTTTCCCTCATTTCTATACCCGTATTCCCAATGCAGCGGACTGGAGTCGTGTCAGTCTGCGCCTTATCGACGAAGAACTGGACCTGGCACAATGGGACGTGAACAGCTTCAGCCGCAGGCTCGATATGAAAGCGGGTATCTCCTACCGGGACTTCGAAATCACATCTCCCAAAGGACACCAAATACGGGTACATGTGGAGCATATCAACAATATGGCTCACCCCGATTTATGTCTGATAAAATACAGCGTCACCTCCATCAATTATACGGGAAGAATATCACTGATTCCCTCCTTGGATGCAGTCATAGTCAATAAGGATGATGATCCGAACGAGAAGATATGGAATATCCTCCGTTCCGGCGTCACAAAGGATTGTGCTTATCTATGGACGCAAACCCGACGTGAAGATGCGCAAGTGTGCTATGCCATGACCTATCAGTTCTTCAAGAACGGCAAAGAAACCACCTCGAACCCGATACGCATTGAAAAGGAGAAACAAACCGGGTTCAGCATCGGGGCAGATGTGAAACCGGGAGACAATGTAATGCTCATCAAATATACTGTCATAAGTTCATCGCTCTATGATGAACGCCAGGAACTGATAGAACATTCCGTCACCAAAGCCCGTCAGACTAAAATAGACGGCTGGGATAAGCTGGAAAACGATCATCAGCAAGCCTGGGCCAATATATGGAAAGAAATGGATGTGGTTATCGAAGGCGACCCGGAAGCACAACAGGGGATCCGGTACAACATCTTTCAACTATGCCAGACGTACCGCGGTGATGATCCGCGCCTGAATATCGGTCCGAAAGGATTCACTGGTGAAAAATACGGTGGAAACACATACTGGAATACGGAACTTTGTTGTGTACCGTTCTTCCTACTCTCTACTCCGAGGGAGATTGTGAAAAACCTGTTGATATACCGCTATAACCAACTACCGAAAGCGATAGAGAATGCCCGCAAACTGGGTTTCAAAGAGGGTGCCGCCCTATTCCCGCAAGTTACTTACAGCGGTGAGGAGTGCCACAGTGAATGGGAAATAACCTTTGAAGAAATACATCGCAATAATATCATCGTCTATGCCATTGCACAGCATGCTGCAATCACTGGCAGTAAAGATTATGTAGCCAAATACGGACTGGAAGTAATGATCGCCGTCTCCCGTTTCTGGAGCCAGCGTGTATCTTTCTCCAAACCAAAACAGAAATATGTGATACTGGGTGTCACCGGACCGGATGAGTACGAAAACAACGTAGATAATAACTGGTACACCAATTACTCGTGTGTGCAGTGCCTGCGGATGACACTTAACTATCTTGAGATCATTGCCGGAGAATACCCCGACGAATATGCGCGTGTACGCCGTGTCACCAACCTCCGCCAACAAGAAGAGGCTGAACGCTGGCGCGACATTATCAACCGTATGTATCTGCCGGAAGATAAAGAACTGGGGATCTTTGTACAAAATGACGGTTTCCTGGATAAGGAACTGAACAGTACCGATGCCATTCCACCCGAAGAACGCCCCATCAATCAGCACTGGTCGTGGGATCGTATTCTTCGTTCATGCTACATCAAACAAAGCGATGTATTGTTGGGCCTATATCTGTATTATTTCAATTTCGATAAGGAAACAGTCCGCCGCAACTTCGACTTCTATGAAACAATGACGGTGCATGAATCTTCACTTTCCCCGCACATCCACTCCATTCTTGCCGCCCGCATCGGAGAAGTGGAAAAGGCTTACCAACTCTTTCTGCATGCCACCCGTCTCGACCTGGATGATTACAACAACGAAACTCACCAAGGACTGCATATCACCAGTATGCCGGGCAGCTGGCTTGCCATTGTACGAGGCTTTGCCGGGATGCAGATTCTGGAGGGCATACTCTCTTTCTTCCCAGTCATTCCAGAGAAGTGGAACAGTTACTCCTTCCAGATAAATTATCAGGGACGTACACTTCATATGCATGTAGGCAAAGAAATAAATATTTCACTTATTGCCGGAGAAGAACTGAACATACAAGTATATAAAAACGTTTATAAGCTCAAATTGGGCACCGATTTGTTGCTCAGGATAGAGGAGTAGAAGCCTGTATCATTAACAACGCGTAACAAAATAAACCGGGAGAACAATTATCTGTTTTTCCGGTTTTATGTTTTTATACCTAAACGAACAACTATACATTAGTATGAAGAAAATCTATTTGTTCGCCATCGGCGTGATGCTGCTTGTCACATCATGCGGGCACAAGAAAGAGGGCGATGCCACCCTGATCCGACCTGTCAAGACAGCTACTGCCAGCTCCCAATCGGTCATCCGGAAAGACTTCTCCGGTATTGTAGAAGCCGTAGAATACGTAAAACTGGCCTTCCGCGTCAGCGGTCAGGTCATAAATCTGCCTGTGGTAGAAGGCCAACGGGTAAAAAAAGGACAACTGATCGCCGCCATTGATCCGCGCGATATTTCCCTGCAATATGCCGCCGACAAAGCCGCTTACGAGACTGCCGCAGCACAGGTAGAACGTAACAAACGCTTGTTGGGACGCCAGGCCATCTCCGTGCAGGAATATGAAATCAGCGTTGCCAATTATCAAAAGGCAAAGTCTGCTTATGAATTATCCAGCAATAATATGCGGGATACCAAACTGACCGCTCCTTTCGACGGTTCTATTGAAAAACGTCTGGTAGAAAACTATCAGCGCGTGAACTCTGGGGAAGGCATTGTACAATTGGTGAATACACAGAAGCTCCGCATCAAATTCACCGTACCGGATGATTATCTCTATCTACTTCGGGCAAAGGACGTAACATTCAAAGTGGTATTCGATACCTATCCAGACACAGTATTCAATGCAAAACTAGAAGAATATCTGGATATTTCTACAGCCGGAACAGGTATCCCGGTAACTATTACGATTGAAGATCCTGCTTTCAACCGTTCCCTATACGATGTGAAACCGGGATTTACGTGCAAAATCAAGCTGGCTTCGGACGTAGCTCCCTTCTTGGAAGAAAAGCTTGTGAATATTCCGCTCAGTGCCATATTCGGTGAAAGCGAGAACCAGAAAACCTATGTGTGGGTAGTAAAAGATAATAAGGTAAGCAAGCGGGAAGTAACCGTATACTCTCCTACCGGAGAAGCCAATGCCCTTATCTCTACCGGTGTACAGCCGGGAGAAACTATTGTGATTGCCGGAGTGCACCAACTGGTGGACGGACAAACGGTGAAAGTTATCAATTAGACTACCAACCACTGCGACCTTGAGGTCGCCCAAATATAAATCATATGAATTTAGCTAAATATGCATTAGACAACACCAAGATTGTTTATTTCTTCCTGGCTGTGTTGCTAATCGGCGGTATACTATCATTCGGCCGGTTGGGAAAGAAAGAGGATGCACCCTTCGTCATCAAGTCAGCGGTCATTATGACCCGCTACCCGGGGGCAGAACCAGCAGAAGTAGAACGACTGATCACCGAACCGATCTCCCGCGAGATACAGTCGATGAGTGGTGTATATAAAATTAAGTCGGAGTCCATGTACGGACTATCCAAGATTACATTCGAGCTTCAACCTTCCCTTTCCGCAGAGTCGATTCCGCAGAAGTGGGATGAACTGCGCCGTAAGGTGCTCAACATACAACCGCAGCTACCCGCCGGTGCTTCCGTTCCCACGGTATCGGACGATTTCGGCGATGTATTCGGCATATACTATGGCTTGGTAGGCGATGACGGTTTCTCTTACGAAGAAATGCGCAACTGGGCAGAACGTATCAAAACCCAGGTTATCACTGCTGACGGAGTTATGAAAGTAGCCTTGTTCGGTACACAAACCGAGGTGGTAAATATCTATATATCCGTCAATAAACTGGCCGGTATGGGTATAGATCCGAAGCAAGTAGCAAGTCTGTTACAATCGCAAAACCAGATTATCAATACAGGTGAAATCAATGCCGGTGAACAACAACTGCGCATTGTTGCCAACGGAACCTATACTACCGTCAATGACATCCGGAACCAAGTGATTACCACTCCGGGCGGACAGGTGAAACTGGGCGATATTGCCGTCATTGAAAAAGGATATATGGATCCTCCCGGCAACATCATGCATGTCAACGGGAAGCGTGCCATAGGTATCGGTGTTTCCACCGACCCGACAAAAGATGTAGTAAAGACTGGAGAACTGGTAGATCAGAAACTGGCTGAACTTCTTCCCCTTATTCCGGTAGGGTTGGAATTGGAAAGTCTGTATCCAGAAAATGTCATAGCTCAAGAAGCAAATAATGGTTTCATCATTAACCTGATAGAATCCCTACTCATTGTAATTGTTATCATCATGCTGGTGATGGGGCTGCGTGCAGGTATACTTATCGGCAGTTCGTTGATATTCACCATTGGCGGTACACTGCTCATCATGTCTTTCATGGGAGTAGGATTGAACCGTACTTCACTGGCAGGTTTCATCATTGCCATGGGTATGCTGGTGGATAATGCTATCGTAGTGACAGACAATGCACAAATAGCCATTGCCCGAGGTATAGACCGGCGAAAAGCACTGATAGATGGAGCTACCGGACCGCAATGGGGATTACTTGGCGCTACGTTCATCGCCATTTGTTCATTCCTGCCGTTGTACCTCGCCCCTTCTGCTGTAGCGGAAATCGTGAAACCCCTGTTTGTCGTACTTGCCATTTCTTTGGGATTAAGCTGGATACTGGCACTCACACAAACCACCACTTTCGGTAACTTTATTCTGAAAGCCAAATCCGGCGATACCAATAAAGACCCGTATGATAAACCTTTCTATCACAAGTTCGCCTCTATCCTCGGAGTACTTATCAAGAAGAAGACTCTTACACTGGGTAGTATGGTAGTCCTGTTTATCATCTCACTGGTCATCATGGGAATGATGCCTCAAAACTTCTTCCCCTCACTGGATAAGCCCTATTTCCGTGCCGATATATTCTATCCGGACGGTTACAGCATCCGTGACGTAGAAAAGGAAATGAAACAGGTGGAAGCGCACCTCCTGCAACAACCGGAAGTTAAACGAATATCCACCACATTCGGAAGTACGCCGTTACGTTACTATCTGGCATCTACTTCCGTCGGTCCTAAGCCCAACTTTGCCAATATACTTATCGAACTGACCGACAGTAAATATACAAAGGAATACGAAGAGAACTTCGACCAGTATATGAAGGCAAACTATCCGAATGCCATCACCCGTACCACTTTGTTTAAGCTATCGCCTGCGGTAGATGCCGCCATTGAAATCGGCTTTATCGGCAACAATGTCGATTCACTGGTGATGCTGACCAACAAAGTCCTGGAAATCATGCATCGGGATGATGATCTCATCAACGTACGCAATTCATGGGGGAATAAGATTCCTGTATGGAAACCCATTTACAGTCCGGAACGTGCCCAACCGTTAGGTGTCTCCCGACAAAGTATGGCACAGAGCATTCAGATTGGTACAAGCGGTATGACATTAGGCGAATATCGTGAAGGCGACCAGGTATTGCCTATCCTTCTAAAGGATAACACAGTCGATTCTTTCCGCATCAACGACCTGCGTACACTACCCGTATTCGGTACAACACAGGAAACCACTACCCTGGAACAAGTAGTCAGTGAATTTGATTTCCAATATAAGTTCTCGAATGTGAAAGACTATAACCGTCAGATGGTAATGATGGCGCAAGCCGATCCACGCCGGGGAGTAAATGCCATAGCAGCCTTCAATAAGATATGGAAAGAAGTACAAGAAGAAATTCAGGTACCGGAAGGATATACCATGAAGTATTTTGGTGAACAGGAAAGTCAGGCAGAAAGTAATGCAGCATTGGCAGCTAATATGCCACTAACGTTTTTCTTAATGTTTATTACCCTGTTGTTCCTGTTCAGAACCTACCGCAAGCCAATTGTCATCCTATTGATGTTGCCGCTTATCTTTATCGGAATCGTACTGGGATTAATCTTGCTTGGTAAATCATTCGACTTTTTCTCTGTTCTCGGTCTACTGGGATTGATTGGTATGAATATCAAAAATGCAATTGTATTGGTAGACCAAATCGACATAGAAGCTGCTTCCGGAAAAGCACCGCTGAATGCAGTAATCAGTGCTACAACCAGCCGTATCATACCTGTAGCCATGGCGTCCGGAACTACGATTCTGGGTATGTTGCCGTTGCTATTCGACGCTATGTTCGGTGGTATGGCGGCAACCATCATGGGTGGTCTGCTGGTAGCCTCAGCATTGACGCTGTTCGTGCTTCCGGTGGCATATTGCGCGATACATAAGATCAAAGGATAAACTCCGGATACTCTTAACTATTCGCTTAAATAAGAAATAAAGAGATAATTATGAAAAAGATAATAACCATACTTACATTACTTTGCAGCTTCGGTCTGAAAGCCGGAGCCCAGCAGTTCTTAAGCCGCGAAGCATATCGTGACAAAGTAGAAGCCTACAGCCAAGTGCTGAAACAGCAGCGCCTGAAAACCATGGCAAGCACCGAAGCGCGAAAAATAGCAAATACCGGCTTCCTGCCACAAATAGACATCACAGCCGAAGGTACCGCCAACCTCAACCACCTGGATAAGTGGAACAGTCCGAAAGGTGAATACCGCCCCTACACCTATCAGGCACTCGCAACTTTGGCACAACCCCTCTATACGGGTGGTTCTCTAATAGCTCAGAAGCGTATGGCACAGGCTGACGAAGAGTTAAGCCAACTCACCACTGAACTAACTCTCGACCAAATTCATTATCAAAGCGATGCTGTTTATTGGAATGCCTCAGCCGCCTATGCCAGTCTTGAGGCTGCTGCTACATTTCAGGATATCATAAAGAAGCAACACGATATTATTCAGGATCGCTTCAATGATGGCGCTATCAGTCGTACAGACCTGCTGATGATTTCCACCCGCCAGAAAGAAGCTGAATTGCAGTATATCAAGGCCCGTCAGAACTATACCCTTGCTCTGCAACAACTGAACATTTTGATGGGAGTAGCACCCAATACTCCCATAGATAGCCTAAGTGAAATCAGTATAGCCAGTGAACCCGTCGACATTCTTGGACTTGACGATGTACTTCCACGCCGCGCCGATTATGCCAGCACAACGGTAAACATTGCCCGGAGTGAGGCACAACGCCATGCCGCCCTCAGCAAGTACAATCCTCAGGTAAGCATGTTCCTTGCCACAGGTTGGGATACCGGTATCACGTACATGGGACAGGAAATCCCTCATACGCCTGTAGCCGGAGTAAACGTCAGTATCCCCATCTTCCGTTGGGGGGCGCGTTTCAGGACAAATCGGCAACAGAAAGCATTCATTGGTATCCAGAAGCTGCAACAAAGTTATATCACTGATAATATTCTTGAAGAGCTCTCCGCCGCCACTACAAAACTGACGGAAACGGAGCAACAAGTAAAGACAGCAAAGGAAAATATGGCTCTTGCCGAAGAGAACCTGGACCTTGTCACTTTCTCTTATAATGAAGGAAAATCCAGTATGGCAGATGTCTTATCCGCACAATTATCGTGGACACAGGCTCATACGAACCTGATTAGTGCATATCTGGCAGAAAAAATGGCAGTGGCAGAATACAGGAAGGTGATTAGTGAATAAAAAATCAGGCGCGGATTACGCAGATTACACAGATTTATTTCTTTATTGTAATGAAAGAATCCGTGTAATCCGCGTAATCCGCGCCTAAAAAGTCCGCGTTCGTCCGCCTCAATCCGCGTCGTCCGCATATCTATTCTCCTTATCCCAAGAATGAGATCAGCACACCCGCAGCCACCGCCGAACCGATAACACCGGAGATATTACTGGACATACAGTAATTCAGCACATGGTTCTTCGGATCATACTTTGTAGCAATCTCATTGCACACACGACTTGCCATAGGCACAGCACTCAGCCCTGTTGCACCAATCAGCGGATTGATCTTCTTCTTGCTGAACAGGTTGAACAGCTTCACAAAGAAGATACCACCTGAAATAGAAAGTGCAAATGCAAGAAAACCACCCACTACAATGCCGATAGTCGTCCAATTCAGGAACGCTTCGCTTGTCATAGTTGCGCCTACACTCAATCCTAAGAAAATAGTCGCCGCATTCATAATGCTATTGGCTGCTGCATCAAACAAACGGCTGGTATCCGCACCGATTTCCTTAATCAAGTTACCGAACATCAACATACCAATCAAAGGCACTGCCGTCGGAACAAAGAGAGCGACAACCGTAGTTACTGCAATCGGGAAAATAATCTTCAGTACACGCAGGTTCTTGATTTCAGTTTTCGAAGGATAGAGTTTCTCTTGCTCCTTCATATTGATCATCAATTCCTTCTTGGAACAAAGCAATTTCACCACCAACGGAATAATCACCGGCACCAATGCCATGTAAGAGTATGCAGCAATAGCAATCGGGCCCAATAAGTGCGGAGCCAACTTAATAGTCGTAAAAATTGCAGTTGGACCGTCAGCACCACCAATGATACCGAGAGCACCTGCTTCCTGTGGCGTAAAACCGATCATCACTGCACACAACAATACTGTAAAGATACCCAACTGTGCTGCAGCTCCAAAAATAGAGAGATGCAGGTTGCGAAGCATCGGTCCGAAGTCGGTTAAAGCACCCACACCCATGAAGATGATAGGCGGCAGGAAGCCTGTCTTAATCAACATATAATAGATGAAGTTCATCAGTCCCAAATCGTGTGCAATTTCATGCAACGGCATTTCCCAAATGTTCTTCATTACTCCATTTACCAAAACCATTCCATTCTGATCTGCCTGGATGACACCCATCTCTCCACCGGGAAAGTTAGCTATGAGCACACCGAAAGCGATAGGTACCAGCAGCAAAGGTTCGTAATGCTTTTTGATACCCAAATACAGCAGAATGAAAGCAATGGCATACATCACCAGAAACGACGGATCAGCAATGATGTTGCTGAAAGCCGTCATATCGTAGAGTCTTGCAAATATTTCTTCCATCGCTGTTTATCCTATCTTCATTAATACATCATCTTCTGCAACAGAGTCACCCGAAGTAGCACAAATAGCCGTCACAGTACCGTCAAAATCGGCACGAATGGCATTGTATGTCTTCATAGCTTCAATGTAGCAAAGCAAATCGCCTTTCTTCACTTTATCACCTACCTTTATCGGGGTTTCCTGGGCATTCTTCGTCAGGAAGAACTTGCCTTCCAACGGAGCAGGTACATCTTGTCCTTCGCCTACGGGAGCTTCCACTTTCGCTGTAGCATCTGCCGGCAAATCAATATCACCGTAAGCTACCGTTACGCGATAAGCCTGTCCATCTACCTGTACGGTAAGTGTTTTCGGTTTGGCGTCGTCCAACGGAGACTTATTAAGTTCCGCCTTCCGTTTTTCCACGTCTGCCAGGAAGTCTTCTTTCGCCTTGCCACTCTTGTATGCTTCGTATTGTGCCGGATGCATGGCATATTCGAAAAGTTCTTCATCATCTTCGCCCAAATCCCATTTGTTCTCTTTCATCATCTTGCGATACTTATCGAGCGCATCCGGATAATTATCCTGTGGGTTTCCGGTAAAGAACTTACGGCCTTCACGTTCGGCTTTCTCAATGATTTCGGGAGCTAGCGTACCCGGCAATTTACCAGCTTTACCCAACAGCATATCCCAGATATCATCAGCAATCATACCCCAACGTTCCTTACCTTTTTCCATAGCAATCACGTTCATCATCGCCAGATTCTTAACATACTGGCTGAACGGAGTTACCAACGGAGGATAACCTACGCGCGGCCATACATAAGCCACTTCATTGAACAGCTTGATAAGCAACTGATCCTGCGTCATAAACGGCAAGTTACGTTTCGCCTTATATTTATTGATAGATTCCAGATTGGACTCCAAGTCAGCCATCAAGCTACCCATCATACCCCCCGGAAGTCCCGGACCGATCAACAGGGAGTTCATCAAGCGGTTCTTTGGACTGATATACAAACCGAGGAAGTCATCCATAAATTCCTGAATCAATGCACGCACTTTCATGTATGCTTCCATATTCACCTCAGGAACCTGGAAACCTGCATCTTTCAGCATAGCCTGCACACTCAGCAAGTCAGCGTGTCCCGTACCCCATGACAACGGTTCCATGCCCACGTCAATATAATCGCAACCAGCCTCGCAAACTTCGAGGATACTTGCCATATTGAAACCAGGACCTGCATGACTATGATATTGAATAGGAATTTCAGGATGTGCAGCCTTGATATTTGCTACGATCTTGCCCAATGATACCGGGCGTCCGATACCTGCCATATCCTTGACACAGATTTCATCAGCACCCAGCTTGATCAGCTCCAACGCCATATTGGTGTAATATTCCACCGTATGGATGGGAGAATGAGTGATACAAAGCGAACACTGGGAAATCATTCCCGCTTCCTTTGCATAAGTGATGGAGGGAGCAATGTTACGAACATCATTCAATCCGCAGAATGTACGTGTGATATCCGTTCCCTGCACTTTCTTCACTTTATAAAACAGCTTACGCACATCGGCAGGTACGGGGCTCATGCGAAGACCGTTCAGTGCACGGTCCAACATGTGAGTTTGTATACCAGCCTCGTGAAACGGCTTCGTCCATGCACGTACAGCTTTATTAGGATTTTCACCAAACAATAGATTTACCTGTTCAAAACCTCCGCCATTGGTTTCTACGCGGGCAAAACAGCCCATTTCAACAATAGCTGGAGCAACCTTTACCAGCTGGTCTACGCGGGGCACATATTTTCCGGCACTCTGCCACATGTCCCTGAAAACCAGGCTGAACTTAATTTCCTTTTTCATACTAAATAAATAGGTGTGTGTTTTTTATTAAAGATTATCATTTTATTTTCTCGACCTTGGCTACTTTACCCTTGCCTTGTGTCACCACTGTTACAGCGGCACTGATAGCAGCCAAAATGTTTCCAGGAATTGCGGCAGGACCTTGCGCACCTTTCTTATCCGGCACCACCTCTTCAGGGGCGTACTTGTTTACCAGAAGAATAAGTCCTTTACCTAAGTAGATTACAATCAGCAGGATAGCGAACACTGTCGTCATACCTACCACCATCAGCAAAAGCGCTGTGTTGAGATTTTCCATATTATAAATTATTAGTTATTCGGTCTGTTTTACAAAAAATCGTCCGAAATTACGGATTATCAATGAAATAAAATAGAAAAATAACACTAAAAGATGCTAAAACGAAAGTTTCCATGTTCTCCCTTCAAGCGGAGGGATTGCATGGAAACCATAAAGATATTAACGCCTACCATAGAACTGATTACCAATATATCTTGATCCAGTTCATTTATTCATCCGCATTACGGCTGAAACAACTTCCCATCTCATCTCCGCATGCCACAATACGGCTCCCCCTCTTCCGGATAGCTCTCAACATTTGCAAGAAGTTCATACCTTATATAAAATCTTATTTCCTGATGCGTGGAATCTCCTTACTTTATTACGGCAAAGGTACTTATTAATAAACGAACCACTCCAGTCGGTCATTCATTAAAAAGTATGCAAGGATGTCTATAAAAGGGAGGGAAGACTTACAGTATATACAAATATAGGGATACAAAGTTTCTACCCTTTGCATCCCTGTATCTCTCAATCCCAATTCAGAATACGAATCAGAACTCGCTTGTAAAGTGGAATTTTATATTCTTGAAGTCCATCTGAGCCATTTGCAGAACATAACCGCTATCCGCCAAGAAGACATCCCTCCCCTCACGGTCTTTCGCCATATACTGATACTTACGCTTCTTGAATGCTTCCAGTTCTTCAAGATTATCGCTCTCTATCCAGCAAGCCTTATAAAGGCTCAACGGCTCCCAACGGCACTTCGCACTATATTCATTCTCCAGGCGATACTGGATAACCTCAAACTGCAACTGCCCTACCGTACCGATAATCTTCCGGCCGTTGAACTGGTTGACAAACAACTGTGCCACACCTTCGTCCATCAACTGATCGATACCTTTGGCAAGCTGTTTCTGTTTCATCGGGTCAGCATTCTCGATATACTTGAACATCTCCGGTGAGAAACTCGGCAGACCACGGAAATGAAGCATTTCTCCTTCTGTCAGCGTATCACCGATCTTAAAAGAACCATTGTCCGGCAAACCGATGATATCACCCGCCCAAGCCTCGTCAACAGTCGTCTTACGCTGTGCCATGAACTGTGTGGGCGAAGAAAAACGCATTGTCTTTCCATGACGCACATGCAGGTATGGAGCATTACGTGTAAATTTACCTGAGCAAATCTTACAGAATGCGATACAAGAACGATGATTCGGGTCGATATTCGCCGTAATCTTAAAGACAAATCCGGTGAATTTAGGCTCTTCCGGTTCCACTTCACGTTCTTCCGCCTGTACAGGACGAGGGCTTGGAGCTATCTCTACAAAGCAATCCAGCAACTCTTGCACACCAAAGTTATTCAGAGCTGAACCAAAGAATACAGGTGCCAGTTCGCCCTTCAGATATTCTTCTTTATCAAATTCAGGATAAACTCCATCTATCAATTCCAACTCACCACGCAACTTATCAGCCAATTGCGCACCGATTTGCTTATCCAGTTCTTCGGTATTGATATCTACCTCCACCTTTTCCGTCACCACTTGCTTGGAAGGCTGGAAAAGATTCAGATTGTTTTCGTAGATGTTATAAACTCCCTTAAAGCGCACACCACTTTCGATAGGCCAGGTCAACGGACGTACATGAATGGCAAGCTCTTCCTCCAGCTCATCCAACAAATCGAAAGGATCTTTGGCCTCACGGTCCATCTTATTGATGAATATAATGACCGGCGTATTACGCATACGGCACACTTCCATCAACTTACGCGTCTGTGTTTCCACACCTTTGGCACCATCTACAACGATGATAACGCTATCTACAGCAGTCAACGTACGATATGTGTCTTCAGCGAAATCCTGGTGACCGGGAGTATCGAGGATATTAATCTTATACTCTTTATAGTCGAACTCCATCACAGAGGTGGTTACAGAGATACCACGTTGCTTCTCTATATCCATCCAGTCCGATGTAGCGGTTTTCTTTATCTTATTGCTCTTTACAGCACCCGCCACTTGGATCTGTCCACCAAAAAGCAATAGCTTTTCAGTCAAAGATGTTTTACCGGCATCCGGATGCGCGATAATCGCAAAGGTTCTTCTCCTCTCAATTTCGTTATTATTGGCCATATATAAAATTTGGTATAATATTATTATTGGGCATTCAGTTTTTCAATACATACTTTCAGACTCTCTTCCCAATGAGGTACTTCAATGCCGAAAGTCTTTTTAATCTTCGTCTTATCCAATACGGAATAATGCGGACGTGGTGCCTTTGCCGGATACTCATCCGTATGTAAGGGACTCACCTTGCATGTCGTGATATCCGCAATGCGATGTATAGCCACCGTAAAATCATACCATGAACATACGCCTTCATCACTGAAATGATAAATACCCGGTACAATACCCTGATTAATGGCAGCATAGATAGCTTGTGCCAGATCATTTGCATACGTCGGCGTACCAATCTGATCAAAAACCACACCTAAAGACTCACGCTCACGTCCCAGACGAATCATCGTTTTCACAAAGTTATTTCCATAAATAGAGTATAACCATGCTGTACGAATTACCATCGCTTTCTCACAATTCTGCATAACTTCCTTTTCTCCCCCCAGCTTGGTAAAGCCGTAAACAGAATTAGGACAGGGTTCGCAATCTTCTTTATAAGGTATATGCGCTGTTCCATCAAAAACATAATCCGTAGAAACCTGTATCATAGCAGCACCATGGGCCTGAGCAGCACGTGCCAGTATTCCCGGAGCTTCCTGATTCAGTTTGCGGCATAATTCTTCATTATCTTCCGCTTTGTCAACTGCTGTGTAAGCAGCACAATTCACTACAACATCAATCTGATTCTCTGCAATGCAAGCCTGTACAGCTTGTTCGTCACAGATATCCAATTCCTGTACATCAGTAAAAAAATAAGTGTGTTGCGGATTCTCTTTTGCAAGAACTTGCATCTCGTTGCCAAGTTGTCCGTTGGCTCCGGTTACTAATACTCTCATGCTTTATCTATTATTTACAATTTACTATCTTCGAAAGTTATTCCGGTTATTCATCCAGTTTCAACTCCCCTTTCTTGTCCTTTTCGTAATAATTGGCAAGCAAAGAAATGAAACTGCTGATAGTCTCTATCGCCTTTGCGGTTCCCTCCGTGATTTCTTTCTTCTGCAAACGCAGCAATAAAACACCATACAAAGCCTCAAAACAGGTTTCCAGTTCCGGTTCCTCCTGCTTCCCACTCTTCTGACGAAGTTCTACGATGAAAGGCAATGCTTTGAAATAAGCCGCACTATAATAAGGATATTTCGGTGATGCCAGCAGTTCTACGTGCAATTCCGTCAAATTCACTATTACATTACGATTGATTTGCAGATGTCCCTTTTCCTTCACTCCTTCTGTACGCATCATGTCTACCAGATTACCATACCATTCTTCGAGTGCCGGATGTTCTTCTTCCGGATAACGGGAGATAATGTTTTCGCGAATCTTATCGATATCGCACTCATTGGCACGTATCAAATCTTCCACTTGCCACATATATATAAGGTATTCCGCGATATTTTTCGCTTTCAGTTGTTGCGCTATCTTCATGATTCTATGTTTCTGCTCAGTAAAGTGACTCGCCCATCAACGTAAACACCAACCCAAACACAGACACGACAATGACAATGCCTCCGATGATACGATTCAATATCCAGATGCCGCGCAGGTTGAATTGCGTACGGACTTTATTTACAAAGTAAGTAATGCCAAACCACCACGCCAACGCCCCCAGCGCAATAGCCAGGTATCCGGTGACCGCTTCAAACACCAATACCCCCTCACTGACGAAGGCAAAGCGTGCAAAGAGGCCGATAAAGAGGAATATAATAAGTGGATTGGATAATGTGACGGCAAAGGCGGTAATGAAGTTATGAAAATAAGAGCCTTTGTTGGTTGAGACGGGACGGATGGACTGGACGGGATTACTGCGAAACGTATAAATGCCAAACGCTAACAGCATGATGCTTCCGAACAACTGCAAATAAAAGATATTTTTATTTACGTAATCGAATACGAAGCTCATTCCGTACCCTGTCAGCAAGGCGTAAGCAATGTCACTCAACGAGGCTCCCAGACCTGTTATGAAACCATACCAACGCCCCTTATTCAACGTACGCTGGATGCACAACACACCCACGGGTCCTAATGGCGCAGACACAACTACCCCAATAATAAAACCCTTCCATAATATATCGAATATGGTCCTTATCTCAATCATGGCTGCAAATATCGTACTTTTTTATGAGACGAACCAATTGTGTTAACGTTTTTTCGACCGATTATCATAAAACACTCAATACTTTACTTTTGACACCCTTCTATTTTTTATTCCTTTTCTTTCTCTGCACCAACGATTTTATGTATCTTTGCGCCAAAGAACGAAAAATCAAAAATATCAGTATGATTCTTTTTTTCAGAACCCCATCCAAGAGCGTGATGGCCGTAGAATGTGACCACGCACTCACCCAGGCAGAAAGCGACAAACTCTGCTGGCTTTTTGGAAAAGCCACCCCCGAAAGTGAAGAAAACCTGAAAGGACATTTCGTTGGTCCGCGCCGCGAAATGATTACTCCTTGGAGTACAAATGCTGTGGAAATCACCCAGAATATGGGCTTGAGCGGTATCTCACGCATCGAAGAGTATTTCCCCGTAAAGGACGAAAACGCTGACCGCGACCCGATGCTGCAACGCATGTACAAGGGACTGGATCAGGAAGTATTCACCACCAACCGTAAGCCGGAACCGATCGTCCATATCGAATACCTGGAAGCTTACAACGAAAAAGAAGGTCTGGCACTCTCTAAAGAAGAGATGGACTACCTCAAGAAAGTAGAACAAGACCTTGGACGTAAACTGACCGACTCCGAAGTATTCGGTTTCGCCCAGATCAATTCCGAACACTGCCGCCACAAAATCTTCGGCGGGACATTCATCATCGACGGTGTAGAACAAGAGTCTTCCCTCTTCCAAATGATTAAGAAGACTACACAGGAAAATCCGAATAAAATCATTTCAGCTTATAAAGATAATGTAGCCTTTGCCGAAGGTCCGGTAATAGAACAGTTTGCTCCGGCAGACCACTCAAAACCCGACTACTTCCAGGTGAAAGATATCAAGAGTGTTATCTCACTGAAGGCTGAAACACACAACTTCCCGACTACCGTAGAACCGTTCAACGGTGCATCTACCGGTACAGGTGGAGAGATTCGTGACCGTATGGGCGGTGGTAAAGGTTCCTGGCCAATTGCCGGAACTGCCGTTTACATGACTTCATATCCCCGTACAGACGAAGATCGTCCCTGGGAAGAAATCCTTCCGGTACGCCAATGGTTGTATCAGACTCCCGAACAGATTCTGATCAAAGCATCCAATGGTGCCAGCGACTTCGGCAACAAGTTCGGCCAACCGCTGATCTGTGGTTCTGTACTGACTTTCGAACATAAGGAAAACGACGAAGTTTACGGTTACGACAAAGTAATCATGCTTGCCGGCGGTGTCGGTTACGGTACGAAACGTGACTGCCTGAAAGGTGCTCCCGAAGCCGGTAACAAAGTAGTCGTGATTGGTGGTGATAATTACCGTATCGGCTTGGGTGGCGGTTCCGTATCTTCAGTAGATACCGGACGCTACAGCAGCGGTATTGAGTTGAACGCCGTACAGCGCGCCAATGCAGAAATGCAGAAACGTGCCTACAACGTGGTACGTGCCCTCTGCGAAGAAGACAACAATCCGGTGGTATCCATCCACGACCATGGTTCAGCCGGACACGTAAACTGTCTCTCCGAATTGGTGGAAGAATGTGGTGGCGTGATAGACATGAGTAAATTGCCCGTAGGTGACAAAACCTTGTCTGCCAAAGAAATTATCGCCAACGAAAGCCAGGAACGTATGGGATTGCTGATTGAAGAAGAAGCTATCGAGCATGTACGTAAAGTGGCTGAACGTGAGCGTGCCCCAATGTATGTGGTAGGTGAAACTACCGGTGACCATCGCTTCGCTTTCCAACAAGCTGACGGTGTACGTCCGTTCGATCTTGCCGTAGAACAGATGTTCGGCTCGTCTCCCAAAACTTACATGGTAGACAAAACAGTGGAACGCCACTACGAAATGCCTAAATACGAACAATCCAAGTTGCACGAATATCTGACGAATGTATTGCAGTTGGAAGCTGTTGCCTGCAAAGACTGGTTGACCAATAAGGTAGACCGCTCGGTAACCGGCAAGATTGCCCGCCAACAATGTCAGGGTGAATTGCAATTACCGCTGAGTGACTGTGGCGTGGTTGCTCTCGACTATCGTGGTGAGAAAGGTATCGCCACTTCACTGGGACATGCTCCGCAAGCTGCACTGGCAGATCCGGCAGCTGGTTCAGTACTTTCCGTCAGCGAAGCACTAACCAACCTGGTATGGGCTCCGATGGCTGAAGGAATGGACAGCATCTCCCTCTCTGCCAACTGGATGTGGCCTTGCCGCTCACAGGAAGGTGAAGATGCACGTCTCTACACCGCTGTAAAAGCATTGAGCGACTTCTGCTGTGCACTGCAAATCAATGTGCCTACCGGAAAAGACTCTCTATCCATGACTCAGAAGTATCCCGACGGTAGCAAAGTAATCTCTCCGGGAACCGTAATCGTTTCCGCAGGCGGTGAAGTTTCTGATGTGAAGAAAGTGGTTTCTCCCGTACTTGTTAACAACGAAAAGACAACGATTTATCATATCGACTTCAGTTTTGATACATTGAAACTGGGTGGCTCTGCCTTTGCGCAATCATTGGGCAAGATTGGCGACGAAGTACCCACTGTACAAGATGCCGAATATTTCCGCGATGCTTTCCTTGCCGTTCAGGAACTGGTGAACAAAGGACTGATTCTTGCCGGGCACGATATTTCTGCCGGTGGTCTGATTACTACCTTACTCGAAATGTGCTTCGCCAATGTAGAAGGTGGTATGGAAATCAATCTCGACAAGATGAAGGAACACGACCTCGTGAAACTCCTGTTTGCCGAGAACCCGGGTATTGTTATCCAGGTAAGCGACAAGCATAAGGAAGAAGTAAAACAAATATTGGAAGATGCCGGAGTAGGTTTTGTGAAGATTGGTAAGCCGACCGACGAACGCCACATCCTCGTATCTAAAGATGATGCTACTTATCAGTTCGGTATCGACTATATGCGTGATGTTTGGTATTCTACTTCTTACCTGCTCGACCGCAAGCAATCTATGAACGGTTGCGCCAAGAAGCGTTTCGAGAACTACAAGATGCAGCCACTGGAATTCGCTTTCATGCCCGGCTTCAAAGGTAAATTCTCTCAATATGGTATCGACCCGAACCGCCGTACACCGACAGGCATCCGCGCAGCAATCATCCGCGAAAAAGGAACAAACGGTGAGCGCGAAATGGCTTACTCCCTGTATCTGGCAGGCTTTGATGTGAAAGACGTCACCATGACCGACCTCATCAGCGGACGTGAGACACTGGAAGACGTGAACCTGATTGTTTATTGTGGTGGTTTCTCCAACTCAGACGTACTGGGTTCTGCCAAAGGTTGGGCAGGAGCTTTCCTCTTCAATCCGAAAGCTAAAGAAGCACTCGACAAGTATTATGCACGCGAAGATACGCTTTCATTGGGTGTTTGTAATGGTTGCCAGTTGATGATGGAATTGAACCTCATCAATCCCGAACATAAGAAAAACGGTAAAATGCTGCATAATGAATCTCATAAATTCGAATCGAGATTCCTGGGACTTACCATTCCTACCAACCGCAGCGTAATGTTCGGCTCTCTGAGTGGCAGCAAACTCGGTATATGGGTAGCTCACGGAGAAGGAAAATTCTCTTTGCCTTACGACGAAAATAAATATAATGTGGTAGCCAAATATAGTTATGACGAGTATCCTGCCAATCCGAATGGCTCCGACTACTCCATAGCAGCCATAGCAAGTGCCGACGGGCGCCATCTGGCTATCATGCCTCACCTGGAGCGCTCTATCTTCCCGTGGCAGAACGGTTGTTATCCTGCCGACCGCCTGCACAGCGACCAGATCACTCCATGGATGGAAGCCTTCGTCAATGCACGTAAATGGGTAGAAGAAAAGGTTAAGTAGTTCTGACTACAATCTATAAGTGAAGCACAGGCGCAGGTTATAATATACAACTTGCGCCTGTTGTCGTCTAAACAATGCGAGGAATCGAACACTATTCTTCTTGCTTTCGTGTTGCTTTTATCAAACAAAATGCATATTTTTGCGTTAATTTCACAAATACCCCCAATAACGAACGACCGTAACTGTTATGAGAAAATTTATCATTTTCTTTTTATTCACATACATTTCCTCCTTCTGCATCGCCCAAACTTATAAATATCTCGGCGTGGAAGATGGCTTGAGCAATCGTAGGATATATGCTATTCAGAAAGGGCCGAAAGGATATATGTGGTTTCTTACGCACAATGGCATTGACCGCTATGACGGAAAAAATTTCAAGCAATACCGACTTATAGACAGCGAAATAGAAGTTAACTCCATGCTCAATCTGAGTTGGCTATATGTTGGTGTGGATGGAACACTGTGGGAGATAGGCAAAAAAGGAAGAGTATTCCGCTATGATGCCAAACATGATCGCTTTCAACTTGTATATAAGCTACCTGATGAAGTGGTAAAAGGAAATCCGACTCCCGTAAGCTATGGATTTATTGACAGCAACAATATTGTATGGCTCTGTAACGAAGAAGCATTGTATCTCTACGATACGAATACTGAAAAAACCACCATTATCAAAAACCATATCGGAGAAAGTATTACGGATATCGAGCAAATCGACCCTGACCATTATTTCATCGGTACAGACGTCGGTATACATCATGCCGAATTAAAAGACGACGTTCTCAACCTTTCTCCATGCAACTGGCTTGATAAACTGAAGATGCAAGTCAACGAGTTATATTTCCATAAAGCAAACCGCAAACTATTCATCGGTACATTCCAGAAAGGCATTTATCTGTACGATATGAATATTCATCAAACTGTAGAGTTGAATGTCGGTTTGCAGGATGTCAGCATTACACGTATCAAAGCCTTCAATGACAAAGAAATATTGATAGCTACAGATGGTGCCGGTATATATAAAATGAATGTGGATACCTATGAGTGCGCCCCCTACATCGTGGCGGATTACAATAGCTATAATGCCATGAACGGCAACAGTATTTACGACTTCTATGTAGATGATGAACGTATTTGGATAGCCAATTACCCTATCGGCATCACAGTACGCAACAATCAATATGCCAGTTATGAATGGATCAAACATTCTATTGGCAACAAGCAATCGCTCGTCAACGATCAGGTAAATGCCATCATCGAAGATCACGAAGGTGATCTTTGGTTTGCTACCAATAACGGTATCAGCCTCTACTCTACCAAAACAAAACAATGGCACTCATTCCTCAGCGTGTTTGACAATGGTAACGTAACCAAAAACCATGTTTTCATTTCTTTGTGCGAGGTATCACCCGGCATCATCTGGGCAGGTGGATACACTTCGGGCATCTACCAAATCAATAAAAAACAGATGAAGGTGGAGTTCTTTACTCCTTCTACATTTGGCGATTGTGATATCCGTCCGGATAAGTACATACGCTCTATCATAAAAACGTCCGATGGCAGTATCTGGTCCGGTGGCTATTACAATTTAAAGCAAATAGACTTCAACCGTAAAAATATACGTGCTTATCCGGGACTTAGCGGAATTACGGATATTAAGGAGAAGGATGCGCAACACATGTGGATAGGTACTGCCACAGGACTGTATCTGCTGGACAAAGAAACCGGCAAGTATCAGTGTATATCGATGCCGATAGAGTCTTTCTACATTAACGCGCTTTATCAGACACCAGACAGTTTGCTGTACATCGGGACCAGCAACTCCGGATTACTCATTTATAACCATCAGCGAAAGTCGTTTGAGCATTTCCACAAAGACAACTGCCCGCTGATTTCCAATAATATATATACTATTCTTCCGGACGGAAACAAAAGTGTCCTGCTGAGTACGGAAAACAGTCTGACAAGCTATTACCCGGCTGGAAAGATATTTCATAACTGGACTAAAGAACAGGGACTGAAGAGTGATCATTTTAATTCAACATCAGGCGTACTGCGAAAAAACGGAAACTTCATTCTTGGAAGTACGGACGGAGCAATAGAGTTCCACAAAGATATGATGATTCCACGCAATTATGAGTTCAAAATGATATTCAGCGATTTGCGCGTATTCTATCAAACCGTTTACCCCGGCGATGAAGGTTCACCGCTGGAAGTGGACATAGATGAAACTCAAGTATTAAAGCTGAAATACAATCAGAACATATTCTCTCTACGGATATCTTCTATCAACTACGATTATCCGTCATTGGTTCTGTATTCCTGGAAACTGGAAGGTTTCTATGACGGATGGAGCCGTCCTGAGAAAGATTGCATGATCCGGTTCACAAATCTGAATCCCGGAAAATATACATTACGGGTACGTGCCATCTCCAGTGAAGACCGACGAATCGTTCTTGAAGAGCGTGACATGGAAATCATGATAGAACAGCCCTTATGGCTCAGCATATGGGCATTAATACTTTATGCCGCCGTGATAGCCGCAATTGTCATTATCACATTGCGTGTCATTATCCTGCGCAAACAGCGTAAGGCTTCGGATGAGAAAATACGTTTCTTCATCAATACAGCGCATGATATTCGTACCCCGTTGACACTGATCAAAGCACCACTGGAAGAACTCAGTGAAAAGGAAAATCTGACACCAAGCGGACGAAGCAATATGAATACTGCCATACGAAATGTGAACGCCCTGTTGCGACTGACGACCAATCTTATTAACTTCGAACGTGCGGACACTTATTCCAGTGCCCTATATGTATCCGAATATGAGTTGAGCACCTACATGGAGGAAATGATCAATGCTTTCCGGGCTTATGCCGACGTAAAACGTATCAGCCTGACTTATGAAAGTAATTTCCGCTACATGAATACCTGGCTTGACAAGGATAAGATGGATTCGATTCTGAAAAATCTGATATCCAACGCCTTGAAGTATACACCGGAAGGTGGAAGCGTACATATCTATACAGCAGAAACAGAAGACCATTGGAGTGTGGAAGTAAAGGATACGGGTATCGGTATTCCGTCCTCAGAACAGAAAAAGCTCTTTAAAATACACTTCCGGGGTAGTAACGCCATCAACTCGAAAGTAACGGGTAGTGGTATCGGACTGTTACTGGTATGGAAACTTGTTCACCTGCATAAAGGCAAAATCAACTTTACAAGCACGGAAGGAAAAGGCTCCTGTATTAAAGTCACATTCCCAAAAGGTGAAAAACCTTATCGAAAAGCTATTCACAGTCCGAAACCGGGAAGTGAGAAAGTTGCTTATGCTGAATCGGGAGTGCCTAAGAATGTTACGCCAAACATTGCTTATGATGCAACTAAACAGAAACAACAGCAAAACAGTGATCTTCCGAAAATCCTGATTGTGGAGGATAATGATGAGTTGAGGGAATATCTCCGCAATACACTGTCGGACGACTATAACATACAAGTATGCAGCGATGGCAAACAAGCACTCGAAATAGTCAAGGAATATATGCCTAACATGATTATTTCGGATATCATGATGCCGGAAATGCGTGGAGACGAATTGTGTCATGTCTTAAAGAATGATATTGAAACCTCTCACATCCCCATCATTTTGCTCACAGCACTGAACAATGACCGCAACATCATTGAAGGATTGAAGACCGGAGCAGATGAGTATATTGTGAAGCCTTTCAATATAGGTATTCTCCGTGCTACGATATCCAACATCCTGACAAATCGCTCTTTGCTGCGACATAAATATGCTAATCTGGAACTGAATGATGATGAAGATGCCACAACTTGTACCAATTGTTCCACCGACCTTGACTGGAAATTCATTTCTTCCGTCAAGAAGCATGTGGAAGAAAATATGGATAACGGTGCACTCAATGTGGAAATGCTCTGTTCATTACTGAATATGAGTCGTACCAGCTTCTATAATAAAATAAAAGCCCTGACCGACCAGGCTCCGGCAGACTATATCCGATTGATACGTCTGAAACGTGCCGCACAATTACTGAAAGAGCAGAAATACAGCATAACTGAAGTTGCAGAAATGACTGGTTTCAGCGATGCGAAATACTTCCGGGAAGTATTCAAGAAGCATTTCAGTGTCAGCCCGAGCCAATATGCGAAACAGAAAGAAGAAGGGGAATAAAGTGGTAGAGTGATATCATATTATCACATTATAACATTAAAACTATGAATATTTATTTAGAGGCATTCGGCCTTTTTTCTAAAATAGGAGTTTTCACTATCGGAGGTGGCTATGCCATGGTGCCACTCATAGAGGAAGAAATTGTAGAGAAACGAAAGTGGATCGCCAAAGACGATTTTATAGACTTACTTGCCATTTCCCAATCGACTCCCGGCATTCTTGCGGTTAACATTTCCATTTTTATCGGATATAAGTTGCGGGGAATTCGTGGAAGTATAGTCACTACTTTAGGGACAATTCTACCCTCATTCCTCATTATTCTTGCCATAGCTATGTTCTTCCACAATTTTAAGGATAATCCGATAGTAGAACGGATATTCAAGGGTATCCGCCCGGCAGTAGTTGCACTGATTGCCGCTCCTACATTCAGTATGGCTAAGTCAGCCAAAGTCAACCGTTACAATGTCTGGATACCCATTGTATCTGCACTAATCATCTGGCTACTGGGATTCTCACCTATCTGGGTAATTATCATCGCCGGTGTAGGAGGATACTTGTTCGGACGGCTACGCCGTCCGAAAGTTGAAAGTTGAAAATTGAGAGTTGAGAGTTGGCTGCGCATCATAAATCATAAATTATAAATCTCCCATGCTTTATTTTCAGTTATTCTATACATTCTTCAAAATAGGCCTTTTCGGCTTTGGCGGCGGATATGCCATGCTTTCGATGATACAAGGTGAAGTAGTCACACGCTACGGGTGGTTGACACCACAAGAGTTTACAGATATTGTAGCTATCAGTCAAATGACTCCCGGACCTATCGGAATCAATTCGGCAACGTATGTAGGCTTCACGGCTACCGGAAGTATATGGGGTTCTGTCATCGCTACTTTTGCCGTAGTACTTCCTTCATTCATCCTGATGTTAGTTATCAGTAAGTTTTTCCTAAAATACCAGAAACATCCGGCTGTTGAAGCAGTATTCAGTGGATTGCGCCCGGCAGTGGTAGGGCTACTGGCATCAGCGGCCCTGGTATTAATGAATACAGAGAATTTTAGTTCACCTAAAGAAGATATGTACTCGTTTATCGTCAGTTGCATCATCTTCCTGGTGGCTTTTGTGGGTACCCGGAAATATAAAGTCAATCCGATAGTGATGATTATAGGCTGCGGAATAGCAGGTTTCATATTGTATTAACAAAAAAGGTGAAGCTTATAGCTTCACCTTTTTTGCCACTATCTTCGACTCATTATGCAGTCGGTCGAGTGCTGTTACCACATAGCGATATTTAGTCTTTCCATTTTCATAGGGTAACTTATAGAAGTTATCCCGTGTGATGGCTACAATATGAGAAGGATCACTGATGTCCACTTTCTCTTTAGCATCGAAACGGTAAATCACATACTGTACGGCACGATCCATTTCATCCTTATACTTCGGTGCTGTCCAGAATAAAAGATATCCATCTTCTGTCCACACCGGTTTCATCTTGCGCACTTTATCCGGCGCTTCATTATCCATGAAATCAAAAACAGGAGGCAAGGCGGGATATTTGTGGTATTCAGCCATCAAAGCATCACGATACTTTCCGGCATTCTCCACCACTGCACTTGCAGGCCACTGACAACTTCCGCCAATCGTCTGATAAGCACGTTGCAACGCCATCTTACGTGGAAGCTGGTTCATGGAAGGAGTCTGCGGATCAGCATTCTGCACCGTATTCATTACCGACTGACCGATGAACAAAGGACGATTTTCCGTATTCTTTGCCCACCACTTCACCAATGTCTCATAATCAGCTACCGGATGACCTATCTGCCAGTATATCTGCGGAATGTTATAGTCTATCCAACCTTCACGAGCCCAAAGAAGCACATCAGCATAAAGGTCATCATAGTTTTGCAAACCATTAGTCTTACTACCCAGCGGATCACTCTTCTGATTACGGTAAATACCAAACGGAGAAACACCGAACTTAACCCACGGCTTCAATTCGCGCACTGTCTCATGAATTTTCTTTATCAACACATTGACATTACTGCGACGCCAATCCGCTTTATTAGAAAATCCACCGCCATAACGGGCAAAGCTGGCATCATCCGGGAAGTCTACTCCCTGTTTAGGATAAGGGTAGAAATAATCATCCATATGAATAGCATCAACATCGTAGCGGGAAACAATATCCGTAATCACCATACAGATGTGGCGACGGCTTTCCGGCAATGCAGGGTCGAAATAGACTTGGTCACCGTAAGTAACAAACCATTCGGGATGGATATTATAAACATGGCCCGGCGCCAATTCATTCTTCAGTGAAGTCTTCACACGATAAGGATTAATCCAGGCATGAAACTCCATACCACGCTTGTGGCACTCTTCAATCATAAATTCCATGGGATCCCAATAAGGATTGGGTGCTTGTCCTTGTACACCGGTCAGAAAGCGGCTCCACGGTTCCAGTTGCGAAGCATAGAGAGCATCGGCTTCGGGACGTACCTGAAAGATAATGGCATTAATGCCTGCCTCTTGCAGGGAGTTCAACTGACTGATCAGGTTCTGTTTCAACTTCTCGGTGGGAATTCCGCGGAATTGTCCGTTAACAGCTTGTATCCAGGCTGCACGAAATTCACGTTTGGGGTATCTTTCGGGTTGGAATTGCGCTGCCACTGTCAGAGAAAAGAGCAGGGCACATACGCACAAAAGGGTTCTTACTTTCATTCTTTATAAAATCTGATTAGGGTTTATCAATTCATTGGCCATTCAACAACTACACGGACGCCACTATTGTACGAAGTATCCAGGTAAATCTTTCCATCTACAATATCCATCACCTGACGGGCAATGGAAAGTCCCAGACCTGTACCGGGAGTAAAGCTATCTACTTTAAAGAAACGCTCGAAAACAGTTTCCTGATATTGCGGTTCAATGCCGATACCAGTATCTTCTATTATGAAACGTATGATATTATTCTCCTTATCTTCCTCGCATTGCAGACGGATCACACCCTTTTCGGTAAATTTCCCGGCATTATCCAACAAAAGGGTAAGCACACGTTTCATCCAGGCTCGTACCGTCTGTATCACCGGGACATCCGGAGAGGGAACCCATTGCAGTTCCACACCTTCTTTCTGCTTCCCACCCAACTCATCTATACATTCAAGACAGCAGGCATTCACATCCACCGCTTCTTTGGGCATATCCGCAGTCTGTGAGTCCATATCGGCAATATCTATAATATTATCAATCAATTCTAACAAATAAGCACTGTTCTTCTCTACCTGACTGGAATATTCACGGGCATCTTCCACATCCAAGCCTTCTTCGGCAAGCAATGCAGAAAAACCTACTACAGAATTGAGCGGTGTACGTAACTCATGCGTGACGTGCTGGATGAACGAACTCTTAATGCGTCCCATCTTCTGCAATTCCTTACGAGCAACATCCAGTTTCCGGTTCATGGAAAGAGTACGAATATAAAGGTAAGTAACCAATATCAATAGCAGTAATATCACACAACCCGCCCCAAACACAAAAGCCAGACGCTCACGGCTCATTTTCTCACTCAGTTCCAGCTTCTCCATCTTCAGACGGTCAACCTCAAACTGAGCGGTATATTTGTTCAGCTGTTCATCCATCTCTGCCGTACGCACAGAATCATTCAACTGAGAATACTCTGCAAAAGCACGACATGCCTCCTTGTAATGTCCGGTCTGTTCCAGCATAATGGCTTTTTGCCGGTAGTTTCCCGGATAATAATTGCCTATCGAACGCTGGTAATCAATCAGAGAATCCATATAAGCCACGGCATTGCCTATGTTACCCAAGATCTGACTGCACATAATTTTATAGCCGAACCAGCCCTCCTGTGAAATAGACTCTTTATTTTTAAAATAATAAGCATTTGCTTCACGAATATAAGGTGCTGCCGCTTTCTCTCCTTTTATCCCCAAAACAGTAATAACCCGGAACTGATAATAGCGCATATACAAGGCTTCTCCTATTACAACATCCTTCCCCTCTACTGTCTTCCCCAACTGTCCCAACCGGTCCAGATAAGGCACAGCGTCACTATATGACTGACGTGCCAGATAAGTTTGAATGATATTGAGGGAAACGACATAAGCATCACGGTAATATTTGCCTTCTTCAAAGTGCTTCAATGCACTGTCATAATATTCAAGGCATAGCTTTATATTCTGACCGAACACACGGTGATTATAACCTATACACATTTCACCGGATGCCATGCCGTATTTATCTTTCCGTTTCTCGGCGTCTTTGCAGAGTAAATCCGTCTCCTTCATCACCTCTTCCTGCATCCCTTTTTCGGTCATTCGCTGGATGTACTGCCTCCATGCCTGATAGCGATCGGTATTACGGTGGCAACGATCTGCCCAGTCCATATATTCATAAGTCACCAGGCGCAAACTGTCCGTATCTCCTAATTCATAATAATGACTGGCAAGAATAGCATAAGCGTCACTGATATTAGCCGTATCCTTCCGCTCTTTTGCCAATTCAAGGAAGTGCATACCCAAAGGTAGAAAATTCGGTTTACCATTCGCTTTCCGTACACTGTCGGCAAGCGATTTCAGATCAATTGTATCTTGTCCCATAACTGTCCCGAAACAAGAAAACAAGCATACCAACATGGCACACAGGCATATCCGAGGGTATTGCATAAGGATGATTGGTTTTTAAAATGCGCATAAAAATAGTGCTTTTCCCGCTTGTATGTCAGCAACTATTTAAAAGTATAACAAATCTTAACCTGCCAATCATTATACATATTTGAATTGCAGTGATTATCTTTGCAGCTTAAATTCACTTTAGTGACTCAGATTATGACCAAAAACAACTCCATACTCATCAAAGGCGCACGCGTCAACAACCTGAAAAATATAGACGTAGAAATACCCCGAAACAAACTTGTTGTCATCACCGGGTTGTCCGGTTCGGGTAAATCCTCCCTGGCATTCGACACACTTTATGCTGAGGGACAACGTCGTTATGTAGAAAGTCTGAGCAGTTATGCCCGCCAGTTCCTGGGACGTATGAGCAAGCCTGAATGTGACTTTATCAAAGGGATTCCGCCTGCCATCGCCATAGAACAGAAGGTGAGCAGCCGCAATCCACGCTCCACTGTCGGCACCTCTACCGAAATATACGAATACCTGCGATTATTGTATGCCCGCATCGGACGGACATTCAGCCCCATTAGCGGAGAGGAAGTAAAAAAACATTCCACTGAAGATATCGTAAACTGTATGTTAGGCTATCCGGAAGGGACAAGATACACAGTACTCGCTCCGATACTACTGCGTGAAGACCGCACAATGAAACAACAACTGGACATTGATATGAAGCAGGGCTTCAACCGTCTGGAAGTAAATGGAGAGATGATACGCATTGATGAATATGAACCCAAGAAAGGAGATACCGTTTTTTTATTGATAGACCGTATGGTAGCATCCAAAGAAAAAGATGCAGTCAGCCGACTGACGGACTCTGCCGAAACGGCGATGTACGAAGGCGACGGTGCCTGTCTGCTCCGGTTCTATCAGCCTGACGGAACCACCAGCCTGTATCGCTTCAGCACCAAATTCGAAGCAGACGGTATTGCTTTTGAAGAGCCGAGCGACCAGATGTTTTCCTTCAACTCCCCCATCGGTGCCTGTCCTGAGTGCGAAGGTTTCGGTAAAGTAATCGGTATTGATGAACATCTGGTGGTTCCCAACCGTTCGCTGTCCGTTTACGACGGTGCTGTTGTCTGTTGGCGTGGCGAAGTGATGGGTGAATGGAAAGATATGGTGATACGAGGTGCCGAAAGAGCCGGATTCCCCATCTTTACACCTTACTATGAGCTGACGGATGCACAACGCCGGATGCTATGGGAAGGCACTCCTTACTTCCAGGGTATCAATGCCTTCTTTAAAATGGTGCAGGAAAATCAGTACAAGATACAATATCGCGTGATGTTGGCACGCTATCGTGGCAAAACACTGTGTCCGAAGTGCCATGGCACCCGCTTAAAACCCGAAGCCAGCTATGTACGAGTAGGAGGACGAAATATTTCCCAACTCGTAGATTTGCCGATTACGGAGTTGAAAAACTTCTTCGATAACTTGCAACTGGATAAGCACGACAAAGATGTTGCTACCCGTATTCTCATGGAAATCAACAGTCGTATCCGCTTCCTTCTCGATGTCGGATTGGGATATCTGACACTGAATCGTCTCAGCAACTCGCTTTCGGGTGGTGAGAGCCAACGTATTAATCTAGCCACTTCACTGGGCAGCAGCCTAGTAGGTTCACTCTATATCCTTGACGAGCCCAGTATCGGACTACACAGTCGCGATACCGACAAGTTGATACACGTATTGCGTCAATTGCAACAACTGGGTAATACGGTTGTCATCGTGGAACATGACGAAGAAATCATCCGTGCAGCGGATTACATCATAGATATCGGGCCGAAAGCCGGCCGCCTGGGCGGACAAGTGGTCTATCAGGGAGATATGAAAGATTTGCAGCCGAACAGCGACAGCTACACCGTTCGTTATCTGCTGGGAGAAGAAGAAATTCCTGTCCCGGAACATCGCCGCCCATGGAATAACTACATAGAACTGACCGGGGCACGCGAAAATAACCTAAAAGGGGTAAACGTGCGCTTTCCTCTGAATGTAATGACTGTAGTGACCGGCGTCAGCGGATCGGGAAAGAGTACCCTGGTACGCGATATCTTCTTCCGTGCCCTGAAACGCGAACTGGATGAGTGCAGCGAACGTCCGGGCGAATTCGCTTCTATCGGCGGTGACCTGCAAAACCTGCGAAATGTAGAATTTGTAGATCAGAACCCTATTGGCAAATCCAGTCGTTCAAATCCTGTAACTTACATCAAGGCTTACGACGAAATCCGCAAACTATGGGCAGATCAACCACTTGCCAAACAAATGGGATACACTGCCGGCTACTTTTCATTCAACAGTGAGGGCGGACGTTGCGAAGAATGTAAAGGTGACGGAACCATCACAGTAGAAATGCAATTCATGGCCGACTTGGTGTTGGAATGTGAGACCTGCCACGGAAAACGCTTCAAAGCTGATACACTGGAGGTTAAGTTCCACGATGCTAACATCTACGATGTACTGGAGATGACCGTGAACCAAGCTATAGAGTTCTTCACTAAACACGGACAGAAGAAGATAGTAAAAAAACTCGCTCCACTACAAGATGTAGGATTAGGCTACATCAAACTGGGACAGTCTTCCTCTACCCTTTCAGGTGGTGAAAACCAACGCGTGAAGCTGGCTTATTACCTCAGTCAGGAAAAGGCAGACCCTACCCTGTTCATCTTCGACGAACCGACCACAGGACTACATTTCCATGATATTCGCAAATTACTGGAAGCTTTCGATGCCCTGATATTACGTGGACACTCCATCGTAATCATCGAGCATAACATGGACGTTATCAAGTGTGCCGACTATGTGATAGACCTCGGACCGGAAGGTGGTGACAAAGGTGGAAATCTGGTAGCGGCAGGTACACCGGAAGAAGTGGCAAAATGTGCGGCAAGTTATACAGGACAATTCCTGCAAGAAAAACTGCACATGAAATAATTGAGTGAAACTCATCTCATGAGACGGATTATTCTGTCTCGTGAGATAAAAATATCCGTCCCATGAGATAAAAAAATCGTCCCACAAGACAAACTGTTTTATCTCATGGGACAATTTATAATAATCTGCAAAGCGGAAAAATCTTAGCTTGCTTTATTCATAGCAGGAGTTATGTAAGTTAGAAGTAGAAACCGAAACCAACCTTCAGACCAAATACCGAACGGTCACCGTTTACGTTCCAATACACAGCCGGCTCAAGTGTCACCGTCCTCGACAGAAAGAAAGCGTACCCTGCTTCCGCACCGAAAGAAAACTTGGTATCATCGCTTGTCCCCCAATCCCAACGGTCTACGTTGACATCAGCACCCAGATATAGACCAATCTTACTGAAATAATAACGACCGCCCACACCGAGTGTATAAACATCCGTATCACCTCCTTTTTCATTCCATTTGGCTCCTGCATGTATCAATAACGCCACATTATCCAGCAGAAACGCACCACCTTTGGCTTCAATGCCAAATGAAGTCTTGTCTGTCTCTGTATTATGCGACAAACCTAAGCCGGAAATCGACGGATTCAAGATCCACTTTCCTTTTTCAAATTGTGCCTGGGCAGCCACTGTGGCCACAAGCAGACAAACGAGTAATGCTAATTTTTTCATTGTTACTTATTAGTTTTTGGTGTTATTGTACTTTTCATCTTCCTCTCTACGTTTTCGCTGCAAGTCTTCTTTCTTACGCAACACCAACCAGAGGATAAACACAATGATATAGGATGCTGCAACAGTGACGTATTTTTCCGTATCACTGATAACAGTGTTGCGCGGCAGGAAATAAGCTGCCGTAGCACTCACATAGATAAGCAGAGCAATCGTGATGCTTGTAGATTTTTTAAATCTCTTCATTACCAAAGTTTTTTAGTCGTTTTAAAATACCAGATACTAAACCAGAGCGCAGCTACCACAGCAGCCAGAATGGCAACACCGAGAGCAGTCTGAGGTCCTAAGCCAAAGCCTTCGGGGGCTATACAGATGTATGTTATACAAACAGTTGTCATAAATACAGCCGGAACATAAGTTACATAAAAGTAATGCCCTTTCTTTTCACGTACCAGATAGACGGTAATCGCCCAAAGCGTAAAGACGGAAAGCGTCTGATTGGTCCATGCAAAGTAACGCCAAATCATGTCAAAACCCTCTTTGTCGCTCAAACTGTAGAGCAACAAACCGATAGCAGCGAGAAACATAGGAATACATATATACAAACGACGACGCATGGATTTTTGTTCCATTCCGAGGAAGTCTGCCACAATAAGGCGGGCAGAGCGGAAAGCGGTGTCACCACTCGTGATAGGCGCGGCAATCACACCTAATATAGCAAGGAATCCTCCCACAGTACCGAGCCAATCTTTGGTGATAGCATCCACTACTACGGCAGCATTCGTCTCCCCCATTCCGTTTTCATGAAAGAAATAGGTGGCAGCTGCCGCCCAAATCAGGGCAACAATACCTTCGGTAATCATAGCACCATAGAACACAGGGCGACCGTGACGTTCACTCGTCATACAACGAGCCATTAACGGACTTTGCGTAGCATGGAAACCACTGATAGCACCACAGGCTATGCTGACAAACATAATCGGGAAAATGGGTAGTTCAACAGCATTAGGGTTCGTATTCTGTAATCCGTCCCAGAATTCCGGTAAGACAGGATGCTTCACATAAAGCATCACCAGTATACCCACCGCCATAAAAAGCAATGCAACAGCAAAAAGCGGATATATCTTACCTATGATTTTATCAACCGGCAACAAAGTGGCAAAAATATAATAGATAAATACTACTATTATCCAGAACGTAACATCCAAAGATTCCGGTGTCAGTTTTGCCAGCAATCCGGCAGGGCCGGCCACAAAGACAGCTCCTACCAATATCATCAAAAGAACTGTAAAACCGCGCATCACCTGCTTGGTAGTTACTCCCAGATAGCGACCGATGATCTCCGGCAAGCTTTCACCGCCATTACGCAGAGAGAGCATACCTGCCAGGTAATCATGTACGGCTCCGGCAAAGATACTGCCGAGCACAATCCACAAATAAGATGATACACCAAATTTAGCCCCCATAATAGCACCGAAGATAGGACCCAAACCGGCAATATTAAGAAATTGTATCATGAAAATCTTCCAGGTGGGCAAAGGGATATAATCCACCCCATCGGTCTTAGTCAAAGCAGGCGTCTTACGATCGTCAGGGCCGAAAATATGTTCGATGAAACGCCCGTAAAGAAAATAACCTGCTATTAATGCCAACAGGCAAAGCGTAAATGTAATCATGGTGCGTTATTCATTATTTTTAATGGACGCAAATGTAATAGTTTCTAAGGAAACTGCACAACATTCTCAAGTGTTTTACTTATCTTCGCCGCTAAAAATGACAGAAATAAAGAAGGAAAAGAGAATTTGTTTAGAATAAGTATTAGGTATTACAATAAAATCTCTATCAACATGAAACAGTTACTTCTCACTATATTATTTATCACATTCGTTCTGCCCCTTACCGCGCAATCCGCCGGTGAGATGGTTACCCGTCCTCCAAAATACGAAGTGCGCGCTGCCTGGGTCACCGCCGTCTATGGTTTGGACTGGCCCCGTACCCGTGCCACCAGTCCCGAAGGCATCCGAAAACAAAAGGCAGAACTAGTCGAGATACTTGACCGACTGAAAGATGCCAACTTCAACACTGTGCTCTTCCAGACGCGAACGCGCGGTGACGTGCTCTACCGCTCGAAGATAGAACCGTTCAACTCCATCTTGACTGGGAAAACAGCTGCAGATCCGGGATACGATCCACTGGCTTTTGCCATAGAAGAGTGTCATAAGCGCGGTATGGAGTGCCATGCCTGGATGGTAGCCATTCCGTTAGGCAATCGCAAGCATGTTGCCAATCTGGGCAATGCCTCCGTAACCAAACAGAAATCCGCTATTTGTGTGCCTTATAAGCGTGAATACTTCCTCAATCCCGGAAATCCGGCAACCAAAGAATATCTGATGAGCCTTGTACGCGAGGTTGTGGAAAAATATGACGTGGATGGCGTCCACTTCGATTATCTGCGTTATCCAGAGAATGCTCCCCGATTCCCAGACACCTATGATTTCCGGAAATATGGCAAAGGACGCGACCTCGCCCAATGGCGCAGGGATAACATTACGGAAATCGTCCGACACCTCTACAAAGGTGTGAAAGCTCTGAAGCCCTGGGTAAAGGTAAGTACCTGCCCTGTAGGAAAATACCGTGATACCTCCCGTTATCCTTCCCGCGGATGGAATGCTTTTCATACTGTTTACCAAGATGCACAAGGTTGGTTGGGTGAAGGCATACAGGATCAGATATATCCCATGCTTTACTTCCGGGGTAACCATTTCTATCCTTTTGCTCTCGACTGGCAGGAACAAAGTAATGGTCGCCAGATCATTCCCGGACTGGGTATCTATTTCCTCGATCCCAGTGAAGGAAACTGGACACTGGATGAAGTGGAGCGTCAGATGCACTTCATCCGTACCCACAAACTGGCAGGTCAGGCCCATTATCGTGTGAAATATCTGATGGACAACACACAAGGGTTGTATGATGTATTGGAAGAGGACTTTTATACCGCTCCTGCCCTGCAACCTGCCATGCCCTGGATAGACAACGTGCCACCGACAGCCCCTACCCATCTTACTGTCACTCGACTGCCGGACGGATATATCCACCTCAGTTGGATGCCCGCCACGGACAACGACAAACGTAATGTACCGACCTACGTCATCTACGGCTCGGACACTTACCCTGTGGATACCTCCAATCCGGAAAATATTATTGCCCAGCGAGTACAAGGAACGGAATACACGTATGCTCCCGTCCGCTTCTGGACGGCAAAGAAGTATTTTGCTGTCACTGCCGTGGACCGTTGTGGCAATGAAAGCGAAGCGGGCAGATGACCCTCCCGAATGCCACACTCCAGCGTCCCCAATGCCACACTTGAATGGGTGAAACGCCACACTTGAACAAGCGTGAAGTGCGGCATTGGGGACGCTGAAGTGTGGCACCGGAAGCGGTGAAGTGTGACATTGCGAACGCTGAACTGTGGCAACCGTACAGCAAGCCGCGACATCCGTACGACGAGACTCGACATTGGAAAAATCAGCAGCAGCGTTTCTTTCTTTTTCTTCTGCTGCTGTTGTTAGTATATCTTTTATATTCTCTTTATTATCCGTATCAACACTTTCACTAATAATACTATCATTCAGCGTTTTATCTGATTTTCCGGTGCGTTTTTCCGCCTTTTCCCTCGACGTTTTTTGTCGTTTTTCGTCATTTTTTGACCAGGAAACCGACGATTCCGATACATTTCCGGTCGTTTTCGGAACCGTTTTTCGAACCGAATCTTCCGGTTTTCCCGTTTTATCCGCAACTGTTTCCTCCCGCTTTTGAACCGGTTTATGCAGTGGGTTCAGTTCGGCAGGCGCAAAAGATCCGTCCTCTTCAAAATCGAAAAGCTCGTAACCGAGAATGATCTTCTTGACATAAGCAAAAGATATCTTATGCATCTTGCAGTAAGGACGCAAAAACTCCATATCGACACATGAGCCGGGCAACATAGCCAATTTCTCGATAACGAACCAATAAGCCCCTGTTCCCTTGAGCTTTTCCATTTTCAACAGATATTGCATTCTGGGATCGTGCATAGCCATCAGCGGATGCTGCAAATAGAAATTCCTTTTCATCTTTCTTTATGTTTTAGTTTAAAGCCATAAAGATAAGAATAGCATGTGAAACAGTCGGAGGTTACGTGAGGTTCCATGAGGTTAAATGAGGTTCCGTGAGGTTAACACACCTCCACCCGCACGTAAGCCCGGTACCTGCTTTGAGGAGTAACCGGCACCAAGGCCAGATAGCCGGAGACGATTCTTCCTTCCTCCACTACCAATGGATAATCCCTCATGTCCTGTTCATGTTGCGTCCGCAAAGCCTCGGCAGAAGGGAAATTGTCGACATTAAAAATTCCTTTGCTACCGGGAGCGACGAAATTATCATAAAGCTGACGGGCAACCATCCCCATAGTCATGCGCACATTAATTTCAACATGTGGATAAATGGCGTACGGATATCCTCTCTGATCCGGACAGATCATCATATCTATCCCCATAGGACCGGAATAATACCTACCATAAATTCCTTCTATAACTTTCTGCAAATACCCACGAATGCACACAAAGGCTTCTAAAGGGATATACCGTAGAATCCACTGTTCCACTTCCTCATTAGAAACCAGCATATTACCACGATAAACACCTTTCTCATCCGTAATAAAATGCGAGTAGCCGCTAAACAGTACCTTCCCCCTACCGTTGGAGTAGAATTCCATGGCAAAATCCCCCTCCTTTTTATATATAGGTTCCAGTATAAGAGCCCCGTGGTTCACCAGTTCCCGACGACACCAATCAGCCGTAGATTTCGTCAGCCCACGGCGACACCAACGCAACCCCTTTCCGCTGCCCGACCACACGGACTTGAACAGGTAGCCATCCTTAAAATCATCGACTATATCCGGAACGCAGAATTCCTTGCCCTCCCCTGATATCAGAAAATGACGTCCACAAACACATTTGAGGGTTTTATTCAGTTCAAACGTCATAGCAAGAGCCATCCCATACGCACGGGAAGAAAGCATACGACACTCGCGCAACTCTGCTTCCGTAGGAAGTTTATGTTGGGCAATACCGGCCTTCTGCATACGCTTGCGGAAAGCGCGATTCCATCCCCAAGGTACAATTTGGGATTCCGCATAATCGGGTAATTCCGGTTCAGTGACCAATTGCACGGAAAGGGGGAACATGCTCTTCATTTTCTGTAAATAATCTGCATTATAAGCTGACGTAGCAAGTACCGCACTGCCGGGCTGAGCATACCAAACAGGTAATAAGGCGAGATCCTGAGCCATTCGACGGGCAGATGCAGGAGCCATATAATTCTCTTCATTACTGGCAAGCGCCATGTCCGTATCAGGATTAAACACGTAAAGTTTCATTCTATTACAATCGTTTTATTATTTAAGGTCACAAAATTACAGAGAAAAACAAGGCAAAACAAATCTATAAACTTCACTAACAGATACCGCTTTTTTCGTCTGCCCTCACGCCCCAACCGAAATATTTCGTACATTTGCATAGAAATCAGAACAAATAAAGAAAAGGCATGATTAAAGATATTGCAGAGCACAACGCTACAGTTAAATCCAACACAAAGGAGCTTCAGATACTGAAACAATATTTCCCATCCTGCTTTTCCGGTGAAGAAAAATTCGACATTGAGGCGTTCCGCAACCGGATAAAGGAGAATGTGACCATCCAGGAAGAAGGGTATGAACTGAACTTCCTCGGCAAGAGCTATGCCAAACTGCTGGCTTCATTGGACACTGATACCATCATCGTGCCGGACTCCGAACACAACAGTCTGCCCGAAAATCAAGAAAGCAAAAACATCTATATTAGCGGTGACAATCTGGATGCCCTGAAGCATCTGCTGAACTCGTATTGCGGACAGGTGAAGTGCATCTACATCGACCCACCGTACAACACGGGAAAAGACGAATTTGCATACAATGATAAATTTGAATTTACAGAAAAAAATCTGGAAGAGAAATTAAGTGTCGGTTGGAGCGAAGCGCGTCGCATCTTAGACTTGACAAAGAAAAGCAAGGCATCTCATTCGGCATGGCTGACTTTCATGTATCCCCGATTGACTCTGGCACGTGACCTTTTAAGTAGCAACGGGATTATTTTCATTTCGATAGATGACAATGAACAAGCCAACCTGAAACTGCTGTGCGACTATATCTTTGGTGAAGAAAACTGTTTAGGTACAATCATCTGGAAAAATGCAACAGACAATAACCCTACAAATATTGCCTGCGAGCATGAATACATTTTATGCTACGCCCAAAACAAGAATTCATTGGAATCGGTTTGGAAATCTCCTTTATCCGATGTAAAAGAGGTTTTGATAGCTAAAGGAAAGGAATTAACATCACTCTATAAAGGTGATGAATTACAAAAAGAATGGAAAAAATGGTACAAAGAAAACAAATGGCAATTATCGCCTTTGGACAGATATAAATACATTGATGAAGAAGGCGTATACACCGGAAGTCAAAGTGTACACAATCCCGGGAAAGAAGGCTACCGATATGACATTATACATCCTACCACCGGCAAACCATGCAAGCAACCGCTCATGGGTTATCGTTTCCCCGAAGAGACCATGAAGGGAATGATAGAGGAAGGACGCATTCTGTTTGGTCAAGATGAAAGTAAACTGATTGAAATCAAACTTTACGCTAAAGAATACGTGGATAAACTCTCAAGCGTGTACACTTCGGACAGCCGTTCCGCAGCCAACGATTTAAAGAAGCTGTTTCCCGAACACAAGCAATTATTCAAGAATCCCAAACCGGTAGAATTAATCGAACACCTGCTCTCTTTCATGCAAGGTGACGACTTTTATATCATGGATTTCTTTTCCGGATCCGGAACAACAGCACAAGCTATATTGAACCAGAATGTGAGAAGTCAACACCACTATAAGTACATCATGGTGCAATGGCCCGAAGCCTGCAAGGAGACTTCAGAAGCAGGGTATAAGACCATTGACGAGATAGGACAAGAACGCATCCGCCGTGCTGCCGCCAAACTGAAAGAGCAATATCCCGACACCGATGCAGATTTAGGTTTCAAGCACTACACCCTGCAAGACATATCGGCCACGGCATTAGACAGAATAACCGGCTTCATCCCTGAAGAGAACCTGATATTCCAGAACATTCACGAAGAATTCGGCGTAGAGACAATCCTCAGAACTTGGATGGTGAAAGACGGATACGGATTCATTGCACATCCCCATGAACTGATTCTGGACAAATATCGTGCCTGGTATTGCGGCAAACACCTTTACCTGATAGAACCGGGACTGACGGAAGGGGCAGTCTGCCGTCTGTTCGAGAAATATACGGAAGAAGGCGGTTTCGTTCCGGACAAAATAATCATGTTCGGCTACAGTTTCAACCTGACCGAACTGAATATGATCAAACTGAACCTAAGCACTCTGCGAGACGGAAACCTGACCCCTAACTTAGACATCCGCTACTAATGGAACTGATACTTCAGAAAGGCCTTCCGCACCAGCTGACTGCCGTCAATGCTGTCTGCGATGTATTTCGGGACATACCGTTCATGCCTCAAACATCCAGCCACCAATGCCCGATGCTAAATTACGAGGCAGAAGAAACTTATCGGCATATAGAAGAAATCCAGCAAGCAAACGACATCAGTCCTGCCTGCCGGAAAGTACATCGGGACGGCACAAGCATCCATCTGGACATCAAGATGGAAACCGGAACCGGAAAGACCTATGTGTACACGCAAACCATCTTTGAGCTACACAAGCGATACGGCATAAACAAATTCATCATCTTTGTCCCCAGTCTGCCTGTAAAAGCAGGTACCGCTCAATTTATGGCATCTCCCAATACTATCCGTCACTTTAAAGACGTTTGCGGATATGACACCACCCTTGAACTGGGAATAGTAGAGGCTCAAAAGAAAGGTTCGCAAAAGAAAGGGCGCAATAATTTTCCCCTGAATATAGGAACATTCGTACAAGGCAGCATACAGAACCGCAACAAAATTTATGTGCTCCTGATGAACTCTGCCTTGCTCACCAACGCCAAGATATTGACACAAGAATATGATTCATCTGCCGAAGGCTACTTTCAACCCTTGGCAGCATTGAATTCCACACGACCTTTTGTCATTATCGATGAGCCTCACCGTTTTTCATGTGACCAGATGGCCTACCAAAAGATTATAAAGGAAATCTGCCCGCAATGTATTCTCCGTTACGGTGCCACCTTCCCGGAAATCACAAGCGGCAAGGGGAAAGACAAGAAAACGGAAAAAGATTATCAGAACTTGCTGTATGACCTCAACTCTTGCCAAGCATTCAACAGAAACCTGATAAAGGGCATTGCCAAAGAACATCTGGAACCCCTTTCGGGCAGTAAAGACGAAAAAGTACGCATTACTTCGGTCGCAAGGAATGACTGTGCCCACTTCCTATTAATCAGCGGCAAACAAACTACCTCCTACATCCTGCATACGGGCGACCCGCTCAGCCTGGTGCATCCCGCCTTCGAGGGCATCTATCTCACGGCCATTACCGCCACGGGAGTGGAGTTTTCCAACCAAACCATCAAACAGCGGGGTGAAGAAATGGATGTAGACATCTTCATGTCTTCGTATCAGGAGCAAATGCTAATCTTAGCCTTGAAGCGCCATTTTGAAACTGAACGAAGAAATTTTGAAAGATCTTTCAGAATCAAGACACTGGCTTTATTCTTTATCGACAACCGCCATTCCTATCGGAGCGACAAATCCGACGAACATCCCTATCTGAAAGAAATGTTCGAGAAAGCCCTGAAACAGCAATTGGAAAAAGAGCTGAAACACCCCGTAAATGAAGCCTACCGCGAATACATAGAAGCCAGCCTGCAAGATTTGTCGGCTTGCCATGGAGGCTACTTTGCCAACGACAACGACAGCAGTGATGAAGAAGTGGCGCGCGAAACGAAAGAAATCCTGCACGACAAAATGGCATTGCTATCCTTCAAGCACGAAGACGGAAGTTACAATACACGGAGGTTCATATTTTCACAATGGGCACTGAAAGAAGGCTGGGATAACCCCAACGTCTTTACCATCTGCAAACTACGCTCCAGTGGCAGCGAAACAAGCAAGCTACAGGAAGTAGGGCGAGGACTCAGGTTGCCCGTGGACGAATTTGGAACCCGCATTGCCAAAGATGAATTCACATTGAACTATATCGTAGACTTCACCGAAAGAGACTTCGCAGAGCAATTAGTACAGGAAATCAATAAAGACGTACCGGCAACCATCTACATCACCACCGACAAAATCAGAAAAGTAGCCGGCAAACGAGGATTGGCAGAAAAGGTACTCTTCATGGATTTGATTGCCAACGACTACATAGACATGGATTTCAAAATCAATCCTGCCAAACGCGATGTGTTCTTTACAGCATATCCCGAATTTGAGACCGGCCTGGCAGACGACAAGGTAACAGACCGGAACACGGGGAAAAACGAAGGACGCAAAGTGCAAATACGTCCGGACAATTACCGGGAGTTGCGGAATCTTTGGGAAAAAATCAACGAGAAATATCTTCTGTTTCTTGAGAAAGAAGTAGACGGCATGGTGGAAGATGCACTCTATGACATTCTTTGTCAAAATCCTCTCATCACCTACGGAACGCTCTACAGCAATCGCGACGAAGTATCTTCAGATGGAGAAACCATGAAAGTAAAAGAAGGAACAGGATTTGAATTTCAGTTTGAAAAACGTCTTCCTTACAACCTTTTTCTTAAAAGACTTCATCAACGGACATTTGTTCCATTGCAAACCCTGCACCGCGTATTATGCAAGTATCACCAAGAGCAGCAGAAAATCAATGACCGGCAAATCAATGAGTTTTCACTCAGCAATATCATAAAGGCATTCAACAATTGGAAATATGATAACTTGCAAGGGCGCTTCAATTACTCCAAAGCCAATCTGAGACTGAAAGGAACAGCTCTGAGCAACCCTGACGGAAGCCCTAAAAAAGAGATTGTACAAGGAATCATTGGTACCAGACTCTCGGAAGGAATTCCCCCCGAGAAATATCTATATAATGCCATAGCCTACGATTCTCCGTTAGAACAAACCAATATAATCAGTGATGTAGACAATGTCATTGTTTATGGGAAAATACCACGGCGCAGTATCGCTATCCCGACCTTCGACGGTGGTACATATAGCCCGGACTTCATGTACGTGGTTCAACGTAAAGACGGCAGCAAAGAACTTAATATCATTGTCGAGACAAAAGACATTGTATCGGAAAATGATTTGAGGGGAACTGAAAGGGCTAAAATCAACAGTGCTGAAATATTCTTCGATCAGCTTAAATTGGATGGTTACCGAGTACATTACCAACGACAAATACAAGGCAAGTCCATCCAACAACTCATTGCAGAAATACAAGGAGAGTGAAGATATGCAATATTTTGCCATCTCTACTTTGCAATTCTATAAAAAAGACGTATATTTGTCGCCCGATAAACTGAATTTAACAGCATGGAAGCATTCTACCGCACACACGCCTATCTTGTTGAGCATACCAATGCCCCCGTTCGCCGTGACCTCATGGATGAGATCAACTGGAACGACCGTCTTATCGGTATTAAAGGAACGCGTGGTGTAGGTAAAACCACGTTTCTGTTGCAATACGCTAAAGAGAAATTCGGCACTGACCGTTCCTGCCTCTTTATCAATATGAACAATTTCTACTTTTCTTATTTCAGCATCGTTGATTTCGCTTATGAATTCCAACGCCGCGGCGGAAAAGTATTGCTGATAGACCAGGTATTCAAACATCCGGACTGGAGCAGGGAACTGAGAATGTGCTACGACCGCTTTCCAAACCTCAAAATCGTGTTTACCGGTTCGTCCGTGATGCGACTGAAAGAGGAAAACCTGGAACTGCGCGATATAGTGAAGAGTTATAACCTGCGTGGCTTCTCCTTCCGTGAGTATCTGAACCTGCAAACAGGCATGAAGTTCCGTGCTTATACACTGGAAGAGATTTTGAGCAACCACGAACAGATTGCCAAAGGCATCCTTTCGAAGGTACGCCCACTGGATTACTTGCAGGACTATCTGCACCATGGTTTCTATCCGTTCTTTCTGGAGAAACGCAATTTCTCGGAGAATCTGCTGAAGACCATGAATATGATGGTAGAAGTGGACATCCTGCTTATCAAACAGATTGAACTGAAATATCTTTCAAAAATCAAGAAATTGCTTTATATGCTGGCAGTAGACGGTCCGAAAGCCCCGAACGTAAGCCAGTTGGCAAACGACATACAAACATCCCGTGCCACGGTGATGAACTACATCAAATATTTGGCAGATGCACGCCTTATCAATATGGTATATCCGAAGGGAGAAGAATTCCCCAAGAAACCATCGAAGATTATGATGCACAACTCCAACCTGATGTACTCCATCTATCCCGTGAAAGTGGAAGAACTAGATGTGCTGGACACTTTCTTCGCAAATTCCCTGTGGAAAGATCACAAGGTGAACAAAGGCGACAAGAATATGTCATTCCTGGTGGACGATGTGATGCCTTTCAAGATTTGTCCGGAAGGTATGAAAATAAAAAATAATCCCGGCGTCACCTATGCTCTGCACAAAGCGGAAATAGGAAGGGGGAATCAGATTCCACTCTGGATGTTCGGCTTTTTATATTGAGATTTATTCACTTAATAATAATTCAATTTAGTTATGACTAAACAGAAGAAATTCATTACTTGTGATGGTAACCAGGCTGCTGCGCATATCTCGTATATGTTCTCTGAAGTAGCTGCTATCTATCCCATCACTCCCTCTTCTACGATGGCTGAGTACGTAGACGAATGGGCTGCCGCAGGACGCAAAAACATCTTCGGCGAAACAGTATTGGTACAGGAAATGCAATCGGAAGCCGGTGCTGCCGGAGCCGTTCACGGTTCATTGCAAGCCGGTGCGTTGACTTCAACGTACACTGCATCTCAAGGTCTGTTGCTGATGATCCCGAATATGTACAAGATTGCCGGTGAATTCCTGCCTTGCGTATTCCACGTATCAGCCCGCACACTGGCTTCTCACGCGCTGTGTATCTTCGGTGACCACCAGGATGTTATGTCAACCCGCATGACAGGTTTCGCTATGTTGGCAGAAGGTTCTGTACAGGAAGTTATGGACCTCTCCGGTGTTGCTCACTTGTCAACTATCAAAGCTCGTGTACCGTTCGTTAATTTCTTCGACGGCTTCCGTACTTCTCACGAAATCCAGAAGATCGAGATGTTGGAAAACGACGATCTCGCTCCGCTGATTGACCAAAAAGCTCTGGCTGAATTCCGTGCTCGCGCATTGAACCCGATGAATCCGGTTGCCCGTGGTATGGCTGAAAACCCCGACCACTTCTTCCAGCACCGTGAATCTTGCAACAACTACTACGAAGCAGTTCCTGCTATTGTAGAAGAATACATGAATGAAATTTCTAAAATCACAGGACGTAAATATGGATTGTTCGATTACTATGGTGCTGAAGACGCAGAACGCGTAATCATCGCTATGGGTTCTGTAACCGAAGCTGCCCGTGAAGCTATCGACCACCTGATGGCTAATGGCGAAAAGGTAGGCATGGTTGCCGTACACCTGTATCGTCCATTCTCTGCTAAGCACTTCCTAGCTGCTGTGCCTAAGACTGCTAAGACTATTGCAGTTCTTGACCGTACGAAGGAACCGGGCGCGAACGGCGAACCGTTGTACCTCGATGTTAAAGACTGCTATTATGGTGCAGCTGATGCTCCGGTAATCGTAGGCGGTCGTTACGGTTTGGGTTCTAAGGACACTACTCCTGCTCAGATCATTGCCGTATTCAAGAATCTGGCTATGCCGATGCCGAAGAACCACTTCACTATCGGTATCGTAGACGACGTAACCTTCACTTCACTTCCTCAGGAAGAAGAAATCGCATTGGGCGGTGCAGGTATGTTCGAAGCTAAATTCTACGGACTGGGTGCTGACGGTACAGTAGGTGCTAACAAGAACTCTGTGAAAATCATCGGTGACAATACCGACAAACACTGCCAGGCTTACTTCTCTTACGACTCAAAGAAGTCAGGTGGTTTCACTTGTTCTCACTTACGTTTCGGTGATACTCCGATCCGTTCTACATACTTGGTAAACACTCCGAACTTTGTGGCTTGCCACGTTCAGGCTTACCTGCACATGTATGATGTAACCCGCGGTTTGCGCAAGAACGGTACATTCCTGCTGAATACAATCTGGGAAGGCGAAGAACTGGCCAAGAACCTGCCTACCCGTGTGAAGAAGTATTTCGCTAAGAACAATATCTCTGTATACTATATCAACGCAACTCAGATTGCACAGGAAATCGGTTTGGGTAACCGTACCAATACAATCCTGCAATCTGCATTCTTCCGTATCACAGGTGTAATCCCTGTTGACCTGGCTGTAGAACAGATGAAGAAATTTATCCAGAAGTCTTACGGCAAGAAGGGTGAAGATATCGTAAACAAGAACTATGCTGCCGTTGACCGTGGTGGTGAATACAAGCAATTGACCGTTGATCCTGCTTGGGTTAACCTGGCTGACGACGCTAAGACTGAAAACAACGATCCTGCATTCATTAACGAAGTAGTTCGTCCGATCAATGCACAAGATGGTGACTTGCTGCCGGTATCTGCATTTAAGGGCATCGAAGATGGTACTTGGTATCAAGGTACAGCTAAATACGAAAAACGTGGTGTAGCTGCTTTCGTTCCCGAATGGAATGCTGAAAATTGTATCCAGTGTAACAAGTGTGCTTATGTTTGTCCTCACGCTTCTATCCGTCCGTTCGTTCTGGATGCTGAAGAGCAGAAGGGTGCAAACTTCGAGATGCTGAAAGCTGTAGGTAAAGTATTCGACGGTATGACATTCCGTATTCAGGTTGATGTTCTCGACTGTCTGGGTTGCGGTAACTGTGCCGATATCTGTCCGGGTAATCCGAAGAAGGGTGGCAAGGCTTTGACTATGAAACATCTGGAAAGCCAGTTGAACCAAGTTCCTAACTGGGATTACTGTGCTGAAAAGGTAGCAAGCAAGCAACATCTGGTTGATGTTAAAGCTAACGTAAAGAACTCTCAGTTCGCTACTCCTTTGTTTGAATTCTCAGGCGCTTGCTCCGGTTGTGGTGAAACTCCGTACGTGAAGTTGATCACTCAGTTGTTCGGTGACCGCGAAATGGTAGCCAATGCAACAGGATGTTCTTCTATCTACTCCGGTTCAGTACCTTCTACTCCTTATACTAAGAACGAAAAGGGTCAAGGTCCTGCTTGGGCAAACTCTTTGTTCGAAGACTTCTGCGAATTCGGTTTGGGTATGGAACTCGCTAATGAAAAGATGCGTGACCGTATCGTGAAACTGTTCAACCAGATTCTGGAAGGTGACAATGCTCCTGCTGAGGCCAAGGAAGTATTGAAAGCATGGATTGAAAACATGTACGACGCAGACAAGACTAAAGAACTTGCACCTCAGATCGAGGCTATCATCGAGCAAGGCATCGCTGCCGGCTGCCCGGTTAGCAAGGAACTGAAAGGCTTGACTCAATATTTAGTAAAACGCAGCCAGTGGATCATCGGTGGTGACGGTGCTTCTTACGATATCGGTTACGGTGGTCTCGACCATGTAATCGCCAGCGGTAAGGACGTTAACATCCTGGTTTTGGATACTGAGGTTTACTCTAACACAGGTGGTCAGTCTTCTAAGGCTACTCCGGTGGGTGCTATCGCTAAGTTTGCCGCTGCCGGTAAGCGTGTACGTAAGAAAGACCTTGGTTTGATGGCTACTACTTACGGTTACGTTTACGTAGCTCAGATCGCTATGGGTGCTGACCAGGCTCAGACTCTGAAAGCAATCCGTGAAGCTGAAGCTTATCCCGGACCGTCACTCATCATCGCTTACGCTCCGTGTATCAACCACGGTCTGAAGCTGGGTATGGGCAAGAGCCAAGCTGAGGAAGAAAAGGCTGTTAAGTGCGGTTACTGGCACTTGTGGCGTTACAACCCGGCTTTGGAAGCTGAAGGCAAGAATCCGTTCCAGCTGGATAGCAAAGAACCGGATTGGTCTGGATTCCAGGACTTCCTGAAGAGCGAGGTTCGTTACTCTTCTGTAATGAAACAATATCCTTCAGAAGCTGCTGAACTGTTCCAAGCTGCCGAAGACAATGCCAAGTGGCGTTATAACAGCTACAAGCGTCTGTCTAAAGGAAACTGGGGTGCTGATGCCGAATAATTTCGATTATTAAAATAGTAAATAATAAACTCTGAAAAATGAAGGCTGCACCGTGAACCGGATGCAGCCTTTATTTGTTTTCAAACAAAAGTAACGAACATTATGATTGGATTTATTATTTGGATTATAGGCCTGATACTTGCTATCAAAGCCGTATTGGAAATTATGCAATGGAAGGTAGATGGCGTCAAGAAACTATTGGTCGCTATTCTTGTATTGCTCACCAGTTGGATCGGACTGATCTTTTATTATTTCTGGGGAAGAGACAATTTACCTTCAATGTTGAAATAAACAGATCTATCTGTATAAAAAAAGAAAATGCCGTACTTAAATTACGGCATTTTCTTTTTTTATTAAGCTATGTACGTCTTCCTCCGTTCCACCGAACGGACCGTAGCTCTGTAGTTTGACGGAACACATGGCAGCGGCAAAACAACCGGCTTCCTGATAAGATGCTCCTCTTTTACGCATATACAGATAGCCCGCCATATACGTATCCCCACAACCGGTAGCATCGGCAACATTCTCTACCGGATATGCCGGAATTTCATAGAATCGTTCATCAACATAAATAAGTGAGCCTTTGTCTCCCAAAGTCAGCAAGACTTCCTTTACCCCCCAGTCCGCCAATTTAACAGCAGCATCATAAGGATCTGAACATTGCGTAAGCACCTCCATTTCGTGTTCATTAGCTTTCAAGATATGGATATATTTCAAGGCTTCTTCTTTTTCAGCCCAGTCCACCGCCAATACTTCTTCGTTCTGCACTTCACGCAAATAACCCTGTACATCAAGAGAAAGTAATCCTTTCCCGGCAAGATATTTGATAACATCCAGTGAAAAATCATCCGCCAGTAAACTACCCAAATGAAAAATCCGGGCATTTACATCCTGCAAACCTTCAATCGTAAAAGGATCAGCCTTAGCAGTAACCCGCTGCTTTCTTTCATTGGTATCCTCGCCATAAATATTCTCAAAGCAGATGGAATGGATGCTGGGGAGTACTTTCACTTCAATACCGTCTGTCCTCAAATCATCCACCACCGGCATCTCGCTATCAGCCAAGGCGGTGATAAGTTGGAATCCTTCCGTACTCAGGTGTTTGATGGCATGCGCAAAATAGAAAGAGGTTCCTCCGGGCATGTGCACAGTTTTCTGCGGAGTAACTACTTTATCCAAAGTAATATATCCGATACAACAAAGATCGTATTTCATAAAATATTCAGTTCCATTTTTCAGACTGCAAAAATAGCCAATAATTATCGTTTCTTCCCCCTGCAACGCTATAAATTCTTCCGTTTTAAGAAATCCGTCGGACTTTCACCGAATTGTTCCTTATAACACTTCGTGAAATAAGACGGAGACGAGAAACCGACTTCATAAGCAATTTCCGCAACCGTCATTTCTGAAGAAGCCAACAGGGAAATTGCTTTTTTAAGGCGTGCCTGGCGCAGCAATTCATTGGGAGCATAATTAGTAAGTGATTTCAGTTTACGGTAGAGTTGCACACGGCTCAGTCCCATATCTTTGCCTAAGTCTTCCACATTCAGTTCCGGATCTCTCATTTTCTCCTCTACCAGAGATTTAAAACGAGAGACAAAATCTTTATCAATATCACAGATATTCTCTTTCGCCAATGTCTGATTATCACCGAAGAACTGACGAAGCTGTCGACGGGAATCTATCAGATTCCGGATACGGGACAGTAACAACTGAGAATTGAAAGGCTTGGATATATAAGAGTCAGCACCACCATTATACCCCTGAATGCGTTGTTCATCAAGTGAACATGCTGTAAGAAGAATCACGGGAATGTGGCAAGTCTGCAATTCGGTTTTCAACCTCCGGCAACACTCTATCCCGTCCATACCAGGCATCATGACGTCGGAAACAATCACATCGGGAACATATTTCATTGCGAGACGAATCCCTGTAGCAGCTTCCGGTGCATCCAGCACATGATATTCTTCAGCAAGTAGTGTTTTTACGTAATTGCGAATATCGGCATTATCGTCAATAACCAGCACTGTCGGGCGATCTGCAGTTTTCGTGTCTTCCTCATTCAAGGGCAAATCTGTTTCTATCAATGTAGCAGAGACTTCCGCTTCCTCAGTAGGAAGAGTAACAACCGTAGGATGATACAGAGAAACACTCTGCGCCGGAAAAAGAACGGTAAAAGTCGCTCCTTTTTCATTGCTATGGGCAGTGATCTGTCCGCCATGCATCTCTACGAAGGCACGGACAAGCGCTAATCCGATACCTGTACCGGCCTGATGTCCGTCTATCTGGTAGAAGCGTTCAAAGATAGCATCCACCTCTTTTGGGGAAATATGGCTACCTGAGTTAAATACAGAGAAACGGTAATTAGTCGTTTCCGCCTCCAGCTTAACCACTATTTTACCATTCTCGGGTGTATATTTCACAGCATTGGATAGCAAATTGAAATAGATACGTTCCATCTTCTCACTATCTGCCATCATACGGAAATCTGTGTCAGGTGTAACTTCAAAAGAGAAGGAGATATGCTTTTTCAGCAACGCCATACGGAAAGAATCATTCCAGCCGCGGAAACTACTTAAAAGATCGAATGGTTCCAAATGAAGTTCCATCCGCCCGTTCTCTACCTTACGGAAATCAAGAATTTGATTAACAAGACGAAGAAGGATGTTAGCGTTCTTCTTCATCAGTTCCAGTAGTTGATGCGGATGCTCTCCAAGAGACTTATCGGCAAGAAGCTGGTTGATAGGATCTGCTATCAATGTCAACGGAGTACGGAAGTCGTGAGAAACATTCGTAAAGAATACCAGTTTGGCATGGGTGGCCTCTTCCAGTTCGCGGGAAAGCTGTTCCAACTGTTCTTTCTGCTGAATGAGCAGCTCCTTCTGCTGTGTCAATTGTTGCTTCTGTTCCTCTAACTTCTCCTTCTGCCGGGACAGTTCACGATTCAGGCGGTTTTTGGTACGCAAAGAAAGATAAACAGCAACCAGTAAACCGATTACCAATAAAAGCACCAATAAGCTGCCATATAATATGACTTGCTGCGTAGCGTAACGATCAAGGAACTGACTCATCTTTCCATTCATCGTTTCTATTTTTTCATCAAGGGTAGCAATATGCGAAGTCTGCATCTGCATAATCTGCGCATTGGTAGCATCTACAACAGAAGTACTCAATATGGTTTCACGAGGAAAGTCCCGCTTATTCAGGATATCCATCGCCATCTGTATCACACGGTCACCACCGGTAGGATAAATAAACGTGGCATCCAGTTGACCATTCAGCACTTGTTCTACGCCATACCCTTCACCGGGCAAAGCATCCGTACCGATAAAGCGCATTTCTTCTGCCCTACCCTGCCGCTCAGCAACATCATAAGCTCCTGCCGCCATTCGGTCGTTCTGTGCATACACTACATCTATTTCAGGAAAGCGCGCCAAAAGAGTATCCATCTTCTCTCCTGCCTCAGAGCGCAGCCAGCCGGCATCTTCACGTGCCAGAAGCTGAATGCCGGGATAAGGAGATATGGCGGCAACAAATCCCTGATGACGGTCCATGGCTGGTGTAGAACCTGTCAAACCGGCTATCTCCACAACGTTGCCTTGTCCATGAAGCATATTAGCAACATAGTTACCTATTGCTTTTCCTAACTCATAGTTGTCAGCACCTATATAAGCGGTATATTTATCAGAAAGTATCTTGCGGTCGAAAACAATGACAGGAATTCCCCTGTCGAAGGCTTCCTCCACTACCGGAGTGATAGGTGCAGCTTCATTGGGTGCAACTACAAGCAAGTCCACTCCTTCTTTGATGAAATTACGGATATCTTTTATCTGTTCTGCATTATCATCTTTTACCGTACGAATATCAATTTCTACTCCGTCATAGAAAAGTGCCTCGCGCAACATTTCATTGTTCATCTGATGTCGCCATTCATCATCGCTGCACTGGGAAACTCCAATACGGAAACGTGCTTCGCGATGGGTACACGAAGTGGTCAACCAAAACCAGGAAAGTGAAACAAGTAATAATTGGATAGTATATCTTCTCATCTTTTCCGTTATTAGTAACGCAAATATAAAAATATTATCATAGGTATCGTTATCTGTTTCTTAAAAAAACTCCCTATTCCACCGATTTTTAACTCGGACAGAATAGGGAGACTACTATTGCCGGAAAGAAGGACAGACAAACCAGATAAGGCTATTATTGAGCTGTAAGCTCAATAACATGGCTCTGAGTCGCTGTAAAACCAAATACATTCAAACCAACTTTCATCAGATAATCACCGGAATAAACTTTCCCGCTAGATTCTAATTTAGATTCAGTAGAGGGCATCAAATTGATTTCTTCCACTTTATATTGCTTGTTCGGGTTTAATCCCTGAAGTTTGACTGTCATCAGTTTCTCCTGGAAACGCGGATGGATATCATAAGCAAACAATACAGCTTTGTTTGCATCCTTGCTTACATAATTCAGTGCCATGTGATTGCCCTCATACGGAGACACCAAACGATATTGATCACCATCCATAATGGCACTTTGCAGACGCTTCCAGTTGGCAACAGCCGTCTGGCAGTAAGTCAATTCATCAGCCGTGAGTTCTTTCAGACCTATATCAAAACCAAGCTTACACATAGAAGCTACATCCGTACGGAATTTTACAGAAGTCGCTTTATTCCAACTGGTCACATGGGCATCCATAGCTTTCGCAGGGAAGAACTGGGAAAAGCCCCACTGGATATAAATACGTTCTACAGGATCCGTATTGTCGCTGCACCAGAACTCTGTGAAATATTTAAGCGCTTCGTAATCGCAACGGGCACCACCACCGGAACAAAGCATCATCGGGACATCAGGATAATTCGCTTTCACACGCTTCAGAACATTATAGATGCCACGGACATGATCAATATACAACTGTCCCTGTTTGTTCTTCAGATACGGAGAATAGATATTGGTGATAGGACTGTTGCAATCCCATTTGAAGAAAGCAACTTCGGGATTCTCCTTCATTATATTCTCTACAACACCATACACATAATCCTGCACCTTCGGATTGCTAAGGTCAAGTACCAATTGGTTACGGTAATAATACGTTTCACGATTAGGCAGTGTGATCGCCCAGTCCGGATGTTTCTCGAAGAGTTCACTCTTGGGATTCACCATTTCGGGTTCAATCCAGATACCGAACTTCACATCTGCATCCTTGGCAGCTTTCACCAGCGCCGGAATGCCACCGGGCAATTTATCGTGATTCACATCCCAGTCTCCCAAACCCGCATGATCATTCTTACGGGGATATTTGTTCGCAAACCAACCATCGTCCAACAAGAACATATCTACACCCAGATGCTTGGCTTCCTTCATTAACTCGGCCAGTATCTCCTGATTAAAGTTAAAGCCTGTATTTTCCCAGTTATTCAGGAGAGTCAGACGACTCCCTTTACCATCTTTCAGGCTGTAGTTGCGTGCCCACTCATGGAGGTTACGGCTTCCTTTTCCGGCACCGTCATTACTTAAAGTAAATATGAATTCGGGAGTGGTAAACACTTCATTCGGTTTCAGTTCATAATTCGAAGCGTAAGGATTGATACCGGAAATCACACGAAGATTCCCAACATTGTCCACTTCAAACGTAAAGCGGAAATTACCGGTCCATCCCAACGTACCCATCAATACATTTCCCTGGTGTTCGCTGACCGGCTGATCCAATCCTACTTCAAAGAAAGGATGCATATGCATGGCAGCACGACTTCCCAACTTCGTATCAATTACTTTCTTGCCAAATTGCAATTGCTGGCTGCTCATTTGCGCTTCCTTTGCCCAGTCACTACTGAACTCAGTCAGGTAATAAGCGGAATTATTGAAATAAAGCATGGCAGAGGCGTATGTAGAAAGCAGGACAGGTTTCTTTTCCTGATGCTTGATTTCACTCCAAGTCTTGATAACATTTTCTTTCGGATAAGCCACATAGTGCAAAGTAACGTCTACCGGATACTGATCGTCACGGAGATTAACCACAGTTTCCGTACCACCCTCAACCGCCTTGGAGGAGGAAGAAACATAATACAACATAGTGGATGGATTACCATCATTGTGAGTGATAGCGATAGCCGGTTCAAAGTAATCTTCATTACCCGAACCACCATACACTTCCCAACCGCGTTTACTTACACTACCGTCGGCACCGGCATGGATATTCCACTGAAAGTTATTCAAATCCTGCTCATGCAGCAGTTTTTCACCTAAGTAAGTTTGATACAGACGGCCGTTGTCGCCTACCTGAAGCACCAGGTCGGTGTTATCCGTAGAAATACGGATCGTTTTGTTTTCCGCTGCATTGACATACGACAATGTAGCACATGCAAAGAGAGTTACAAGTAAATTTTTCATGGTGTACAATGAATTTAGTTACAAAAATATATTAAATTAATTTAGAATGAAAGGCTTGCACTGAATTCCAGTGTAAATGGACGCAAGTAATTACCACTCATATAATGATCTTTGAATTTACCTGCTTCTTCCTTGCCCAGTAGTTCGGCGCCGCTGATAGTTCCGCTTGCACCCTTTTGGTTCAGGAAGTTCACTACCGTTGCTCCCAATGAGAGGTGCTTATTCACTTTCCAGTTCACACCACCGAAGGTTTCCCAACGACCGTTGAAATAGAGGGCATTAGTCAGATTGGCATACGTCTTCCCGAAATAACGGAAACTGAGCCACAAGCGCAGATCGGGAGTTATGTTATAACTGGGATCTATTTCAGCCAGTATCTGCGGAATTTCTTTCACAATATTACCATTAGCATTCAAGTCAGGCACTCCTTCAAACGGAGATTTGATAAAGTAATTATTATAAGTCGGTTTCTGATAAGTAAACAGGGCATGCAGATGGAAACCTTTGAAAGGATTGATTTCAGCGGAAGTGGTCCAACCCAATGTCTTGATATCGTAAATCAGCAAGGTCGTCTTGGACTGCGTTGTTCCCGGTTTGGTTACATTCTGCTGGTCTATATTATTCGACTTGGAAATATAAGTAATCATCGAAGTCAGGTTTATCCAGTCATTCTGATAAAATAATCCGCCACGCAGCAAAGGGATAGTCACACGCTTATATTGCTCTTCGGTAGGTCCTGTTCCTGCATATTCATTGATACGTGGGAAGCGGGTGGCGACGGTTCCGTCGGCAGTCAGCCCGAAGTTCTTGGTCAACTTATAAGTAAATTGTGCCGTTGCAGCATAGTTCAGCTTATCTTTTACTACTTTCTGCGGCTGTATCTTTTCAGTAGAAAGTATATTCCCTTGATTGTCCGTATATTCGTGAGTATCACCAATGTGGAAGCCGGAATAGCGACCATAAGGAATCTGATCGGCAGACATACGGTAATATTCCAGACGAGCACCATAATAGACAGTGAATTTCGGACTTACCTGCCAGTTATCCGTAAAGTAGGCAGCCAGTTTGTTTTCGGTCCCTTTGGTATATTCCGGACTCAGCTCATTGAAACCACTGAATTTAGCAGTAGTCCCGTCAGCTACCACACGATTCAGTATCTGCGGATATTCAGTAACCGTGCCTACCCATTGAAAAGAAGAAGAGTGATAATCCAAATGATAAAACCATTCATTCAGCCCCAGGCGTACGTCATGGTCGCCTATCTTCTTTTTCAGTTCGGAAGTAAGCAATGCATTCTTCACTTTGCCAAGATGCAACCAGGTACGCCTGCCTTCGACCAATCCGGTATAGGCATCCTCCGAACCATCCTGAAAAAGGCCGTCCGCCACCGTGGCTTTGTTGATATTGCTACCACCAAAGTCCACATAGTTAGCTTCGGGAGCATTCATAAACTTGGCATTCAGCGTCCAGTTCAGATTGTTACGGAAGGTATAATCAAACAGCATAGCCACTTCATGCGCCTTATTGCCTGTAAAGTCACCAAACCGACCGCTCTTCATCTTTCCGTTCATCACATCCATGTACTGAAAACGTCCACCTTCGGGAGCATACGAAGAAGTTCCTAACTTGAAGCCAGGAATTTCTTTCACACTGCCATCTCCCACATAGATAAACGGAGCAGCGTTAATCATCGAACCCAATGCACTGCTTTTTGAGAACTTATAGATAACTGAGAACCTTCCGCGATTATTGTTGAAAAGGCGCGTCAGCCCTGCATGATAAAGTTGGGTGCGGTCACTGAAGTTTTCAAACTTAGGAGAGAAACTACCCGGATCGAAGTTCTGATAGATGCTGGCTGTATAGAGCCAGCGGTTTCCGATGCCACCGGACACATTCATGTCTATATTTTGCCACCCAAAATGGTTGGTGCGGTAATTCAAGACTCCTTTGAACTCCTTTTGCCCCAATTTGGAGAAAGAATTTACGGAATAAGCGATGTTTCCGGTAGCAATAGCAGATTCAGACGGTGTCATCAGCCCTACTTCGCCCAGGCTGGCATCGCTGCGCCAGTGAGTAGCCAGCTTATGCACAGCCGAAGAATAGACAGCGGGTAATCCGTTTTCATACACATTTACATCTTCACTGGGAAGTCCGATCTGAATTTCACGGGGCTTGTTTGCATCCGAAGCATTCAGCATCACATTGCGTTCGCTGATCTCCGCTTTTTTACTACTGATAGTGTCATTCTCTACCGGTTTGCTCGCTGTTGCAATAGTAGCGAATGATAAGGCTGCCGATATGACATAAGAAAAGAGACTTGCTTTCATACTATTAATGGATTTAAAATTAAACTTTCGGTTCAAGGCATCAGATAAGAAATATTCCCCTTATCTTTCAACGAGGGCAAAGTTAACAGGTATAATAATGCCCGGTTTCCGCAAGTAGCCGTCAGGTAGATTGGCGTGAGAGTATCATCTACAATACAGCACTGATAACAAGCTATTTACATCATTCCGTTTTATAAAAGCAAGTAGACATATCCGTTTACCGGAAAGTTTTAATATCTTTGTATTTGTCTACTTTTAATGAACATACCCCATGAAAAAATACTTGTTATCGGTATTATTCCTGTTGTTCGTGCTTGTCCCTTTTCGTGCGGCGAATAAGACTGACTTATCCAATGAGTTGGAATCAGCTTTAAAACTGCGCAACCAATACTCACTCCGAAAAGAAGCCCGAATTGACAGTTTAAAGCGTTTGCTATATCCATCCATGGACGACAATGAACGTTTCCGATTATACAATGCTATTTACGAAGAGTACTATACTTACCGTTTCGATTCAGCCATGCTCTATGTAGACAAGGAAGAACAGGTGGCTATGACACTATCTCACCCCGCTTATCGCAACCTGAGCATCATTCACCGCTCGGTGCTTCTTTCCACATCGGGTTATTTCAGCGAATCCATCCAGAATCTGGAACAAATAGATTCACGTACATTGAATGATGCGACACGGATAGAATATTACGCCGCCTATGAATGGGCTTACAGTATGTGGGCGGAATATTCCAACGATAAGGTTTATGCTCCCCGTTATTATGAAAAAGAAATGCTTTATCAGGATTCATTGATCAGTGTACTTCCCACTGGCTCGTCACTACACAATTACTGGAAAGGAGAAAATCTATATCGTCACCAGCGGTACGCCGAAGCGGAAAAGTATTATCAAAAGGCACTGGAAGGCGTTCCTGTGAATGTTCGATTGTATGCTATGGTTACGTATGGTTTAGCATTGGTCTATTCAAAACTTGGTGACTGGAACGAATATGAGCATTATCTGATCAAGGCCGCCATATCGGATCAGGTATGCCCGCTTAAAGAAAATCTGGCCTTACAGGAACTGGCCCTGCATATCTTTAAAAACCGAAGTGGGGAAGTATCCCGTGCCAACCGCTATCTGAACTACTCCATGGAAGACGCTCAGTTTTATAATAACCGGCTCCGCATGCTCGAAATAGCGAAAAAATTCCCTTCTATTGTACTATCTTATCAGGAACAGAATCTTATCAAGAGCAGACGACTGCAATGGTCACTGATATGCATCAGTATATTGTCCATCGGACTGGTCGTCTCCCTGATCTATATTTATCGGCAAATGCATCAACTCCATAAACGCAGGAAGATACTGGCGGACATGAATCAGGAACTGCAACATCTGAATAAGGCATTAGTAAATACAAATCATACGCGTGAAGAATATGTAAGCCTGTTCATGGACCTGTGTGCCGCCTATATAGACAAGCTGAATAAATATCAGGATTTGGTAAAGAGAAAAGTGAAAGCGAAACAGACAGATGATCTATTGAAGTTAGTCAATGCCACCAAACTGTCAGATACAGATGCGAAAGAGTTCTTCGTAAACTTCGATACGGCATTTCTGAATTTATACCCTAAATTTATAGAAGAATTTAATGCACTATTGCGGGAGGGTGAAGAAATCATACCTAAAAGAGGAGAAATACTGAATACAGAACTTCGGATATTTGCATTGATACGTATGGGGATTCAAGATAGTTCCAGGATAGCTACCCTCTTGTTCTACTCACCACAAACAATTTATAATCATCGGAGTGTAGTGAAGAATAAGGCAAAGATGAGGGATAGCTTTGAAAAGCAGGTGGAGGAGCTTTGTGCAGTGATGTAGATTCACTTACATTATAAAATAAGACACTTTTTCTTAAGAAAAGAATGTGTATCCATTGCCCTTTCAAATACTTCTGTTACTTTTGTCGACAGCTACAAGATAACTACTAGAAAAACTATTATATTATGAAAAATCTATTCTATTTTATCATTTCGATATGCACGTTATATGCATGTTCCTCGGATTCTGATTTCAACCCGGAAGATGAAAATCCCACTTCTTCTGATTTTTATGAACTTAAAGCCATTCCTGACAAGAAAGTCATTTTCAAAGCCTATCCGGCAAATATGAAACAAATTCTTGGCGCAGGCTACGATGTTACTGCCGACCATTTAAGTCCCGAAGCCATAAAAGCTCCCATAATAGATTTGGAAAAATTGGAAAACAGCGATGAAGATTATATTTATCGTATGAAAGCCACTTCTTCCGAACCCAGAGACTACGCCGGAGAAAATGCAACAACATTCCTGACTGATATTACCAATAGCCTGATATTGGGAGACATAAATTCCAGAAATGCTCTATCGGTCGGTACCATTCTCAAGCATAAAGAGTTCGAGTCTGATTACAACCATTCTTCACAATATTCTTTTGCCTCCAGCGAACAACTATTTACAGCGGAGCGTTGGTACTTTTCGTTTTTCTATACCTTAGAGAAATATAAATACAGATACCTTACGCAGGAATTTGAAAATGATGTAACCAGTTTGGCAGCAGAAGATATCATAAACAAATATGGCACACACCTTTTAGTGGATGTCGGTATAGGAGCACGATTCAGAGGACTTTACCGGACAGCAGTACCTACAGCGACATCAGCTACCAGCACCACAAAAATCACCTTACTCAGCGCTTTGGAAAAAATAGGCCAGCAAGGTCTCTTTACCGGAAGCGGTGCCGGCGGATGGGAAGAAGATGTGGCACAAAGCATAGGAGGTCAGCTTATACTGGAATTCTATGGAGGAAATACAAGTTTATTGACTTCACAACCGATAACCGATGGCTTTAATGCCTGGTGGAACTCGTTCAATGAAGAGAATTATACTTTGACGAAAATCACTCAAAATAAAGTTCTTCCTATTTATGAACTAATAGCGGATGCCACCAAAAAAGAGCAAGTGAAAGATGCGATAGAAAAATATATATCCAACCAAAAGTTATCGTTAGTTTCTACCACTCCGTTACTTCAGGCCTGGAATGGCAAAAATCACACATACGACACATCTTACTTAGATATTGCAATGCACTCCAACAAAAAATATGAAGGAGCCATCTGTTCCATCTACAAACAACAAATCACGAGTACCGTACCGTTGTATTTATATAGTAACGGAAAAAAGCAACGTCTATCTGTAGAGCTATTGCCAGCCGACACCGAATGGCAACTGGAAAAAGAATTAGGATATGTATACGCTTCGCCCGTAGAAGGAGCCATCCCGCTATACGAAGCCGAAAATAAGAACGATTATTGTTATACTACAGAAGACAAGCAGGAATATGGCACAAAAGGGAGTTGGAAGCAAAAAGGCATTGTATGTTACACAATGCCCCTATAATATAGGATTGCCTGCCAAGTTGAAGCAATTATCAGGATAGGTTCAACTCATACACCGGAGATATCAGCTGCTCCCAACCGACTCTTAAAAGCAGACGGCAATTCCGGCATGGCCCCACTCTGTGTACAAACATAGGCGGAGACTTCCACTGCCAGTTTATGCGCTTCGGGAACAGGTTTCCCACTAAGTATAGCCGATGTAAAAGCAGCAGTAAAAGAATCACCTGCCCCCACAGTATCGGCAACAGGAACTTTCGGTGTATCCTGATAAGATACTACACCCGGAGTAAATACATAACTGCCATTGGTTCCACAAGTCAGAATCAGCATCTTCAGATTATATTTAGCCAAAAGTATCCAGCATTTATCCTGTAAATCAATACCCGGATAACCGAAGATACGGCTGATAGTAACCAGTTCCTCATCATTTATTTTAAGTATGTTGCAGCGGCGCATAGATTCGCAGAGTATTTCTTTCGTATAGAATCCCTGACGAAGATTGATATCGAAAATCTTGATCTGATCTTCTCCATCAGGCATGGTGTCCAGAAAACGTTGAATAGTAGCACGACTCACGGGACTGCGCTGAGCCAGCGAACCGAAACAAACAGCACGGGTGGAAAGGGCCAGACGTTTCAAATCATCCGTAAAAGGAATGTTATCCCAAGCTACCCCCTCTTTAATCTCATAACAGGGAACCCCCACAGCATCAAGAGTAACCTGTACCGTACCGGTAGGATAATCCACTTGCTCGATCTCACAAGTCAGTTTCTTTTGAGCAAAAACATCCAATATTTCCTGTCCGTCAGCATCACGTCCCACTGCACTCACTACACGGCTATCAAAACCAAACTGTGATACATGATAAGCGAAATTGGCAGGCGCACCACCTATTTTCTTTCCTTCGGGCAGCACATCCCAGAGTGCTTCACCCATTCCTACGATGATTTTATTCATGACACTAAATTTAATTACAAATTATAAATTACAATTAGACATTAGGTTATTTCTTTATCTTCAAAGTATAGTACAGCAAATAAAGTACTCCGACAGTCATCACGGCTACTGCACCGCTTTGTCCTATGGCATCACTTGCCAATCCCATTGCCAACGGAAAAACAGTTCCACCAAAAAGTCCCATTATCATCAGACCGGAAATTTCATTCTTCTTGCCGGGCATATACAGCAACGCCTGTGAGAAGACAATCGAAAAGATATTCGAGTTTCCGTAACCTATCAGCGCAATGCAAATATAAATAGATGTTTTTGAATGGAAAGCAAAAAGTCCAATCATTGCCAGTAACATCATGAAACTACTGATAGCAAAGAACGATTTAGCATTCATCCTCCTCAAAATAAAAGAACCTGTGAAGCAGCCTGCCGTACGGAAAATGAAGTAGAGACTGGTAGCAAACGCAGCGTCATCCAATCCCATCCCCAAACGCTCCATTAGAATCTTAGGAGCAGTAGTATTCGTACCTACATCGATTCCTACATGGCACATGATACCGATGAAAGAAAGCAAAACAAATGGTTTACCCAATAAAGCCAAACACTCACCGAACGTAGAAGGTTTTCCTTCCTCTTTCTCCTCGGCAATCTGTGTCTGTCCCAACAATAAAACGGCTATCACAGCTATCACCATATAAATAGGAAACAGCACACGCCACCCCAAACCGAACGACGGAATGGCCTGTGTAGCTCCCCACATAGCAATGTAAGGTGCAAGAAACGAAGCAATCGCCTTTACAAATTGTCCGAAGGTAAGGCTACTTGCCAGCCGGTCACCTCTCACGATGTTGGAAAGCAGCGGATTCAGTGAAGTCTGCATCAATGCATTGCCGATACCTAATAAAGAGAAAGAAAGCAGCATCAACGTATAGCTATCACCAAAAACAGGCAATAACAACGAAGCAAAGGTCACAACCAAACTAAGGAGTACCGTCTTTTTTTGTCCGATACGGCTCATCAACATACCTGTCGGCACAGAGAAGATCAGGAACCAGAAGAAAACCAGCGAAGGGAAGATGTTAGCTTGAGAGTCTGTCAAACCCAAATCTGCTTTTACATAGTTGGAGGCGATGCCTACCAGATCCACAAATCCCATAGCGAAAAAGCAGAGCATCACAGGGATCAGCTTGGATAACGAAGAATTAGATTTCATTGTTGTATGGTATTAATTTAAGTATTTCTTGCTCGGAAAAGCACGTTGCAAAGGAAGCGAATATCAGAACAACAGGATAACAATCTTGTTACAAAGAGTGGCAATTATGATACAAGAATGTTTTTTAAGCGCATTTCAAGGGCATTATTTCTCTTTTTAGCTACATTTGTGGAAAATTATCCAAAGAAACTTTTTAAACAACAATATGGAAACACTCTTTAATGGACGACTCAGCATTGAAGTTTCTGCACATGGAGCAGAGCTATGCAGTATTTTTTCTAATGGAAAAGAATATCTATGGCAGGCAGATCCTGCATTCTGGAAACGCCATTCGCCGGTACTCTTCCCGATTGTAGGAAGCGTATGGGAGAATGAATATCGAAACGAAGATACCACCTATGTCCTCACTCAGCATGGATTTGCCCGCGACATGGAGTTCACACTGATATCCGAGGAAAACGATGAAGTCCGCTACCAGCTTGTCAGCAACGAAGAAACACTCAAGAAATATCCTTTCCCATTCCGTCTCACCATCGGCTATCGCATCCGCGAGAAGAAGGTCGATGTCATGTGGGAAGTAGAGAATACCGGGGAGAAGGAAATGCACTTCCAGATTGGTGCACATCCGGCATTCTACTATCCGGATTTCGATGCCGAAACGCAAGAACGGGGGTTCTTCGGTTTCAATAAGAAAAGCGGACTGAAATACATACTTATTTCTGAAAAAGGATGTGCCGACCCGGACACCCAATATCCTCTGAAACTGACAAACGACTTGTTGCCATTGGACACACATACATTTGACAAAGATGCACTTATATTGGAGGGAAGCCAGGTGCGGCGGGTTACTCTATATAATAAGGAGAAAGCTCCTTATCTCAGCCTCCATTTCGATGCACCTGTTATCGGACTGTGGTCGCCACCTGCCAAGAATGCCCCGTTTGTCTGTATTGAACCATGGTACGGTCGTTGCGACAAAGCACATTATACAGGAGAGTATAAAGATAAGGATTGGGTACAGCATCTGCAACCCGAAGAGGTATTCAAAGGAAAATATACCATTGAAATAGAAGAATAAAGGAGAAGCCGTACTTGGTCCGTATCTGGTCCAAACGCTTAGGTACGGACCAGCTACGGAGCGGGTACGGCTTTGATAAAATTCGGGTACAGAAAAGGAGGAAATATAGACCAATCTTATTTCAACTTATAAACCTTGAATGAACTTACCGCATAGCTACCGCCTTTGGCATAGAAACTGATACGGTTGTAAGGTTCCGAAGGAAACACAAGGTTTGTCATTGCGAAACGTCCGTCATCGCCAAACGCTTCAATACTTGATTTATCAACGAAAAGACGCAGCGTCATTTCCGAATTGCCTTCTATCGGAGCAAGAGTCAACACCGGAAAGTCCGAACTGAATGATACGACTCCGCTCTTACTACGATCCATCGCAAACTCCTTCTCTACCAGGTTATAGTAAATATCCACTTCTTCTCCTTTTGAATTGAAAAGTTGGAAGCCAATGACTTCTGCATTTCTGTTCTTAATCGTCATTTCAATTTCATACGTACCTGTATTATCCGAAAGCAGTTTGTCCATATTATAAGTACGGTCCACCTTGAAGGAATGCTTCTTTTCTTCTTTCCCACGCAGTTTCAGCAGTTCTCGCGAAGGGGAAGATTTCAGATAAGTTTCACCCGCCGAAGTATAGAGACTCAGGTCACGGGGAACAGAGTTACCACTGCGATACTGAGTAGTAGGTACATTGTTGGCATATTGCCAGTTGCTCATCCATGCCAGCGCTATATGGCGTCCTTCGGGCGCATTACTCCAAGTCACGGTAGCATAGTGATCTTTTCCCCAGTCCATCCACTTGGTGTTTTTCGGTGATTCATTCACAAACTTCTTTCCATCGAAGGTACCTACAAAATATTGAGTGGCACTTCCACCGAAAGGTCCGCCGGGATTAATATTACAGATTAGAACCCATTTTTTCAGTTCCGTACCTTCAATAGGCAGTTCTATCAGGTCGGGACATTCCCATACACCACCATGAGCCCCCTGACCTTCACCAAAACTACTTTCATAAGCCCAGTCCTTCAGATTAGCTGAAGAGTAGATTTGCATTTCCTGACCTACGGCAAGAATCATGATCCATTTATCGGTAGCGTCATGCCAGAAAACTTTCGGATCACGGAAATCACGTTGGGTGGAAGTCAGTATAGGATTACGCGCATACTTCTTGAATGTCTTTCCGTTGTCCAGACTGTAAGCCATACTCTGTACCTGGCGATCGCTGGCCGAAGTATAGAAAGCTATGATCGCACCGGCACCAAAGCCTGCCGTATTATCCTTATCAACCACACAGGAACCACTGAAGATAGTTCCCAACGCATCGGGCGCAATGGCTATCGGCTGATGTTCCCAATTCACCAGGTCTGTACTGGTGGCATGTCCCCAATGCATATTTCCCCACATAGAACCGTAAGGATTGTATTGATAAAACAAATGATAAACACCATCTTTATATACCATACCGTTCGGATCATTCATCCAGCCATATTGAGGAGTGAAGTGATAAAGCGGACGGAAACTCTCGCGATTGGATGTATCAAACTCATTGGAAAGTTTCATTTCATCCCAGCAAATAGCCGTATCGGGTATCAACTGGAAGTTGAAAGAAAGTGATTTATTATCAAATCCGGAGAGATCTACCGGAACAAAATAGTCTACCTTATTTATAGCCAGACGAACATTCATATTGCGCACTACGTCATTATCGGCTATCATATATAGCTTTGCTTCCGGAGAAGCCTCTTCCACGGGAAGCAACAGAAATTTCTTCTGGTTCTCAATCTGGACAATGCTCTGTCCGTCACCTAAATGTTTAATCACGAAAGGAGGATTAATAGCCTGACACGAAAAGACAGACCAGATTGTACCTATTATAAAGGTAAGGGTCCATCGCACAGTCAACAAATTGTTTTTTAAATTCATGATGTTTTTGGGTATTACATTTAATTAATAATGAGTTGCTCGGGAAAGCACTTTGCAAAGGAAGCGAATAAAACAGAAATAGCCTGCCATTTATGTTTCATAAGCTGGCAAATATGATACCTGCCCTTTATTTTGTTACAAATATACCAGCTTATGAAACATAAATTACAGCATATTTTCACTTAATTCCCTTTCTTTGCAACATCAAAACATCACTCGGGAAAGCATGTTTTGAGAGGTAATCCACAGCGATTACAAAATGAAAAGCATATTAATTAAAATCTAAAAACATGGAAGGCATAAAAAGATCACTTCTATTTGCACTCTTTCTTATAATGTGTACACTAGTTCAGGCCCAACGCCTGACGGTACAAGGAAAAGTCGTTTCCAAGACTGACGGAGAATCCATTATCGGTGCAACTGTCATAGAAACCAACCAGACAAGTAACGGCACCATAACCGACATCGACGGCAACTTTACATTGTCTGTACCACAAGGCGCAGAACTCTCCATTTCGTATATCGGATTCAAGACTGTGAATGTGAAAGCTCAAGCTACACTGAATATCGTTCTGGAAGAAGAATCGGAGTTGCTACAGGAAGTCGTAGTCACAGGTTATACTACTCAACGCAAGGCCGACCTGACCGGAGCCATTTCCGTAGTCAGCATAGACGAGATTGCCAAGCAAAACGAAAACAACCCGATCAAAGCATTACAGGGACGCGTCCCCGGTATGAACATCACAGCCGACGGTAATCCCAGTGGAAACGCCACTGTACGTATTCGCGGTGTCGGGACTTTGAACAATAACGATCCTCTTTATATTATTGACGGTGTGCCTACCAAATCGGGCATGCACGAACTGAACGGCAATGATATCGAATCTATCCAGGTATTGAAGGATGCGGCTTCTGCCTCTATCTATGGTTCGCGCGCTGCAAACGGTGTCATCATCATCACTACGAAGAAAGGTAAAGAAGGACAGATAAAGATTAACTTCGATGCTTCTATCGCCGCTTCCATGTATACCAATAAGATGGAAGTACTGAATGCGGAAGAATATGGCCGTGCCATGTGGCAAGCTTACGTAAACGAAGGCCAGGATCCCAACACCAACGCACTGGGCTACAAGTATAGCTGGGGATATGACGCAAACGGTTATCCTCAACTGAACAACATCAGCATGTCCAAGTATCTGGATTCTGCCAATACGGTTCCGGCTGCCGACACCGACTGGTTCGATGAAACAACCCGTACAGGTATTATCCAGCAGTACAATGTATCAGTAAGCAATGGTTCTGAAAAGGGGTCATCTTTCTTCTCCCTGGGCTATTATAAGAATATAGGTATCATCAAGGACAGTGACTTCGAACGTTTCTCTGCCCGCATAAATTCTGATTATAATCTGATTGGCAAATTCCTGACCATAGGAGAGCACTTCACACTGAACCGCACTTCGGAGGTGCAGGCACCGGGTGGATTCTTGCAAAATGTATTACAATTCAATCCCTCATTGCCCGTTTACGACATCAATGGAGAATATGCAGGTCCGGTAGGCGGATATCCCGACCGTGAGAACCCGGTAGCGAGACTGGACCGTAACTCTGATAATCGCTATACTTACTGGCGTATGTTTGGTGATGCCTACATCAACCTCAACCCCTTCAAAGGATTCAATGTCCGCTCCACCTTCGGATTGGATTATGCACAGAAATCACAACGCATCTTCACCTACCCCATCACCGAAGGCAATGTGGCAAATGATAAGAATGCCGTAGAAGCCAAGCAGGAACACTGGACGAAATGGATGTGGAATGCCATCGCTACCTACAATCTGGAAATCGGCAAACATCGTGGAGACGCCATGGTGGGTATGGAGCTGAACCGTGAAGATGATATCAATTTTTCGGGTTATAAAGAAGATTATTCTATCCTGACACCCGACTATATGTGGCCGAATGCGGGTTCTGGTACGGCTCAGGCTTACGGTTCGGGCGAAGGCTATTCACTGGTTTCTTTCTTCGGAAAGCTGAATTATACATATGATGATAAATACCTACTCTCGATGACAGTACGCCGTGACGGTTCTTCACGTTTCGGTAAAAATAACCGCTATGCCACATTCCCTTCCTTCTCACTGGGATGGCGCTTGAACCGTGAAAAGTTCATGCAAAACCTCAGTTGGATTGACGATCTGAAAGTCCGCGGTTCATGGGGACAGACCGGCAACCAGGAAATCTCGAACATTGCCCGCTATACAATTTATGTTCCCAACTACGGTGTAACGGAATCAGGCGGTCAGAGCTATGGTACTTCCTACGACATTGCCGGAACCAATGGCGGCAGCATCCTTCAATCCGGATTCAAACGTAATCAGATCGGTAATGATAACATCAAATGGGAAACAACCACACAAACGAACCTCGGCCTCGATTTCTCACTGTTTAAACAATCTCTTTACGGTTCATTCGACTGGTTCTACAAAAAGACAACGGATATTCTGGTACAGATGGCAGGTATCGCCGCTATGGGCGAAGGAAGCAGTCAATGGATCAATGCGGGAGAAATGAAAAATGTGGGTGTTGAATTGAATCTCGGTTATCGCAATCAAACGAGATTCGGACTGAAATATGACCTGAATGCCAACATATCCACCTACCGGAATGAAATCACGAAGCTGCCAACTACAGTAGCAGCCAACGGCACTTTCGGTGGTAACGGTGTACAAAGCGTAATCGGTCACGCCAATGGTTCGCAGGTGGGTTATGTAGCTGACGGTATCTTCAAATCACAGGAAGAAATTGATAACCATGCCACTCAGGAAGGTGCCGGAATAGGCCGTATCCGCTGGCGTGACTTGGACGGCAACGGTATCATCAATGAGAAAGACCAGCAATGGATTTACAATCCGACTCCGGACTTCAGCTATGGTCTGAACATCTACCTTGAATACAAGAATTTTGACCTCACCATGTTCTGGCAAGGTGTTCAGGGAGTAGATGTTATCAGCGACCTGAAGAAGGAAACCGACCTTTGGAGTGGACTCAATATCGGTTTCCTGAACAAAGGTAAGCGAGTACTCGATGCATGGTCACCCACCAATCCGAACTCTACCATTCCTGCATTGTCACGCAGCGATACGAACAATGAGAAACGTGTTTCCACTTACTTTGTTGAGAATGGTTCGTTCCTGAAGTTACGCAATATACAGTTGGGATACAACGTTCCGAAAAACTTTGCCCAGAAGATGAAGATGGAGCGCCTGCGCTTCTACCTGAGCGCACAGAACGTATTCACCATCAAGAGTAAGGAGTTCACCGGAGTAGATCCTGAGAATGCCAACTATGGTTACCCCATCCCGATGAATATAACTTTCGGTATTAATGTAGGCTTTTAACAATAAAATCAGTTACTTATGAAAAAGTTAATATATACAGCAGTCTTAGGTCTTTCACTGATGTGCAGCAGTTGCACCGACTTTCTGGAAGATCAGCTCCCCCAGGGAACCATCAGCGATGAACAGCTGAAGAACCCGGCATACATCGACAATCTGGTAATCTCTGCTTATGCAGTATGGATTACTGCCGAAGATATCAATTCTTCCTTCTCCATGTGGAACTATGACGTACGTTCGGATGACGCTTACAAAGGAGGAAACGGTACGGAAGACGGTGATGTATTCCACTCACTGGACATCTCACAAGGTATCATGACTACGGCATGGAACATCAGCGATATGTGGCAGCGCCTCTACAACTGTATCTCACGCGTCAATACAGCTTTGCAACTATTGGAACAAGTGGATGAAAGTACTTATTCACTAAAGCAGCAGCGCATTGCCGAAATGAGATTCCTCCGTGCACATGGTCACTTCTTGCTGAAACGCCTGTACAAGAAGATCCCGTTTGCCAACGATGCCAACTTGTCACCGGAAGAATATAACTATCTCTCCAACACCACTTACAACAATGACGAAGGCTGGCAACAGATTGCAGATGACTTCCAGTTTGCTTATGATAACCTTCCCGTGAAGCAGGCAGACAAAGGTCGCCCCGCCAAAGCCGCAGCAGCCGCCTATCTGGCAAAGACTTATCTGTACAAAGCTTATCATCAGGATAATGCAGACAGCCATGAAGTGACAAGCCTCAGCACGGAAGACCTGGTGAAAGTAGTACAATACACAGACAATGCCATTATGTCGGCAGGTGGCTACGGGCTGGAATCAGATTTTCACAATAACTTCCGTCCGGAACCTCAATATGAAAATGGCGTGGAATCCCTGTGGGCCATGCAATACTCCATGAACGACGGTACCAACAACGGTAACTGCAACTGGTCTTATGGTCTAATCGTTCCCAACATTCCGGGAGTTACCGATGGTGGTTGCGACTTCTACAAACCGAGCCAGAATCTGGTAAATGCATTCAAAACAGATGCCAACGGACACCCGCTGCTGGATTCCTTTAACAACACCGATTACAATTCGCAATCCGATTATGCTGACCCACGCCTCTTCCTGACGGTAGGTATGCCGGGATTCCCTTATGAATTCAATAAGAACTACATGATGGACCAGTCGACTACCTGGAGCCGCAGCAACGGACTTTACGGATATTACGTGACCTTGAAGCAGAATGTGGATCCGGATGGCGATTACCTGATAAAGGGTGCCTGGTGGGGTTCTCCGATGAACCGCATCGTACTGCGCTACTCGGATGTATTGTTGATGCGTGCCGAAGCACTGATCCAACTGAACGACGGACGTATAGCTGAAGCTATCAGCCTGATTAACGAAGTACGTAACCGTGCTAAACAAAGTACAGCCATGATTGCCGACTACGAAATGGAATATGGCGTACGTTTCAACATTCAGCCTTATACGGGAAGCTACTCACAGGCAGATGCCTTGAAATTGTTGAAGTTTGAACGTCGTGTAGAGCTGGCTCTGGAATCAGAGCGCTTCTTTGACCTGGTAAGATGGGGCGAAGCTGCCGAAGTACTGAATAAGTTCTATGCCGAGGAAGCTGCCGACTGCACCATCTACACGAATGCCTCGTTCACTAAGAATAAAAATGAATATCTGCCTATCCCGTTTGCACAGATGAGTGCCAGCAACGGAAACTATACGCAGAATTGTGGTAACTGGTAACCTTATAAAAAAGAAGAACATTATGAAATCAATACTGAATAAACTAAATCTGCTTGTACTGGGAACTGTCCTGTTGTTAACATTCCCGGGATGTAGCGATGATAATACTTCCGACCTGAAACTGGACGGAGACACATGGCTCACCGCCCTTGAACTGAATGATACCTATACGGGGGTGATAGACCGGACCAATAAGACCGTAACTGTGGCAGTGCCCGAAGTATACGACACTGACGCAATGAAAGTTACCGGTATCGAAGTATCCGAAGGTGCCGAGGCCTCTGTTAAGGCAGGCGATGTGCTGAACTTCTCATTCCCCCAAGTGATAAAAGTGACTAACGGAAACGTATTCCTGGACTACACCGTCAACATCAAGCATGATGAAGCGCGGATACTCTCCTTCAAACTGAATGACGCTTATGCCGGAGTTATCGACCAGACTAAACGTACCATCACCGTACGTGTGCCGAGTTCAGTCAATATCAAAAACATGGTTCCGATCATTACAACTTCGACAGGAGCCACCGTAATGCCGGCATCCGGCCAGGCTATTGACTTCAGCAATCCTGTAGAATTCACCGTTTCATATAACACCGCATCTGCCGTTTATACGGTAACGGTTATCCCGACCGATGCACCGAGTGCCGTATATGTGGGTCTGGCAGCTACACTGAACGAACTGAATCCGGAAGAAAAGGAAGCGGCAACCTGGATGCTGAACAATATTGCCAATTCGCAGTATATCTCATTCGAAGATGTGCAGGCAGGAAGAGTAGACCTGAGCGAATGTGAAATCATGTGGTGGCATCTGCATATAGACGGCGGCATCGACAACATGGATAAGTTTGAAAAGGCAGCGCCTGCGGCAATCAACGCATTGGTGAAGATGAAAGACCTTTATAACAATGGCATGAACCTGCTGCTTACCCGCTATGCTACTTATTATGCCGCCAAACTGGGTGCTACCCTGGACGGCAACAACCCGAACAACTGTTGGGGACAATCGGAAGAATCCGGTGAAATAGTGGGTGGTGCATGGAACTTCTTTATCCAGGGACACGAGTCGCACGCCCTCTACCAGAACCTGGTGATGAACAGCGGTGAAACAGATAAGGTCTATACCTTCGATACCGGTTACCGAACCACCAACAGTACGGCACAATGGCACATCGGTTCCGACTGGGGCGGCTATGCTACGAATGAAGTATGGCGTACCAATCATGGCGGTGTCGATCTGGGTTATGGTGGCGATGGTGCTATCGTGGCATGGGAATATCTGCCTAAAGACTCTCGCGGAGGTATCGTATGTATCGGCTCAGGATGTTACGACTGGTATGCTTACGGCATAGATGCTTCAGCAGACAAGTATCATGGCAATGTAGCCAAACTGACAGAGAATGCAATTGACTATTTAACGGGTAAATAAAACTAATATATGAAAACAATGATATATTCACTCACACTGGCTGCTCTGATGATCACTTCTTTCAGCAGCTGTAGCGATGACAATGATCCGGTTTTAACTCAGAAAGACTGGGACGGAACCACCACTTATTTTGCTTCGGCAGATGCCATGAAGTTCGATACATACTACAAGCCATCTGTCGGTTATGTAGGCGATCCGATGCCTTTCTATGATCCGCAGGCAAAAGATTTCAAGATTATGTATCTACAGGAATACCGTCCGAACCAAGCAGGCACTTACCACCCGATATGGGCGGTAAGTACTCAGGACGCCGCTTCATACACATCTATGGGTGAACTGATTTCTTGCGGAGGATTGTCGGAGCAGGATGCCGCTATCGGAACGGGTAGTACTATTTATAATCCTTCGGATAAATTGTACTATACCTTCTACACAGGTAACAAATATCAGCCTACTTCTTCCGAGAACGGTCAGGTAGTGATGTATGCCACCTCACCCGACTTCAAGACCTGGACCAAGAATCGCACTTTTTATCTGAAGGGTGACACTGACGGGTACAGCAAGAATGATTTCCGCGACCCCTTTGTTTTTGAAGGTGAAGATGGAAAATACCACATGCTTATTTCCACTACTAAAAGCGGCAAAGGTGTACTGGCCGAATATACTTCTACAGATATGAAGGCCTGGGAACATGCAGGTGTATTCATGACCATGATGTGGGATCGCTTTTATGAATGTCCCGATGTCTTCAAGATGGGAGACTGGTGGTATCTGGTCTACTCGGAGATGCATGCAGCCGTACGCAAAGTTCAATATTTCAAGGGACGTACACTGGAAAAACTGAAAGCAACCACCGCCAACGATGCCGGTATCTGGCCCGACAACCACGAAGGTTTCCTTGACTCACGTGGCTTCTATGCAGGCAAGACGGCTTCGGACGGAACCAACCGCTACATCTGGGGATGGTGCCCCACCCGCTCGGGCAATGACAATACTGCCGTAGGAGCTTCTCCGAACGAACCGGAATGGGCAGGAAGCCTGGTTGCACACAAAGTAGTTCAGCATGCGGATGGTACTTTGACTTTAGGCTTAGTAGAAGGTATCAGCCAGAAATATGCCACCGCCTCTACTGTAAAAGTGATGGAGAAGAGTAGCGGAGTATCAGAAAGCAACGGTAACTATACTCTGACGGATAATGCTTATATCCTATTCAATCGCTTAAATGTAAACAACAAGATTTCGTTTACCGTAAAGACGGCAGGCGATGCAGATAGATTCGGTATCTCTCTGGTACGCGGTACGGACTCCAAAAAGTATTATACCATTGTAGTGAATCCGGAAGACAACAATAACAAGCGAAAGATAAACTTCGAAGAAGAAGGTGAAGAAGGTAAAGGATTCATCGACGGAATAGACGGGTATCTGTTCGACAGACCTGCTGATAATACTTATCATGTAACTATCTGTACGGACAACTCTGTCTGCGTGGTTTATATCAATGATAATGTGGCTTATACAAACCGCATATATGGTATGCAGAAGAATCCATGGTCTATTAATAGTTATTCGGGAACGGTGGAAGTCAGCGCTGTGAAGGTTAGCTATTACTGAGTTAATTCACCACAGAGTAACACTGAGTTTCACAGAGTTCTATAAGAGTTTCACATACCACGTAACCATCTGTGTGACAACGCACTTGGTGTTTCATCACGATCAGTCGTAATGAAACACGAGTTCAGTCCTAGTGGGAGGTACCTTCAGTCCTAGTGGGAAGTGCCTTCAGTCCTAGTGAGAAATACCCTCAGTTTAATATAGTGAACGAATCATTGGATTGTTCATATCAGACTTACTAAAGTTTGTAGGCCAACAAAGATTAAGAATAAAAAAACGCATTGCCAGATAATGATTGCCACTTTATAGCAATCATTATTTGGCAATGCGTTTACAATATTTTGATTAATCACTGAAAGTCATACTTCGCCGCACATGCATAACCTTCTTCATACAAATCAGTCAATTTCCTGATATCCCGTTCGATACGGTCGACTGTTACAGGTTTCTGCGGACGGATTACAGTAATCTCTCCTGCCGCTTCCATACGTTCCACCATTTCCAACTGCTCGTTGTACACACGGCAACGACGGCTTAAAGCCTCACGCACTTTCGGGTATTTACGGTACAGGAAAGAAGGTATATGTATGTCCTTTGCTTCTTTACGATAACCATGATTACGGGTAAGCACTACCACATTATGGGTAAATCCCTCACTCCTGGCACGCATCAGCGGAATACTGTCGACAATACCTCCGTCAAGCATCGGCTCATTATCCACATAAGCAATAGGGCAGACAAAAGGCAGGCTGCTTGAAGCACGCACAATGTCAATCACACGATGCTTGTCCCGTTTCTCCTCAAAATAGTTAGCCTCACCCGTCACACAATTTGTAGTCACCATTTCATAGCGCTCCGGACAAGAGAAATACGCTTCATAATCATAAGGAAGAATGTGTTCGGGAAATTCCTGGAACAGCAGATCGAAGTCCATAATATTACGTTTCTTCAACAAATATTTCAACCCGATATACTGATATTTCTCCAGTAAGTCAATGTTACTGTACTTGGCACGTCCGCGCTGGCCGGACATATAAGAAAGTCCATTACATGCTCCGGCACTGACTCCGATAGTATAGGGGAAGCGGATGCCACGGTCCATAAAGCTGTCCAGCACGCCACAAGTGAAGACACCACGCATGCCGCCGCCTTCAAGAACCAATCCTGTCTGGGGTTTGATATGTATCTTTTTCTCCATAATTATCTGATAAAACGCTCCAAAGATAGCTTTTGTTTCCGAAATCTCCCTATCTTTGTGCCAGTAACAATCATTTAATATCAATTTAATTATGATGAAAAAGTCAATACTTATTGCCACTTTAGGCTTATTGAGTTTCAATGTGTCAGCACAGGACACTCCGAAAGCGGAAGAAGGCTTCATCTTCACAACCGTTAAAGAAAACCCGATTACTTCCGTTAAAAACCAAAACCGTTCCAGCACATGCTGGAGTTTTTCGGCTCTTGGTTTCCTTGAAAGCGAATTGCTGCGTATGGGCAAAGGCGAATATGATTTATCAGAAATGTTTGTGGTGCACCACACCATGATGGACCGCGGCGTGAACTACGTACGCTATCACGGTGACAGTTCTTTCTCACCCGGTGGAAGCTTCTACGACATCATGTTCTGCCTGAGAAACTACGGTCTTGTTCCGCAGGAAGCTATGCCGGGCATCATGTACGGTGACACATTGCCGGTACACAACGAGTTGGATGCCGTGGCCGGTGCTTACGTAAACGCTATTGCCAAAGGCAAACTGACCAAACTGACTCCGGTATGGAAGAAAGGCCTTTGCTCTATCTATGATACTTACCTCGGCAAGTGTCCCGAAAACTTCACTTACAAAGGAAAAGAATATACTCCGAAGACATTTGCCGAATCCCTCGGAATCAATCCGGACGATTACATATCTCTGACTTCATTTACCCACCATCCATTCTACACTCAGATGAACATCGAAATTCAGGACAACTGGCGCAACGGCCTTTCTTATAACCTGCCTTTGATGGAATTCATGTCTGTTATCGACAATGCCGTTAACAACGGTTACACTGTAGCTTGGGGTAGCGACGTCAGCGAAAGCGGTTTCACTCGTGACGGTATAGCCGTTATGCCCGATGCGGATCGTGGTGCCGAACTCACCGGTTCTGACATGGCACGCTGGACAGGTCTTACTGCCGCCGACAAACGCAAAGAACTGACTTCCCGTCCATTACCGGAAATCACCGTAACTCAGGAAATGCGCCAAACAGCATTCGACAATTGGGAAACTACCGATGACCACGGTATGCTTATCTACGGTATAGCCAAAGACCAGAACGGTAAGGAATACTACATGGTAAAGAACTCCTGGGGTACCAACAACAAATACAAAGGTACTTGGTATGCTTCTAAACCTTTCGTTGCTTACAAAACTATCAATATCCTGGTACACAAAGATGCAGTGCCCAAAGCATTGCTGAAGAAGCTGGGAGTTAAATAAGTGATTAGTGGTGAGTGATTAGTGCTGTGCTGTCATTGCCGCATGGTACTAATCACTTATCACTCACTACTAATCACTATTTCATCATCCTACTGTTAATATATTCCGTAAACTGATCCTTATAATTCTCTCCTACCGGAATATAGGTCTCTCCAAAAACGATGCGCAGGCGAGAAACTTCCGTTATCTTTTTCAAATTGACAATATAAGAACGATGTACCCGCATAAACTGAGAGGGGGGCAAAGTTTCTTCCAGACGCTTCATGCTGAGTAAAGGCATAATGGGCTTAGCCTCTCCTTCTACAAAGATACGTACGTATTCGCTCATTCCCTCAATATATTTAATATCTGCCAAGTTGATACGCGTAACGCGATAATCACTCTTCACAAACAGAGTACCGTCATTGAAAGAAAGTTCGGACGGAGTTGACGGTGGAGCAACTGTTCCATGACCTTTGGTGCGGAATTCCCACCATTTATACGCTTTGTCCACCGCCTTCAGGAAGTCTTGAAAGCCAAACGGTTTCAGCAGATAATCCAGTGCATCTACTTTGAAGCCTTCGACGGCATACTCCGAATAAGCTGTTGTGAAGATAACCAACGGCTTTTCCGTCAGGGAACGCACAAAGTCCATCCCATTCAGGTCGGGCATATTGATATCAACAAACATCAGATCAATCTTCTGTGCGGAAAGAATACTCATAGCATCGAAAGCGTCTTGGCAGGAAGCTACAAGATTCAAAAAAGGTACACGGGAGATATATCCCGTCAGTTGGGTAAGAGCCAACGGCTCATCATCAATAGCTATACAATTTATCATAATATACCTCCATTCTGTATTAACTCACCGGCACAAGCAACTGCACATCAAAACAATCGGCCGTATCATCAATAGATAGTTTATAACGCTCACCGAACAACAGACGCAAACGCTTGCGGATATTATCAAGACCGATACCGTGGTGCTGATCTTCGGACCTATAATAATTACTGTTGGAACAAACGAAATGAATTTCCTCTCCCACCACCTGCAAACAGACTGATACGAATGAAGCATGCTGATAACTGACACCATGCTTAAAAGCATTCTCTACAAACGAAACGAACAATAGGGGTGGTACTTGTACTTCGCCCGTATCCGTAGGAAAAGACACATCTATCCGCACTTTATCCGTATAGCGGATGCGCATCAGCTCTATATAATGATTGAGGAACTGCAACTCCTTGGAAAGCGATATCAAGCGGTTATTCGATTCATAAAGCACATAGCGCATTAACCGTGAAAGTTCGACAATGGTTTGTTTGGCCTTCTCCGTATCAATATCCACTAATGCATGTATATTATTGAGAGTATTCATGAAGAAGTGCGGATTTATCTGGTATTTCAGATAATCCAACTCCGTCTGAAGATTGTTGTGCTCCAGTTCTTTCATAGCCTCCTGATCGCGTACTGACTTAAAAAACAGCTTAACAGCAATGTTGAAACTGAACATAAGCAAAGCTATCAGCATGCGCCCCAGAAAAGGACCACGAAACAGGGGCACAAAGAAAGGCATCTCTTCGAAAGGCGGACGTGGGAAGTCAGAATGCCGAGGATCAGGACGTCCCCCCCGTACAGACGGTATATCCGGCCCCGAAGGCTTACCGGGAGCATCATGCTCTCTCGGCCCGGGCCCTTCCTTTCCCCGGTCGCGCATTCTCTGTTCTATTTGCTGCCGCTTCATGACAGGACGACTGGGAGACACCATATCCACTACCCAGAAAGTGAACGTAGATAATAATATGGCAACTACTACATACACTACCACTTTCTGCTTCAGGAAAAGGAAAGGAGCAAGCACACGATTATTCAATAAGAAAAGGAAAAAGAATGGCAACACATTGAGCCATAAAATAAAAACTCCTTTCCATCGCATCACTTCCACCTTACCCGATAAAAGTTCGAAGAAATTGCTTACCACCGGCACCATCAGTACGATAAGCCACACAGCAATGTAGATCATCATTTCCGGCAGGTAACGTTTATAGGTAGCACGGGCAAACACTTTCTTCATGGTTTGTTTCCTTTTTAGAGATGTCATGGCAAATATAGCCGACTTTCGATTAACTGACAAAAGAAATAGACGAGGAGGAGCTTTTCATCGGCAAAGTTCTCATTACCAATGCCAACCACCTCCGCCACCACCAGGACCTCCGGAAGATACGTTTCCTACCGAAGTCACCATACTGCTGGGCGTAAAAGTCGCTACCTGTGAACCTGTTGTATAGGTGCCACCAACAGTCAGTCCATAGAATTCAGTACCTCCGGTCACCGAACCGCCTGTATAAATCGTATAAGTGGTGCCCGATGCCAACTTCGAACTGCTGAACAACAATGTCATTTGCGAATAAGCACGGGGAATAGTGTAAGACATCACCTGATCAGAACCTTGAATACTCAAAAGCGTACCTTTACTACCCGAACCGCCATAGATAACCGTGCGTTGTGTACAAACGCTGGACGTGGGAGTACTAGTGCCGCCACCGATTCCCAAGATAGTTCCTCCTGTTATCTTAAAAGTATTCTGATCGCAGTCAAATCCTTCCTCGGGAGATGTAGTACCGATAGAGACAATCGTACCACCGGTAATAGTCAGGGTACCGTTAGAATCGACACCATCATTTCCACTGCTGTAACAATAGATATTACCGCCGTTGATAACAATGCTTTTAGAAGCATTCATACAGTCATCATAAGAATAGACGCTGACGTCACCACCATTCACCGTAAGGGTACTTTTACTTTCAATCCCTTCACTTCCTTCACCACCCGGGGTCTTCACCCAGATAGTACCGGAATTGATAGTCAAATTACCGTCTGCTTTAATGCCTTTGGCGGAGGAATCCAGACGATTATAGACATACTGTTTACCGGTAGTAATAATCTTCACCGTACTATTATCGATACTCAGAGTTCCGTCGCAATTAATACCTTTACCGGCAGCACCCGTACTTTTGACTAAAAGAGTAGTACCATTCATCACTAGGTTACCATCACATTTGATACCTGCGGCAGAACTCAGATCATTGTCTTCATAGACCGCAGAGCCCGAAGTCAGCAGAATCAACTGCCCCCCACTGAGCGTGATGTCCGTTTCCGCCTTTACCGCTTTAGAGGCATCCCCAGAGATGTCAGCCTTGATAAGTCCGCCTCGTATATCAATGAATCCTTTTTCACAGTCCAACCCATCACCGGATGCTTTCACCTTCAAGATACCACCACCAATAATGATTTTATCATTCGTATGAATTCCATCTTTCACGGCAGAAGCTACGGTAATATTGCTGCCGCTACGCAAACGCACATAGTCGTCACTACAAATACCATGCTTGTAATTACCTGTCACAGTCAGTGCACCCGTACCGCTAAAAATAAGTTGTCCTTCACTAAAAAAGCATCCTTTTTCATCTTCGCCCGTTACGGTGGAGTAAGAAGAAGCATCTGCCAGATAGTTCTCCGTTTCCGTCTTCACTTCTACAAAAACACGCTTGCCGGACTGGATATTGATTGCCGCCCCGCTGTCATTAGTCAGCGAAACACCCGCAAGAGTCAGTTTAAACTTCTTATCACTGTATACCTTGAAAGAGCCGTTGGATGCCGAACCACTAAGCACATATTCTACACCTGCTACGGATGCATTTACTGTGACATGTGCTCCGTTTGTGGTTACTGTAACCCCACTCACAGAGCCTGTCACCGTTGCCGAACCATTAGCATATGCTATTTGTATGGAAGAAGCGAATGATGAATTCTCTATAAAGTCATCATATTCGTCATCATTCTTGTCGGTTATGATAGTTTCAGCTATTTCAACATATGAATTATCAGCTATATCTTCCCACGAAACATCAAAGTCAAGTAATGTACCCGAAGCATCCGAACTGCCTGAACTTCCACCGGGGTTCGTTCCCCCATCCGTTTCGTTCTCTCCCCAATCATCAAAAGGACTATCAGCACTACACGCGACACACAAGCAGAAACACACTGCATAAATCCCTATTTTCTGTATTCGTTTCATTTCCATCATTTATTTATGTGACTAATAAATCATTCACTTAAAACTTAAACGTATATCCCGCACCTACTACGTGCCCGTTCGTCTCATCATCATCTGCATGATTCTGATACCGATAGAAAAAATCGAGCGAATTCTTCTTATTGATTTTGTATCCGGTACCCAGTGTCCAGCGAGTTTTATCCAGTGCCCAACTATCGGACATGGAATGATATAATTCACAAGAAGCATAAGGTGCAAAACGAGATTTCTTAATATTCCATTCAGCCTGCAAGCGTGAACGAAGTACATTCTTACCTTTGCCGGTAATTTCCTCATCTGCTTTTTGGGAACCATCGTCCCCATCGTACTTGGAAACAAGCTGCGAAGTACGATACGTATACTGGTAACGTTCGCGCAAGGAAAATTCAAAGCGTTGCCAGTTCAATTTACCTGTCAAAGACAAGTACATACGATGACGGGGTGACCAGTAGTCAGAAACATAATTGCCTTTCTTGGTCATCTCTCCCGGACGATGGCTATAAATAAAAGTATATCCGCCATCCGCTTTCAAAAAAGAAGTGATGCGATAAGCCACACCCGCCCCTGCAGACCAGCGTTCAACATTATCCACACCATCACGAGTACGGAATTCACCTTCCACCGAAACATCAAAGCCCGGGAAGATTTTCTTCTTTACCTCGGCACTGGTCCAAATGCCGAAGTCATCACTTTGGGCATATACTCCTGCAACCATTGTGCAGAGAAAAACAGCCAGTAAGGTTATTCGTCTATTCATTTTCTTCATTCTCCTTCCCTCGGTATCCGTCTTAGTGTATCAATTGTATTTATCTCTTCACTCTCCGGTTCATAATAAACCTTCAGTATCGCTGCATCTCGTAGGAAATCAATATGGCCCACTTCTACTTTCGTGATGCTAAGTCCCGTTCTATTTTCCAGATCCATAATCAATTCTGCCCTACGTTGCGGGGTAATCAATTCAATACGATCATACTGTACCAGCTTGCATGAAATATGTTTCAGCCAACGATTGCTTTCGCATAACCAGATACACAGAATAAATAATAAGTTTGTTGCTGTCAGTTCGGCATAACTCAACTGTACAGACAGAGCGTTGATGACGGAAATAGCTATAATCACAAACAGGTAGGTCATCTCACGCACAGGCATCGACTCTGTCCGGTAGCGAATTATGCCGAAGATAGCAAACAATCCAAGTGCAAACCCTATTTTCAGTTTCACACTGCCCAACAGGAATATCATCAGAAAAATGCTGATACTGATAAGCGTAAATGTGAAGAAGTAATCGCGACGACGGCTCTTCGGGTAATAAAAGAAACGAATAATGGCCACCACCACTACCATGTTGAGAACGAAGCGCAATATCAATTCCATAAATCCAGCCGCATCTATAAGCGGCGTCTCCATAAAGGCTAATTCAGCAAAATCGTTCATATGCTATTTATTAATGCTTCTATATTTCGGGGAATTTCTGCCCTCCTCATTTTACGTACTTTCGGTTTGAAACGATTCTGTTTCAAGTTTTCATCCGTCAGTACACAACCCATGCAATATTTACTAAAACCTGCAGGATGTACATGCAAGCGACTTAATATATCGCGGATAGGCGATGATGTACGCCCGTCTCGCTTTAACTCCACCACAGCAAGACGTGGTAAGGCAGCATAATTCCCGTTCACCAGATTTCGGAAGCAAATATCCGTATCAATAGTAAGCCGTTCCGTCATTGCCCGGTTGACAAGAGTAATGCGCTGAAAACGATTCTCCAACTGTGGAGACAATTGCGGCAGCTTGTACCAGGCATACAAAGACAAGAAGTCATCCACACCTTCAGCAGACAGTTCATCAAGAGCAGTGATGCGTATACGCCGCTTGTCCGTGCGACCTTTATTATTCTTATTTTTGACTTCAAGAAAAGTTAATTGTGAAGCAACATAGGTACGTACCCTGATTTTCTCACGTACCGCCCGTCCGTTTTGATGTGCCCGATACATTGCTTTGTCTACAGTATCCAGATAAACAGTATGATAGACAATGTTCCGTTCTCCCGCCACTTCCTGTACACGATAATCGGCGGCAGCATAATACAAAAGCACAGCCAGCGTTTCCAAGGGCAGCAGATATTTCGTATCCGTCCTGTTCATCAATCGGATACCACTCATTTCTTCCAGCGTGACAGGACCGAATATATCCAGCATTTCCACTATATCCTTCAATATTTCTTCTGTTATCATACCTGCTTCGTTTCTGCGACAAATGTAACTGCAGGAGTGAAACAAAGAAAATAGATTCAACCAACAAGTGATTTTTAACGATAAACACAATCAAAAACGATGTAGTTCTTCTGCCCTATTTTGCTCAAAACCGTTCTGTATGTGCATTTTTTGCCCGCATTTCTTGTCAGAACGAACAGTTTGACTAATTTTGCACGCTGATAATTAGTTAACCGGATAATTTCAGTAGCTGGACACTATGTACCTCCTACTCCTATTCCCGGCACTGACGCTCCAAAGAAATACTAATACTAATAATTAATAACATGAGTTTGAAAATCGTAGTATTGGCTAAACAAGTTCCCGACACACGTAATGTTGGGAAAGATGCCATGAAAGCCGACGGAACTATTAACCGTGCGGCACTCCCCGCCATCTTCAACCCCGAAGACTTGAACGCTCTTGAGCAAGCCCTCCGACTGAAAGATGCACATCCGGGCTCTACCGTAACCATCCTGACAATGGGACCGGGACGCGCAGCCGAAGTTATTCGTGAAGGAATGTTCCGCGGTGCCGACAACGGCTATCTGTTGACCGACCGTGCTTTTGCAGGTGCAGATACCCTTGCCACTTCGTACGCTCTTGCTACTGCCATCAGGAAGATAGGCGAGTATGACATCATCATCGGCGGACGTCAGGCTATCGACGGTGACACGGCTCAAGTGGGTCCGCAAGTTGCTGAAAAGCTCGGTCTGACACAGATCACTTATGCCGAAGAAATTCTGAATGTGGAGAAAACTACCGGACGTGTTGTCGTGAAACGTCACATTGACGGTGGTGTGGAAACTGTAGAAGGCCCTCTGCCCATCGTTATCACTGTGAACGGAAGTGCAGCTCCCTGCCGCCCACGCAACGCTAAGTTGGTACAGAAGTACAAACGTGCTCTCGGTGCACAGGAAAAAGCAGCTATCACCAAAGAAGGTGCTACCCTGCCTTATGCCGACCTCTACGAGAAGTACCCTTATCTGAACATCACCGAATGGAGTGTGGCAGACGTGAACGGTGACCTGGCACAATGCGGTCTCAGCGGTTCGCCCACTAAAGTAAAAACCATTCAGAACATCTCTTTCCAAGCCAAAGAGAGCCGTACACTGACCGGAAGCGACCAGGATGTAGAAGATCTTATTGTTGAACTACTCGCTAACCACACCATTGGGTAGTTAACAAGGCGACAAGAGACAAGGTAACAAGGCATGTCCTCGTCAACTTGTCAACTCGTCACCTCAAAAACTTAAAAGAAATATGAATAACGTATTTGTATATTGTGAGCTTGAAGGCACCGTAGTTGCCGAAGTAAGTCTCGAACTCCTTACCAAAGGACGCAAGTTAGCTAACCAACTGGGCTGCCAACTGGAAGCCGTTGTTGCCGGTACTAACCTTGCAGGCATCGAAAAACAAGTATTGCCCTTCGGCGTTGACCGTCTTCACGTCTTCGACGCTCCGGGCTTGTTCCCTTATACTTCACTGCCCCACTCTTCCGTACTTATCAATCTGTTCAAGGAAGAAAAACCGCAGATCTGTCTGATGGGCGCCACTGTTATCGGTCGTGACCTCGGTCCGCGCGTTTCTTCTGCACTGACCAGCGGCCTCACTGCCGACTGTACTTCACTGGAAATCGGTGAACACGAAGATAAAAAAGCAGGTGTGGTATATGAAAACCTGTTATATCAGATCCGTCCCGCATTCGGTGGTAATATCGTGGCAACCATCGTCAACCCCGAACATCGCCCGCAAATGGCAACCGTTCGCGAAGGCGTAATGAAGAGAGAGATTCTTAACGATAAGTATCAGGGCGAAGTTATCAACCATGACGTTGCCAAATACGTACCGACTACAGACTATGTAGTGAAAGTAATCGACCGCCATGTAGAGAAAGCGAAACACAACCTGAAAGGTGCTCCTATCGTTGTAGCCGGTGGTTATGGTATGGGTAGCCGTGAAAGCTTCGACATGCTGTTCGAACTGGCTAAAGAACTTCACGCTGAAGTAGGCGGCAGCCGCGCAGCTGTTGATGCAGGCTTCTGCGACCATGATCGTCAGATCGGCCAGACTGGTATTACGGTACGTCCGAAACTCTATATCGCCTGCGGTATCTCCGGACAAATCCAACACATCGCCGGTATGCAGGAAAGTGGCATTATCATCTCTATCAATAATGATGAAAATGCTCCTATCAATACCATCGCTGATTATGTAATCAACGGTACGGTAGAAGAAGTGATTCCGAAAATGATTAAGTACTACAAACAGAACAGTAAGTAAGCTATGGCTAATTTTTATACCGAAGTTCCTGAATTGAAGTTCCAACTGAACAACCCGATGATGGAACGTATCTGTGAGCTGAAAGAGCGCGGATACCAAGATAAAGACAAATTTGACTACGCTCCGCAAGACTATACGGATGCAATGGACTCTTATGATAAGGTGCTCGAAATCACCGGAGAAATCACCGGAGAGATTATCAACCCGAACGCCGAAGGCGTGGACGAAGAAGGTCCTCACTGTGCCAATGGTCGCGTAGAATATGCCAGCGGTACGAGACAAAACCTCGATGCTATGGTGAAAGCCGGCCTGAACGGTATGACTATGCCCCGCCGCTTCGGTGGATTGAACTTCCCGATCACTCCGTATACCATGTGCGCTGAAATCGTGGCTGCTGCCGATGCCGGTTTTGGTAATATCTGGTCTTTGCAGGACTGTATCGAAACGCTGTATGAATTCGGCAACGAAGATCAACACAGCCGTTTCATTCCGCGTATCTGCGCTGGAGAAACCATGTCTATGGACTTGACAGAACCCGATGCCGGTTCCGATTTACAGAGTGTAATGCTGAAAGCTACATTTGATGAGAAAGAAAACTGCTGGCGCCTGAATGGTGTGAAACGTTTCATCACAAACGGTGACGCTGATTTACACCTCGTACTGGCTCGCTCGGAAGAAGGAACTAGAGATGGCCGTGGACTTTCCATGTTCATCTATGACAAGCGCGAAGGTGGTGTAGATGTACGCCGTATCGAGAATAAGTTAGGTATTCACGGTTCTCCTACTTGTGAGCTTGTTTACAAGAATGCAAAGGCTGAACTTTGTGGTGATCGTAAACTCGGTTTGATTAAATACGTAATGGCGCTGATGAACGGTGCCCGTTTGGGTATCGCCGCACAATCCGTAGGTTTGTCACAAGCCGCCTATAATGAAGGTCTGGCATACGCAAAAGACCGTAAGCAATTCAGTAAAGCTATTATTGAATTTCCGGCTGTATATGACATGCTGGCTATCATGAAAGCTAAGTTGGATGCAGGTCGTGCTTTGTTGTACCAAACATCTCGCTATGTGGACATTTACAAAGCTTTGGATGATATCTCTCGCGAACGTAAACTGACTCCGGAAGAACGTCAGGAACAAAAGAAGTATTCCAAACTTGCTGATGCCTTTACTCCGCTGGCCAAAGGTATGAACTCCGAATATGCAAACCAGAATGCCTATGATTGTATCCAGATTCACGGCGGTTCCGGTTTCATGTTGGAATATGCTTGTCAACGTATCTACCGCGACGCCCGTATCACCAGCATCTACGAAGGTACGACTCAGTTGCAGACTGTAGCCGCCATCCGTTATGTAACAAACGGTTCATACGCTGCTACTCTCCGCGATTACGAAACAATTCCTTGCAGCGAAGAAATGCAACCGTTGATGGATCGCCTGAAAGAGATGACGAATAAGTTTGAAACTGTCACCAACGCAACGAAAGAAGCTGCAAACCAAGAGCTGCTGGACTTCGTAGCTCGCCGTCTTTACGAAATGGCTGCTGTATGTGTGATGTCTCATCTTCTCATTCAGGATGCAACAAAAGCACCTGAACTGTTTGCAAAGTCAGCTGTTGTCTATCTGAACTACGCTGAAGCTGAAGTAGAAAAGCACTTCAATTTCATCCGCAAGTTCAAAGCTGAAGAACTGGATAACTACCGTAAGTAATTAACCGATTAACTATATTCAAAGAAGGCTGTCTCAAACGAATGGGACAGCCTTCTTTGTCATAAATAGCACCTTTACCGGAACAACCTCAACTGACTGCGCAGCTCATGAAGTTCATTCTGCATCTCCTCCATACGCTGTAACAGATGATGGATAGCATCAATCCCTTCAATATTGATGGACAAGTCATAATACATGCGGCTGTAACGTTCTACGTCCGGTAATTGAGTAAACGTCAGATAACGTTCTCCACCTTCAGTCATTACTTCTATCAAGCCACCTTCCTGTAATAAGTCGATAAACGACGGTTCAATGTGGCACTTGCGACAATATTCGCTGACTATGATTAATTCATTCTGCATAGTGATACCTCCTTTTAGTTCATACTTTGAAGTTTACGGAACAACTCTTTCTGTGCTTCCGTTAAGTTCGTCGGCAGTTTCACGGAATAAGTCACAATGAGGTCACCGAACTGTCCTTCTTTCTTATATACAGGGAATCCCTTGCCTTTCAGACGGGCTTTCGTACCGTTCTGTGTCTCGGGTTTCACTTTCAGCTTTACCTTTCCATCCAAAGTATCTACCAGCTGGTCTCCACCCAGGATAGCGGTATAAAGATCAATGGGAACATCTACATACAAGTCATCTCCCAAACGTTTGAATACCGGATCATCCGCAATCACAAACGTTATGTACAAGTCTCCGGCAGGTCCACCATTCACACCTTCGCCACCGTAACCTTTCAATTTAATGACTTGCCCGTTTGCCACGCCGGCAGGAATGGTAATACGTACATTCTTCCCATTTACAGTCAACACTTGTTTATGAGTCTGGGCTGCATCACGAAGTGACAGATTCAAATCTGCATGGTAATCCTGACCACGAAAACCTGCATTAGAACTACCACGTCCCCTGTTTCCGAACATAGATTCAAAGAAATCGGAGAAGCCACCACCATGCCCGGAAAATTCCTGTCCATCGGACGAATACCAATAAGATCCGTTACCATCCGTACCATAACCTGCACCCGAACCGCTACCAAAACCACCAAAGCCACCTGGGCCTGCTTCCTGACGGGCACGCTTCTGCGCTTCAAATTCATCGGCATGCTTCCAATGTTCACCGTACTCATCGTACTTTTTACGTTTCTCAGGGTCACTTAGCACTTCGTTTGCTTCATTAATCGCCTGAAATTTATCCTTGGCAGAAGAATCGTTCGGATTCAGATCAGGATGATATTTACGTGCCAACTTACGGAACGCCTTTTTTATATCATTCTGACTTGCCGTCTTGTCCACCCCAAGGACTTGATAATAATCTATATAAGCCATAGTCTATTAATTTTGTTATTCTTATATACCCTATCACAAATAACGCACCAATCAGGAGTTTTGAATACTAAAATACGTAAACGAAAATTAAAAAGAAGTATTAAAAACAATAATACAAAGATAATCAACACATTAACCAGTAGTAAAAGCTTTTATCTATGCTACTCAAATTTTAAAATAATGTAAACGACACATAACATCAATTAATTATTCATACTAAAACTTCCTAAAATAAATAGAAAACGCTTTATTTGTATGTGAGTAATGCAGTCACAGAAAACATTTTTCCCCCAACCTTAATATATTGACTTATTATGAAAAGTAACCATTGGCTACTTACGGTAGCACTCACTTTCATCGTTCTGCAAGTAAAAGCGGATTCATGGATACGTATTAACCAACTTGGCTACTTGCCGCAATCTGTAAAAGTGGCAGTATTTATGAGTGAAGAACCAGCTGACATACAAGAGTATGCACTGATAGACGCCTTCACGGGACAAACCGTCCGAACTTTCAATTCTACCAAAGCAACCGGAAAAATGGGACTCATGAAGAGTACCTATCGTCTGGACTTCAGTGATTTTAACCAGCCAGGAACTTATTATCTGAAAGCGGGAAAAGCGGTCTCACCTCGTTTTCCCATCAATAATCATGTGTACAATGGGACTGCTGACTTCTTGCTGAACTACATGCGTCAGCAACGTTGCGGCTATAATCCCTTTTTGAAAGACAGTTGCCATGTGCACGACGGCTACATCCTGTACCATCCCACCAAAACAGGACAACGCATTGATGTTCGAGGCGGTTGGCACGATGCAACTGATTATTTGCAATATACCACAACTTCCGCCAATGCCATTTATCAGATGATGTTTGCCTATCAGGAAAATCCAAACTCATTCGGTGATTTCTATGATGCTGCCGGGCTCCCCGGCGCTAACGGCATTCCCGACATTGTGGACGAAATCAAATGGGGACTGGACTGGCTGAATCGTATGAACCCTGCTCCCGGTGAACTATATAATCAGATTGCCGACGACCGCGACCATGCCGGTATGCGCCTGCCCAATAAAGATGAGGTAGATTATGGTTACGGTCCGGGTAAAGGACGCCCCGTTTACTTCTGTAGTGGCGAACCTCAGGTACGCGGTCAATTTATGAATGCTACCACAGGCGTGGCAAGCACAGCAGGTAAATTTGCTTCCTGTTTCGCTCTTGGTGCCCGCCTATTAAAAGACTTCTATCCGGAATTTGCAGCAGAGATTGGTGCAAAAGCGGATGCAGCTTATCAGGAAGGTGTAAAGAAACCGGGTGCTTGTCAGACAGCCTCCGTCAAGTCTCCTTATATTTATGAAGAAGATAATTGGGTAGACGATATGGAACTGGGCGCTATGGAACTTTTCAAAAGTACCGGAGATTTTAAATACCTGGAGCAAGCCGTTGAATACGGACGTCGCGAACCTGTTACTCCATGGATGGGTGCTGACAGTGCCCGCCATTACCAATGGTATCCATTCATGAATATGGGACATTATCATCTGGCAAAAGTACATAACGACCGCCTTAGCAAAGAATTTATCCGGAATATGCATGCCGGCATAGCACGCACCTACGAGAAAGCCGTTGAAAGTCCTTTCATGCACGGCATTCCTTACACCTGGTGTTCCAATAACCTGACAACTGCCATGCTGACACAATGCCGTCTGTATCGTGAAGCAACAGGTGACGAAACTTATAAAGAAATGGAAGCCGGCATGCTTGACTGGTTGTTCGGTTGCAATCCCTGGGGAACCAGCATGATTGTAGAACTCCCTCTATATGGAGATTACCCTTCTCAACCGCACTCTTCATTACTCAACGCAGGTGTAGGAAATACTACAGGCGGTCTCGTAGACGGTCCTGTATACCGCACTATTTTCGAAAGCCTCCGCGGAGTAAACATGACAGGTATTCCCGGTACTCCCGGACAGGATTATGAACGTTTCCAGCCTGACCTGATGGTATATCATGATGCCATTCATGACTACTCCACGAACGAACCGACCATGGACGGAACAGCTTGTCTCACTTATTATCTCTCCGCCATGCAGAAAGAAGGTATGAAGCAGGCGGACATTCAGAGTGATAAGAATGTATATGTAAATGACGGTATCATCCGCACTGATCCATCAAAGAAACAAATAACGCTTGTCTTTACTGCCGCCGATAAAGCAGACGGTGCTGATGCTATTATCAGCACACTGAAGAAACATGGCATCAAAGGCGGTTTCTTCTTCACCGGTGAATTTTATGAGCTTTATCCCGATGTAGTAAAACGACTGCGTGCAGAAGGCCATCTGGTAGGTAGCCACAGCTATGGACACTTATTGTATATGCCATGGGAAAACCGTGATTCATTATTGGTGACACGCGAGCAATTTGAGCTGGATATGCTGAAGAGTTACGAAGTTATGCGCAAAGCAGGTATCGAATACAAAGATGCTCCGGTATATATTCCGCCTTACGAATATTATAATAAAGAAATTGCCGCATGGGCAAAGAATATGGGTATACAACTTATCAACTATACACCCGGCACGATGAGCAATGCGGACTATACCACTCCGGACATGGGTGCCAAATACCGTAGCAGTAAGTTCATCTATGACAAAATCATGGAGGTAGAGAAAAAAGAAGGATTAAACGGGCACCTGATGTTGATACACTTCGGTACCGACGACCGCCGTACAGATAAGTTCTACAATGGTTATCTGGACAAAATGATTAAAACGCTGAAACGGAAAGGTTATACTTTCGTACCCGTCCTTGAAGCAACAGGAATATAATTCATACCCATAGTTATTATAAAAAGGTTAGTTAAAGGTTATCATGCAAAGGTATTTAAGGTAATATTCAATCGGTTTGTTTTCAGTAGACTTTTTCCCACCCCCAAGGGAAAAAGTTGCAAACCAAAGCTCCATGCCTGCGAAGGTCCGGAGCTTTTTCTATTGTCAGATTTAAATAAATGCGTAATAACGAAGAATCAGAAACTATCCTTCACTGCCTGCAACAAAGACTGAATATCTTCTTCTGTCGTATCAAAAGAGGTCACAAAACGAATTTCATTTTCAGCTTCATTCCAGAAATAAAAGAAGTAAGACTTCATCAATCTATCAATAACCGGACGAGGCATAGTCAGGAACAACTGATTACTCTCCATCTTTTGTGTGAATTGTACATCCGGCAATGTTTGCAACCCTTCATATAGTTTACGTGCCATCGCATTGGCATGTGCAGCATTCTTTTTCCACAAATCATCCGTAAGATACGCTGTAAACTGACAAGAAAGGTAACGCAATTTAGAAGCTAACTGAGCCGACTGTTTCCGTACATAGAGCGCTTCCTTTTTCAGGTCCGGATTGAAGATTATTACACTTTCACCTAACATCAATCCATTCTTCGTTCCACCGAAACTAAGAATATCAATGCCACAATCCACTGTCAGTTCCTTGAAGCTGAGATTCAACGCAACACAAGCATTCGCTAAACGTGCCCCATCCATGTGCACATACATACCATATTCATGCGCCAAGGTAGTCAGCGCTTTCAATTCTTCCGGAGTATAGACAGTACCTAATTCCGAACATTGAGAAATATAAACAGCACCCGGTTGAGAATGATGCTGTTCCCCGAAGTTCTTCAGATAAGGACGTATCAACTCCGGCGTCAGTTTACCATCCGGCGTTGCAATAGGACGTATCTGGCATCCCGTCATACGGGCAGGTGCACCACATTCATCTACGTAAATATGTGCAGTCTCCGCACAAAGAATTAAATTATAAGGGCGGGTAGCCAACTGCAAAGCTACCGCATTACTTCCTGTTCCATTGAAAACAAACAGTGGCTCACAATCAGGCGAAAATGTCTCTTTAATTTTGTGAACGGCTTCCTTAGTCCAAGGATCGTCACCATAGCCAACTGCGTGATTTTGGTTTGCCCGGTTCAGCGCCTCCATCACCAATGGATGTACACCGGAATTGTTGTCTGAAGCAAAACTTCTCATAATTATATTGATTTTATCGATAAATAGTTATAGCGTATAAATAATCCTTTAGCTCTAAAAAATATGCAAAGGAACGAAATAATTCGTTAGTAGAAAAAAAGAAGCGTGGATTTTACAATCCACGCTTTCGTTTAGGTTTTCAATCGGTTTTTTCGTTCTTACCCGATATAAACATTCACGCCCAAAAAAATGTAGAGCTCTCCGTCCTCCTGGTGCAATACGATCTTGTCTTCACAAGCTAACCATCCCAGGGCCGCTCCCAGTTCTTTGTCCTTCAGCCCGGACTTTCTCTTCAAAGTCCCATAGTCCCACTTGGCATAATTGCTAAGCAACCTCCAAATTTTGCCTGCGTTCAGGCCGATGTCGCTTTTGTTCATCTCTTTTCGTCATTAAAAAGGTTAAATAATTGATTGGTGATTTGTTTAGGTTATCCTATTATCAGCCTAAAGGTATCACTTTTTATTTATAAAACATAAAAAACGAACAAAAGATATTCTTTTTAATCAAAATTGTAACAGTTTCGTAATAATATACAGGTAATATAAGAAGAAACAGGCCAAAAAAGAGAAAAAAAGACCACAGCCCCTTCAGAGAGATGCTGTGGTCATTTATTATAATTATGAATTCAGGGAAAAATGGGTATTACATCATGCCACCCATACCGCCCATGCCGGGAGCACCCATTGGCATTTCAGGTTTGTCTTCCTTCTTCTCAACAATTACACATTCAGTAGTCAGGAACATACCTGCAATAGAGGCAGCGTTTTCCAAAGCTACGCGAGCTACTTTTGCAGGATCAACGACACCGGCAGCATGCAGATTTTCATATACATCAGTACGGGCATTGTAACCGAAGTCACCTTTACCTTCGCGTACTTTCTGTACAACTACAGCACCTTCTTTACCTGCATTGGCTACGATCTGGCGCAACGGCTCTTCAATAGCACGCTTGATAATGTCAACACCTGTAGTCTCATCGATGTTATCACCTTTGAAACCTTCCAATGCATCGAGTGCACGGATGTAAGCTACACCACCACCTGGTACAATACCTTCTTCAATAGCAGCACGTGTTGCACGTAAAGCATCGTCTACACGATCTTTCTTCTCCTTCATTTCAACTTCAGAAGCAGCACCTACGTAAAGAACAGCAACACCACCAGACAATTTAGCCAGACGTTCTTGCAATTTTTCTTTGTCATAATCAGATTTAGTAGCAGCAATCTGAGCTTTGATTTGTTCACAACGTTCCTTGATATTTTGTTTGTCACCGGCACCGTTTACGATGGTAGTGTTATCTTTAGAAACTGTGATCTTATCAGCAGTACCCAACATTTCGATGGTAGCTTGTTCCAGCTTCAGACCCTTTTCCTCGCTGATCACTACACCACCAGTCAATACGGCGATATCTTCCAGCATTTCTTTACGACGGTCACCGAATCCCGGAGCTTTCACAGCACAAATCTTCAACTGAGAACGCAGACGGTTTACAACCAACGTAGTCAAAGCTTCACTGTCCACATCTTCTGCGATTACCAACAGAGGACGTCCGGTTTGTACAGCCGGTTCCAGGATAGGCAAGAAATCTTTCAGGTTAGAAATCTTCTTGTCGTAGATCAGGATGTATGGTTTTTCCATTTCGCACTCCATCTTTTCCGTATTAGTAACGAAGTAAGCGGAAAGATAACCACGATCGAACTGCATACCTTCTACCACACCAATAGTAGTATCGGTACCCTTAGCTTCTTCGATAGTAATTACACCGTCTTTAGAAACCTTACGCATAGCATCAGCGATCAACTTACCGATAACCGGATCATTGTTTGCAGATACAGAAGCAACCTGTTCAATCTTATCGTAGTTGTCACCTACTTTTTCAGCTTGTGACTTAATTGAGTCAACCACTTTGGCAACAGCCTTGTCAATACCACGTTTGATATCCATAGGGCTTGCACCGGCAGTTACGTTCTTCAAGCCTTCAGCAACAATAGCCTGTGCCAATACAGTAGCAGTAGTAGTACCGTCACCGGCATCGTCACCAGTCTTGGAAGCTACTTCTTTCACCAACTGTGCACCCGTATTCTGGTATGCGTCAGACAGTTCCACTTCTTTAGCTACAGTTACACCGTCTTTCGTGATGTGAGGAGCACCGAATTTCTTTTCGATAATCACGTTACGACCTTTAGGGCCGAGAGTTACTTTCACTGCATTTGCCAGTGTATCGATACCTTTTTTCAATTGGTCGCGGGCATCGATATTGAATAATATTTCTTTTGCCATAATGATATTTACAATTTAAATATTTTATAATTACTATATTAACCTAACACAGCGAGTACGTCACTTTGACGCATAATTAGATATTTAGTGCCTTCAACTTCCAGTTCGGTACCAGCATACTTGCCATACAAAACAGTGTCGCCCACCTTCAATACCATCTCTTCATCTTTCGTACCGTGACCAACTGCCACAACTTCACCTTTCAAAGGTTTTTCTTTTGCTGTATCCGGAATAATGATACCGCCAATTGTTTTCTCTTCTGCAGGTGCAGGGAGTATCAGCACTCTGTCTGCCAATGGTTTAATGTTCATAGTTCTTTTGTTTTTTATATGTTATACATTTATTATAGTAATGTCTTGTCTCATTTTAGTGAGACGCAGAACAAATTGCGAAAATCGTGCCAAACAGTAAAGCGAAATTTCTGTCAGTATTAAACTGCCAATTTGGCAAAGAATAAGACAATATACCATTATTTTTAGAGAAGATAAACGGCATCTCAGCATAACTTTTCTATGCAAGCATGAAAGTTATGCTTTCTATTTGCATTATCTTTGCACTCTCAAAAAACGTTTTTAGAACATGAATGCAGTCTGGATTGTTTTACCTATTCTCACATTATTAATGTTTGAGTTGGGACTAACACTTGAAATTAAAGATTTTAAATTATTTCGTCAACGTCCCTATCCTGTTTTTGCAGGATTGATAGGACAGATAATCCTTTTACCAATATTGGCTTTTGCATTGGGTTATCTGTTTCATTTGGAACCTCTGTTCTTTATCGGCCTGGTACTTATTGCTTGTTCTCCGGGTGGGAGTTCTTCCAATATATTCTCTATGATAGCTAAAGGTGATGTCGCACTTTCCGTATCACTGACTGCACTCAGCAGTATTATTACTTTGTTTACTATTCCTGTCATTATGGAGTTTGCTACGCAAATTGCAGGAGACAATAGTGGAATAACAATACACCTACCTGTCGGCAGCCTCATTATCCAGAATCTACTACTCATGTTGCTCCCTATCGCAATAGGCGTTTTAACCAAACGCTTTTGCCCTAAAGCAGCCGAACGGATACACAAAGTATTATCCAAGGTTGCCTTCCCTGCCTTGATTTTATTAGCTACTGTTTTCTTCATACAACATCACGAAACGATAGCTGCACAGATCGGTCGATTAGGTCTGTGCATCACACTAATGATATTATTGGCTATGGGTGGAGGATATTTAATCTCCCAGTTAATGAAATTGAACAGGAAAGAACAGCGTACGCTTATCATTGAAATAGGCATGCAAAATGCAGCCCAAAGTATTGCTATTGCAAGTAGCCCGTTTATTTTCAATAATGACATAATTGCCATACCGGCTATAATTTATGCACTGATGATGAATATAATTCTATTAGTATATGTGGGAATAGTGAAGCGGAAATAACACAAACTTGTAAATTAAAGTAGTATATTTTTCTATATTCAGACTTAAATTACTACATTTGTGAGAATCACCATAGTAAGGTAAACCTAAAACAATATTAATATGAAAAATAAAAGTTTCCTCGGACTGTTGTTATTCTCCTGTATCTGCTTAACTGCTATTGCACAAGAAACTACAAAACCAGTTAAGGCCATTTATGTAAACGCTGACCAGAATATTCTTTTTGACAAACTGATTGACTTCGTACAGAATAATGAATATTTCATTCTATCGCTGGACAAGCAAGCAGGTTTCATACAAGCCCAGAAACCTGTTGAAATAAAAAAAGTATTCAAACCAAATGAACGGAGAACTTTGAATTTTGTCATCAGGCCTATTAATGAGAATTTATCGCAGATAACTTTAAATATTCGTTGCGAAGAAAAGCACTGGGGAGGCAGCGAATCCGGTCATGTCTATTACTACGATGACAAAGGTGTCAGTCAGAATAGCGATTTATACCAGAATATATGGGATGAACTAAAGTCTGCATTAGTGCCCTATCAGCAAGTTATATTTACAACAGTAACAACGCCCGCTCCCACCAAAGCCCTTCCTGCTGAAACAACCCTTAACTCTCTGCCTAAAGCATTCTTAAAAAACGGTTTCCCATTGTTGGTAGAACGTTGCCGCACAGTGCTTGCATCAGCATACATGACCCAGAAACTACTAAGCGAACATACAGATATCCCCGGTTGGGAAGGGTACCCGGTGAAACTCTATGAATATTACACCGGGAAAGATATAAAAAAAGGAGTAGCCAAGCGCGGACTGGTATACTTGCTGAACCCAAGTGCAGAACAACTTGCCACATGGATTGCCACCACTTGCTGGGAAGTTAAGCAAAGTACAGATACCACATACCTGTATAAACTCGCAGAATTTATCAAACGGCAATCAGGGGCACAATTCCCTGTACAAGGAGTAGTATACGAGGATATGTATACCAAGAACTTCTATGAACCATATATTTTCAAAGACGGAGTAACTGTATATGTAGCAGATAGTACTAAAATGCCGACAGATAAGCATTGCACCGATGAGCAACTGGAGTTTTACCTGCATATGACAAATGCCGACTTAAAACCAAACACCGGCAGATATGCCCGCATTTGCAGTACAAACCGTACTCAATATTACAAAAATGGAGGTAAAACAGATGTGGGAGATAATGATGAACACCGTAACCAGTCATGGTTGAATGTAGTTCGCCAACTTTATCAACTGGCTTGGCTTTCAGATCGCAACGAATTAATGATTGCCTGGGCAAAAGAACAACTGTAAATAGCCGGTTTAAGGCATACCAATCCTATTCTTTTTACCCCAAAATCCCCCATACAAGAAGTTAAGACTTTGCATACAAGAAGTTAACTTCTTGTCAACAGGGAGTTAAGTTCTTATCAACAAGCTATTGACGACTGATAAATAACAAAACTAAGAAAGTTTAGTCAATATCCAAGTCTGTATCACAACTCAATTCAGTCGAATATCCCTGCCAGAAGCTCTTGGTAGAATGTACTAAAGCACTCCCCATCAAGAATAGGAATATTACGGCTATTAACGTCATCACCATACCGATGGCTGCGTAATACTTTGGTTCTAAAACATCCATAATAGTTATCTTTGTTAGGTTAGTACTACAAAGATAACCAAGATGGATTACAAAGAGCTTACTCTTTTATGAAGTTTTTATTTCTTTAAAGTTTGTATCAATTCTTCGGCCGAAACCAGGGTCTGTTCACCAGTCTCCATATTCTTGAGTGTCACCTTATTCTCGTTCATTTCATTCTCTCCTACAAGAGCTACAAACGGAATATTTTTGGCATTGGCATAGCCCATCTGTTTCTTCATTTTAGATGAATCCGGGAAGATTTCCGCACGAATACCTTCTGCACGTACTTGGGCAAGTACATTCAAGGAAAAAGCAGCTTCTTTCTCACCAAAGTTGATAAATAGAAGTTGCGTACTGTTTACAGCTTCCTTCGGATAAAGATCAAGCTGGTTCAGCACATCAAAGATACGGTCCGCACCAAAGGAGATGCCTACACCGGAAACTCCTGCCATACCGAATACACCGGTAAGATTATCATAGCGACCACCGCCTGTAATACTCCCGATTTGTACATCCAATGCCTTTACTTCAAAAATGGCACCGGTATAGTAATTCAACCCACGGGCAAGTGTCAAATCAAGTTCCAATTCATTCTTCAGACCGAAAGCCGATAGAGTTTTCAAGATAAATTCGCTTTCTTCCACTCCCTTTTGACCAATTTCACTTCCGGCAAGTACTTCTTTCAGGGTAGCCAGTTTCTCCTCGTTGGTGCCGCTCAGTAGAATGATAGGTTGTAATTTGGCAATAGCCTCATCGCTGATACCTTTTTCTTTTAACTCGGCATTCACATTGTCCAGACCGATTTTATCTAGTTTATCAATAGCCACAGTGATATCCACGATCTTATCTGCCTCACCGATAATCTCCGCAATGCCCGTCAAAATCTTACGGTTATTGATCTTGATGCAAACACGGATACCAAAGCGAGTAAATACAGTATCGACAATCTGCATTAATTCCACCTCGTTCAGTAAAGAATCACTACCTACCACGTCAGCATCACATTGATAGAACTCACGATAACGGCCTTTTTGCGGACGATCTGCACGCCACACAGGTTGTATCTGATAGCGTTTGAAAGGGAAAGTTATTTCATCACGGTGCATCACCACGTAGCGGGCAAATGGCACTGTGAGATCATAACGCAAACCTTTTTCACAGAATTTACTTGCGAGTTTGGCTGCATTACGGCTCAGCAATTCCTCATCGGTTAGTCCGGAGAAATAATCACCTGAGTTCTGTATTTTAAACAGAAGTTTATCACCTTCTTCACCATATTTCCCCATCAGTGTGGAAAGCATTTCCATTGCAGGCGTTTCAATCTGTTGGAAACCATAGAGATGATATACATCGCGAATGGTATTGAATATATAGTTACGCTTCGCCATTTCTACCGGCGAAAAGTCACGGGTTCCTTTAGGAATACTGGGTTTTGCTGCCATAATTGTTTCAATTACTATTAAAATCGGAGGGCAAAGTTACAGTTTTTTATCGAGATAAGAAAAGGGATAAGGCGGTTTTATATAAAACAATACCCGTTGGCGGAATTAATTTCTTTCTTGTAAAGGTTATGGGCTAAATGAAAAAAATCAGAGAATATGTCAGCGAAGCTAATTGAGATAGTATTACTTATCATTTACTTCATTCCTACACGCAAGGAGCTAACTCCGCCAACGAGTAAAACAATAATCAGACTGGCACATATCTGACACTCCGCACGTTGACACCAAATGTTTCCCCTATTGAAACTAAGTGTTTCTCGGTGTGAAACAGAGTGTTTCAAGCAATGAAACAGAGTGTTTCCCCTATTGAAACAGTCGGTGTCACCTGCTGAAACAGAAGACAGTGTGCGCGGAGATCTTTGCGAAGTCTACGGGAAATTATCCGCATTTAGAGTAAAAAAGAGTTAAAACAGCACATTTTTCGCATAGATTCGTGTAGAAAAGTTCAATTCGGTAATTATCGGGCTACTCACTATAAATCAACCAGATAGATGGAAATATTGTAAACATTCACTGCAAAATTAGTGCTGGCAAACAGTTTACCAGCACTAATTTTCAGGTTGCCAGCACACCTTCAAATGCCGATCAATAAAGGGTTTGAGGTACACCTGTGCAGGAGTGCTGGCAAAAAACTCTTTTGTATAATTGAGCTTTTTGAGTTCACCCCTTCCAGACAATTAGATCAATTTATCGGACATGTTGTATCTATACATCGGACGCGCAGCATCTATATATCCAACACCACCCATATATTAATGCTGATATTTTAACTCATGCAGCGTGCATTTTGGGTAATCCGTTCTTTTAATGGAATTTTTGCATGCTTCATGAAAAGAAATCGTATTTTTGAAGCCTGATTGAGGAAGGAAACAATACAAAAAGAGTAAAGCCATGAATATTGAAGAATATCGGGAATATTGTTTAAGCATCAAAGGAGCAACAGAAAGTTTCCCCTTTGGCGAAAATACCCTTGTCTATAAAATCATGGACAAGATGTTCACTTTTGCTCCATTAAATCCTAAAGATGGACAATTTTGGGCAGACACAAAATGTGACTCCACCAAGTCGACAGAACTGATGGAGCTATATAATGGCATTGCATTCGGCCCGTTTTCCGACAAGAAACACTGGATTACCATATATCTGGAAAGTGATGTGCCGGATAGCCTTATAAAGGAATTAATCAATCATTCAATAGAAGAGGTAATCAAGAAATTGCCCAAAAAGAAACAACAAGAATATCGCAGTATTTTGGGAATAAAAGATGAAAATTAATACAGAATGAGATATGGAATGAGCATGCTTGATAATCTCCATTATATTCAAAACAATGGAGAAAAAGCTTTCTAAGCAAATCAGAATAAAAAATATGCCTGTCCTGAATGTAATAAGCCAAGAACTGTACACTACGATTATTGTATTTATTGCAAACAGGAGAAAAGATAGAATGAAATAAAATAGAAGCCTCCCAACCTCCTCCTCACCCGCAAGAAAATTAAGAGATTCTTATATCAGGATCGTAATTAAATGCGTTTATTCCAATTCCCGCTTTTCAGATACAGATAGGAAAGCAACAGCAACATACCCCCGTAAATATATTCACTTGTCCACGCTATAGCGACATCCACTTGCAGGTACATAACCATAACAACCACATAAACAACATAAATGGAAATGGTTATCAACATGATTTTCATAGACCGGCTTGTATTTCCTGTGCCGGAAACAGCATTAAACAGCACCAGTCCGGGAGCTGAAAGGAGATATCCTAATAACATGATGTACATAGTAGGTAATGCTGCTTGTACCAACTCCTGACTATTGGTATATATCTGCAATAACACGGTAGGGAACAAGGCGGACAGCAATAGGAACGGTATACCTATCATATAAGTTAATCGTATGGCACGTTTACAGGCAAGCCAGATTTCGTTCTTCTCTTTTCCACTCCCTAATAGATTACTTACCATAGAACTGGTAGTATCGGAAAAAGCAAAAATAGCCATAAAGAAGCAAGTATTGATACTCCTCATGATATTGGCTATCGCCAAAGGACGCTCTCCCAAATGTTCGATAGCAATAAAAAACAAGAACCATTGTGAAGGAAACAATATGGACTGAAGCATGGTCCAACATGAGATATTCCAAATGCGTTTAAATTCGGACAGTTTGAAACTAAACTGTTGGAATAAAGCATATTTTTTCTTATCCACTTTCAGCCAGGTGTATGCCACATAAAACAGTAACGATACCAACTCTGCCAGCGAAGAACCTATTGCCGCACCTGCAATACCCAAAGCCGGGAAACCGAATTTTCCAAATATCAAAATGTAATTGAAAACAATATTACTGAGCACCATTACTATAGAGTTAAGCGTAAGAGTGCGCGTCTCAGTGATGCCAATGTAGAAAGCCCGGAACAGAATTGCAATAAAGGAAAAGAAAAGCCCGTACCTCCTCCACTCCAAATAAGAAGAAGCAGCGGCATAAACCTGATCGGAAGATATCAGACGGCTGAGAATATGTATTGTGATAGAGTCGCACAAGAAAAACATGACGGCTGCCAATGCCAGCAAGAAAAAGGCGCCTTGCATGAATATTCCACCTATTTCGCCATACTTCCGCTCGCCATTTTTACGCGCAATCAGAATTTGGACACCGATGCTGAATCCAAAACCGAGCATATAGATAGCCATATACAACACTCCCGCCAACGCGGATGCTCCCAACTCCACTTCACCTACGTGACCTAAAAAAGCTGTATCCGTAACATTTATCATGTGTTCCATCAGTAAACTGATAAGAATAGGATACGCTATTAGCCAAATTTGCTTATAACTGAAATTCATAGATAAAGTCGATTACCACAAATTATGATCTGTCATTCAGGTGAATAATATGACAAGACAAAAAGGTGTGCCAAAATAGGAAAAGTGAACGCAAATTACGCGAATCACGCAAATAAGTAGTTCATTAATCATTGATTTTCAACAGCATGAATCTTATATTATTTGTACAATTTGCGTAATTTGTGTTCTAAACTTCATTTTGATATACCTTCTCTACTTATGTCAGAAGTCAAACTTCTCCAACTTCATGGAAGCCAATTCCTGTATTTTGGGAACCAATGTAACAAAATGCTCCGCTTTCTCATGAGCAGACAGCGATTCCGCATCTTCCCAGGTTTCGCAAATCATCAGGACATCATTACGGGTAGCGCTTTCGAAAACATCATAGGCAATACAACCCTTATCTTTCAAAGAAGATGCCACCAACTCTTTTGCAGCTTCCAACACCGCAGCACGGTTACTTTCACTTACTTGAATAAAAACATTCAGTCTAATCATATTTGTACAATTTAGAAATGTACTGCAAATGTAAACAGAAAAATCAGAAATGCTGATTATTTATCTGCATAAATACCGACGCGATTTCCCTCCGTATCAACAAAGACAGCGAAATATCCCCTACCTTCTGCCTCAATCTTTGTTCTGGGAATAACGACTTTCCCGCCTTTTTTCAAAATTGTTTCAAGAGTAGGCTCAATCTCATCTACATTGAAATGAATGAGCACCCCTTTTTCAGAAGGAAGGAAATCAGAAGCATAAGAAACTGCTCCGACAAATTCATCCCCTTCAGTGAAAAATGCCATCTTCTCTTCCTCACATTCGCAAGTCGGAAGTTTCATATTCAACACAGTTTCATAAAAATCGATTGCCCGACGGAAATCAGCAGCAGGAATTTCAAAAAATGCAATTAGTTTTTTCATTTTGTTTTCTTTTTATGGTTATTACTATGCCTTTGCAAAGACAATGCAAAAATAGGGCAAGCCGGTAACCCTCAATAGAAGAAAACAGACATCTTTAAAGAGTGGAAAAATAATCGGAGACAGGAGCACAAACGGAAAGGTATTCGGCAGGGGTATAGCCGGAGAAGAGTTTAAACTCCTTAATCATGTGAGATTGGTCGGAAAAGCCACACTCATAAGCCACCTGGGCAAAAGGCAACGTCGGATCTTGTTGCAAAGTATAAAGAGCACGCTGCATGCGCACAATACGAAGGAATTCTTTAGGAGTAGTACCTATATAATCAGCAAATATACGGCCAAACTGCTTGGAACTGAGGCAGGCCACATCAGAAAGCTCTAATGTGCTGACCTGTGGATGGAGGTTTATTTCACTCAAAACCGTAGAAAGTCTTTTCAGATTGTATTCGGAACAGGAAACCAAACGATGGAAGAAAAAGTCTTCAATCAAGTGGATACATTGGTCATTATCCGGAGTATCCACGATTCTCCGGGATAAATCAGAGAGTTCCGTATCTTCCACTTCATCCGTAGAGATATTCTGTCCGAAGAAAAGATGCAGCGGGATTCGCAGGAAAGTCTTTGCCGCATAGGGCTGGAAAACCACTGTTATCATTTCAATCATTCCCGTCGACATAACGTCGGAAAAGCCGAAAGACTGACCGCAAATAAAAGATTGTGGTTGTAATTGTGAATTTTGCAATGATACTAATTGCCTACCCTTATGAAATACCAATTGCATACAGCCAACAGGCAATGTCCGTTCCGACACAGGAGTAAAAGCATCATCCCGTAATATCCAATAATAACGGATATAAGGAGCCAATGCAGGAGCAGGTTTTACGATACGAAAAGTTTGCATACGACAAATATATGATATATCTCATGAATTGCCGCAAAAGTAGACAAAAGGAATGGGGAGAAATAGTAAAAAAGGGACATAATGCCAAAGAACAAATACGAATCACGGTATGTTATGAATAAAAACATAACAGATATGAAAGCAGCAATCAAAAATACCGTTAGAGAAGTAGATATCCCACGCTATATGGGCGTGTGGCACGAAATAGCCCGTTACGAAAACCATTTTGAAAAAGATATGGTAAATGTTACCGCAACTTACACTTTGCAGCCTGACGGAAGCATCAAGGTAGAAAATGCCGGTTACCGGAATGGAGTATTCAAAAAAGCAACCGGACGTGCGAAACAGCCCGATCCGCAACAACCAGGCAAATTAAAAGTTTCCTTCTTTCTCTGGTTCTATTCCGATTATTACATACTGGAACTAGATCAAGAAAATTATGGTTATGTACTGGTAGGGAGCAGTACGGACAAATATTTATGGATATTGAGTCGCGAGAAACAACTTCCGGAAGACATAAAGGAGCTGCTTCTTAGCATAGCTACTCAACGGGGATACGATACAACAAAGCTAATCTTCAACTGATAGTTCCTACTTATTATTCACCCCATAGCCAAACAAAGCAAAATCACCGAAACAAGGATCATCCGGAAAGACTTCCGCTAATGCGGCAGTTATCCTTTGTGCATTTTTCAAGGAAAAAGTTTCCGTCTCGGTAAGTTCCAACAATCGGGCTACGCGACAGACATGCGTATCCAAAGGAATGATTAAATCCCTGCAATCAAAACTTTCCCAAATTCCAAAGTCAACTTCCGGTCCTTTACGTATCATCCAGCGGAGAAACATATTCAGCTTCTTCTGAGGACTGCGGGAAGATACTTCCAGGAAAGCACAGAGTTTCTCCATTGGCAGTCCGGAATACACTTGAAGCGCCTCTTCCAAACTTTCAAAACGGGAATAAGCAGCATACAAGCGTTCAAAGTAAGAATAAAAATCGGCATACGAAAGCATGCGGTAGAAGCTACGTTTTTCCTCAGCAGGAAAATCCTTCTCCCAACGACGGGAAAGTACATATTGATAAGGAGACGCCCCCATACAATCATGTAATTCATCAGCTTTCTTCAGAATCTGCTTGCGATTGCCGAAACTCATAATAGCAGTCAGCAGACCGCTGATTTCTATATCCTGTTTCTGCCGATAACGATGCGGGAATTGTACCGGATCATTTTGAATAAAATCCGCACAATGATAGGTCTTTGCCCACTCCTGTAGTTTCTTTTTTATATCTTTGGTCATTTCTTTAAAATCATGGGAAGGGGTGCAAAGATATTGAATTTATAGCAACTTTGGACAAGTCCCCTATTCTATTTACCCTTATTTTTGCATCGTGAAATTCAAAGAAGAACTTATGGAACATAGCAAGAAGACCACGCGTGAAGAGTATCAGAAATGCGTAAATGCAGTAGTAGATTACATCAACCTCCATCTTGGAGAAGAGATTGATCTGAAATCGTTGGCCAAGATTTCTCATTTCTCTCCATTCTACTTCCATCGCATCATGAAAGCATTTCTGGGCGAGCCAATCGGGACGTTCATAGTCCGGACACGAACAGAATCTGCCGCCCGCCTGTTGCGTTACTCGGATTTGCCTATTGCAGATATCGCTTATCGCATCGGCTATTCCTCACCATCGTCACTGTCGAAAGTATTCAAGCAGTTCTATGGAATTTCACCTAATGAGTATCGTAACAATAAAAACTTTGTAATTATGAAACCAGCAATTATCAGACCCGATTTAGAGTTAAAGAAAGAAATAAGAGAAGTGCCTGCCAGAAATGTAATTTATATCCGCCTGTTCGGAGACTATAAAATGAATGATTACGGAGGTACATGGATGCGTTTGTTCCAATTCATCAAAGAAGAAAAACTGCCGATGGGTGACATGGCCCCTTATTGCATGTACCACGATGATCCCAAAGTGACGCCTGCCGACAAGTTGCGTACCGATGTTTGCATGGTGATGCCTGTAACCGTAACTCCCAAAGGGGATGTCGGCTTTAAGCAATTGCCTGCCGGACGTTATGCAGTGTTTACCTACAAAGGATCTTATGAGTATCTGCAAAGTGTATACGACACGATTTACGGAAAGTTCATTCCCGAGATGGAATGTACGATGAGAGACGAGTCGAGTGCCGAACGTTATCTGAATGATCCATGCAATACGAAACCGGAGGATTTGTTGACAGAAATCTTCATTCCGGTAGAATAATCATCTTATATATTGCGGGCAAATAGTCTTTGTCCGCAATATATAACTATTACTTTATCTCTCTTTTCATCGGCACATACTTCAGTCCATTCGTAATCTGCGGTTCCTGTACCTGCTCAAATCCCAAACTTTTGTAGAAAGGCACTGCATACGTAGAGGAATTTACAGTCATTTCCGGCACAGAAATCTCTTCGATAAAAGCATCGAATAATCTTCTGCCTATACCTTTCCGGTGATATTCCTCCCGTATGAAAAACAGGGAAATATGTTTCCCTTCATCTTTGACTGCCATCACACCCACAAGTCTTGCCTCATCAAATGCACCGTAAATGACCAAGCTGTTTATCATCGCCTCATCATTGACGAAGCTTTTGAAAGTTTCCAATCCTTGTTCATCAAAATCCTCTTCACCCGTCTGAAGATATATTTCCAAAGAAAGAGATGCGGCATCTTTATATTCAGATAAGTCTAATCTTCGAACGCTTATCCCTGGGGTTAAAGTCAAAGTATTCATAATAGTTAAGTTACTGTTCGCAACAAAGATATCAAATTTCTGGAAATGATGATTAAGACATTCCCATTATTCCATCCGGAAACACTATCTTTGTACAGGACATTTAACTAACCCAACTTTATTCAAAGATATGGAAAGACTTATCGACAAATATCTTCCGGCAGATTATCATGATACATTCATTGTGAAAGCCCAAAAGCCTGCAGAACAGATAATTCCCAAAGAACTAATCAAAAAAATATTCAATCACTCCCCGGCGTGGCTCAATTTTTTAATGAAGGTCAGGAATATTCTGGTAAAACCTTTGGGGCTTGAAACCGGAAAAGTGTTGAAAACAGAAGATTGTATAATAGAAGATACGGAAAATGAGGCTATCATGAGGAAAGATGATAAGCACTTATTGTTTTATGTCTCCATTGCTAAGATAGGAAACGACCTGATAGATATAACAACCGTGGTTCAATATCATAATGCATTAGGAAAGGCTTATTTCTTCTTTATTAAGCCTTTCCATAAAATGATTGTGCCACGTGTAGCGAAAGAACTTATATAATACCCAATCCATAGCTACTGATTTCCTCAAAGTCCTCATCAGCATATGAGTTCTTCTGACGGGCATCTTGTACTATTTTCAGAAATCCTTCTGTTTTAGACAGGAAATCCTTGAATTTCTCTGATTCTTCCTCGTGTCCTTTTACTACCGGTAGTTTCTCTGCCGCATCCAGTTGAAGTCGCAGTTCCATAATCTTTAAATCCAGGCGGGATTTATCTTCAACATGCTTACGGGCATACAAATTGATAATGCTCTGCATAGTCGTACTCATGCTTTTCATTGCAATGATCTGCTCTTTCACAGGATTTTCTGCCAGAAGAACCCGCTGGGCATTTGAAGCAATCGGGCTCAATATATCAAATATATTCTGTTTACATTCAGACATTACCACGCTCAATTCATAGTTATCATTCAGCAAATCAGCCATCCCTTCGGTCTTTTTTTCTTTCAGAAGAGACAAGTATTTATTGAAATTAGCATAGAACTGGTTTCTCGACTGAAAAAGCTCCGCATAATTCTGTATCAGGTTCTGTCTGACATCTGCACCGAAGCATTCACCCGGTAGCATCACCTCCGCAGAATCTTTTTTCGAAATGACGGGAGACATGATGTATGAAAACATGGGTACTTCCGTCTTTTGTTCCATATAACCCAATACTGCATTTACATCCCTCTCCTTTACCATATTTTTCAACAGAGCCAATGAGGCGTCGTAGTATTTCATCACCTGCCCTGCATCTGCTATTTCTTCAGGAGTATAAGTCACCGTTTCTTTCTTGCCACCTACACATGAGGCAAGCATCAGGGCGCTTACAAATGCGCCCAGAATTAATAAATTCTTTCCCATAACAATTTCGTTTTACAAATAGTTAATTCAGTTAAGCCAGACAGATAGAATGGCGTTGCTGTAATAACAAAAAAATTGCCTTTTGGGTCAGTGAGAGAGAAAAAAAGATGAAACGGTTCGAAATAGTTAGTGGAAATTGCTAATTCCCAATGTACTTTCCAATAACTCCCATTAGCTCTTCCACTCGTATCGGTTTAGCAATGAATCCATTGGCTCCCGCCTCCTCGGCTTGTTTCCGGTTTTCATCAAAAGCATAAGCAGTCTGGATAACAACAGGGAGCTTCTTATTCTTCTTCCTTATCTTCCTTAAAGCCGTCAGCCCGTCCATTTCATACATTTTAATGTCCATCAGGACAACGTCTACCTTTTGCTTATTAACAATGTCAAGAGCATCTTTCCCGTTTATAGCCCAGACAACCGTGCAGAATTTCTTAAGAATATTATTCAAGACCATATAGTTATTCACACTATCTTCGGCAATCAGCACTATCGGCAAATTACTGTTCACAGATGAAACTTTTTCAGCCACAGTCAATGCATTATCCGGATGCAGATGGTCAGCACCAGCCTGATCTGCATAAGACAAAACTATATTAAAGCGACTCCCCTTATTCATTTCCGATGACAGTGTGATTCTTCCTTTCAGTTTTGTTGCAATCACCTGACAGATAGATAATCCCAAACCTGTACCCTGAGTAAATTCATTTATTTTATAGAACCGGTCGAAAATCATTTTCTGCTCCGCCTCCGGAATTCCCTCTCCTGTATCTTCGACATAGAAACAAACTTCCTTCCTGACATCGTTATGTTCAACACCGATAGCGACATGACCGGAAACTGTAAATTTAAAAGCATTACTAACAAAATTCATAAGAACCTGTCGAAGCCTCATCACATCAGTTTCTATGATCATATCCTCAGAAAGAGTACATTCTATAAACTCCACCGCTGCAGGAACCTGAAGCAAACAACTTTTATACACATCTTCTACCAGGCTATTCAGAGAACACGGCCTGAATTCAAAAGACATGTTTCCGGACTCTATGCGCGAAATTTCCAGAATATCATTAATCAATTTAAGTAGTAGCTCGCAATTACTATTAATAATATGAATGTATTCCAGTTTTTCATCATCGGGCAATTCATCATCATTAACCAGAATATTAGAGAAACCGACAATCGCATTGAGAGGAGTCCGGATTTCGTGACTCATATTGGCAAGGAACGATTGTTTCAACTCAGCTTTCAGCGCCAGATCCTTGGCAGTGGTCAGTTCTTCCTCCTTACTCTTATATTCCTGGATGTTCATTAACAACCCAATAACCGAAGAGCCGTCTTCTAAGATACCGGATACATTCAGAAACCTGAACTCGTACCAGATATAGCCCGTACCATAGAAATTAATTCTCGTTCGCAAGTCGGAACGTTTTTCAACCTGGTTCAAAACATTGAGGAAAATACTTTCTGACTGGTTCAAATCATCAGGATGAGTCATCTGTGTCATCTCTTCCCAACTGATTTTCCTATAAGGAAGGCCAATACTATCAAAAAACTCTTTTTCAATAGTAAATTCATTTCTTTCACGATTATATCTCCAGCCAAATATATTTCCACCGCCAAGAGCCAATGACAGAAATTCTTTTTCTTCCCACAAATCCAGTTGTGCCTTATGTTTGCGTTTGGCCTCACGACGATATAAGAATATCAGACAGCCAATTATTATGATAATGAACACAAACAGCAAACTAAAGCACAGAATCACTTCTGTCTGATATTTCACATAAAAAGGCATATTGAGGATTTCAATATGTTTAGGGACTTTGCTTACAGGAATATCCCAACGATTCAATACCAGCCAGTCGACAACACACTTCTTCAAACTCTCCTTGATAGGCAACTGAGAGACATCTTGCCCATTTGTCAGACGAATGATATAATCACTTGTTTCTGCAATCTGCTCCTCCATAGTAGTGAAGTACCCACCTAAGATATCCCGGTTACACATGAACCCTTTGTTTACAGCCGAGAAAGTAGGAACAGTGGCAAAACGCCCTACTTGTACGATTGTATAATCGTACTTGGTAAGTAAGAAAACAGAATACTTAAATGTACCGGAAATATTCCACAAAAGATTCTGCCCAAGATCATCCCGCATATTAATGAAATGGAGAGAAGTCTTTGCTGGACGCTCATTATAATCGCTGCCTTTTAAATAGCCATTAGTCACCTGAAGTTCATTTTTAATGGAGTCTTTGTACTGCAAGAAATGGTTTAACGACCGACATAACTCCTGATCCTCATTCTCATATTGCTCAGCCAGTCTTTCTATAACTCTTTTTCCGTTATACGTCTTGTCATAGAAAAAACGAATTCGCTTTATCCCCATGAGTTCTTCAATCATCTGGATATTCTCCCTGTAATTAGGGTTATCCCAAATACCGGTAACATTGGGATACTGCTTCAACAGATCCCAATTAGGAAAATTGACACCACTAAAGACGATAGGTACCTTTTTTAATAGAGGGTGACCGCATGCCAACAAGGAATAAGTGGCCTGGTCATCACACACTAAAATGATGTCGGGTTTTGCCGAAATAGTATCTAAACAAGAATATATACGGGCTTCTTCATCCTCTTTATCGTATGCATCGCAATCAAGATAGAAGATAGTAGTCCGCACCGGAAGTTTTGCTCCGCTCAGATGTTCTTCCAGCAGTTTATTAAAACGAGGATAATCAGGCAAACCATTATCAAAGGAATGCACTAACAGCAGATTGATACTCTTTTTATTTGAAAGGTCTACACACTGCGAATAAACCAGTGTAGTACTCAAGAGAAATAATAAAAAAGTAATTATTGCCCTGATTTTTAAATGTTTGTTGTTGCGCCCCATATACCACGAATAAAATCTGGGCAAATATAATCGAAAAAAGGATTTGCGCTCACAAATCGCTCTAAAAAAGATAGAAATAGAGAAACAGAATAAATTTGAGTACTTATTTGCTCTTCTTATAATCAGTGATGAAACCTTCCATCATCCACTTCGCCAATGCCTGACGATTGGAACTCATAACAAACCGGCGCTGGTCGAAAGTATTCTGAATATTACCCAACTCTACAAACACTCCAGCAGGACTGGAATTGGCCAGCACATACAAATTGCGTGGGCTGACAGTTCCCGAAAAGCCACGGTTAGGTTGGTGGCGGTCATATTTAGATTCGAAAGTATTCTTCATTGTAGTTGCCAACCGTTTACCATTCACACTTTTGGGAGCATGATAGAAGAATACATCCGTCTGGTGACTTTTACTACGGCTATCTACATGCAAGAAGATGGAACGGCAATACGTATAACTCTTGCGGTCTTTCTGATAGAGCGCATTTATTTTCTCACAACGCTGGCGAAGGCGGGCAACCTGGTTCAGAGGAATAGGAGCACCCATACAAGTTTCACGCTTACTATTATTAAGGTATTGATCGTCACGGATACCGTCTTTGGCATCCTGAATAATAATATAAACTTTAGCGCCTTCCTCCATCAGATTCCGGGCAAGACGGAGAGCGACATCATAGGCATATTCATCCTCATGCAGTTCCACGCTTCCTATCCTGCCAATAGCACCGGGATCAGGACCACCATGTCCACTCACCACATAGAAACACGCACCTTGGAGGCGGTTTCCCGTCACTTTAACTTCAGCAAGACTTTTTCCGAAAAGAGGTTCACGAATTGTTTTGTTGCCAGAACGGGCAGAAGAATTTGAAGCAGAAGAGTTTGAAGCAGATGAATTGGATGAAGCAGCCGTATTGCCACTCCCCTTTTTCAGAGGTGGAAGCAAATATTTCACTCCCAGCCTCAACTCCTCTTTACCTCGCAATTGTTTCTTATTCAGTTCCAAGAACTCCTGATAGTACGCTTTTCCGGTACGCCCGTTACGCTGTAGAAAACCAGATATCCCCTCACCGCTTTTCGGCGTAGCCCGCTCTTCCTGGGCCAACGCTTCGTAAGAGAATGACATGCAAAAAAGCAAAATAAGAAAGCAAAATAACTGTTTCATTTTCCATTTATTCATCTTGCGGACAAAAATACAATTATTTTCCCTACTTTTGCGTCCACAAATGCGTTAATTGATAAAAAACTATAAAAACAAATAGCATTATGGCAAAGCAATTTAAACCGGAAACCCTCTGCGTACAGGCAGGATGGACTCCTAAGAAGGGCGAGCCCCGTGTACTCCCCATTTATCAAAGCACCACTTTCAAATATGAAACCAGCGAGCAAATGGCACGCCTTTTCGATCTTGAAGAGAGCGGTTATTTCTATACTCGCTTGCAAAACCCTACCAACGACGCTGTTGCCGCCAAGATAGCTGCTCTTGAAGGCGGTGTTGCCGGTATGTTGACGTCCAGCGGACAAGCTGCCAATTTCTATGCTATATTTAATATCTGCCAGGCAGGCGATCACTTCGTTTGTTCGTCCGCTATCTATGGTGGTACATTCAATCTCTTCGGGGTGACTATGAAGAAATTGGGTATCGAAGTTACTTTCGTTAGTCCGGATGCCAGCGAAGAAGAAATCTCCGCAGCTTTCCGCCCGAATACGAAAGCATTGTTCGGTGAAACCATTTCCAACCCGTCACTGGAAGTATTGGATATTGAAAAATTTGCCCGCATTGCCCATAGTCACGGTGTACCTTTGATTGTAGACAACACCTTCCCGACTCCTATCAACTGCCGCCCGTTTGAATGGGGTGCTGATATCGTAGTACACTCTACGACCAAATATATGGATGGTCATGCCACCAGCGTAGGTGGTTGTATTGTAGACAGCGGCAAGTTCGACTGGGATGCACACGCTGATAAATTCCCCGGATTGTGCACACCGGATGAGTCATACCACGGACTGACTTATACAAAAGCTTTCGGCAAGATGGCTTATATCACTAAGGCTACTGCCCAGTTGATGCGTGACCTCGGCAGCATCCAGTCTCCGCAGAACTCTTTCCTACTGAATCTCGGTCTGGAAACTCTGCACCTGCGTATGCCGCAACACTGTAAAAATGCACAGGCGGTTGCCGAATATCTTTCTAAAAATGACAAAGTAGCTTGGGTGAACTATTGTGGCCTTCCCGACAATAAATACTATGAGTTGGCACAAAAGTATATGCCGAACGGCTCTTGCGGTGTTATCTCCTTCGGATTAAAAGGTGGTCGCGAGGTTTCCATCAAGTTCATGGACTCACTGCAATTGGTTGCTATCGTAACACATGTTGCCGATGCACGTACCTGTGTGCTGCACCCTGCCAGCCATACCCATCGTCAGTTATCGGATGAGCAGTTACTGGAAGCCGGAGTGCGTCCCGACCTAATCCGTTTATCGGTAGGTATCGAAAACGTAGACGATATCATCGCAGATATTGAGCAGGCTCTGAACGCATAATTTCATAAAGTACCTATAAAACAAATAATATATCCCCGTCTCCGCAACCGGAGTGCGGGGATTTTCTTATCTTTGCGCCCAGTAAACATTTAATAAAGAAAGATTTATGAAACGTACAAAATTAGCTGCATCCTTTCTGTTGGTCGCAACTCTATTCCTGACAGGATGTGTGACCAAGAAGGAATTTGTGAATCTTCAAACAGATTATAACAAACTGAAAGACGAAAAGTCTGCTCTCGACAAGTCATATCAGGACGCACAAATCCAGCTTGCCGAATACCGCACACAATCTAAAAGCTTGGAGGATCGTCTAAGCGAAGCCCGAAAAAATAATCAGGAATTGCGTAACAGTTACGCTACCCTGCAAGGATCGCTCGACAAGAGCCTCCAGCAGAACTCGCAAGGGAATATCAACATCTCCAAACTGGTAGATGAAATCAATGCCTCCAACCGATACATCAAGCAATTAGTGGATGCCAAGAGCAAATCGGACTCACTGAACGTCATGCTAACCAACAATCTGACCCGCTCCCTGAGCCGCGAGGAATTGAAAGAAGTAGATGTGAAAGTACTGAAAGGTGTGGTTTACATCTCTTTAGCAGACAATATGCTCTACAAGAGCGGCAGTTACGAAATCAACGAACGCGCCGGCGAAACGTTAAGCAAGATTGCCAAGATTATCACCGACTACAAAGATTACGAAGTACTGGTAGAGGGTAATACGGACAACGTACCCATCTCACGTACCAATATCCGCAATAACTGGGATTTGAGTGCCCTGCGTGCCTCATCTGTAGTACAAGAATTGCAGAATAAATATGGTGTTGACCCTAAACGCCTTTCTGCTGCCGGACGTGGTGAGTACAATCCTATCACAGACAATGATTCCGAACTGGGCAAACAGCGCAACCGCCGTACACAAATCATTGTTACACCTCGACTCGACCAATTCCTGGAGTTGATAGATAAGGCTCCGGAAGCTGAAGGAGAAAAAGAAGGAGAATAAGGACATTGATATATAATTAAAAGAATAACAGAATCATTTAGTTTTTTAAATGATTCTGTTATTCTTTTATAGCTTTATGTTCTCCCACAAAATCATCAATAAAACTGCGCATATTCTTCGGAATATCGTACAAATACTTTCTTAAACTACGTTTCCCCATACAAAAGTTGTTTTGATTGTTCTACATCTTCTATAAAAAAGGGTTTGGATGGTTGTATAACCCTTTTACTCTTAATTAGTTATATTCCTAACCACCCTAAACTCACACTTTCCTGTTCCAAGCAATCCCGCTCCGTCCGTTCCCTCCACTACACCTATGAACTCGGTATTAATATCCGAGCAATAGAATGAAATAGTCGCTTCGCCTTTCTCGTCAGTATCAATAGAAGGTTGCCACAGTAGAGTATTCCGGGCATCCGGCGTAGATAACTGCATATCTATTTCATCCGGCTGGTAGAACTCACGGGCAGCATAGTAACCTTTGGTGCGGTAAAGGTTATTCATGTGTAATAACTCTTCTTCCGAATAGGTTTCACCATGATAAGTAACTAATTGTTCATCTTCAACAGAAAAAGCGTTACCACCTAAATGTTTAAATTTAACTATATAATATTTTTCCCCCTCAATCGGCTTGCTTCTTTTATCAGCGGAAATGCTGCACGGCTTCCAGTAAGGATGGGCATCATATCCCGGTTTGTAGTTCTGCAAATAACCACACCCACAGACATAAGCACTTCCTAAATTTGCTTGTGCCAAACTATCCAATCTCCCCATGAACTTATCACGGAACGGTTTGCGAGCTTTTCGGGTAACAACCACTTCATCCAGTAGGATTGTGCTGTCATTGCTCACCACCGGCATATCAAGAACCTGCTGCTTTATTGCTTGCGATAAATCCATGATCGGATAACAGAACGGCTTGTTTTTTCTGATACTGTCTATCAGCGGAAAATAATCTATTATTTCCAGTTTCGGTTTAAACTCTTTTGATAACATCGGTTTCAAATACACATATCCCCCTCGAATCTCCTTCATCATATTTGTACCGACTTTGAAGCATCCCGTCGAATCAGCCCAGACAAACGCCGATTTTCCTTCCGCACCCGACACCTGAATCAGTTGCTCCGTGCTTTGTGTTTCCTTGCTTTTCTTCTTGCTTTTTACCGTTTGAGTACCCGATATTTCATCCGTCAGGAATATCCCGCCATGATATGGTGAACGTCCAAACCTCCACACATACCGCCTCCAACCTTGTGTCAACAGCAATAAATCCATTGCTTCCATCCGGTCTTTATTCTCTTCATTGAAATAATAAGCCGGATTATGGATAATCCCCCGTATCTGGGAGGTAAGATAGCAATGTGTAAGGATATTTGCAGGATCAGCCGGATTTACATATATTTTGTCGAATACGCTGATACCCAGATTTGCCTGTATCGGCTTACCACCATCATCCGTCACCTTTATTTTCAGCGTAGCCTTTTCACGAAGTACATAATTGTCCTTGTCCAGTTTGATACTGATATTCAGTCTCTTTTCCGGGTGGACATATACCAAACGTTCCGCTATGGGCTGCATTGTACCGTCAAACAACGTAAATTCCGCAATCCCCTGATATGGAAATTCCATTGCAGGAATCTTTATTCTCAGGTTATTCTTCAACTTCCCTTTTGCCACGCAGCAGACTACTCCCCGCATTTGCCCCAACAGATAAACGTCCTGTTCAGGTAACCCTTCTGTTTGGGAAATCACAAACTCCATCCGCTCCTTATTGTGCTTCAATAACTGGAATGACATACCTTGTGAATAAATCTCTGGTAGAGAGTAACTCTTTCCATCTTTCAGTTCTATCCGGTAATTCCTGCCGACGGAAGGAGTAAAAGATAAGAGCCCCATCCCGTCATGGCTGCTTTTGAACGTTGTGGCAGGATTTTCATCTATATACAACGTTCCTTCCACATCTACCGGATAACCGTTGCCGTCCGTTGCCTTAAAAGCCAAACGGGAAGGTAACCCGGCAACCAAATTTCCACCTTCGGGAAAAAGGTCAAATCTCAATTCCCTTTTTTTTCTTTTCTCCGCTTGTCCGCTGTCATGGGCGATATTCTTAACCACCTTGATATTTCGTGCCACCAGCATTTCCGTCGTGTCATTGAAAAACGAGTGCCGGGTATATGCTTCCAGAGAAAAATTCCCTTCCACCAGCTTTTCATCCATGTACACGTGACCGTCCGCAATCCCGTTCTCGATAGGATATTTCTCCCGCCATACCACACTGTCTTTAGCGTCCATCATTTGCAGGTACAGCGTTTTGCTGCGGTCAGACAATCCGAAAGACTGCGCATCCAGCCCGTAGGCTTTGAACCACAAATCTTCCCCTGTTTCATAGATACCCTTGTTTGTTTGCAGATACACAAGTTCCGACGGATGCCCCGCCAATCCTTCGCTTACAGACGTGAACAGCATATCTACATTATTTTGGGCAAACAAAATCTGTGTGCAACAAAGAATGAGCAATACTAAAAAAAAATGATATATTCTTTTCATGGTTGTAATCTTATCATAGCAATAATAATGATTTTCTAAGGCGAAGATAGTTAAAAAATAAAAGTAACTACCCAATCATACACTTTTTATGCAATTCGGGACAGTCGTATTATCCTACTTCTTTGCCCTATAAATCATTTGATTAACATCACATCCTCAATCCCTTTTTCCGTACCTGCCAGATAGCGGAGAAAGAATTATCAGCATTTAGTTCATTTCTACACCATTTCAAATTAATCCTGTCAATAAGTACTATTTAATAGTTTTTATTGCACACAGACTTACACTTTATCACATTTATTCCTACCTTTGCGGCAAAATTATAACTTTTAACTAACAACTCATAATCAACTACCATGGCTAAGATAACTAAAGAAGCTGCCTTGCTGTATCACTCACAAGGCAAACCAGGTAAGATAGAAGTAGTGCCTACCAAGCCCTACAGTACCCAAACCGATCTTTCGCTTGCTTACTCTCCCGGTGTGGCGGAGCCGTGCCTCGAAATAGAAAAGAATCCGCAGGATGCTTATAAATATACAGCGAAAGGAAACTTGGTTGCTGTAATCTCCAACGGTACTGCCGTACTCGGTCTTGGCGACATAGGTGCGTTGAGCGGTAAGCCCGTAATGGAAGGTAAAGGACTTCTGTTCAAGATTTATGCCGGCATCGACGTATTCGATATTGAAGTAAACGAAAAAGATCCCGAAAAATTCATCGAAGCAGTAAAGGCCATTGCTCCTACCTTCGGTGGTATCAACCTGGAAGATATCAAAGCACCTGAGTGCTTCGAAATAGAACGTCGCCTGAAAGAAGAGCTCGATATCCCTGTGATGCACGATGACCAGCATGGTACGGCCATCATCTCCAGTGCCGGACTTGTAAACGCTTTGCAGGTAGCAGGCAAGAAAATCGAAGATGTAAAAATCGTTGTGAATGGTGCCGGTGCATCTGCCGTATCTTGTACAAAACTGTATGTTTCACTGGGTGCTCGCCTGGAAAACATCGTGATGCTGGATAGTAAAGGTGTAATCAGCAAAGCACGTACCGATCTTAACGAACAGAAACGCTACTTCGCTACCGGTCGCACAGATATCCACACACTGGAAGAAGCCATCAAAGGTGCCGACGTATTCCTGGGATTATCCAAAGGAAACGTTCTGTCGCAGGACATGGTACGCAGCATGGCTCCGTCTCCTATCGTTTTCGCATTGGCTAACCCTACACCGGAAATCTCTTATGAAGATGCCATGTCAGCACGTCCCGATGTACTGATGGCAACCGGACGGTCGGACTATCCGAACCAGATTAATAATGTAATCGGTTTCCCCTATATCTTCCGTGGTGCCCTGGATACTCAGGCTAAAGCCATCAACGAAGAAATGAAGATTGCCGCCGTACATGCCATTGCCAACTTGGCAAAACAGCCTGTACCCGATGTTGTGAACGAGGCTTATCATGTTAACAACTTTAGTTTCGGCCCGGAATACTTCATCCCGAAACCGGTTGACCCGCGTCTTATCACTGAAGTTTCCTGTGCAGTAGCCAAGGCTGCTATGGAAAGCGGTGTAGCCCGTAAAAACATTGAAGACTGGGATGCTTACTGCGTACAGCTCCGCGAACTGATGGGTTACGAAAGCAAACTGACCCGCCAGCTTTACGACACCGCCCGTCGCAATCCGCAACGCGTGGTATTTGCCGAAGGTTCTCACCCCAATATGCTGAAAGCCGCTGTAGAAGCCAAAGCCGAAGGTATCTGTCATCCAATTGTATTAGGTAACGATGAAACCATCGAAAAACTAGCAAAAGAACTCGACCTCAGCCTGGAAGGCATCGAAATCGTCAACCTGCGCCATCCGAACGAAGCCTCACGCCGTGAACGCTACGCCCGCATCCTTTCCGAAAAGCGTGCCCGTCAAGGTGCTACCTATGAGGAAGCCAACGATAAGATGTTCGAACGCAATTACTTCGGTATGATGATGGTGGAAACAGGCGATGCAGATGCATTTATCACCGGTCTTTATACCAAATACAGCAATACGATCAAAGTTGCCAAAGAAGTTATCGGCATACAACCGCAATACAAGCATTTCGGTACGATGCACATCCTGAACTCCAAGAAAGGTACCTACTTCCTGGCTGATACGCTGATTAACCGTCATCCCAATGCCGAAACATTGATTGACATAGCCAAACTGTCAGAGCATACCGTACGTTTCTTCAACCATACTCCGGTAATGGCCATGTTAAGTTACTCCAACTTCGGTGCAGACACCGAAGGTAGTCCAGTAAGTGTACACGAAGCCGTGGAATATATGCAGCAGAACTATCCTGATCTTGCCATCGATGGTGAAATGCAGGTGAACTTTGCCATGGACCGCAAGATGCGTGACGCCAAGTATCCATTCACCCGTCTGAAAGGTAAAGATGTGAATACCCTTGTATTCCCGAACCTCAGCTCTGCCAATTCTGCATACAAACTGTTGCAGGCTATGAATACGGAAATGGAGCTAATCGGCCCGATACAAATGGGATTGAATAAGCCTATCCACTTCACCGACTTCGAAAGCTCCGTACGCGACATTGTGAACATCACCGCAGTAGCAGTCATCGACGCCATCGTGGATAAAAAGAAAGCTGGTAAATGAGACGCCCGTTATCGAAATCACAAAGTGTTTGCATTGCGTTGCTTTGGGCAGCACTTTGCTACATAGTTCTAACAACTGCCGAACGAATTGACGGCCCAGTCATCATGACACTTGTCATTTCGGCAGCGTTAGTATTCATTCCGGTAATAAAATCATTAAAGAGAGGATAAATAATATCTTTTTATTCCTTTTTGCGGGATAAAACAATATTTTTGTTGTTTTATCCCGCATTTTCTTTATAAATTGTTTGTTTGTCTCATTTTTATGTGTACTTTTGCAACCGCAACAGAGAAAAAACAATCTAAAGAATACTTTGTTAAGACAATTATATTTAGTAGCAACCAATAAAAGAAATAGATTATGAATGCAGCTAAGGTATTAGAAGATTTGAAAAGACGGTTCCCCAACGAACCAGAGTATCATCAAGCAGTGGAAGAAGTACTTTCTACAATTGAAGAAGAGTACAACAAACACCCGGAATTTGACAAAGTCAATCTAATTGAGCGTCTTTGCATCCCCGATCGTGTTTATCAATTCCGCGTGACTTGGATGGACGATAAGGGTAACATCCAGACAAACATGGGTTATCGCGTTCAACACAACAACGCTATCGGTCCGTACAAAGGTGGTATCCGTTTCCACGCATCTGTGAACCTCTCAATCCTAAAGTTCCTCGCGTTCGAACAAACCTTCAAAAACTCTCTGACTACTCTGCCTATGGGTGGTGGTAAAGGTGGTTCCGACTTCTCTCCGCGTGGCAAGTCTAATGCTGAAGTAATGCGTTTCGTACAAGCATTCATGCTGGAACTGTGGCGTCATATTGGTCCTGAGACTGACGTTCCTGCCGGTGACATCGGTGTAGGTGGTCGTGAAGTAGGTTTCATGTTCGGTATGTACAAGAAGTTGACTCATGAATTCACAGGTACATTCACTGGTAAAGGTCGCGAATTCGGTGGTTCACTGATTCGTCCTGAGGCTACAGGTTATGGTAACATCTACTTCCTGATGGAAATGCTGAAATCTAAAGGTACTGACCTGAAAGGCAAGACTTGCCTGATCTCCGGTTCTGGTAACGTAGCTCAATACACTGCTGAAAAAGTATTGGAACTGGGTGGTAAAGTACTCACCATGTCTGACTCTGACGGTTATGTTTACGACCCGGCAGGTATCGACCGCGAAAAACTGGACTACATCATGGAACTGAAGAATCTCTACCGTGGACGTATCCGCGAGTATGCAGAACAATATCCGGGTGTGAAATATGTAGAAGGAGCTAAGCCTTGGGGTGAAAAAGCTGACATCGCTCTACCTTCTGCAACTCAGAACGAACTGAACGGTGACCATGCTCGCCAATTAGTTGCCAACGGTTGTATGGCTGTATCCGAAGGTGCTAACATGCCTTCTACTCCGGAAGCTATCAAAGTATTCCAGGATGCTAAGATTCTGTATGCTCCGGGTAAGGCAGCCAATGCAGGTGGTGTATCAGTATCCGGTCTGGAAATGACTCAGAACTCTATCAAACTGAGCTGGAGCGCAGAAGAAGTAGACGAGAAACTGAAGAGCATCATGAAGAACATTCACGCAGCTTGCGTACAGTATGGTACTGAAGCTGACGGTTATGTAAACTACGTGAAGGGTGCTAACGTTGCCGGATTCATGAAGGTAGCCAAGGCTATGATGGCACAAGGTATTGTGTAAGAAGCTATAGTTGTTATATATGGGAATCCCCTTCATACTGTATGGTGTGAAGGGGATTCTTCTTTATAATTCAGATTTTGAAAACACGCTTTATATAAAGCCGCAAACAGGAAAAAGGTCATGCAATAGAGATCTCCCATTCAAAGAGCTTTCAATGCAATAGATACTGATTCTACGAATTTTTGTAACCGGTCCTCTATCTTTTTCTTTCTTGCTTCAGAACCTTCTATAGTCAATACCACATCATATATCCTTTTTACATATTGTATCAATTTCACACATTCATGATACTCTCCATACACATACGATAAGTCTATTTTAATGAAATTTTCTTCAATTTCTTCAAACAAAATGTTTTTGTCCGGATTTTGCATCTGCTCTATAGCCTCAATGCCCATCCTAAGATTATTCTTTGTTCCGATTATCTTGATACGTTTATTCAATTCTTTCTTATACTGTTCATCAACAACATTAGCCACAGCATTCCGAACATCTTGCAAAAGTTCATTAGCAACCTCATAGTTTCCCATATCATATTGCATCTTAAGCTCTTTCAACTTAGATTCTGCAGCTAAACTTTGCATTGCGCTTACCGGAATAATAAATGTATCCAACATTCCACGATCTATTTTAGTTATCAACTTTCTATAACGTAAAAATAGACTTTGCTTATATTTAATGATATCATCCGTATCAGGAATACGCTGAAATATGCTATATACTTCTTGGAAAAGAGAAACGCATTGCTCGGGATTTTTCTCTTTTATCAACTTTGCAATATCAGCCATTATTTCATCAGCCCGTCTCAGTAACGCTCTATCACCGGAGAGCAACTTCATTGGAAGAGTTGCCTTATAAGCGTCAAGAACTTTATCAGTTAAAGAAGGTAGCCTATCATCATATTCCTTCTTACTTGTAACATGCCAACCAACACACGAACGACAATAATAACTCCGGCTAGGGGCATGACCACTACACGCTTCTATCTCTTCATGATTGAATTTAATAAAATTATCCGCTTTTGACTCTGACTCAAATAGCGTTTTATATTTATTGCAATCGCGGCAAAATATTCTGTTCTTTTTGGGTTTCATATACTCACTTGGTTTATTACCTTTCCGCCATCCTCAATTTGATAAATTATAGTAAATGTTGTCTTTAGTGTGTTCCGGCTTAATCTCCCTGCAAAGGTAAACAAAATAGAACAGAAAACGAAGGAAAGTGGCCAGCAATAACAAAAAACCACAATCTATATAAAACTAAAATCAAAGAGCCTAAGAACTAATCCCGGCATCGCAAGAAATTAATCTTTCATTACCTAAAAACTATTCTTACAACAAATATTGTAAGAAAGAAATATAATTATAGTAAGAAAATAATATAACTATTGTAATAAACTTCTATATTTGTAGTAAGAATACTTTTTAGTATAAACGATATTAGTCTGTAACACATCCGACATTAACCTCTCGCAGTTCCAGTACCAATTTGTTTCTACGAAAACATAAACCTCTTAAAAACAATGTATATATGAGTACTTATTATGACCTTTACGAAACACCGGACCCCAGTGGCGAAGGTAAGAAGAAACCACTCCATGCACGCGTCCGCTCCAAAGGCACTATCACTGCAAAGGAGTTTCAGGAGCGGTTAATGAAAGAACAGCACATGCCACACGCCATGGTCGTGGGAATTATGCAAGCTATCAGCAATGCGCTGGGCGACTGGCTCGCCGAAGGTTACAATGTAGAACTGGATGAACTGGGATTTTTCAGTACTACACTGAAATGTACGCGTCCTGCCATGCAGAAAAAGGACATACGCGCCGAGTCCGTACGCTTTGAAACGGTAAAATTCCGCCCCAGCAAAGCCTTTAAAAAGTACGTGAGACATCAAATGGAGCTGGAGAGAATAGACAAAAAAACCTCGGCAAAGAAACCGGCAGTTGCAAAAAAAGACAGAAAACAGATGATGCTGACCTTTCTGGAAGCAAATGTCTGCATCACACGCGCCGAATATGCCCGACTCACGCGCGTAACGGACAGATGCGCCAGCTCTGATTTACAGGAATTTCTGACAGAAGGTGTTATCCGTAAGCGAGGCGGAGGACGTTCAGTGGTTTATATAAAGAATCAGTGACAAATCATTTCAACGGGAATATGCAGTTTGTAATGCCTCGTAAACCGCCGGATGGAGGAAGTAACGAACATCTTTCCCTTCCTCCATCGCCCGGCGAATAAAGGTAGAACTGATTTCAAAAGTAGGAGAAGAAGCTACTTTTACATTCTCCGAAAGGGAATCGGAAGAAACCGGATAACCGGGACGGGGATATACAAGAACATGATTTTCGGCAAGAATACGTTCCGACTGATACCAGCGGGGAAAAAGTGCCCAGTTGTCCGAACCGATAATCAAATGAAATTCCCGGTCGGGATAGGTTTCTTTCAGTTTATCCAATGTATGGATGGTATAAGACGGACGGGGCAGATTAAACTCAATATCAGAAGCTTTAAACTTGGGATACCCCGCAATGGCAAGTTGAACCAACTTCAAACGGAAGGTATCATCCATCAATTCATCTTCTTCCTTCAACGGATTATGAGGGGTTACGAGAAACCACACTTCATCCAGCCCTTCATATTCGCAAAGATAATTGGCAAGGGCAAGATGTCCGATGTGAACCGGATTGAAGGAGCCGCTGAAGATACCCGTTTTCATTCTTTTGTTTTCATACGTTTCCAGCAAGTATAAACATTGATGCAACTTGAAAGCAATACCAATGTCATACCAAGAACGATTGTCCATTGGCTATAATACAACGCCATCAGACCTGACACTAAAGATATAAGTGCCAGGAGTGCGTTGAGAATCAACAAAGATTTGTTCTGTTTAGGAGAAACAGGTTTCGGCTGATACATGACAGACCTTATTATTTCGATAAAAACTCTGTAATTACCTGCAAAGCTTCCGCCTTAGCCTGCTCCAAGTCATCATTTACAATGACTTTATCGAACTTAGGTGCAAACGTCAGTTCATATTCCGCCTTAGCAACGCGGGCTTCTATCACTTCGGGAGCATCCGTTCCACGTCCTACCAGACGTTTACGAAGTTCCTCTACCGAAGGAGGCTGAATGAACACCGACAGAGCACGGTCTCCATAAAACTTCTTTATATTGCAGCCACCTACAACGTCCACATCAAAAACCACATTTTGTCCGGCAGCCAACTGAGCTTCTACCTGAGACTTCAATGTACCGTAGTAACGGTCTTTATACACTTCTTCATATTCCAGAAACTCGTCATTGGCAATGCGGGTACGGAATTCTTCGGGAGAAAGAAAGAAGTACTCCACTCCATGCTGTTCTGTTCCGCGTGGCGGACGACTGGTAGCAGAACAAGAAAAAGCCAGATTCAGGTTCTGCCCTAATAAATAGTTGATAATGGTTGATTTCCCTGACCCGGAAGGGGCTGAGAATATAATAAGTTTAGCCAACATAACATTTACAATTTAGCAAAGTACAATGTACAATTTAGTAAATTACAATATACAAATTAAAGGAAAAACTTGATGAAAGGTACAATTTAGCAAAGTACAATCTAAAGAAAAGCACAATCCGGCGCACACCTCAATACGGCAAATTGTACATTGTAAATTGTACATTGCAAATGTCTCTACATCACGTTCAATACCTGTTCTTTGATTTGTTCCAGCTCATCCTTCATTTGCACTACAATCTTCTGCATCTCAGCATGATTGGACTTGCTTCCCAACGTATTGATTTCACGTCCCATTTCCTGGGCAATGAAACCCAATTTCTTACCTTGTCCGCTTCCATCCTCCATAGTATTAATGAAGTATTTCAAGTGGTTGCTCAGGCGTTGTTTTTCTTCGTTGATATCCAGTTTCTCAATGTAATAGATGAGTTCCTGCTCCAGACGGTTCTTGTCATAGTCCACGCTGATGGTCTTTTCCAGAGCATCCGTGATGCGTTCTTTGATTTTCTCTACACGCTCTTTTTCGTACGGATCAACAGAAGTCAGCAACTTGGCAATATTGGAAATCTTTTCGCGGAACTTCTTCTCTAAAGCCGCGCCTTCCTGTATACGGAAATCAACCAGATTTTGGATAGCTTGAAGCACAGTGGCATGAACAGCTTTCCATTCTTCCTCGCTTAGTTCCTGAATATCGTTCTTGGTCATCACGTCCGGCATGCGGAGCAAAGTAGAGAACCAGTCTTCGGGTACAGGGATACCGGTAGTTTCGGAGATGGTGCGAATCCGTTCGTAATACGCCACAACCACATCCTGATTAATGGGAGTAATAAGTTCACAGGCATCTTTTTTATCAATCCACAGACTGAAATCCACTTTACCACGTTCCAGTGCCTTAGCAATTTCGTTACGGATTTCTATTTCTTTTTCCCGGTAGAGGGGAGCGATGCGGGTTGACAGATCCATCGCTTTACTATTGAGCGATTTGATTTCTACATTGATTTTCTTATCGGACAGTTCAGCGGTCGCTTTACCGTATCCGGTCATGGATTGTATCATAAGATTCTTTAGTTTTCCGCAAAATTACATGAATATTTTCATTAGTGAAAATTATTCAAGAAATAAGTGATGTATTTATCGCTTACTCTTTACTCCAAATACGTGTGTTCAAGTTTAGTTCATCTACAATATCCAGTAAGGATTGGAGCACTGCAAAGTCCGATTTAAGGATACTCATATCACTCAAAGAACTCCACACATCTGCTTCAAACCGGTTCTTTGAATCCGGAATGGCGACCAGAATCGTAGAATTCCGGAAACTGATGGTAATTCCTTTCTTAAAATTGCTGTCCAACTTCAACATTCTTTCCATCATGGAAGGGGTAATCAGATAGCGGGCTTCAATCTGGTTCGTGGAAAAGACATCAAAGACTTTTTCAAAATCGGGATTTTCCATTTTCACTCTTGAAGCTCCCATCTTAATTTTGAAAAAGCTGTCCCGCAAAACGGTCGTTTCTCCCTGAAATTCTTTATGAAAGTCAGCAATGAAAAGAAATCCTTTGAAAATATCTTCCCAATAATACTGCACTCCATTCTTGGTAGAACGAGCTCTGCGTTCTTCAGCATGTACCTCGGAACAGATAAAGCTGGTTTTACCCAGACATCCTTCTATCAGATCTTCGGCATGATAACGGTCGGGAGAAGTAAACAGTCCGCTATTTCTAAAAAGATCCTCACTCACTCCATTATTCGGAGAATAGGTTGCATTCGGACAAAAGGCATGGATTATTTCATCTACCACTTCTTCTTTATAAAAAGAGGAAAATATTTTCGACTTATTATTGATACAAGTAATAAAAATGATGACAGAAATAACAACAATAACTATCGGACCAAAGATCCCTTCCAATTTAAGTATTAGCAAAGCAATCACTCCTACTACCAGAAAAATAGCAGCATAAATCAAACCCTCTGAACGTCCTTTCCTCAGGAGTTCCTTACGTTTATTTTCCAGAACTTGCAATGTGGGGGCCAGCTTCTGCGCCAGAGAGTCAAAATCTACATAATCCATTGCCGGCTATTTTATGAATTGAATAAGTTCTTTACATCCGGAGTTGCACGTTCTGCTTCCGGAATTGTCAGTACCGCTTTTCTTGTAAAGCCAAACATACCAGCCAACAGATTTGTAGGGAAAGTCTGGACGGCATTATTGTAATCGGTTACAGAAGCATTGTAAGTGCGGCGGGCAGCAGCCAACTGTTCTTCCGTTTCATTGAGCGAACGCTGCAATTGCAGGAAATTTTCAGAAGCTTTTAGTTCGGGATAGTTCTCCGCCACTGCAAAGAATTGAGTGCGCACTTTAGAAAACATTTTGTCAAAGTCCGCCTTTTCGCTGTCATTAAGAGAAGTATAAGTCTTGTTGCGCATTTCCGTTATTGCAGCAAATGTATCAGCTTCATGCTTGGCATATTGCTGAACGGTTGCAACCAGATTGGGAATCAAATCGAAGCGACGTTTCAACATGACATCGATAGTGGAAAAAGCATTTTCTATCTGATTTCTCTTTCTCACCAATGAGTTGTACATCGAAATCACCACCAAAATAAAAAGTACAATAATAATAGCTACGATCATAATTACAGATACAACGACCTCCTTGTGCCGGTTATTTTATGTTAACGAATTCAGTATTTATTCCTAAAATCAGATAGCAAAGATAGAAATAATCTAAAAACCTGCCAATAATGCCGTAAGAAAGATACCGAACCCTTTTTGGATTCGCTTGTGTATCTGAAAATAAACCTGTAAATTTGCCACAATTAAACTAACAAAAGACTATGTCGTGTATCTTGCATATTGAAACGTCCACCTCGGCATGCTCCGTTGCTGTGAGTGAAGATGGACAAAATGTATTTAACAAAGAAGATCTGAATGGCCCGTCTCATGCCGCTCTGCTGGGAGTATTTATAGACGAAGCTCTGTCGTTTGCCGACAGTCATGCCATGCCGATTGATGCAGTAGCAGTGAGTTGCGGACCGGGTTCTTACACCGGGCTACGTATCGGTGTATCTATGGCGAAAGGAGTTTGCTACGGACGTAATATTCCGCTGATCGGTCTTCCGACATTGAAGGTACAATGCGTGCCGGTATTGCTTTATCATGATGAATTGCCCGAAGACGCATTGTTATGCCCAATGATCGATGCACGCCGTATGGAGGTATATGCTGCCATCTACGACCGTGCCCTGAAACCTGTGCGCGACATAGCCGCTGACATTGTAGACGAAAACTCTTATACGGAATTTCTGGATCAACATCCCGTTTATTTCTTTGGAGACGGGGCAGCCAAGTGCAAAGAAAAAATAACTCATCCCAATGCACACTTCATTGACGATATTCGTCCATTGGCAAAGATGATGTTTCCACTTGCCGAAAAAGCAATAGCCGAAAACGACTTTAAGGATGTAGCTTATTTTGAACCATTCTACCTGAAAGAGTTTGTAGCTTCCCAACCGAAAAAACTTTTATAATATATGCAATATAACACTCAACAAAAACGGATGCCTTTGCCGGAATACGGACGCAGCATCCAAAACATGGTTGACCACGCGTTGACAATCGAAGACCGCGCTGAACGCCAACGTTGCGCAAACACCATTATCAACATCATGGGTAATATGTTCCCGCATCTGCGTGATGTACCCGATTTTAAACATAAATTATGGGATCATCTGGCTATCATGTCCGACTTCAAACTGGACATTGATTACCCTTATGAAATTATCCGCAAAGATAATTTAAATACCCGTCCGGAAGTGATCCCCTATCCCAGTACCAAAATCCGTTACCGCCACTACGGCCGTACACTGGAAGTATTGATAAAGAAAGCAATTGACTTCCCCGAAGGAGATGAAAAGCAAAACCTGATTGCCCTGATCTGCAACCACATGAAGAAAGACTACATGACCTGGAACAAGGATACGGTAGACGACCGCAAAATTGCAGAAGATCTTAATGAATATTCGGGTGGCAAATTGCAGATGACGGATGACATCATCAAACTGATGGCTGAACGTATCAATCAGAACTACCGTCCGAAAGTAAACAATCAGAATAACCGGAGAGATAACCGGAATAATAAGAGAAAGTACTAATAGATTTATGATTTCAGATTTATGATTTATAAGCGGCAGATCTGTTCATAAATCATAAATTATAAATCATAAGTCATAAATCCCAATTTATGGCATCATTCGTAATTGAAGGAGAACACAGATTATCCGGCGAGATTCATCCGCAAGGCGCAAAAAACGAGGTATTGCAGATTATCTGCGCCACGCTGCTGACAGCCGAAGAGGTGACCGTACATAACATTCCGGACATACTGGACGTCAACAATCTCATTCAACTGATGCGTGATATGGGCGTTACGGTATCCAGAAAAGGGCTTGATACGTATTGTTTCAAAGCTGAAAAGCTGGATTTGAGTTATCTGGAAAGTGATGAATTCCTGAAGAAATGTTCCAGTCTGCGAGGTTCGGTTATGTTAATCGGCCCGATGGTGGCACGCTTCCATAAAGCGATGATATCAAAACCGGGTGGGGACAAGATAGGACGCAGACGTCTGGATACTCACTTTATCGGTATACAGAATCTGGGTGCAGATTTTTCGTACAACGCAGAGCGCGAAGCGTATGAGATTTCAGCTTGCGAACTGAAAGGCACCTACATGTTACTGGACGAAGCTTCGGTTACCGGAACTGCCAACATCGTGATGGCGGCGGTACTGGCCAAAGGAACAACCACTATTTACAATGCTGCCTGCGAACCGTATCTGCAACAACTTTGCAAGATGCTGAACCGTATGGGCGCCAAGATACAAGGCATTGCCTCCAATCTGCTGACCATTGAAGGAGTGGACGAACTGCACGGTACCGAACATACGATACTTCCCGATATGATCGAAGTCGGCAGTTTTATCGGTATGGCAGCCATGACGCAAAGTGAGCTCACCATCAAGAATGTTTCTTATGAAAACCTGGGCATCATCCCTGAAAGTTTCCGCCGTCTGGGCATCAAACTGGAACAACGGGGAGACGATATCTATGTTCCTGCACAGGAAACATATCAGATAGAGTCGTTCATAGATGGTTCCATCATGACTATTGCCGATGCTCCCTGGCCGGGACTGACGCCGGACTTGCTGAGTGTAATGCTCGTAGTTGCCACTCAGGCAAAAGGCAGCGTGCTCATTCATCAAAAAATGTTCGAGAGCCGCCTGTTCTTCGTGGACAAACTGATAGATATGGGAGCACAGATTATTCTTTGTGACCCTCACCGTGCCGTTGTCATTGGTCATAACCATGCCATGCGTCTGCGAGGCGGGAATATGACTTCACCTGATATTCGTGCCGGTATTGCATTGCTGATTGCCGCCATGAGTGCGGAAGGAAGCAGCCGTATCCACAACATTGAGCAAATAGACCGGGGGTACCAGGATATCGAAAGACGTCTAAATGCTATCGGAGCAAGAATTACGAGAATATGATATGGGATGGTGGAAGATGATTAAGAATGGTAGGATGATAAGATGATAAAAAGAGAAGATGTATATAAGATAGGAGTATTCAACAAACCGCACGGCATTCACGGCGAGTTGTCATTCACATTCACCGATGACATTTTTGACCGGGTGGAAGCTGAATACCTAATCTGCCTGTTGGATGGTATTTTCGTACCTTTCTTCCTGGAGGAATACCGTTTCCGTTCCGACTCCACTGCATTAGTAAAGCTGGAAGGGGTAGACACGGCAGAACGTGCGCGGATGTTCACCAACGTGGAAGTTTATTTTCCTGCCAAACATGCCGAAGATGCCGGACCGGGAGAACTGACCTGGGATTTCTTTGTAGGTTTCCGCGTGGAAGAAGTTAACCATGGAGCCTTGGGAGAAGTGACAGAGGTGGATACTGCAACCATCAACACCTTGTTTGTAGTTGATCATCAGGGAGAAGAGTTACTGATTCCTGCACAAGAAGAATTCATCCTGAACATTGACCAAAAGCACAAAGTAATTACAATGGATTTACCCGAAGGATTGCTGGCTTTGGATGAAACAGAGGAAGTGTAAACAAGTGATTAGTGATAGAGTGATAAGTGATTAGCGCGTATGGTGAAAAAGAAACGACATAAAGCATTCTGGAGTAATATCAAATTCAAATATAAGCTGACTATCATCAACGAGAATACACTCGAAGAAGTAGTCGGTCTCCGTGTATCCAAGTTAAACGGCATCTCGGTATTACTTTCTGTGCTGACTGTTTTGTTTCTGGTTGCCTCAGTTATCATTGCTTTCACTCCGTTGCGCAACTACTTGCCGGGATACATGAACAGTGAAATCCGTGCCCAAGTGGTAGAGAATGCTTTACGAGTAGATTCACTTCAACAGTTGGTAGATCGCCAGAATTTGTATATCATGAATATACAGGATATTTTCAGTGGAACCATACGGGTAGATACTGTGCACAATATGGACTCACTGACTACTGTACGCGAAGATTCGTTGATGGAACGCACACAGCGGGAAGCGGAGTTCCGAAAACAATATGAAGAAACAGAAAAATATAATCTGACAAGCATTACAGCCCGCCCGGACATAGAAGGATTGATATTTTATCGTCCCACGCGAGGCATGATTACAGACAAATTTGATGCTGACAGAAAACATTACGGTACGGATATCGCCGCCAATCCCGGAGAGAGCGTACTTGCTACGCTGGATGGTACAGTTATCTTGAGTACTTATACGGCCGAAACAGGATATGTGATAGAAGTACAACATAATCAAGACTTTATATCCGTATATAAGCATTGCAGTTCCTTATTGAAACGTGAAGGGGACACTGTACAGGCCGGAGAGGCTATTGCTTTGGTAGGAAACAGCGGACAACTGACAACCGGTCCTCACCTGCACTTTGAGTTATGGCACAAAGGACGGGCAGTGAATCCGGAACAATATATTGTATTTTAAGTGATAGATAAATGAAAAAACAAATTGCTATACTCGGTTCTACCGGCTCCATAGGTACGCAGGCTTTACAGGTGATTGAAGAACAATCCGACCAGTACGAAGCGTATGTGCTGACCGCCAACAACCGTGTAGAAGAACTCATTGCCCAGGCTCGGAAATTCAAGCCTGAAGCGGTAGTTATAGCCAACGAAACGAAATATGCCCAACTGAAAGAAGCCCTCACCGACCTGCCTATCAAAGTATATGCAGGAACGGATGCTATCTGCCAGATTGTGGAAGACTCGGAAATTGACATCGTACTGACTGCGATGGTAGGTTATGCCGGACTGAAACCAACCATGAATGCTATTCGTGCCCGTAAACCCATCGCTCTTGCCAACAAGGAGACGCTTGTTGTGGCAGGTGAGCTGATTAACGATATGGCACGCCTATCCGGTACACCTATATTACCGGTAGATTCCGAACATTCAGCCGTTTTCCAATGTTTAGCGGGGGAACTCGGTAATCCAATAGAGAAGGTGATCCTTACGGCATCCGGTGGTCCGTTCCGCAATTGCACAATGGAACAACTGGCTACGGTAACCAAAGCCCAAGCCCTGAAACATCCTAATTGGGATATGGGAGCGAAGATCACGATTGATTCCGCTTCAATGATGAACAAAGGGTTCGAGGTGATAGAAGCAAAATGGTTATTCGGTGTACGTCCGGATCAGATTGAAGTGGTAGTACATCCGCAATCTATTATACATTCGATGGTGCAGTTTGAAGACGGTGCAGTAAAGGCACAATTGGGTATGCCGGATATGCGTCTGCCTATTCAGTATGCATTCTCTTATCCGCAACGCCTGAAGGCTTCATTTCCCCGGTTGGATTTCAAGATGTGCACAAACCTGACATTCGAACAACCGGATACTACCCGTTTCCGTAATCTGGCTTTGGCTTATGAAGCTTTGCATAAAGGTGGAAATATGCCTTGTATCGTGAATGCAGCCAATGAAGTGGTAGTTGCCGCTTTCCTGCGGGATGAGATTTCATTCCTCGGCATGAGTGATGTGATAGAGAAAGCAATGTCTATCGTATCATTTGTGGCAAAACCGGAATATGAAGACTATGTAGCTACGGATGCGATGACACGCCGTATTGCACAAGAGTTGATAAAATAAAAATAGTACAGGTATTAGAGTATCTCAACTCCCTTCTTCCTCGGAGGAGAATAAGAATAGTAAATAGTAGTTAATAGTAAAATAGAAAAATTATTAGATGGAAACATTTTTGATTCGTGCCCTGCAACTCATTATGAGCCTTTCGTTGCTCGTTATCGTTCATGAGGGAGGGCACTTCCTCTTCGCCCGTCTTTTCAAGACACGGGTAGAAAAGTTTTGTTTGTTCTTCGACCCTTGGTTTACCCTGTTCAAGTTCAAGCCGAAAAATAGTGATACGGAATATGGTATTGGTTGGCTGCCGTTAGGTGGTTATGTAAAGATAGCAGGTATGATAGATGAGTCTATGGATACCGAACAGATGCAACAGCCAATGCAACCGTGGGAGTTCCGGGCCAAACCGGCATGGCAACGGTTGTTAATCATGGTAGGTGGTGTATTGTTCAATTTCATATTGGCATTATTCATCTATTCTATGATACTTTTTACTTGGGGAGATGAATACGTACCGGTACAAAAAGCCCCGTTGGGTATGGAATTCAACGAAACGGCAAAAGCTATCGGTTTCCGTGACGGTGACGTACTGATATCTGCTGATGGTGTACCCTTTGAACGTTACGGTGGTGACATGCTGACAAGCGTTGTCGATGCCCGCCAGGTAACAGTACGCCGCGATGGGCAAGAGGTATCCGTTTATATTCCTGAGAATTTTATGGAGCGTCTGCTGGCTGACAGTGTACGTTTTGCCTCATTCCGCTATCCGTATGTTATTGATAGTATTTGTGCCAACCGTCCTGCTGCCCTTGCCGGACTGCAAGCGGGTGACAGTATTATGCAATTGGACGGAAAGAACATTGCTTATTTCGATTTTAAAGAAGAGATGTTACGCCGTCAGAAAGCGGATTCAGCTTCTCATTATATCACATTGACTTATGCACGTGCCGGAGTGATAGATACTATAACTTTTGCTACAGATTCAATCTATGAGATAGGTGTAGTAGTACGTACGGCAACCAATCAGTTACTGCCGGTTGTAAAGAAAGAATATAGTTTTCTGGCCTCTTTCCCCGCTGGTGCAGCATTGGGAGTACAAACTCTGAAAGGCTATGTAGGACAAATGAAATATCTCTTCTCTAAAGAAGGCGCCAAGCAATTGGGTGGCTTCGGAACTATCGGAAGCATCTTCCCTGCTACATGGGATTGGCATCAGTTCTGGTACATGACAGCATTCCTTTCTATTATCCTCGCCTTCATGAATATTCTGCCTATTCCGGCACTGGATGGCGGACATGTATTATTCCTTATTTATGAGATTGTGGCTCGTCGCAAACCAAGTGATAAGTTTATGGAACGTGCGCAAATGGTCGGTATGTTCCTGTTATTCGGATTGCTGCTTTGGGCAAACTTTAATGATATTCTGCGGTTCCTGTTCTAACGCAGGTTCTACTTTATAAAAACAAATAGACCATCTATTCGAAGTGAGTAGATGGTCTATTTATTATATGAAATATCTATCGTATTTTCTTACACTAAGTGTCCGATCCACTCTTCACGATCTCCCGGCAAAAGATCAATAACCGGAACCTCTACCATCGTGTAACAACCAGGTTGTTGACGCATGGAAGCGCGAGCTACACAAACCAATACCTGAGCAGTAAGTGCAGGATTATTAATGCGCATATTGAACTCAAATAATTGATTCTGAGTTTTACCGGAAACACCTTTACGAGTGAGGTTTACACCATGTCCCATATCAAGCAAAGCATCTACGCTGGGAACTAATTTCACATGTGTCTCGTCATTTACAAAGTATGGATCTGCCTTGATGGCAGCAGATACTTTATCAAACTCATAACCGTCTTTCAATTCGATATAAACCATACGGCGGTGAATACCTGTTCCGGTAGGAATAGTCATGGAAAGAGCAGCCTTTACACCATCAATAGCTTTTACAGCTACTGTATGTCCCATACTCATTCCAGGACCAAAGTTTGTATAAGTAATTCCTTTCGGAGCAATAGCTTCCAACAGGGTACGTACGATAGAATCGCTTCCTGGATCCCAACCTGCAGAAATAATAGAAACTGCATTATGTTCTTTTGCAGAAGCAGACAGTGTGCGACGCAAATCTACAATACCGGTATGAATATCGAAGCTGTCAACCGTATTGATGCCAAGTGCAAGGATTTCTTTGGCATAAGTCTCTACACTGCGGGTTGGTGTACAAAGAATTGCAACATCAACGCCTTCCAATTCCTTGATATTCTTTACAACAGGGTATTCACTCAGTTCTGCGGGACGGTTTTCAGCTCCGGCTCGGCGTACTACACCGGCAATTTCAAAGTCGGGAGCCGCTTGCAACGCTTCGAGCACGTATTGCCCGATATTGCCATAGCCAACAATGGCTGCTCTTACTTTTTTCATTCTTTTATTGAATTTATTTATCAGTTTTCTATTTTATCGGCACAAAAGTAATCATTTTCATTCAATTTAACCACAAAACGATTCAGTGTTCCACAGAGTTTTTTCTTTATTAAGACTTCTTTCAAACTTATGTACCTTCAATGACTTATCACTCTAAAACAATTTCCAAAGGAAAAAGTTCCCTGAAACTCTTCTGAGTCTGTAATGAAGAAACACAATATTCCTCGCTCGCGCGCGTTATAGTAAGTATTATGATAGAATACATCAGAGGCGGACTTGCCGAGCTCAGCCCGGCAACCGCAGTTATCGACTGTAACGGATTGGGATATGCCGTTAATATTTCATTAAATACGTATGCTGCCATCCAAGGCAAAAAAGAGTGTAAACTGTATATCTACGAGGCTATACGTGAGGATGCATATGTCCTCTACGGCTTTGTAGATAAACAAGAGCGTGAATTATTCTTGTTGTTGATTTCCGTTTCGGGCATTGGCGGTAATACTGCACGAATGATACTTTCAGCACTTTCACCGGCAGAACTGGTGAATGTTATCAGTACTGAAAATGCCAATTTACTGAAGACAGTGAAAGGTATCGGATTAAAAACAGCCCAACGGGTGATTGTGGATTTGAAAGATAAAATCAAGACAGGCGCTGCAAGCGCAGGAAGTACGATAGGAAGTCTCGGCGGAATGTTATCTGCTGCTAATGCACAGGTGCAGGAAGAAGCTATTGCAGCATTGACAATGTTGGGATTTGCACAGGCACCATCACAAAAGGTAGTTTTGGCAATATTGAAAGAAGAACCGGATGCACCGGTAGAGCAGGTTATTAAGTTGGCGCTGAAAAGACTTTAGTAAATGATGATTTAGGGGAGAATAACCTATATTTTTTATATGTAATTTTTACTTCCTTTCTTTCTTGTCTTGTCACTTTCCCCACCCCCTCTCAGATACCTTCTGAATGGGGATACAATGAGTCAGGAACTGAAAGGCATTCAGTCAGGGAGTGAAAAGCATTCAGTCCCTGACTGAATCAGGTTCACTCAACGAGTCGGAGGAGTAGCTACGGGAAAGGAAGAAATTTACGCATTTTTTGTAAGTATAATTACTAACCGATGAAATATACGATGAATTATCATTCATAAATTAATTAAACACATATGAAGTCTCCCCGTATACGACATATCATCTGGTTATTGCTGCTATGGCTCATGCCTGGCAACTTTGTCGTTATGGGACAGAATGTAAATGAGAAGAGTGCACAAGAAGCAGAAAATGTACAGGATACAATAGCTCCGCGATATTCCGTTCGCAAGACCGTGCCGGGCACACTAAAAGACCTTTCTCCCCACCCTGCCGACCTGCAATCGCCCATGAACCTGCGAACCGAGGCAGAATATGATGCAAAAACAGACAGATACTACATACGCACAAAATTAGGGAATACCGAAATCGGTGTACCGATGGTACTGACCCCCGAAGAATATCTGGATTGGACATTGAAACAATCCATGCAATCTTATTACCGCCAAAAGAACGGAGAACAAATCGGCAAAGGAAAAGAGGCTTTCGACTTTATGGATATGAAGTTCAACCTTGGTCCGGCAGAGAAGTTGTTTGGTCCCGGTGGGGTACAGATACGTACACAAGGTAATGCAGAACTCAGCTTCGGCATGACGTACAAAAATGTGAAGAACCCCTCACTTCCGGAAAGTCAACGCAAAACACTCGGTTTTGACTTTGACGAGAAAATTAATATCAACGTCAATGGAAAAGTAGGTGACAAGGTGAATATGAACATGAACTACAACACCGATGCTACCTTTGATTTTGACACCAAACGGCTGAAACTGAAATATGAGGGAAAAGAAGATGAAATCATCAAACTGATTGAAGCCGGTAATGTGAGTATGTCCACCAATAACTCACTAATACGCGGAGCATCCGCACTGTTCGGTATTCGTACAGACCTGCAATTTGGCAAACTAAAGCTACAAGCTGTTATCAGCCAGCAAGAAAGTGAAGCAAAAACAGTGACAAGCCGCGGTGGTGCACAAACCACTACGTTCGACTTCTCCGCAGATAATTACGAAGGAAACCGCCACTTCTTCCTTGCCCATTATTTTCGAGATGTCTATGATAAAAATCTGGCACAGCTTCCGAATATCCTTTCAGGAATCACAATTAACCGGATCGAAGTATGGGTAACCAACAAACGAAATAACTATGATAATCCGCGAAACATCGTAGCACTAACTGATCTTGGAGAGGCCTTTCACATAGGCAACACTACCGCCTGGAGCGGAGTGGGAAACCCGACCAACCCCAGTTCAAACGTCAACGCTCCCGCCAATAGTGCCAATAACCTCTATGCGGAAATGCTCAGCCGCTATGCAGCTGCACGCGATATCAGCCAGGTAAGTAATATCATGAGTACAATCCCCGGATCCGAACCCGGCATGGATTACGAAAAAATAGAAAGTGCCCGTCTGCTCACTTCCTCAGAATACACACTAAACAGCAAACTCGGTTATATCTCACTGAAGCAAACCCTTCAACCGGACGAAGTACTGGCAGTCGCTTTTGAGTACACACTCGGTGGACGAAGTTATCAAGTAGGTGAGTTTTCTTCAGACATCAAGGAAACCGGGCAAAGTTTGTTCGTAAAATTATTGAAGAATACGGCAAATTCCCCGGACGCAGCCTGCTGGGATCTAATGATGAAGAATGTCTACAGTCTCAATGCCTACTCTGTGCAAAAAGAAAAATTCCAGTTGAACATCACTTACCAAAGCGATACAACAGGTGTATATCTACGCTACATTCCAGAAGGAAAGATTGCCAAAACACCCCTGTTGCGTGTCATGAACCTCGACCGCCTTAATAGCCAGAACCAAACAGGTGCGGACGGTTTCTTCGACTTTGTCGAAGGCTATACGGTGACAGCTTCGGACGGACGTATCTATTTTCCCGTAGTAGAACCTTTCGGCAGCCACCTGCGCAAAGCCATCGGAAACGATGCGCTGGCAGACAAATATGTGTTTCAAGAACTGTACGACTCCACTCGCACCGTAGCGCAACAAACAGCAGAAAAGAATAAATTCCGACTAACAGGTGAATACCGTGCCTCCAATGCCAATGAAATACGGTTAGGGGCTATGAATATTCCACAAGGTTCAGTACGTGTGACGGCGGGCGGTATGACACTGGTAGAAAACTCTGACTATACAGTAGATTACACATTGGGAGTAGTTACCATTCTCAACCAAAGCATCATTGATGCCGGTACAGCCATCAGCGTAAATCTGGAGAGCAATACGCTCTACAGCATGCAACGCAAAACGATGATGGGACTAAACTTCACCTACGATTTCTCACAGAACTTCTCTTTCGGAGGAAGCATCATGCACCTCAGCGAGAAACCACTGACAAGCAAAGTTGCAATGGGTGACGAACCACTCTCCAACACGTTGTGGGGAGTGAATGCTTCATGGAAAAAAGAAAGCCAGTGGCTGACAAACATGCTGGACAAACTACCGTTTGTCACCGCAACCGCCCCCAGCAGCATCAATCTCGGTGTGGAATTCGCCCATCTCATTCCGGGACATGCCAAAGGACTACAACAAAATGCTTCGTACATCGACGATTTCGAAAGTACACAAAATGGCATTGACCTTCGTCAGCCCTCATACTGGATGTTGGCAAGCACCCCCTCACCCCTCTTTCCCGAAGCAACCTGCAGCAATGATATCAGTTACGGAAAGAACCGGGCACTGCTGGCGTGGTACCATATTGACGGACTTTTCACCCGCCGTAACTCTTCATTGACACCTACACACATCAAAAACGACCTAAACCAGCTTAGCAACCACTATGTGCGTGAGGTCTATGAGCAGGAACTGTTTCCAAATAAGGAAACTCCCTACCAGGAATCGGCTTCCATGAACGTCCTGAACCTAGCCTATTATCCACAGGAACGGGGGCCATACAATCTGGATACAGACCTGAATTCCGACGGTACTCTGAAAAATCCGGAGAATCGCTGGGGAGGCATGATGCGTAAACTGGATACCAGTGATTTCGAAGCGGCGAACATTGAATACATCTCTTTCTGGTTACTGGATCCATTCATCTACGAAGAAGGCAATATTGAGGGAGGAATAACACGAACAGGTTCGGAAAAGGCAACACGAGCAAATTCCCCCAAAGGTACTCTCTACATAAACCTTGGCGAAGTATCTGAAGACATCCTCAAAGATGGCAAGAAGTTCTTTGAAAACGGTCTGCCCATTGATGGAGATGCAACAAAGACCGAAGAAACAGTTTGGGGGCGTGTTCCCCGCGATCGTAGTGTGGTATATGCCTTTGATAATGCAGCCGGCGCACGCCGTAAGCAAGATGTCGGACTGAACGGGCTCTCTACTGAAGACGAACGTACCTTCTCCACTTATCAGAAATATCTGGCAGACGTACAGGGCAAAGTGGACGCCTCCACTTACGAGAAATTCTACAACGATCCGGCAGGCGACAATTATCATTATTTCCGTGGCTCGGACTATGACCGGGAAGAGCGTAGCATTCTGGAACGCTACAAATACTATAACAATACCGAGGGGAACTCCACCGCGAGTGAAGACTCTCCGGAACGATACGATATATCTTCAAAGACCGTGCCCGATGTAGAGGATATCAATCAGGACAATACACTGAACGAGACTGAGAAATATTTCCAATATCGCATCAACCTGACACCTTCCGACCTGAAAGTAGGACAGAATTACATCACGGATAAACGAACCGCCAGTGTCCGCCTGCGCAACGGACAAACGGAAGAAGTGACCTGGTATCAGTTCAAAGTTCCCGTACGCAGTGGCGAGGCGGTGGGAAGCATCAAAGACTTCAAGTCCATCCGTTTCATGCGCATGTTCCTGACCGGATTTGAGAAACCCATCGTACTACGTTTTGCAACCTTAGAGTTGGTACGCGGCGAATGGCGCACCTATACCGATGCACTGAATAATACACAACAAGGCGCCTCTACCACCAGCTCTGCTGCACTGGACGTTTCTGCCGTCAATATCGAAGAAAATGGAGACCGTACTCCGGTGAACTATATAATGCCTCCGGGCATCTCCCGTGTCATCGATCCGGGACAACCGCAACTTCGTCAACAGAATGAGCAAGCCATGAGCCTGAAGCTGGAAAAGTTGGCTCCTGGCGATGCACGTGCCGTCTACAAAAATACCGGTATGGATATGCGGCAATACCGCCGGCTGCAAATGTTTGCTCATGCCGAAGCTTTGCCCGATCTCTCCACAGATCCGCAAAATGGCGAACTTTCCGTATTCATCCGCCTCGGCTCAGATTACCGCAGCAACTATTATGAATACGAAATTCCCCTCACACTCACTCCGCACGGAGAATACAACGGAAGCACCGTTGCAGGTTGCCTTGCCGTCTGGCCCAAAGACAACAATCTTGACATTGACCTCAGTGTACTCACCAATGTCAAGAAGGCCCGTAATCGCTTGAAGAATATCTCGAATAGTGGTATCAGCTATGCAAAAGTGTATTCGGAATACGATCCGGATAAACCCTCCAATAAGATAAGCGTGATTGGTAATCCTTCACTGGCAGAGGTCAAGACTATGATGATTGGTGTGAGGAACAACTCACGCACCATTAAATCGGCAGAGGTCTGGGTGAACGAACTGCGCCTAACCGAATTCAACGAAGACGGCGGTTGGGCTGCACAAGGCAATCTCAACTTACAGCTTTCCGATATCGGTAGTATCAACCTGGCCGGCCATGTGGAAACAGCCGGTTTCGGCGGACTGGAACAGAGTGTCAGCGAGCGTCGACTGGACGATTATTATCAGTATAGTTTCACCACTACATTCGATCTGGGACGTTTCTTTCCTAAAAAGGCTAAATTGGCCGCTCCTATTTACTTCTCTTACTCCAAAGAGGCCACTACGCCAAAGTACAACCCTTTGGACAAAGATATGCTGCTGGATGATGCGCTGGATGCCTGTACCACCGATTGGGAACGAGACTCGCTGATGAATATCGCCCGTGAAATTACTACCTACCGCAATTTCAGCCTCAGCAATGCACGACTGGGTATTACAAGTAAAACCCCCATGCCTTATGATCCGGGGAACTTTACTTTCAGCTATTCCCGTTCCCTCCGCCACAATCAGGGTAGCACCACAGCTTACGAAAACGAAACGGACTGGCGCGCTGCAATGACTTATAATTATGCTCCTGTCTATCGCCCGTGGGAACCTTTCAAAGCTATGGAAAGCAAATCTCCATGGATGCGTTTCATCAAAGAAATCAATCTGAACTGGCTGCCTCAAAGCATCTCATTCAATACCGATATGACGCGTCACTATTATGAACTTCAACTCCGCGACCTGGAGGCATTGACTGCCGGAAGCAGTTCCATCGGCAGCGGGGATCTCAGTATCGAAGGCATCCCCATCTCCGTCGCTAAAGAATTTCTATGGAACCGTGACTTTGCCCTGCGCTGGGACCCTACAAAAAACCTAAAACTGAACTTTACCTCTGCTACCCACGCCGAGATTGAAGAACCTTACGGTGTAGTAAATAAAGACCTTTACCCCGATGAATACTCAGCCTGGAAAGATACAGTACGCCGCAGCCTGCTCTCACTCGGCCGCCCTATTGATTTCCAGCAGACATTCAATGCCACTTATAAGCTCCCATTCGACAAGTTCCCCGCTACCGACTGGGTCAGCGCTGACCTTCGTTTCGCCTCTTCTTACAACTGGGACCGGGGTGTTTCCCTTTCCGATGGCATAGAGATGGGCAATACTGTCAGCAATCAGCGCAGCATCGACGTAAACTCGCGTTTCAATCTCGAAGCACTCTATAACAAGGTGCCTTATTTAAAGAAAGTAAACCGCCGCTTTTCTGCTTCCTATCGCAAACCCGCCTCACCCAAAGAACAAAAGCCCCGTCGCTTCGACAAGGAAGTACAATTGCGTGCAGACACTACAGTTACCATTCAACACGGTATGAACTCCCGTCGTCCCAAAGTCACCGCTCTCACTGTGGACGGACGTCGTTATCCCGTACGTTATAAAGTTATAAATGCTAATTCACTACGTATTGATACGCAGGACACGGCACGCATAAAGCTCACTGTAATCCCCGGTCCCGATCCAGAAGATGGTTGGTGGTATAAATTCGGCCAGCATGCTACCCGCATTGCCATGAGCGTACGCAATTTCAGCTTTACCTACAAAAATACGTATGCCATGACCCTTCCCGGTTTCCGTCCTGAAGTCGGTGATATGTTCGGCCAGAAGAAACACGGAGGCTTCCTTGCTCCGGGAATGGACTTTGCATTCGGTTTCACCGGAGACGGCTATATCGACCGTGCCTTGCAAAACGACTGGCTCATCTGCAACGACTCCGTTGTCAGCCCTGCCAGCAGCAATGCCCTTGAAGATCTTCAATTGCGTATCTCCCTTGAACCGATACGCGACCTCAAAATAGACCTTACCGCCAATCGTACCCGAAACCGCAGCCGCGAAATACAATATATGTTCGAAGGTATGCCAGATACCCGCAGTGGTAACTTCTCAATGAGTATCATTTCTATCGGTAGTGCTTTCGAACGCCCCAGCGCCGGTGACGGTTACCATTCCGGTACATTCGAACGTTTCCGCCGCAACCTTGACGTCATCCGTGACCGTGTGGAATCCCAATTCCTCGGTGCACAGTATCCGCAAGGCAGCATTCTTGCCGGAAAGACATTCGATCCGGCAAACGGCACAATCAGCAAGCACTCACCGGATGTCATGATCCCTGCCTTCCTCGCCGCCTACACCGGAAAGAGCGCTCGGAACTCCGCTCTCGACTTCTTTCCCAGCCTGTTCTCCATGATGCCGAACTGGCGTATCACCTACACAGGACTTACCAAGATAGCCTGGTTCAAAAAGAACTTCCGCAGTGTCAATCTGAATCATGCCTATCGCAGCACCTACAGCGTCGGCAGCTACAACACTTTCCAGAGTTTCATGAGCTATATGGGGGATATAGGCTTTGTAGAAGATGTGCAATCAGGAAATCCTATCCCTTCATCGCGCTTCGACATCAGCATGGTATCCATTAATGAGCAATTCTCCCCCCTTATCGGTATGGATGCCACCCTCAAAAACGGACTTACCGCCAAAGTGGAATATAAAACCAGCCGTATATTAAATCTCAGTATGAGTGCTTGTCAACTGGTAGAAACCGCTTCTCGCGATTTCGTTATCGGTTTGGGATATAAGATTGTAAACTTCAATTTATTCAGTGGCCGGAATGTAAAAGACAGCAAGAATCGTGTCAGCCATGACCTTGCTCTCCGTGCAGATATTTCATTCCGCAACCAATCCGCCCTCTGCCGGGACATCCAGCAAGGTTTTGCACAAGCTACCAATGGCAACAAAGCTCTGAAAATATCATGTTCGGCAGACTACACCCTGAGTCGCTTGTTAACCCTGCGCCTCTACTATGACCGCCAACAGAATACTCCGTTAGTGTCCTCTAGCTCATATCCGGTAGTCAGTGCCGACTTTGGTTTCAGCATGAAATTCTCTCTCACGCGGTAAATATACTCGACTATTAAGGAGCAATTCAAGGGAAAGTCCTATCTTTGTGAGATAAACAACAAGCAATATGAAACAAGCAAGAATTTACATGAAGCGTTGGTTAGGAATTAACGAACGCAGTAAACAACTCTCGACCGACACCTGGTATTTGAACTTTGCCAATCAACTACTATCTTTGATCGATGAATCCCCTTTATACAGTAAAAAGTTTGAAGCAGAGAAAGTAGATGCTGCCCTTTCATTGGCTATTTATCTGCAAGACGCCATCGCCCAGTCCGGTGGTTGGAAAGAGTTTTCCAATGCCTATTACGGATTGTACAAGTCCTATCTTCCTTTCTATACGCTGACCGACGAGTATCTTCCCGACGAAATCAATGTAGAGGATATCTCATTCATTCAGTGGACGCTCCTCTCCCGCTATGCCATCTTCGAAGAGGACGAAGTTATTATCCAGAATCCTCATGATTCTGACCTGATAGAATTCAGCCAAAAGGTATATGATGTGATGGATACCGCCTTTGAAGAAGCTCCCATCTGCGATGAGCCGTCTTCTCACATTTGGGTAATGGGACTTGATTTACTAGAAATGCCATTAGTACCACTTCCCGAAATCACTCCCGGAATGACACTTAAAAAAGATGTGGAGAACTGCCTGTCATACAGCAAAGGAGAACCGCTGCTTTATTTTACCACCTACGATGAATTACGCCGTTTCTTTGTGGAAGAACTAAAATGGGAAGATAAAAATGAAAGTCTGTTACCGGAATTAAGAGATGAAAGAAACTTTGTGATCTATGCCAATGCCAAAGGTATGCTGATAGCCTCTAATGTTTCTTATTGCTTCTGCGATCCACGCAATCCGACTTATAATGCAGAAAAAGCAGCTGCCAAAGGATACAAATTATTCACTTATCCGGGCACCTGCCCCTTTGACCTCCTGAAGTATGGTATGGCAAAAGGCCTGCTTCCTGATATGCAACTTCCCTTCCCTGGTGGAAAAGAAGTATTGCACGATAATTGGGACTTCATTGCACGATACTTCTTGTGTGAGTATTACGAAGGAGAGTGAAAATAAGTGATTAGTTGTTAGTGATAAATTGTAAGCATAACATTAATCACTTATCACTAACAACTAATCATTATTTCTACATTTCTATAATCTCTTCCTTGCACAGTGTCAACTTCTCTACCCCGTCTGCCGTCACTACCCATGAGTTTTCAATACCCAGGGGACCGACACCCGGCAATACGATTTTGGGTTCGAGGGCAAATACCATACCCGGTTCTAATTCCTGCTTCATACGCGGAGCCAGTACAGGAGCTTCGTTGATTTCCAAGCCAATGCCATGACCAATAAATTTCGCCTTCTGTCCTACTCCCATAAAGTAATCGGCAAATCCGGCTTTCGTTACGATATCAATAGCTGTATTATAGAGATCTTCGCAAACAGCACCCGGTTTTGCCTTTTCAATCACAGCTGCCTGTACATCCAGACATGTTTGATGCGCAGCATAAGCCTTCTCCGGTAACTTACCGATAGAGAATACTCGGCTCATATCACCCATGTATCCATAGAAGTTTCCACCCATATCAACCATAAAACTCTGACCGGGTTGCAACAGTGCACCATTTGCACCGATAGGTATAGACGGATCAAGTCCTTCACCACCTAAAGCAAAGTCATAAGGTGCAGGAGCAGTGGCATTATCTCCCGCCAGCAAGCTACCCATAAATATCTCCATACTCTGACCAAATGTACGGAAAATACCCAGACAACCTTCCAAACGCATCAAGCGTTCTATTTCAATAGACAACTGACGATCTGTCATTCCCGGTCGATACACAGAAGGAATCTGTTCATAAGCCTTCGTATGAGCAATACCCGAACGACGGAACATTTCAATTTCAATATTTGTCTTTACACTACGTGCCTTACGGATCAGGGGAGTACCATTCACAACAGTAGTTTCTGGGAAGCAAGCTGCCAGACGGGTATACTCCGTATAAGAGAGTTCGTCTCCCTCCAACATCAATTTCGCAGGTAAAGGTAGACCGCACTCTTTCAATAAATCGGGCAATTGTTCCGGCTTACGGATAGAATGTATATGTTCTCCTTCAATATTATTAGGACGTTTGATAAATAAGCGTGCCGGAGCATTCAATGGTAAATACAGATAGCCGCTGACAACGCGTCCGTACGTATAAATCAAGTTTACATTGCAAGTGATAAGAGCGGCATCAATCTCTTGTTGAGCCATCAAGACACGTATCTTATCGCGTCTTAATTTTAGTTCCGGTTGTAACATCTCTTTGTTATTTAATGATTTTCCGGGTGCAAAGGTAATAATTTTGGTATTAAGTACGAGGTATTAAGTATTAAGTTTGACTGATAGTTGCGCTGTAGAAGTGAATATACCTAATTGTTGGTATGCCTATAAAAAAAGTACTGCCCTACACCTTCACAGGCAGGACAGCACAAACCACAAATACAAATACAACTAAACAAAGTTTTCCTTTAAATAATTCCCTGACCCATCATTGCGTGAGCCACCTTCATGAAGCCTGCAATATTGGCTCCCTTCACGTAGTTGATGTAACCGTCAGGTTCCGTCCCATATTTTACGCATTGTGCATGAATGCCGTGCATAATAGCGTGCAGTTTCTCGTCCACTTCGGCAGCACACCAACTGAGGTGCATTGCATTCTGTGACATTTCCAATCCGGAAGTAGCAACACCACCGGCATTGACTGCCTTACCCGGAGCATACATCACCTTATGTTCGATGAACAGGTCGATAGCTTCCGGCGTACAGCCCATATTAGATATTTCACCCACACACATCACTTTATTTTCAATCAACTGACGGGCATCATCACCATTCAGTTCATTTTGCGTAGCACAAGGCAATGCAATATCAGCTTTCACTTCCCATGGACGCTTGCCGGCAATAAATGTAGAACCGGGGAATTCGTCTGCATACGGAGCCACTATATCATTACCCGATGAACGGAGTTCAAGCATATAATCTATCTTTTCGCCACTGATACCATTCGGATCATAAATATATCCGTCCGGTCCGGAGATAGTAACCACCTTGGCACCCAACTCGGTTGCTTTGGTAGCGGCACCCCAAGCTACATTTCCGAAACCGGAAACAGCAACGGTCTTACCTTTAATATCAATACCTTTAGTTTCTAACATCTGGTTCACGAAGTACAATCCACCGAAACCTGTAGCTTCAGGACGAATCAGAGAACCACCGAATTCCAAACCCTTTCCGGTAAATGTGCCGGTAAATTCACGGGTTAACTTCTTATACATACCGAACATATAGCCCACTTCACGACCACCTACACCGATATCACCGGCTGGAACATCCATATCCGGACCAAGGTGACGCCATAACTCCAACATGAATGCCTGACAGAAGCGCATGATTTCACCATCGCTCTTACCGCGCGGAGAGAAGTCGGAACCACCTTTACCACCACCCATAGGCAGAGTAGTCAGTGCATTCTTAAACGTCTGTTCGAAGCCTAAGAATTTAAGGATGGAAAGATTTACGGAAGCATGGAAACGAATACCGCCTTTGTACGGGCCAATAGCATTGTTGAATTGCACACGGTAACCAAGGTTGGTTTGTACATCACCTTTGTCGTCCACCCAAGTAACACGGAACGTAAAGATACGGTCGGGTTCAACCAAGCGTTCTATGATTTTAGCTTTCTCGAACTCTGGATGCTGGTTATAGATATCTTCGATGGAAAGAAGTACTTCCTTTACGGCTTGAAGATATTCAGACTCGCCGGGATGCTTTGCCTCTAAAGAGGACATAATTCGTTCGATATTCATAATATTACGTTTTAAAGGTTTATTCCTTCGTGACTTTAAGGTTATTCGAGCAAATTGTCAACGAATAACACTGCAAATATAGGAAAACTTTTGGATTCACCTATACTTTTCAGCGATATTTTGATTAAATAATGATAAAACGTCAATTATAGCATTAATATTTGCTGGCTACTGATTCAATCTGAGATTCTATTTGCTCCATAGAAGAAATCTTACTACTTATGAATACTTCATGTTGCTGCAAACAGTTCTTAATAGGCAAAATCAAGTGATTACAAAAGTATTCATACTGTTTGTCATTCCATATATTGCGCAAACTACTAGTTATAGAATCCAATTCTTGCTGTTTTTGAGATAATAGTCCGTATTCCAACATAAAATTACCTTTTAGTATTTTGCAAATGATAGATAAGCTTATCAATAAAACGACAGGCATTATCAGCATATTGTTTTGCTTCATTCATACATGTAAAAGCCTCTTGAGTGATATCATCCGCTAGATTCCGGGCTTGATATAATCTATTCTGCACTTCTTCCATATCATTCTCACATTCAATGAGTTCGTCCTCCAATTTTTCTTTTTCATCAGTTTTCATATCAATCTCATCTAAAATATATCTCCGATATGCTTCATCTTCCACGTTATATAAACTGTTATGCAGAGAATTTATAGAAGCCTCTAAAGAATTTATTTGCCTATTGATACGTTCACGGGCTCGTTCAATGCGGCTTATCAGATTTTCGCACCGACTGACCTTGCTCCGTGCACCCGACTGAAGACGGCTACGCACAGAATCAAGTCCACTTATAAAATTATTTATTTGCGAATAAAATGAATACAATTCGTTTATTTCCCGAACAGATACATCATTCATATTATCTTATGTTTTTCACTTGCTGAATAGCAGCAGCGTAACGACGCATATATGCACTGTAATCATTCATCATCTGCCCTATTTGATTAATGACTTGTACACTCTGTTCAAATTGCTGCATGAACTGTTGATTCTGTTCATCATTCCATCCCTCATTTACACGATACATTTCAGCTTTGGCCTTATTAAAGTTCTGCACCATAGCATTACTTAGTCCGTTCAAGGCTTGTGCAAAAGCGATGAGTTCTTCTTCATTTCTTACATTAACTTCATGTGCCATAATAAGTTATTTCATTAAGTTTTTTATATCATTTACTGTAATAGAGTCAAAAGGACAATAAAGTATTTCTGCCCCTGTTATGTCGTTACGAAAGTAGCTGCGCAAACGTTCATGGTCATCACTCATTTGTTCCGGCTTAAAATCATCAGACAGAGCCAGTTTTATTGCCGTTTCCGAATCTGTTCTCTGAACAACAACATACTGGAACATCGAATAAATATCTTTTTTGTTCAAAGAATATTCCTGAAAGAGTAAATTATCCAGTTTGTTAACTTGAAGAATAGTGTGAATCCCATAATCAGGTCCTTTTGTTAAAACAGTTTGCAGTATGTGTTGCACAGTATCTACCTTGTTTTTAGATTTTGCAGGATTTTCCATCACAGATTCTGCTGTAAACGGGAAAGGACAATCTGATAAAAAATCATTTGCATTTTGATTGGCAGGAGTTGATACTGGCGAATAATCTTCAACTGGCAGTTCAACCTCCGCATTATGCTTTAGTGATGTAAAGTAATCTTGTTCAAGGATAAACAAGAAAGTATCTTCTTTTTCTTTTCTTTCGCGTATCTGTATCGCCAATTGTGAAAGTATCTCATTGCGTTGGCGATTGCGTACCAAGATATGACAACCATAATCTTCCAACGTATTCAAAACTTCTTCGTCAACAGCATATTCATCATCGGGGTCCATACAATCAATAAGATAGAAACGAGCATCTTCACCCATTTTTTTATAATAGTGCATCAACGAGAGTAGTATATTTAGCTGGATACGGGTACTTTGTAGACGCTCATTAATACCTACTAATAATAGATTAGAGGCTGTTTCAGGTTTAAAACTTACAGAAACCAAATTCGATTTCACACTGATACCTCTACCCAGATAAACTGCAGGATAACGCCGGGGCAATTCATCCGGTATCCAGTCTACCAATCTATATGTCTGCTTTCCAGAGAAATAGAATGGTTGGAAATCCACTATACAGTTTGTACTTTTTTGATTTATATTCTGCAAATTTTCAGCCAGCCTCTCACGATCATAAAAATCCGCTTTGAATATAATCCCCTCCTCAAAACCTTTAGGGCGGTAATATACCTCTCCCGTGGATAAAGCCTCTGTACGAGTTCCCACTGTAGGAATAAATACTTGCGCATCCGTCATACGACAATTCAACAAGTAAGGATCTGTGATATTATTTTTTATTCCCCCTGGAATGTTAGTCCCTGTCAAAGTCTGAGTGGCAAAAATTAAATGTACCCCCTGATTACGCCCCTCTTTAGCAATACGTGTCAGAATAACATCTATTTCACTTTGTATTTTAAATCTTCCTTCTTTAAAAAGTTCATGGCACTCATCTACCAGCAAAACTATACGTGGCAACTTTTTATTCGATGTTATTGCATTGTAATCTTTCAAATTAGAGACTTCTTCATTGCGCATAAGTCGTGCACGTTCTTGCATCACCTCCCACAAATCTTTCAAAATTTCCAATGTGATTTGTGGGTCTGATTCATCCACCATTAAACATCGTACATGTTTACAAGTCCGATAACGATTAAATTCCACACCTCCGAACTTAAAGTCCATCAAATAGAATTGCAGGCTCTCCGGAGAATACTTCAACATGGCATGATTTAAAATATCATGCAGAAAGACCGATTTTCCAGAGCCTGTTTGGCCTATTATAAATGAGTGTACATGAGATATTTCATCAAGAACAAAATTAATACGCCCCTGATTGTTTGTTCCTACTTCAATACTGAATTCTTTAGCTGCATCCTGGTAAGGAGTAACAGTCATTGTTTCTTGTATTTGTTGTTTTTGCAATTCGGCTTCCCGTTCCTGTTGCTGTGAAAGTTCCTTTTGGAAGTTCTGATAACATTGCTGCCATTTTTTTAATATTTCAATTCTTTTGGAAGCAGTTCCTATGGGAGTATTTGCTACAGCCGACATTTTAGGTCCATCCGTTTCAACAAACAACTCCTTTTCCCATTGAGAAGGCAGATTACCTACTACTATAATATGAAAACCTACACGCCAACCATTGCGAATAATGGATTTCATAGCTTCTGTCAGGTGTGAATCTAGCTGTTGAGGCAAATCATACAATACAATCACCTCATAAGGATATTCTATCCGTTTCTTCCGGAGGTGATATTTTATGATATCACCTGCTTCACGGAATCTTTTTTCTATCTCTGAATTCCAAACTTGTATCTGTTTTAATAGATCACCTAGCTGTAAGATAGTCTCTCCTACCATCACGTCATCCAATTGCTTGAAATTCTCAAAGGCTGAAGTGAAATTCAAGTCAACGCCGGTAATATGTAATTTGCCAGGTACGAAATGCAACAACATTTCAGTGAGTATAAATTCGGCCTTCGCTTGATCTACTATGGATAAATGAAAATAACTGCTTTTCCCTTCTATTTGCCAGTTTATCATTTGAGGAATATCAGCAGTTACATAGATATTACCATAACATAAAGTTTCTTTCCGTTCATAATTGATAGGAAATTGTTCACATACATACCGTTTATCTGCAGCTTGCAGACAACTGTTTATATATTCTTCTACGGAATAATCCTCTTTCTCTTTCACCATGTAAGGAAGAAGGAAAGGATCATGTTTTCGTAGGAGTTCTTTTCCGTAATTTATACTGTCTTCTGCTATTGAACGAGAGTTCCGGGCACAATAACTCATAAAATCATCACATATCAGCGCTGCTTTCTGTTTGAAATTTTTAGGTTGATCGGCCAGACTAGGAAGGTTTTTCAGTTCTTTTCGGATATCAGGATAAAAAGTTTCAAGATCTGTATATGATTTTAGCACTTCCTCAGCAATAATTTCTCCCAGCTGATTGGCACGCGACAAGCTATCACTATATAACAGCAATCGGCCTGCATCTACATATTGATTAGTGTAGTCTTTAAAACAATTGAAAAGTCTTCTTTTCAGTTGTTCAATATTATACAATTGCACGTGTCGTTCGACCTCTGTTTTTATAATATCATCTGTCAGGCTCATAACTACTTTCCTAAAATTTTCTTCAATTTGTTTAATGTCGGATGCTCCAGCTCATAAATAAACTGCTTGGCATTTTCTACCATCTTGACTTTCTTTACAGAATCAGGATATGGTGTATACTTTATGAAGGACCGATAAAGTTCCAACGCCTTTTGCTGATTCATTTGATATCCTCCTATCCCCTGATGACAGAATACAGCCCAATAAAAATAAGCGTTAGTATAGCTAAATTTATTAATAGCTACAGATATTAATTTTCCGGCTTTTGTATATTGTTGTTCATCATAATAGATATCTATCAAGCGGCAAACTGCTAATTTATGATTTTGATCGGCAGCTTTTTGAAGCCATTGAATAGCGGTAAATACAGGATATGCATCTTCAATCGAATAAAGTCTAGAATTAAAAAACATTTCTCCCACTTCATATTGAGCTTCCGCATAACCCTGATTGGCAGCCTTTAATAACCACTCCAGAGCAAATCGATAACTACAATTAGTACCTATTCCATTCTTATAGCATAATCCCAACTCAAATTGTGACTGTTTTATCCCCTTCTTAGCAGACTTTTCAAAATTCTGAAATGCCATTTGAGGTGATTTCTCCGTACCATAACCATTTTTATAACAAAGACCCAGATAATACTCTGCGTATTTATCCGGATTCACATCTTCATATCTGCGAAAATACCAAAATGCCTTATTAAGGTTCTTATTTAATTTGCCATATCCGTAATAGTAAAACATTCCCATAAAATAGTAAGTGCCGCTAAATGTTCCGGCATTACTGAAATAAGCAAATGAACGGTCAAAGTCCTTAATAACTCCCCAACCATGATAATACATTACTCCCAAATAATAGTTAGCAGGAAGATTACCATGATTCACAGCTGTTTGCAACCATGTCAGAGCATCTTTATATTCCTTGACCAAATATTTTTCTTTTCCCAACTCATATTGGGCAGCTATGCAACCTTTTAAGGCAGCTCTTCGATACCAATCCAAAGCTCTAGCCTTATCCTTTATGCGATGTACACCCTCAGTATAAGCTTTCCCCATTTTATATGCCGCCTCAGTATGCCCTTGCATTGCTGCTTTTTCATACCATTTATAAGCCATTGCATAATCTTTTTCAGCTCCTGCACCCGATTCATAGATTGTACCCATTTGATATTGAGCCAAGACATGTCCTGCTTCAGCAGCTTTCAAGTAATATTGCACAGCCTTTGCATGGTTCATAGGCACTCCTTTGCCAGAATCATATTCTACACCTATGTTATATAGAAAAGCTGGTTCCCCTTTCGTACCGATCAAAGTATAACAGACATGAAGCGATAGACCAGCTTCTTTGAAATGTTCTATGGCTTTCACCGAATCTTGAATAACTCCCCACCCGTTGGCATATAATTTTCCCAAGAAGAAATGACAATCAGTGACATATTCCTTTTTAGCGATCGATACCATAAAAAGCGCGTGCGCTTTTTGATGTTGTTTCAGGTTAGCTAGCATTCTGGCTTGCCCATACAAGGCACCCTTATACCCTTTATTCGCTGCTTGTTCATACCAGTGAGCAGCTTTCTCGTGATACTTCACCCATTCATATACAATCGCCACTTTATAGGCAGCCTCTGCATTGCCTTGATCTGCGCATCTTTTATACCATTTATAAGCCTGCGCTATGTTTTTCTCTATATATTTACCTGTTTCATAGCAAGTGGCTAGTTTATATTGCGCCAGTTCATGTCCTTTTTCTGCAGCTCTCAGGAAGAATTGCATAGCCTTCACAAAGTCGATAGCTACTCTATCTCCTTTTTCGAATTGTAATCCAGATTGGTACAATTCCTCTGGTGCATCTCCCCTTAGTCCTTTAATAGAATAGTAAAACTCTCCTTTGGAAAGATTGTATCGTTCCACACATTCTATATACCTTTCCGGAGATGACATAAACCGTTTCTCAGCAAGGCGACGAAAAATCTCGGTAGCTTCATGGTACTTACCTGTAGCAATGAAGCATTCAGCTAAAAAATACTCAGATTTCAGATGTCCTTTCGCAACAGCCTTTTTATACCATTCTATAGCTTTACCGGGTGCTCTATCCCGTTGATGATAGTAATAGCCTATGCTATAATATGAATTAGCAATTCCCCCTGCTGCTCCTATCTCATAGAAAGCCTGTGCAGTTGACCAACTGTCTACGCCTCCATAACATTCAGCAAGCATATCGGCAGCTTCAGGAAGGGTAGACACTTTCGAAAGGCAAGAAATTGCTTCCTTACGCAGATATTCACTTGATTTTTCCGATAGACTCCTTTCATAGCAACGTTTGCCATATTCCAGATAGGCAGGATATAAGAAGTTTTTTAATAATTTATTCTTCAGATCATCCGGAATATTCCATTCATGCAGTTGTGCGAATTGCTCAAGTCCTATTTTATAGTTCTTCTTTCGCAGGTTTACTCCTCCCCACACTATCTTGGAATAAATGTCTCCTTTTTCTGCTGCTGTTCTAAGTTGTGTTTCACCCGAGATTCCACAGTTGAATGTCCGTTTCCCAATATTTAGTACATATTTCTTATTTTCCAATAGCTCCATTGCCGTTATTACATCTGATATATAGGGAGGGACAGGACGCAATAAAGGTTCAGGAGAATTAATCGCTGAAAGTTTATTTCCTAATGATTGGAGAATTTCTTCCGCCTTCTTTTGTAGTTCTGCAAAGTACATAACAGGATTACATTTAATACCTTTTTAAATTAATTGAAACAAAAATAGGCAAACAAGATTAAAAAGGCAAATTAATCAGAACATATTTATTGGAAGCAAATTCTGAGATATAAAAGAATAGGGTTCATCATCTATTACCTAACAGATGATGAACCCTAAACACCAATAAGTACTTTTACTTAGATTTTCGGTTTCATTCCGAGATTATACATGATAAAGGCATAAGTGTCAGCCTGTTCTTCAAGAACCTTAGTCATAGGTTTGCCTGCACCATGTCCGGCTTTACTTTCAATGCGGATGATAGTGGGATTCGTACCGTCATTACATTCTTGCAGGGTAGCAGCAAACTTGAATGAGTGTGCGGGAACTACACGGTCATCATGATCGGCAGTAATCACCATGGTTGCAGGATATTTGGTGCCGGGCTTCAGGTTGTGCAACGGAGAGTAGCCTTTCAGGTACTCGAACATTTCCTTGCTGTCCTCGCTCGTACCGTAATCGCTTGCCCAGTTCCAACCGATAGTGAACTTATGATAGCGGAGCATATCCATTACACCTACCTGCGGAATGGCTACGCGAAACAAATCGGGACGTTGTGTCATACAGGCACCTACCAGCAAACCACCATTAGAGCCACCTACGATAGCTATTTTATCTTTGTTAGTATACTTATCATTAATAAGGTATTCGGCAGCTGCGATGAAATCGTCGAATACATTCTGTTTCTGCATCTTCGTACCAGCTATGTGCCAGTCTTCACCATACTCGCCACCACCACGCAGATTAACCTGTGCATAGATACCTCCATTTTGCAGGAACGGAATACGTGATGTAGAGAAACCCGGATTAAGGCTGATATTGAAACCGCCGTAACCATAGAGATACACCGGATTCTTACCGTCTTTCTTAAGATCTTTCTTATAAGTCAGGAACATCGGTATCTTTGTGCCGTCCTTGCTGGGGTAGAATACCTGCTCCGTTATAAATTCATCGGAGTTGAAGTCAACCTTCGGAGCACGGAAGAGCTCATAGGTATTCGCATCCATATCATATTTATACGTAGCACCGGGGATGGTGAACGAAGTAAAACCGAAGAAACATTCTTTGTCATCCTTGTCGCCACTGAAACCTACGGAACCGAGCGAAGGCAACTTAATTTCCTGTATTTCCTTGCCGTCCAGGCCATATACATACGCATGATTGGCAGCATCTTTATCATACGTCAGGAATAACTTCTCACCTATCACACCGGCATCCGAAAGTACATTCTCACTTTCCGGAACCAGCTCCGTCCAGTCTTTCAAAGCGGGTTTATTGATGTCCGCCGTCATGAGGCGATATTTCGGCGCATTGTAGTTCGTAAACATATAGATTTTGTCACCGATCACCTCTATAGGAGCATAAGTGTAATCCATATCCGTAGCCATTGCAACGAACGGTGCATTCGGTTTACGCAGATCTTTCATATACAAGGCATTGCCACGTCCGTCGCCACTCTCATACAGGAACAGGATGGTTTCATCCTCATTCACACTGGCAGTATAGAAACGCTTGGGATATGCCTGATTCTGGTAAACCAGCTTATCCTGCGATTGCGGTGTACCCATCTTATGATAGTAAATCTTATGATTCTCGTTCACGTTAGAGAACTCCTTCCCTTTCACCGGAGCATCGTAAGCGCTGTAGTAAAATCCATCGCCCTGCCAGGTAGCTCCTGTAAACTTTGCCCATTCAATATGATCGTCCAGCAACTTGCCGGTTTCGGTATCCATTACATAGATTTCCTGCCAGTCTGAACCACTACGCGCAATGGTATAGCCGGTATATTTTCCATTATTCGAAAAATAAATGCCTGTCAAAGCTACCGTACCATCATCCGAGAGTTTATTAGGATCAAGAAATACACGTGGTTCACCGTCCAAGCTATCCTGTACATACAGTACACTCTGGTTCTGCAAACCGTCATTCTTATAGAAGTAATACTTGCCGTGTTTCTTGAACGGTGTACCAATCTTTTCATAATTAGCCACATCCGTCAGTCGCTTCAGCAGAGCATCGCGGAAAGGTATCTTAGACAAATAGTCGTTCGTTACTTTGTTCTGAGCTTCCACCCATGCAGCAGTTGCAGCGGAAGTGTCATTCTCCAACCAACGATACGGGTCGGGTACTTCTGTTCCAAAATAGACATCTACAGTATCCACCTTCGCGGTTTCAGGATACATAAGTTTCTGTTGTTGTTGTGCACATGACATCATGATGATACCGGTTGCAAATAAAGTTACTTTTTTCATATTATACATATATAAGAGTGTACGAGTTACGAATTACAAGCTACGAATTACAAATTGCTGCGCTGTGTGTTGGTGACAAATTACCGCACGGCAACTTGTCACTTTGTAGCCCGTAGCTCGTAACTTAATTTAGTTTGGGCGTTAAAATTACAAAAACGACCAATAACAAACAAGGATTTCTACCATAATTATACTTCAAATAGCATTTCCTGCCGGATTCATTCATTATTCTACACTGAGAAATGTTCGCACCAGGACTAAGAGTACTTCCCATAACGACAGAAATAGTGTTTCACTACGACTGATCATGGTGGAACACCGAATGTAAGGGGTTTAAATATCATCAACAGAAGTCGAGAATCTATCATTTTTCTTCATTTTGATGGTTTTCAAAGGTTTTATGGCGGTTATCAAACCTTCTTTTGCCAAATTATGGCTAACCTTGCATCAGAAACAAAAGGTTATCATAATCATGAGAAAGAAATCATTCATATTACTCTTGTTGTTCATAAGCAATACTTCCCTATTCAGTCAAAATCCTCTGACGGAGGATGCCCTATTAGAGAAGCAAATTTATGAAACAGGACTGATCCATGCCCCGCTGCCTTTGAACACCTCCCGTTCTTTCGAAGAGAATGCTTTGAAGAAAGAGGTGTTATCCAGCCAGCCGCTTACGGAAACTGAAGGAGCAGACGGGTGGACTCATTCCGGAGCCGGAAAAATGTCTTTCTCAAAAGAGAAAACCACATCGGGCAAAGGGAGCATCCGTTTATCTTTTCCTACTTATACCGGAAAAAGAGCCGCTGGTTCTCCTTCCGATCCTGACTATGCAACTTATGGAAATAGCCGTATCACCTATCACGTCGATGGTAGGAACTGGGAAAAGTACAACAGAATCTACTTTTCTATCTATCCTGATTGCGACGGCGCACGCGTAGTCAATATGAACCTGACTTTTACAAACGACAGTTCCACACCCAAACAAGGTTATAATCTCCCCAGCGGTTCCCATCTCATCAATCTGGTAAATAAGCAATGGAACCATTGCTTTCTGGAAATAGACGAATATCAGCGGGATAAAGTAATATCCATCAGCTTCGACACCGCACTGAAAGGGAAAGACCGGACAACAGGAGACTCTGCCATTTATTATGTGGACGATATCCGGTTGCAGCAAATCAAAAATCCGGAAAAAGTGAGCGGATGGGAACCGGCGGAGCATACCATCATATATTCTACAACAGGCTATGCCATAAATAGCCCGAAAACCGCCCTCGTTCATGCCAATTCATGCAAACAGCGGAAACAATTCCAACTGATAAACTCCGTCAGCAAAGAAGTGGCATACGAAGGTGCGCTGAAACAGGAACAAACCACCATCGGAAAGTTCGGAGTCATGGACTTCACCGACTTCAACCAACCGGGAGACTACCAACTGAAAGTAGGTAAAAACATCACTCCTGCCTTTCGGATCGGTGAAAAGTTGTGGGATAATTCTCTCTGGAAAGTACTGAATTTCCTGTTTTGCCAGCGTTGCGGGCATCCCGTCCCCGGCAAACATGCCGCTTGTCATACGGATCTATTCTCCCGGCATGACGGAAAAAGCATCGCCTATTCAGGCGGATGGCATGATGCAGGCGATTTGTCACAGCAGACGTTGCAGACCGGAGATGTGACTTTCTCCCTACTGGAAGCATACAACCGGCTCAAAACCAGAAATACTCCGTTGGCAGCCCGTCTGCTGGAAGAAGCGGAATGGGGGATCGAGTTCATACTGAAAAACCGTTATGGAGACGGCTATCGTGCCAGCAGTATGGGACTGCTTATCTGGCAAGACGGCATCCTGAATACATTGGATGACATTCATTCCGTACGCGTTCAAAACATGGCATTCGACAATTTCCTGTACGCAGGATACGAAGCATACGCGGCAATGACCATAAATCGAGACCCGATGCTACAAAAGCATCTGCGAAAGGTAGCGGAGGAAGACTTTGCTTTTGCCACAGAAAAATTCGAAAGAGAGGGTTTCGACTTATTCAAACAGATGTACGAACATAGCTACAACACCTCCGAGAGCCAATATATGGCAACCATATCTTGGTCTGCTAGTATGCTCTACAAGCTCACGGGCAAGGCATATTATGCCGAAAAGGCTGCCGAAGCCATTCAATATGTACTTGCCTGCCAGCGTACAGAGCCTTTACAGGATCCGGAAAAAACCTGCGGATTCTTCTATCGGGATCAGTCTGGAAAATCCATCGTACACTATATCCATCAATCACGCGAACAAGTCTACATGCAGGCAATGACGTTGCTTTGTGAAACACAGAAACAGCACCCTGATTATCAGAAGTGGGTGAACTCCATACAACTATACGGAAACTATCTGAAAGGTCTGATGAAATACACCCGGCCTTATGGAATGATTCCGAGTGGAGTATATCATGCGGAAGAGTACAGTGATTCAGCAAGTTTCTACGCGCTTCATCTCTTTCCGCCCGCCAATGCACGGCAGCTATACACGGAACAGGTGAAACGGGGAGTCAAACTCGACAAGGAACATTACCTGAAACGTTTCCCTGTATGGTTCAGTATCTTCAATGGAAACACAGCCATACATCTCTCCACCGGAAAATCCGCTGCCATTTGCGGCAACTTCCTTAAAGACGAAGAGTTGCTGAACATCGGTCGGGAACAACTCTACTGGACAGTCGGAAAGAACCCATTCGGACAATCCCTGATATACGGCGAAGGGTACAATTATCCGCAGATGAACAGTTTTTCTTCCGGTGAGATGACAGGCGAAATGCCCGTAGGCATCCGCACCCTGAGCAATGATGACATCCCCTACTGGCCACAGACCAACAATGCCTGTTATAAAGAGGTCTGGGTGACATCGGCAGGAAAGTGGCTATCACTGATTGCCGAATACTAACAAAAGAAATTATTAATTACATAAAATCAAAAAAGCTATGAAAACTATTAAGTTTTATCTTGTCCTCCTATTTACAGCATGCACCCTTCTGGTAAACGCTCAAACTCCCGAAGGCTATCCTGCCAATTATGCCCGGGGCCCCCGCTTCAAGGCATTAGTCTACTATACGCAGCATGCAGAAGAAGCACATTATCAGTTCTCCCTGCAAGCCGTAGAGTTCTTCAAGAAACTGAACTACGGTGACGGTTTCGTTCTCGATCTCACAATGGATTTGTCTTCCTATACTTACGAAAAGCTAAAAGAGTATAGCGTAGTGGTGATGCTCGACGGCTACCCCAATACAAAAGCCGAACGGGATGCTTTTGAGAAGTATATGGAAAACGGTGGTGGCTGGGTAGGCTTCCATGTAGCCGCCTACAATGACAAGAACACCCAATGGCCCTGGTTCGTCAACTTCCTGGGCGGTGGAGTCTTCTATTGCAACAATTGGCCTCCCCAACCAGTCCTGGTTGAAGTGGACAACGAGAACCATCCAGTCACCAAGAACCTACCCGCCTCTTTTGTGGCACCTTCCAGCGAATGGTATCAGTGGAATCCCAGTCCGAGAGCCAATAAAGATGTGGAAGTTCTGCTGTCCCTCTCTCCCAAGAACTATCCCCTGGGCATCAAAGATGTAGTGAACTTCGGTGATTTCCCCATCGTATGGACCAATACCAAATACAGAATGATATATCTGAATATGGGGCATGGCGATGAAGAATTCATTGACGCCACACAAAATCTTTTATTTGTCAATGCCTTCCGCTGGGTGGTAAGTACGGACAAGCAAGGAGATCCTTTCAAAAAATAGACCCTTAAAACAAAAACCAATTTATTAATCTTATTAGTATCTTTTGTATGAATGAAAAACATGAAGTTCTTTCGTTCAAGCCCTTCTTATGGCTTGTTCGAACAGCAGTCATCATGCTTGTGTTAGCATCTAACTGCCTGACTGCTACAGCTCAAACAGAAACGAGAGTCCACGGAACTGTAAAGTCTGCCACAGATGGTTTGCCCCTAATTGGTGTAAACGTAGTTGAAAAAGGTACCTCCAACGGTACGATCACCGACATCAACGGAAGCTATACGCTGACGGTGCCCGGTAACTCAGAACTGGTATTTACATACATCGGCTTTGCAAACCAGGAAGTAAAAGTGATCAGTGGAAAAAACACTTATGACATCACCTTGACAGAAGACTCCAAAGCCCTGGAGGAAGTGGTAGTCATCGGCTATGGTGTACAGAAAAAGAGTGTGGTAACAGCCGCCATCAGCCAAGTATCCGGCGACGAACTGGCAAAAGGCAGCCCCACCAATTTCCAGAACGCCCTGAAAGGGAAAGTTTCAGGCGTACAGATCATGAGCGAGTCCGGAGCACCAGGAGCCGGTTCTACTGTACGCATCCGCGGTGTCGGTACCATCAACAACTCCAATCCACTCTATTTAGTGGACGGTATGCCGGTGGATGACATCAATAATATTAACCCTTCGGACATCGAATCCGTGGAAGTATTGAAGGATGCTGCCTCCGCTGCCATCTATGGTACACGTGGCGCCAACGGTGTAGTACTTGTCACTACCAAGAAAGGATCGGTTCAGAAACCCGTACTAACTTATGAAGTCTCTTACGGCTGGCAAAGTTCTACAAAGAAACTGGATTATATGAATGCGGCCCAATATCAGATGATGGTGAATGAAATGAACAAGAACGAAGGGAAGGAACTGAAGTTCCCCAACTTCGACATCAACAACCCTTCCACCTATCCCACCACGGAAACCGATTGGCAGGATGAGCTGCTGAACAACCATGCGCTGGTATACAACCATAAAGTATCCCTTTCGGGCGGTACGGACAGAGGCATCTACTATGCTTCCTTTGGTTATCTGAACCAGAACGGCGTGGTTGCCAGTGAGAACTCTTACTACAAGAGGTATAATGCCCGCTTCAACAATACCTACACGGTAATGGAAGATAAAAACCGCTTCTGGCTTCCCAAAGTGACCTTCGGTTCAAACATCAGTTATTCGCACACGGAATCTATGGGTATCGGAAACAACAGCGACGTATCCGGTGTACTTACATCCATGGCACTGACTCCCCCTAATGAGCCTATTTACCAGACCGATCCGGAACAACTGAAAATCTACGACCAACTGTACGCCGGCTATGTGAAAGACGCAGATGGCCGTGCCTACAACATTATTAACTACATGCGTGAAATGGGTAACCCGCTGGCAGTACGCGACGTCAGCAATAATACACTTAACACAGCCAACAATTTCAACGCCAACCTGAATTTAGAAGCAACCCTGCTGCCGGGACTTAAATTCCGTACCAATGTAGGGCTTGCTTGGGCATTCTGGGGTTCCAGAGGCTACACTCCGGAATATTACATTACGACCAACAACCGTAACGAAACGTCCAGCGTGTTCCATAAAAAGAATGAAAGCTATAAATGGCAGGTAGAAAATGTGTTGAGTTATGAAAAGACAATCGGCAAACATGCATTCTCCGTATTGGTGGGGCAGTCCGCATTGAGCGAAGAGAGCACCGGTCTGACCGGTGAAGACTACAACCTGTTGCGTTTGGGCATGGAATATGCTTATCTCAACAGTGCCGCCGCCGAACGCTCGCTGGAAAGAACAGATGATTACATCAACCAGCACCGCCTTTCTTCCTTCTTTGCCCGCGCCACATACAACTATGCCGAAAAGTATATGTTAAGCTTGGTGTTCCGCCGTGACGGTTCTTCCAACTTCGGTCCCAATAACAAATATGCCAGCTTCCCTTCCATATCTGCCGGATGGAACATGACGGAAGAGAAATTTATGAAAAACCGTCCCGGATGGTTGAACCTCATTAAGTTGCGTGCCAGTTGGGGCCGGAATGGTAACGAGTCCATCGGCGCTTTCCAATACACCAGCCTCCTGAACATGGGTAGCAATAACCTGGCTCTGGGTAAAGGCAGTAAGGATCAGATATATGTAGGTATCGTATCCGCCGGATATGCCAACCCTTCCATCCAATGGGAAACTTCGGAACAGACGGACCTGGGTATCGACCTGCGCTTACTGAACAACAGTTTATCCTTCTCTGTAGACTACTTCGACAAACGCACCAAGGATATGATCCTCTGGTTGCAAACTCCCAAATATCTGGGTTATTGGGGTATGAATGCCAACTCCGGTACTATGAGCAACAAAGGTGTTGAAATGGATGCCACTTACCGCTTCAAAGCCGGTGGCGTGAACTTCTCAGTAAACGGAAATGCCTCCTACGTAAAGAACGAAGTAACCGACCGTGGTCCCGGCTTCTCATCTATCGCTACCCTGGGTGCCGGTATGGCCAATCCGAACGTAGCCATCGTGGAATCGGGAATGCCTTATGGATACTTCCGCGGATATGTACACGACGGCATCTTCCAGAACTGGGATGAAGTCAACGCTCATGTAGGCCCCAGCGGCAAGCCACTTCAGCCCAATGCAAAGCCGGGTGACATCCGTTTCAAGAACTTATGCAACGATGACTTGCTGGACGACAAAGACCTTACCATGATCGGTAATCCAAACCCCGACTGGGTTTACGGTTTCTCACTGAACATAGACTGGAAGAACATTGACTTTTCTGTTTTCTTCCAGGGTGTAGCCGGCAATCAGATATTCAATTACGACCGCCGCGCCAATGTCCCATACGCCAACTGGCACCGCAAATGGCTAGACCGCTGGCACGGTGAGGGCACTTCAAACTGGTGGCCGCGTGTTGTAGAAGATGATGGTGCCAACCAGAACACTTCACGCGTCAGCAACCTCTACGTTGAAGACGGGGATTATCTGCGCCTGAAAGTATTGCAACTGGGATATACCTTCCCCAGCCTGCTGACCAAGAAAGCTCTTATCAGTAACCTGCGTATTTATATCCAGTGTGATAACCTGCTGACGTTCAGCAAATATCGCGGCTACGATCCGGAAGTGGGTTCACGTAGCGGTCTGGATTCAGGTTCCTATCCTCAGGCACGCGTATTCACTTTAGGTGCGAGTGTTAGTTTCTAATATCTTAATATATCAATGATATGAAAAAGAATCTTTTATATATATTGCTTTTTGCAATGTCGCTCACCTCTTGCGGCGATTTTCTGGAATTATATCCCAAGACGCAACTGAACGACGGAGACTTCTACAAGACAGAAGACGATGTTAAGATGGGCCTGTACGGACTCATGAACACTCTGCAACATAGTGTAGACAATATCTATTCCACCTTTATCTATATGTCGGACGAAGGCGATACAGGTGGCGGACCGGGTGAAGGTGGCTATGGCCTCGATCTTTTTCAGTTCGACTCCAACAACTGTCCCAACTGGTGGGGTGGTGAATGGAACCTGGGAATGTACGAAGGTATCGCCCGCGCCAACCTTCTGTTAAGCAAACTGGACGGAGCCACCATGACAGATGCCGCACGTACACGCCTCAGGGCTGAAATCACTTTCGCACGCATGGTATTCTACTATTATATGTTTATCGGTTATGAACAGTTCGTACTGATCGACCGCATCATTTTGCCGGACGAAATGTATTCCGTACCCAAAGCATCGCGCGAAGACTGCTATAAGTTCATCATGAACGATCTGGACAATACCATCATCGGTAACTTACCGGTAACAGTACCCGATGAAGAATGTGGACGTTACATCAACGATGCGGCTATCGTTATGAAAGCCAAGATGATCCTCTTTGCACGTGACGAATCACGCTATGCCGAAGCTCTAAATGATATGCGCCAGATTATCAATAGCAAGCGCTACGACTTGCTGCCCGACTTTTCCCGGATCTGGTTGCAGGAAGGCGAATTCTGCCAGGAATCCATCATGGAATTTGTATATACCGAGAAAGCAAACTCCAATGACTGGGGCGGCTACATCAATGGTGTTTGTAACAACTTGCCGACGTGGTGTAGCGGTCGCGGCATTGTCGACCCGCGTAGCGCCGAAGAGGGCGGTTTAGGCGACGGCTGGGGACAAGCAACCGTAAAGCGTAACGTGTACGACTGGTACGAAGAAGGTGACACCCGTCGCGAAGGTACTTTCATCGACTATGCGGTGGAAGCACAGAAAGTCAGGGACCTGGGTTATGAGGTAGATTTTCATGTAGACGACAACCAGATGTCTTTTGACGGATTCGGTAACTATAAGTATCACGCGCGTAAAGGATATACTTCCGCCACTTCTTATCTGAATTATAACAATAACTTCCGTTTCCTACGTTTTGCCGACGTACTCCTATTGGGTACGGAACTCGACATCCGCGCTAATGGAACTGCAAGTGCCGAAGGACAAGGCTGGTACTCACGCATCAGAAAGCGTGCCTTTGGGGATGACAACCACACCCCTGACCTGACAAAGATGAATAAACAGGAAGCACTGGATGTGATCTTCAATGAAAGGGGGTTAGAATTTGCATACGAACTACATCGCTGGATAGACTTGATGCGCTTTGATAAGGGAGCCGAAATTTTGGGTGAGAAGGGATGGACGGAAAAGTACAGATACATGCCTATCAGCCAGATGGATTTGGATGAAGCGGATGGTAACCTGACACAGAATCCGGGATGGAGCAAATAATCTCTATATTCACATAGCACATTCAAAACAGTTAAAAAAGATGGCGAACCTTGCTGAAGGGTTCGCCATCCCTTATCTTTTCTCACGCAAACTTAACTTGACCAATCTCATTTGCAAAATCATGCAATGATTGCTCTATTTTCTCGACAGTGGATTTAGAAGGTCTTCTGCGTCCTGTAACATAGTGGCTTAACTGACCTTGATTGACACCTGTTATTCTAGCCAAACCTGCTAAAGAGAAGGCGTAGGCATAGTAATTAAGAAAAGATGCCATGTCGTAAATGAAATCAAACTCCACATCAGGAAATTTAGATCCTTCTTCAGCATACACTTCTTGCATTTCGCCAACGGCTTTCATAAAATCAGCTTTGGTTTCTTCAACGCTTTTCCCTTCGCCGATGCAACCAAATTCACAGTTATCATCTGCAATATAAGCGGAGAAACTGCCGTCAATTCCTCGCTCAATAACAACATTGATTTTCTTACTACTCATCTTTTGCACTTTATTAATGGTTTCGTTTTTTTCTAATTATCTTCAAGAGATGGAGAATTATTTAATCCCTGCATCCCTTAGAATGCTTCTTAAAGTACCGGGTTTAACTTCTTCTGAACCGTGGTGGCTGGTTTGAAATCTTTTCCCAGTCTTGGGGCTGAACCAAATAGGATACCCTCCTTTCCTTGTTATTTCATATTCTTTCCTTTTTCATATGATGCAAAGATACGAAAATTAATATCACACACAACCTTTATGGTATTAATTTTAATATCATTTGGATTTTACATTGTACATGAATACAGCACCCGCATGAACAGCATCATTAAAAATACCTAATTAATATTGGGAAAAAGGAGGAGCAATAGTTCCTCCTTTTTGTTTTTTCCTTCCCTCCTATCCGGAAAAGAGGAATATTCTGATTTATCCGGTTTTAACAAATGGATACCAGCAGGAAACAAATAAAACAGATTACCTTATTTTTTGTCGTACATAATATATATTTCTATAAATTGATAATAAAACTATGGCGACTGTAAAAGTAAAATTCAGAAAATCATCGGTGGAGGGAAAAGCCGGTACGATCTATTACCAGCTATGCCACAAGCAAAGCAACAGGCAGATAACCACCCGAATGCGCGTACTTCCCCATTGGTGGGATGCAGAAAAAGAAACATTCATAGCTGAAGCGGACAACAATGGGTTGTCGGCCCGCTACCAACAGCAAATAGAGAAAGACTTGCTGTGCATCCGTCGGATTCTATGCGAATGGGACGGAGAAGGAAGAGACTACACTTTAGCGGATGTCATTGACCGCTTTCGTACTTTGAATGAAAACGGAGACACAGTGCTGTCTTGTTTGGCAACCCTGATCGATGAGCTTAAAAACGATGGCCGGTGGGGAAATGCCCGCAATCTCCAACGGGCATTGAACAGCTTCTCCGACTTCCTGGGAGGCTTAGACAGACCACTCAAGCAGGTAGACGAAAGACTTGTCATGGAATATGAACAATGGCTCCGGATACGAAAAGTGAGCAAAAACAGCAGTTCTTTTTATATGCGGACTTTGCGCTCTGCATATAATAAAGTGATAAGCCGGAATCAAATGGAACAAACATTTCCTTTTCGAAATGTTTATACCGGTGTAGAGCGTACCCGCAAACGTGCCGTACCCGAAGATATCATGGTTCGTTTACAAAAACTAGACCTGACACATTCTGCTCCGCTTGCCTTTTCTCGCGACATGTTTATTTTCAGTTATTGCACCCGTGGAATGGCTTTTGTAGACATTGCCTATCTGAAAAAGGAGGATGTAAGCGGAGGAATACTTAGTTATGTCCGCCATAAGACGGGACAGCGCCTCACAGTTCGCATAGAGCCTCTTATTGAAGAGATTATCGAGCGCTACGAGCCATTTGTCCACAACAGTCCCTACCTTTTTCCAATTATTACATCTAATGATCCGGAAGAGGCTTTCCGACAATATCAGACGGCGCTGGGTTATCATAACCGGAAATTGAAGAAACTGGGGAAGTTGACAGGAGAAAATCTACATCTCTCCTCCTATACCGCAAGGCATAGCTGGGCGACGGTTGCACGCAAACACAACGTCCCGTTGTCCGTCATAAGTGCAGGTATGGGACACACTTCCGAGAAGACTACACTCATATACTTGGATTCTGTAGAAAATTCACTGATAGACAAGGCCAATGAAGAAATTTTAGAGGCATTATGTCGTAACGTTTCTAAGTAAGAAACCTTAAAATTACGGCGCAAAGATATAACAAATAAAAGAATAAAACAACATAATGCTATAAATATTTGTTTATATTTTACTCTCAAAACAAGTATAAAATATTGATTTTTAACACAATAAATAACTACTTATACAAAAAAGAAATGAATAGATATTTAAAACAGATGCTAATATAGAACTCGATAGATATATTCTAAAAAAATTATCCATACATCGTACCGAATCTACAAAACCTAAAAAAATAGGATAAAAAGATATTTTTTATCCTACAGGAATTCAACGCATTAAAACGTCGTGCCGTTTCTTACTTAGAAACGGTACAATTACAGGGTTACGGATACCTTCTCCTGGGTCAGGAGAAGTTCCGAGTTCCAAAAATCGACAGACAAAACGAAGAATTGGATTAACCTTGCTTGCTGCGCATCAGAGTTGCTTTAAAGATCAGAAATACTCCGATACGCAGGAATGGAAGGAATATCTTTTAGGTGAGATACGACAAATATGGAAGAGGTATCTTCAATTATGCATTGGTATGCATTCAAAGTCTTTTACAATAAGGTATTTGAGATAGAAGACTCGCTGAATAGAGACAAAATCGAGACCTATATTCCTTGTGAAAGAATTCTTGTGGAACGTGGCGGAGTGAAAAAGTACGTGCGAAAACCGATCATTTCCTCCCTGCTGTTCTTCTATTCCACAGAGAAACAAGCACTGGCGTTACAGCAGAAACTGACAGACCGAGTCCTCCTATATACCCGTCTTGTCAATTGGCAAAAACTGCCAATAGCTATTCCTGAACGGGAAATGAAAATTTTCATGCTTGTCACTTCCTCCGGCGAGAAAGGGCTGGACTATTTCGGCGACGTCCCCATGGAGTACAGCACCGGTGAACGGGTGCTTGTTACGGACGGTCCATTCAAGGGAGCAGAAGGCTGTATACACCGCATCAAAGGAAATCGTCGCCTGATAGTGGCAATACAAGGTGTGTGTGCGGTGGCAACTGCCTATATTCCCCAATGCTTTCTCAGGAAGATATAAATCAATACATTTAAACAAGCTCTCACCTAATCAAATCCTTCAGAAATGACAACCTGCTATTTTGAAACTTTGGCGGCATTCGCCGTCAGCTGCCTGCTCAGTGCAATGATTATTCCCAAGATATCGCTGATAGCTTTCAGGCGGCGACTTTTCGATCCGTTGGACGACCGAAAGTTGCATACGACGCACATTCCCCGTCTGGGGGGAATCGCTTTTTTTCCGTGTATCATTATGCCCATTTCGCTCGTCATTGCCTGCCATAATCTCTGTACAGACAGCAATTTACTCAGTTGGGAACAATCCACTTGTCTGCTCACCCTATTCAGCTGCCTCTTCATGCTCTATCTGATGGGAATGAGAGACGACCTGATAGGTATGCGCTACCGTGCCAAATTTATCATCCAGACACTTTGTGGCCTTCTATTGGTAGCCTCCGGCTTTTGTTTCGACAATCTCTACGGACTGTTTGGCATCTACGAATTACCCTATTATGTGGGCATACCATTCACAGTCTTTATCATTGTCTATATCATGAATGCAATTAATCTTATAGACGGTATCGATGGCCTGGCTTCCGGATTGAGCATGATAGCATTCTTCGCTTTCGGTTGCATGTTCGTCTGTCTACACTGGTGGTTGTATGCCTTTATCTCCTTTGCAGCTTTGGGGGCACTGATACCATTCTTCTATTATAATATGTTCGGACAGACCCGCCGCGGACGGAAAGTGTTCATGGGAGATACCGGCTCATTGACTATCGGTCTGTTGCTGGCTGTAATGGCCATTCATCTCAGTATGTCCGATCCCGTCAAGGAAGAACTCTTTCCCGGTGCTATTGTGACGGCTTTCTCTTTCCTGCTGGTGCCGATGCTGGACGTAGTTCGGGTAGTGCTTCACCGCCTGCGCAACCATCAACCTCCGTTTCTCCCCGACAAAAATCATATCCACCATAAATTCATCGCCCTGGGTATGTCTCAACATCAGGCACTCGGCTTCATCCTGAGTATCGCCTGGCTTTTTATTATTGCCAATACACTCTTAGCCTCTTACCTGTCCGTCACCGTACTGTTCCTGCTGGACGTAGCGGTATGGACAGCGATGCACTTCTACATCACAGCAAAAATTACAAAAAAACACCCAAGAAATTAATACTTCATACCTTATACTTCATATTTCTATTTTATATTAAAATTAAAACATGAAAAATCATCTTTTATACTTGCTATTTTCGTTGGCGTTGCTCTCATCGTGCAACACATCGAAAGAGATAATCTATTTTCAGGACGTGGAGGTAAACAGCCCCGAAGCGGTGGCTCCACCCCAGGACATCACCGTTCAACCCAAGGATCAGATATCCATCGTAGTGTCGAGCAAGGACCCCGAACTGGCAGCTTTGTTCAACCTGACGCGCGTGCAGCAGAGGGTAGGTTCCACAGGACTGAACAACAGCAACAACAACGGAGAAATTTCCGGATATACGCTTGATGACAAAGGTGCCATCGACTTTCCCGTATTGGGAAACCTCACTGTGGCGGGCATGACCCGAAGCCAGATTGCCGCATTGGTAAAACAAAGACTGAAGGAGGAGAACCTGGTGAACGATCCGGTGGTCACCGTGGAGTTTATGAACCTCAGCTTCTCCGTCCTGGGTGAAGTGAAGACTCCCGGAAAATACAGTATCTCAAAAGACTATATAACCTTGCTGGAAGCTATCAGCATGGCCGGTGACCTTACCATCTACGGCAAGCGGGATGCCATCTTCGTGATCCGTGAAGAAAAAGGAGAACGGGTGACGCACTGGGTGGATCTCCGCTCCTGCGATCTGTTCAAATCTCCCGTTTATTACCTGAAGCAGAACGACGTGGTATATGTGCAGCCCAACAAGGTACGTGCCGGACAATCCACACTGAATGAAAACAGCGTGAAAAGCGTAGGATTATGGATTAGCATCGGATCATTCCTCACCTCCCTGGGTGTATTGCTGTTTAAATAATTACTTATTATTATGGTTGAAAAGAAAACGCCTGTCGGCAAACCCGCCGATGACTTTATACGGATACAGGATCTGTGGAGCATGTTCGTTCCCAAATGGTACTGGTTCGCCATCTCCCTGTTCATTACCCTGACTATAGCGGTGTTGTACCTGCTGAGTACTCCCCCTATTTACACCCGTACCGCTGCCATTCTCGTCAAGGACAACTCGAAAAGCAGCTCTTCTACCGGCGCTATGAGCGACTTTTCCGATTTGGGTATCTTCAAATCCAATACCAACATCAACAACGAGTTGCTGACATTAAAGTCGCCCACACTGATGACAGAGGTAGTCAACCGGTTGGGGTTGAACGAAACCTTTACCATCCGCAAAGGATTAAAGAACGTAGATTTGTACAAAGTATCTCCTGTCACCATTACATTCTGCGACAAAATAGAAGTGCCATTAAGTTTCACCATCAAGTTCTCTTCAAAAGAGGCGTTTGCCATCTCCGAACTTGAAATATCGGGAGAAGACATAGGCGAAACACTCTCCGCCCAAATGGGCGACTCCATACAGACCTCTGCCGGGATCATGATCGTATCCCCTACACAAGAGTTTACCGACGCTTTTATAGGCACATCTATCCGGTACGTCCGGGGAAGCGTGCGCGCTGCCGTCGATACCTATTCAAATGCACTGGTCGCTGAACTGGGTAACGAAGATGCCACTATCATCAACCTCAGCATCAATGACACTTCCATCCGGAAAGCGGAAGACATCCTGAATACCCTGATCGAAGTCTATAATGAGAACTGGATTCGGGACAAAAACCAGATTGCCGTCAGCACTTCGCAGTTCATTAGCGACCGCTTGGGCGTGATAGAGAGCGAATTGGGCCATGTAGACGAAAATATCTCCAGCTACAAAAGCGAGCATTTGCTACCCGACGTACAGGCGGCATCCAGTCTCTACATGGCGCAGTCCGCTGAGAACAACAAAGAACTGTCGACGCTGAACAACCAGCTCTCCACCGCCCAATATATCCGCAGAGAACTGAATACAAAACAGTTGGACCAAACGTTGCCCGCCAATTCAGGTATTGTCAGCGCCAATATAGAAACGCAAATCAGTGAATATAACAATCTGGTGCTGGATCGCAACCGACTGATAGCCAACAGTAGCGAAAAAAATCCGTTGGTAAAGAACATGGCCAGTTCCCTACAGAGTATGCAGCGAACCATTATCCAGTCGGTCGATAATCTGATCGTTTCACTGAATACCCAAATACGTAGTCTCCGCCGTCAGGAAGAGGCTACCACCAACCGGCTGGCATCCAACCCGAACCAGGCAAAGTATTTGCTGTCGGTGGAACGCCAGCAGAAAGTAAAGGAAGAACTTTATCTCTATCTGCTACAAAAGCGTGAAGAAAACGAACTCTCACAAGCATTTACCGCCTACAACACCCGCCTGATTACCGCTCCGCGCGGCAGTATGTTTCCTACCGCTCCCCGCAAGATGAATATCCTGTTGGTGGCATTTGCCGTAGGATTACTGGTTCCGGCAGTAGGCATCTTCATGAAGGAGAACATGAATACCAAAGTGCGAGGTCGGAAGGACCTGGAAAATCTGAGCATCCCATTCATAGGCGAGATTCCCCAATACTCCGGCACAAAGAAAAAATGGTGGGAATTCAAGCACCGGAAGCGGCAGGACATGAAAACCATAGTGGTGAATGAGGGCAACCGCAACATCATCAACGAGGCATTCCGTGTGTTACGTTCCAACATGGATTTCATGGCAAGCAAGGACAACAACCAACATGTTTTCGTATTAACCTCATTCAATCCCGGCAGTGGAAAAAGTTTCCTAGCCATAAACATTGCCATAAGCTTCGCCATCAAAAAGAAGAAAATCCTGATCATTGACGGAGACCTCCGGCACAGAACCGTCTCTTCTTATGTCGATTCTCCGAACAAGGGATTAAGCGACTACCTGAACAATCAGATTGAAGACTGGAAGGAAATCATAGTGTCCTACAAGGGATACACGAACCTGCACATCCTGCCTATCGGAACAATACCTCCCAATCCAACGGAACTACTGGAAGACAGCAAGTTGTCTATGCTGATAGAGGCATTAAGACCGGAATATGATTATATCTTCATAGACTGTCCTCCTGTTGACATCGTAGCCGACGCACAAATTATTGAAAAATGGGCGGACCGCACCATTTTCGTAGTCCGCTCCGGCTTGCTGGACCGGTCCATGCTTTCCGAACTGGAAAATATGTATACCGGAAAACGATTTAAAAACCTCTCCATGATACTGAACGGAACGGAAAGTACCGGAGGACGTTACGGCTATCGCTACGGATACCATTACGGTTATGCTTCCTATTATGGCAGTAAAGATAAATAAAACTCATGTGGCCATTTTCTAAATCCCAGCCCGTCGCGGCAAGCGGCATCCTCTGCGAAATAACCGACTACCACTCCCACATATTGCCCGGGGTGGACGATGGCGTGAAGACAATGAACGAGTCACTTCAGATTCTTGCGGAGATGAAACACCAAGGAGTCCGCAAAGTGTGGTTTACTCCCCATATCATGGAGGATATACCCAATACCAACGCCGGGCTGAGAGAACGATTTCAAGAATTGAAAGAGAAATTCCGGAAGCCGGAAGATACCTATCTCGGCACGGTGGAACTGAATCTGGCCGCTGAATACATGATGGACAGCCTCTTCGCAGAGCGTCTGGAGGCCGATGATCTGCTTCCGATCTACGAAGGCGGTTACCGGTATCTGCTGGTTGAAACCACCGGTTTCACTCCGCCCATGAACCTGCTGCCCATCCTGAAACGCATTCAGACAAAGGGCTACCGGCCTTTACTGGCACACCCCGAACGTTATCTATATATGGGCACGTCCTACTACTGTATGTTGAAGCAAGAACAGGTTGCTTTCCAGTTGAACCTTCCGTCACTGACGGGAGCATACGGCACGTATATACAAAAAAAGGCCGCATCCCTGCTGAAAGCAGGGATGTACGACCTGACAGGAACCGATATGCATTCCTCAAAACATTTCAAAGAATGGCTCGGAACACGGATTGGCAGTCGAGACAGGGACATGCTTTGGGCACACTTCCCGGCATGTCGCGATGGCCTCTGAGCTGCGCCTTCGGGAAGAGTTTCAGCAACTTTGTCAGAAGTTGTTCCAAGTATTCGAACTGCTCCGGGGTAAGCGTGTCAGCGGGATGCCCTTCCGGGTCCAGTCCGCCTTCATAGCATACACCGATGGAGCACCGGTTGAAAGGACGGCAGTGGGCACCCACTTCGAGCAGTCGGCGATGCTGACTGACGGTGCCGTCGCGACGGACGTAAAAGTGATAACCGATAGTACGGAAGCCACGGGCACGATGGTCGCGCAAAAGTTGTTCTACGGTGTAGTCGCCGTTACAGCGTGTGGCGGAACAGTGCAGAATGATATAGCGTACGGAGTCGGTGGAGTCCATCATCAATCCGCTTTCCACCCGGACGAGGAGTTCGCGCTCATTAAGCACTTCCTCCTCAGCTACGGTCATAGGAAATGTTTCCTGTATCATGGCAACAGACATTCGATGGCGGTTGAACAACTGGTGACACCCAGTGCCGTGAGAGCCGCAATGGCTGCCTGGATAATGGCATTGAGCAGGGACACCCAAGTGATTTTATTCTTTTTTGCAGAGTCGGTCATGAGATTTATGATTTATAATTTATGATTTATAAGCTGCGCAATGTGCGCTTGCGAAACCTCATACGCTTCGCCCACGCACCGCGCAGCCTTTAATTGTTAATTATTAATTTTGAATAATTCTATCCCAAGGGATTTTCGTCCAGTCCGCCTCCGCCGGGATTGTCGGTTCCGCCTTCATCATCCACATTGCCCGGGTCGGACGAAGTCACCTGTTTGATGACTTTTCCGTCCTTGTCGTAACAAGTGATGTTGATGGAGGTATCCTTCAGTTCCTGCTTGATGGTGGTACTGGGAGTGAAAATGACCTTGCGGGTGGTGATGAGTCCCGTACCTACATCTTCCACTTTGGAGACAGCCGCGGCTTGCAGGCCGAAGCGCATGGTACCCACTCCGGGTAGGGCAACGGAATGTCCCTCGGTGGTCCATGCCTTGACAACCTCACCAATGGCTTCCCAGGCGGCCTGAAGGCTTCCCTTCGGGATTCCCGAGCGGATGGAGGCTTCGGATATGACTTTTTCCTGCTTCAGCGTGCTGTAGATTTCTGCCTGCATGATGAAACGATACTCCCCTTTCGAGGGACCTACCGACAGTTTGGTCTGACGGGCTTTTACTTTGATTCCCATAAGTTTAATAATTTAGTTAATCAGTTGGCGAAATTTATTTTATTCCGTTCTGTAGGGTTATGAATTAATTCACCACAGATTACACAGATTGACACAGATTCTATTTTACTGATTATTAGATTAATAAATCTGTGTGAATCTGTGTAATCTGTGGTGAGTCTTATTCATTTCTACATCAGAAAGAATAAATCCCGTCAACTGATTCGGTTAATAATCTGTGGCAAAGATAGGACGGACCGGAAACCGGCTTATGGGTTTCGATGGGTTCCGATGGGTTTCGCCTTACGGGTCGCCCAAATGGCGGACAATCAGCGACACTTGCCGGGATGTGAGCAACTTCTGCGAACGATGATAACCGACGGTTTCCAGTTCCATCATCAGCGGAGGACAATCATAAATCCAGCGCATCAGGCGGTTGGTGGCCACAGCGGATGTTGAATTCGGAAAGTAAAGTAGAGCCAGTTCGCTCTTCTTCATGGAGATGGGATGGAAGGACATGGTGGGAGAAATTAAAAATTAAAAAATTAAAGGCGTTCCAGATATGGGAGTTTTTTCTTCCTAACTGGGAAAATATTTTTTCCTAACTGGAGATTTTTTTTTTCCCAGTTGGAGAAAAAAAAGCGGAATCTTGCAAACTTGCATTTCTTGCAGCCCCCTCACACCCACACACGTACATACACGTGCGTGAAGCGAATGGGATCCTTTTTCCGAACGACGTTTCATTTGAACCTGTATTCTCCACGCCCGCTTTTCACCAGCTGCCCTTTGTTCAGCATTCGCTTCAACAGCGAGTCGAGCGTGTTGGCAGGTATTCCATACTGTTCACCCGCTTGAAGGGCCTGGCTACGGGTGAAGTTGAGAGGCAACAAATCCAGGAATGCCTCCTGCGACGTTTTCTGCTGCATGGAGTCGCCCGCCGGAAGGAATGACAGGATATGACACGAATGTAGGTACAGAGGTTCCGTGAGTGACAGTACGGCATGAAAATCATCGCTGTTGACGGTGAGATCGAACTGAGGTACCACGCCATCCTGCACGTTCTCATGCGGAATGTGGGGTGAAGGCAACAAACCCGGGCATGACTTCAGCGCTTTTACAAGGTCGTCCACCGGCTTTTCCGCAGCAGTACGGCCGATACCGTCCGTTACCATTAACAAGGCTTCGAGCGAGCGCATCAATGCCACGATGCCAATGATACGGCAGATGTTGATGGCGATACGTGCCACCGCACTTTTCATAGGATCGCCATGAGCCGCACCCGCACGACCGAATATGCGTGAAAAGTGAACGTTGAATTCCTCTTTCTGCTCTTCGGTCAGTTTCAGGTTGATGCCGCTTACGACAGCCGTCAAGGCATCGAGCAGGCATTTCCAACGTTCTCCCCAAAGGGTGAACATACGGTCGTAATCGATACCGGATTCGCAGAACTGGTCCACCCATTCACGAATGGGAGGCATGCAGTAAAACAACTGGCGCGAGAACAGGCCGTTCTCCGCCGAGGGAATGAGCGGTTTCACTTGGGCAGGCGTACCGCTAAGCAATACGCTAAGATAGGATATTTTACACTCCCGGTATTCGTGGTTGGTGCGGCGGTTGTAAGCCAGGCGTTCGTGGTCGAAACTCTTTCTCAGGGTATCGCTCCAGTGTCCGTAGTCGGTACCGATGGCAGTGCTCACGGTGTCCGCTTCGGTTTCGCATATCAGTCCGGCACCGTTGGCATCCATCAGGTTCTCCAGCATGCCGGCTCCGGAGTTGTCACCTGCAATAAGGAACATCTTCATGCAAGGCTGTTCGGGTTCGGGCTTGCTTGCCTTCTCCTTGCCCAGCATGTCCCATTGCGCTTTATCAAGGCGATAGGCTTTCATCTTTTCGCTGTACGATTCCATCAGCGCGTCGTGCAGGGGTTCAGCCAGCCGGCGCACCCAGGTCAGCGCTCCTTTGCCGGAAGCGGGCGGAGCGATGACAAAGGTTTGCAGGCACGGAAATTTGATCTTGCGGCCATAGACAAAGCTCAACAGCCGGTTGAGGGTGGCTCCGAATACGGTCAGTGCTCCCAGCAGCAGGATGTCCCTTTGGGCGGGCGATTCGCCGCAGTCCACCACTTGTTGCAGGAAGAGCGGCCACCGGTATTCCGGGAAACAGGGCAGCGAGACGGAGGTTTCCGCATCGTTTTCTCGCACGTACGTGTGGGTGGGTGTGAGGAGGGGCTGCAAGTTTTGCAAGTTTGCAAGTTTCTTGTCGAAACGCACGCCTGCCAGCTGGGCCAGATGGAACACTGTTCCTAAGGAATTACCCCCTCGCCCACTCTGCAAGGCGTGGTTGTAGAGTTTGTCAGCGTCGGCCTGCCGATACTTCGCAGACAGACTGCAAAGCCGGTGAAAAAAACTGCGTCCCGCCTCGCCGCAACTGTTGGCAATGGCGAAGGCAAGTGGCATATATTCCTGATACGTAGGTGCAAGGTTGGCTCCGGCCTGTTCTGCGGCAATAGTCAACTGTTCGATAATGTCAAGTTCGTTCACGATGATAAGATTTTTGATTTTAATTTCTAATTATTAATTTTTAATTTGCATTCCGCATCGTATGCCAGGAAGCAGGCTCTCGACATATCGGCATTGGCAGTATCGGCCTTTAGTCCGTGACGCCATTCCAGATAGTCCCAGGCAGTGTGTAGAGCATTGTCGAACGAGTGTTCCAGTGTATCCGTGAGATTCAGCCGGTAGGGCACGAAGAGTTTCACTCCTTTGGCACCGGGACTTACGAAGGCAAGGTCGGGTTGTAGCACTTCGTCGGCAAAAAGTCGGTCGCGCCACATCATGGCCTCTTCGACAGAGGCAAGATGGTCGATGTCTATCACAAAGTCTCCGGACGGCACCATGATACACTGCTCCCGACAGTACGAAAAAATTCCGGCAGGCGTGACGTAGGGTAGTAAAGTCTGCTTTTTTCCACGGAATGCTTTATCGTTTTCCGTATCGGCCCTTACTCTTTGTGTCAGCTCCTTCAGATGGGAATCAGAGGAGATATAGGCATGAAGCCCCGCTACGCTACACACTCCGGAAGGCACTTTGTTGGTGATGGGAGCGTTGAAAAAAGACATGATAGATTCTTTCATGAAATTGATTCTGATTTAATTAAAACTATATTTTATATTTAACAGATTTATATCAACAAAGATACAGGATATAATTCATCCTATACACTGCATTAAAAGCCATTTACTAAGCATTTATAATCATTGAGTGCTTATTGATTTATCATTAAAATAATTAAATAGAATGGAGAGAGAAAATATAAATATGAACGACAAACCGGAAATAGAGATAAAGATATTCGGCGGTACGAACATGATAGCCCCGGCAGGCGCTACCGCCGTTCAGAATTTTTACGGCGATCAGTTTGCCGAGGTCGCCATCCGTCCCGAAGAAACCGAGGGCATTGAAAGTCTGAACGATGCCGAGTGCCTTCTCTTCACCTACGTGCCCGACGTGAAAAAAGTGCATGAGTACACCCGACTTCTGGGCGAATGCGCCACCGCCCACGATCTGGCGGGTGTAGTGAGCATCATGCTCAGCGAACCCCGCGTGGGCAAGGACACGGTGGTGAAAGGCACCTTCATCGAGGTTCTTCTTCCTTTCGCTTCCCGACTGACATCGGGGGCAAAGGTGGACAATGTGAGACAACAGATTAATAATATGCTGATGAGGCAAGGGAGAGGAGGAAAATAAAGGAAAACTTTGTTTGGAGAAAACGGGCGGATTTTGTTACTTTGCCAATAAAGCATACGTGAAGGAGAAAACAGATATGATGCAGCGACGACTTTATCAGCGGGCAACTTGTATATAAACGATTTTCACCGGCTGAACAGCATGGCTGCTCAGCGATATGGTCATATACGCCTAAAAAATGTGAATCGTAGTATATCTACAAAAATAAGCGGTATATTTGCTGTGTTATATATCTAAAAATCCGTAGTCATGAAATTGAACGAATACCGCTTAAATTCTTTGGAAGAGCCTTCAGATGAATTGTTGCGTCAACTGATGGAGCAAGTGGCCATTTCCTTTCGCGAGTCTTCGCACAGGGTGGAGAACGAAAAGAGACGCAGGCTACGCGAAGTGGCCGAAGAGATAAAGAAACGGAGGAAATCGCAACAACCTGTATCGAAACTATGACAGAAAAGAAACCCACTTTATGCATTGTAGCGGGGCCTAACGGTTCCGGAAAAACTTCTACTACAATTCAATTGTTGCATTATGAGTGGGGAGATAATAGCCTGTATATTAACCCCGATAATATTGCTCAAGAAAAATTTGGAGACTGGAATTCTGCGGATGCCGTTTTAAAAGCCGCAGAATACGCTACGAAACTGAGATATAAATGTTTGCATGAAAAAAGCGATTTTGTGTTTGAAACCGTTTTCTCTTCCGAAGAGAAGCTTGAGTTTGTAAAAAAGGCAAAGGAAGCGGGCTTCTTTATCCGTTTATTTTTTGTCTGTACGTCTGACCCTGCAATAAACGTAAACCGTATCACTCAACGCTACTTGGATGGTGGTCATGAAGTCCCGATTTCAAAAGTTATATCTCGATATTATAAATCGTTATCTAATGCAGGTTTAGCTATTTCTATGGTAGACCGGGCTTATGTATATGACAATTCCATAGAAAACCAAATGCCACAACTTCTGTTCCGTACCATAAGCGGAAAAATGTTCAAACAATATTCGAATACGATTCCTGAATGGGCAAGAATGCTTGTTCAGGAGTAGCCCGTCCCGGTGGATAATGTCATCCGCCAGTCATGAGCATCAGGATTTTCAATCCGAAAGTTTCTACACCCTATTATATCTTTAAAATAAAACCTTTCATCTTTTAAAAACAGTGTTTATACTAAAGACAAACGTAGAGGGTTTGGCCATCATTAAGCCACGCCTTTTCAAAGACGCACGCGGTTACTTCTTCGAGTCTTTTTCCCAACGGGAATTTGAGGAAAAAGTGCGCAAGGTGAATTTCGTGCAAGACAATGAGAGTATGTCATCGTATGGAGTAATGCGTGGACTTCATTTTCAGAAGCCGCCTTTTGCACAAAGCAAACTGGTGCGTTGCGTTAAAGGCCGCGTACTTGATGTAGCTGTAGATATTCGCAAAGGATCACCCACATACGGTGAGCATGTGGCTGTAGAATTGTCGGAAGATAATCATTTGCAATTCTTCATTCCCAAAGGTTTTGCCCATGGTTTTGCCGTATTGAGTGAGGTGGCTGTATTTCAGTACAAATGTGACAACTATTATGCTCCGCAAGCCGATGGTGGAATCAGCATCTTGGATGAAGGCATAGGAATAGACTGGAAAATACCGGCTGATAAAGCGATACTGAGTGAGAAAGATACGAAGCATCCGTTGCTGAGGGATTTTGAGAGTCCGTTTGAGTATGGGATGGGGCTTTATGAATGATAGAATATAGTAAAAAGATGAGACACATCTAAACCGCCTAATAAACTTAAAGAACAGGATCACACCCCATTTTGACAACAGTAGATATGAACTTATAGAGCACAAACTTTAGAAGTGAAAAAATAGAGAAAAAGCAAAAGGTCTAATGGAAACAAAAAGGCAAGTCAAAGAAAAGAATATGAGATTATATCCTCTCCCCCAATAAAGTACTATTTTATGGCAAAAGAATCAAGAGTTACCAAAAGCCTACTTAATGCACGAATGAATTTAATATGTTATTTCATATCATTGATAGCTGCTTTCTTTACTCGTAAAATATTGTTAGACTATTTAGGTACTGAATTTATCGGTTTCACAGGCACACTAGGTAGCTTATTGGGATTTCTTAATTTAACAGAATTAGGTGTAGGTGTAGCTATAGGATATGTACTCTATAAACCTATTTTTGATGACAATAAGACAAAAATAGAAGAAGTTATATCAGTTTTTGGTTATCTATATCGTATAATAGGATTCTTTATATTGGGATCAGGTGTAATACTTTCATGCTTTTTACCACTGATATTTCAAAATACTGAAATCTCTCTTTATATTGTGTATTTTGGGTTTTACTCTTATTTATTCGCTTCTCTATTTGGTTACTTTTTTAATTATCGAATGTCGCTACTTTCTGCAGACCAACGAAACTACATTGTAACTGGATGTTTTCAATTAACTAATACAACTAAAGTAGTAGTACAAATGGTATTAGCCTACTATACACAAAATTATTGTCTTTTCCTATTAATAGAATTATTTACCGGGGTACTGAATTCCGCTATACTTAATCATATAATAAACCAAACTTACCCTTGGCTAGAGAGTAATATACAGCAAGGGAAACACCTTTTCAAAAAATATCCAGAAATAGGGAAGTATATAAAACAATTATTTGTACATAAGATAGCAGGATTTGTACAATTCCAAACCTTACCCCTATTCATTTATTCTTTTGTTTCACTTCCTATGGTTGCTATTTACACCAACTATACACTAGTAACTCAGCGTGTACAAAGTTTAATGAGCGGTATTCTGGATAGTACAGGTGCAGCTGTAGGTAACTTGATATCAGAAGGAAACAGAACAAAAATTTTTGAGGTATATAGGGAACTGTTTGCAATTCGCGCATTCGTTTCCGGCATATTGGCTTGTTGCGTTTATCATTTAATATCCCCATTCATTATATTATGGCTTGGTGAAGAATATTTGCTATCAAAGATTGTAGTAATACTTGTTTCAGTCCAGATGTATCTATTTCTACTTCGTGGAACCACAGACCAATTTTTATTTGGTTATGGATTGTTTTATGATGTCTGGGCACCTATCACAGAATCTGTCCTCTTCATGTTATTAGCTGTAATATTTGGAGCATCTTATGGTTTACCCGGTGTTCTAATCGGTCCGTTGGGTGCCACTCTTATCATTGTTTATGGTTGGAAGCCATTTTTTCTCTTTAAGAAAGGATTCAAAAGATCGGTGTCTAACTTCTATTACCTAGTTTTATCTCATCTATTACCTACATTACTTGCATATTATTTTGCCGTTAAAGTATCAAATGCAATAATGAGTGTTATTGCAATTCAATTTGGATGGTTTAATTGGATCCTAACATCTGTTCTATTTACCATATCAATCGCCATATTCTTATATCTATTTGCTTATCCAATATCAAAAGGATTGAGAATAGCGACAAACAGATTTCTAAAAAAAAGAATCCGATGAATATACTATTTCTAACATACGGACACGTGTCCAAAATGCGAGGTGGAATAGACCGTGTAACAGATATACTTGCTCGTTCATTCATAACACGTGGTTATAACATCTATATGATATCAGTATGTAAACCTCACAAAGGAGACTCCTCTGAACCATATCAATATATCTTACCAAAAGAATTCATTCTTAGTCAAGAAAACACGCAATATCTATCTGATTTTTTAGCAAATAACAAGATTGATATAATTATTAATCAGTCAGAAAGAATAGCCCTCCTTCGCTTAATATTACAAGTTAAGAGTAAGACTCCAGTCCTTTCAGTTATTCACACCGATCCCTTGTCTATAGTAAAAGGAGTAAGAGATAATTGGGATTATTGGAAATTGCATGAAAAACGATGGAAATTTCTTTTATTGTTTCCTTATTATATGCTCCGAACCATCTTGCGCTATTATTTTAGATACCATAGTATAAAAAAGCATCATAAATATTTTTATGAAAACAATGATGGGATAGTACTACTCTCAGAAAAATTTAAAAAAACTTTTTTGCACCTTATTGATATAAAGCAAGACAATAAGCTTTTTTCAATTCTAAATCCTTTATCTTACCAACAAACAAGAAACATAGAAAAGTACCAAAAAGAAAAGATAGTGCTATATGTTTCCCGTTTAGAATACAGTCCTAAAAGATTGGACCGCATACTTAAAGTATGGAGTATGATAGGAAATCATGTTGGGTGGCGTTTAATAATTGCCGGTGACGGTCCAGATGCCATATTCTATAAAAACTTAGCAATAAAATATCAATTATTAAATATTGATTTTGTTGGACAGACCGATCCCTCGCCCCTATACAAAAGAGCACAGATCATATGTGTATCATCCACTTATGAAGGATTTTCTCTTGTATTAACAGAAGCATTGCAATATGGTGTAATACCTGTTGCATTTGATTCTTTCGAGTCTGTCCATGATATTATTGACACAGGAAAAAATGGTTTTTTAGTAAAACCATTTCAAATAAATTATTATGCAAATATTCTGAAAAGCCTGATGTTTAATGATAATTTGAGACAACAAATCCAAATGAATATTCAAACAGATACTTCCTTTTTCAATCGCTTCAATATCAACCATATTACCGATGAATGGAATGATTTACTATCACGCTTTATTAAAAAGTAGCAGAAGGTATAACTATCAAATACTTTTTATTATCATAACCATATTACAATGAAATCATTGGTAACTATAATAATTCCGGTTTACAACGCCGAACGTTGGCTCTGCCGATGTTTGAACAGCGTAATCAATCAGACTTACCAAAACTTAGAAATTATTTTAATAAATGATGGTAGCCTGGATGGAAGCGCAAATATTTGCGATGAGTATGCGACAAAAGACCACAGGATACGAGTTATTCATCAAAAAAACTGCGGAGTAAGCGCATCTAGACAAAAAGGAATAGATTATGCTACAGGCGAATATTTAATTCATGTAGATTCTGATGATTGGGTTGATAAGGATATGATTGCCCAGCTCTATTCTAAAGCTATCGAGGGGAATTACGATATGGTTATATGCGATTATTATGAGGAATTCAATAGAAAAACCAACTATTGCTGTCAAAATCCAAACACTACAGATACTCAAAGTTTGCTACACAAATTTCTGTTTCAACAATTGCACGGTAGTTGTTGTAACAAACTCGTTTCACGGACTTGTTACAACATGCCCAATGTATCCTTTCCACAAGGAGTGAATATCTATGAAGATTTATACGTCACTTGTCAGATGCTACACAATAACATTAGTGTAGGTTATCTTCCCAAAGCGTTTTATCATTATTTTATAGGATATAGCGCAGACACACTTTCGGTATGTATCACACTAAAGTCTACAAAAGAGAAAATACGTTTTATTGAGTTAATTAGTAAACAGCCATTTATAAATAACCCGAATGAGCTGTACTATTTCAAGAAAGACATACTATTTAACCTCTTCTACTTGCGCCAATATACACTCTTGAATCAGATTTACCCTGAAATAAAGGAGCAAGTACTATCAGAATACCGTTCATATCACGTAATGACTCCTAATGGTTATGTACTTAAGACTGCTCTTAAAGGAAATATCTTTAAAGCTCATGTTTACCTGTTTATTAGTTCAATTATCATAAAATCAAAAAATATGATTAAGTCACTATAAATAACATTTTCAGTTCACATAAAAACTACATATAAAAATTTTATTTTCAATAAATAGTAAACAGTATGCGTATACTTTGGTTTTCTGTCACTCCCTCTCTTTTCAATCCTCATACTAATAAACATAATGGTGGAGGTTGGATTGCATCTTTGGAGCAAATCATTAAAACAGAAAGAAACGTTCAGCTAGGAGTTACATTTAATTTTCCAGACAGTCGTCTCCGCTACGAAAAAGAAGGAGTAGTATATTATCCTATACAATATAGTAAAAGATCATGGATAAAAAAACGGTTAACCAACTCTGATGAGAAAGAAAAAGCAGAATACTATCTTAAGATAATTAAGGACTTTAAACCCGATTTGATTCAGATATTTGGTAGCGAGAACGATTTCGGAGTTATTTGCCAGCATACACTAATCCCAGTGGTAATTCATATGCAGGGATGTATCCCGCCTTATCACAATGCGTTATTTCCTGTGGGAATGAACTCTTTTGATTTTGTTATCCATAGAGGATTGAGTTTACAACGTCGTATGATAGGGATACGGTCAGAACCAGCTTTTCACAAAAGAGCTGAGCTGGAAATAAAAACTATTCAAAGTTGCCGTTACTTTATGGGACGAACTGAATGGGATAAAAACCTTATTAATCTCTTTAATCCCAATGCTACCTATTTTCATTGTGAAGAGGCACTTCGTGATTCTTTTATGAATAATGACAAACAGTGGAGTCTGCAAGAATCGGATAAAGTAAGAATAATAAGTGTAATTTCCAATCCTTGGTACAAAGGAGTTGATCTGATTCTGAAAACAGCCCAGTTACTGAAACGCTTCACTGATTTAGACTTTGAATGGCAGGTCTATGGGGTACAGAATATCCATTTCTATGAACATAAATATAAAATAAAAGCTGTGGATGTGAATGTAACGACTATGGGAACCGCATCAAAAGAAAAACTGGTGAATGCCTTGTGTAGTGCTACATGTTATGTACATCCCAGCTATATTGACAACAGCCCGAATAGCCTATGTGAGGCTCAAGTACTTGGAGTTCCTGTTTTAGCAACACATGTAGGCGGCATTTCTTCCTTAATAAAAGACGGAGAAACAGGCATTTTGTTTCCTGCCAATGCTCCTTACACGCTGGCAGCACTGATCAAACGCATCAATATCGATAAAAAATTAGCATTTCAATTAAGCCACAAAGCTCGGAAACAAGCTATAGAGAGGCACAATCCGAATGCAATCCGAGAAAGACTACTAGAAATTTACGAACAGATTCTTGATCAAAAATAGTTTATGATAAAGTTTATTTTGTTCGTTGGAAATTGGTTTGGCACCCTCTCTCTGCTCTTTCCTGTAAGATGGTCGTTTGCTTGGTATTTGTTTAGGCGCGCAGTGGTATCACGTCGTTTCAGAAATCACTTCCAAAAATTTGGCAGTAACTCATTATTGGCTCCTGGGATAAATCTGCTTTCCGCACAGTATATCAGTATAGGAAATCATAGTTCTATTATGCGCCATTGTATACTGGAAACCTATCCTAATGCCGGTTTACATCCGCAGTTGGAGATAGGAGACAATGTTTCTCTGGGCGAATATTCACATATCACTTGTGCTCGGAAAGTGGTAATAGGCAATGGAGTTCTGACTGGACGATTCGTCTTGATAACCGACAATAGTCATGGAAGTTCTCTAACAGAAGAGATAATCAGACCTCCTTTAGCGCGTCCGATTCATAGCAATGGAGCGGTTATTATCCATGATAATGTGTGGATAGGTGATAAAGCTACCATACTGCCTAATGTAATTGTTGGTGAAGGAGCCATTGTGGCTGCCAATGCTGTCGTGACCAAAGATGTGCCGGCATATACTGTAGTAGCAGGTTGTCCAGCTAAAGTAGTAAAAATGATAAAATAGTTAGAAAAATGAAAGATATAAAAGTGATTCCAGTGTATCTCCCACAATTTCATGCTATTCCGGAGAATGACGAATGGTGGGGAAAAGGATTTACCGAGTGGGTGAACGTTAAAAATGCCCAGCCATTATTTAAAGGCCACAATCAACCCCGAATTCCCCTCAATCATAACTACTATAACCTAAATGATGTGGAAACTTTGAGGTGGCAATGTAAATTAGCCAAAGAGTATGGCATTTATGGTTTTTGTATGTACCATTATTGGTTCAATGGGCATATGTTACTTGAAAAGCCCATGGAAATGCTTTTGGCACATCCGGAAATAGACATCAACTACTGCATATCATGGGCCAATCATGACTGGACAGATGGATGGAAAGCATCGAACTGCGCTCCTAAAGTTCTTATAGCACACAACTTTGATGACGAGCAAGACTGGATTAATCACTTTAACTACATGCTCCCATTCTTCAAGGATACGCGTTATATGCGAGAAAACAACAAGCCAATTATGGTAATATATGCCCCTAACTTGATACGCAAACTCAACAGAATGCTTGACCTTTGGACACAGATGGCTCGTGAAGCAGGTTTGGAAGGATTAACCTATATCTATCAAAGTGCATCTTCCAGTTTTGATATGTCATGGAATCGTTCCCGCTTTAATTATGGTGTAGAAATGAATCCGGGATATGTCAATATGTATTTCAATAAAAAACGGAATATGGGTGTATTCCCGCAATTGATGAAGTATTCCCGTGAAATCAAGCGCATATTACACATACGCCGTAGTTTACTTCCTCAGAAATATGTTAAGGAAGTGTCTAAAGTAGACTACGACGAAACTTGGAATAATATTCTTTCCTTACGTCCTCTAAAAAACGGTATAAAAATGATACCATGTGCTTTTACAGATTGGGATAACACACCACGTCACAAAGAACGTGGATGTATCTATCAAGGAGCATCTCCCGAAAAATTCAGAAAATATCTTAGTCAATTAGTAAAGAACACAAAAAAGTATTATCAAACTGACATGATTTTTGTGTTTGCATGGAACGAATGGGCAGAAGGAGGATATCTGGAACCAGACGAAAAACATGGTTATGGATTTCTTAAGGCCATAAAGGATTCATTAAATGATTGTCCTCAAAATTATTAAAATGAAATATTTTCCACAACTATCTCTCAAACAACTTTTTAACGACCGTACCATAGCCACATTCTTGTTGGTATTGTTCTGCATTTTGTTCGTCCCCATTGAACAGAGTGGAATCAGTACGGTCAAGGTGGTAGTAATGGCTTTGTGTCCACTGATATTCATTTTAAAGAAACCCTATATTTCAAAAGCTCTGCTATTGGGAATGGGATATTGGTTAGTCGTTTATTTTTTATCGTTGTTCAAAGGAGAGATACGTTTCTCCACCCTTGGCTTTTTAGCCATGTACTTGATAATGTTCATTACATACTATGATTTTATTATCAAGGGAACCTTTACGTTAAACTATTTCCAAAATATACTAAGGTCGCTTATCATTGTTTATGGGATAGTGCTGATATTACAGCAGTGTTGCCTACTGATAGGTATCCGCAATATGCCCATTATCAACCTACAAAACCAGTTTTTCTTGAGTATAACCAAGCTTCCTTCTCTCACCTTGGAACCAAGTCATTCAGCGCGTATCTTAACAGTAGCCATGCTGGGATATTTAAGATGTGAAGAAATCTCTATTTCAAGAAAATTAACTATGGGAGAAATATTTGATAGTAAGCATCGCTGGGTGATCATACTTTTTTTTTGGACTATGCTGACTATGGGTAGCGGTACAGCTTTTGTTGGAATCGCTATTTTAAGCCTCTATTTCATAACTCGTCATACTGCAATATATGTCGTTCCCCTTTTAGTTGGTTGTTTCATTATTGGACAGTCAATGGAACTACAGCAGATGAAACGAGTAGAAACATTAGCTAAAGTTAGTATGACAGGAAATACACAAAAGATGCAAGAAAAAGAAGGTAGTGGTGCAATTCGCATTATTCCCATATTAAATTTGTTCACCAAGACCGATTTAACGAAAAATGAAACATGGATTGGACGGCAGTCCATGGAAAAAGATAAAACATGGTGGTCAAAGACAGAGCGTTCAATCATCGATCAATATGGATTGATCGCGTTTTTAATTTCAATGTTACTGGTTTATTCTTGTATGATTCACCGTTTTTTCAGCATAGAAACCTTACTATTTCTATTTTTCATGAACTTCTCTATTAATAATATCTATTATACATGGGGTTGTTTTATGATAATGACAGCTATAAGTTGGTTTCAGAAACAGAATGAACAAGATAATTTGATTATAGAAGAAAAAACAAGAAATGACTAATGATTTAACACTTGCCATCTGCATGTATAATGCAGAGAAATATATTGAAGAAACCTTGTTATGTATCACAGCACAGACCATGCAGGATTTCCATTTATTGATATTGAATGACTGCTCTACGGATAAAAGTGCCCTGTTAGTTAAGGATTTCTTCTCTAAATATCCTCGTCAGTATGAGTTGGTGAACCTCCCTAAAAATGGTGGTCTGTGTGCCGGACGTCGTTATGTGGAAGAACATGTCTCAACTAAATATCTCCTCTTTATAGACGCCGATGATTGCCCATATCCTGCTTTGATAGAAAAGCTGTACAATAAAATCAGTTCGGACGATGATCTAATGGCAGTGGGATGTCATCTGGAATACATTAACAATAATGGCAATAAGATGAATGGAGGAATCTTTTTAGGGGAAACCAGCAAAGAAGGATTTTATGAAAAGGCAGCAAAAGAAAAACTAATCTTCATGCAACCTACAGCCATATACGACCGTTTACTTGCTTTACAAGTGGGTGGACATAATATCACAGGGTTTCCAAACGGTAAGCCTCGCTATCAGGATTTATGTGAGGACTTAGATTTGTGGACACGCATGAGTGACCTATATAAAAAGGGAAAAGCAATCGTTGTAATTCCAGAAATATTATGTAAATATAGGAAACACGAACAAGCACTTTCGGCCAATTCACTAGGAATGATACTCCGTATGCGCCATATCAAAACCAATTTAAAACGGAGAAGAAGAGGAGAAAAAGAGCTTTCCTTTATTGAATTTCGTGACCGGATGAGTAAGGAAGAGCTAAAGAAGCTGGAAAAAGATGCAAAGTCGGCAGACTGCTTACGGAATGCTTATTATTGCCTGAAAAAAGGTAAGTTTATTCGATTTATACAATATTTATCAATATCTATATTTAACAATCCTAGTTACATCATAGATAAACTAAAGCATAATTTATTAAGAATGAAATAATGGGAACATCTGATTTCTTGAAAACCATATTTGACTTTCTGAATACTGAGACTGAATATGCTGTATTGCGCAATTTTGAAGGATTACCGCATCATAATAATAGCCGTGACATAGACATAGCCATTGAGAAAAATGAATTGCAAAGGATCCGTCCACAATTAATATCATTAATAGAACAATGCGGATGGCATATTGTGACCTATTTGAACAGTGACCGCTTGGTGACATGGGTATGTGGTACAGTGCATGAAAACAACAGTGCGGATTTAGTACAACTTGATTTCTTTTATCACACCTCCATATTCGGCATTGTGTTGATAGAAAATAAAGAGATAATAAAACATCGGTTATTCAACGGACAGGTTTATCATGCCAATAAGGTATATGAATTTTTAGATAAATATATGTACGACCGTGCTGTAGGTGCTACCTATCCGGATAAATACAAAAATACACGGCAGCTCGTTGAGAATAACCCACAAGTAGAAAAACTGATAGTTAATATATTCGGTAAAAATAATCTTGCTGTTTGTGATAAAGCCAATAAGAAAGAGTTGCTAAAAGCTGCTTTGAAATGGAATTTTCATAGATTTGGTTGGGGAACAATAGCAAACTTTTTGCAATTTGAATATCACCATATTAAAAACTACCTCTGCTCCAACACCGGTTTCAGTATCGGTTTTACGGGGCCTGACGGTTCAGGAAAGACTACAGTAATAGACTTACTGATAGAAAATTTAGGAGATGTTTTTCGCAAAGCTCATACCTATTACCATTTCCGTCCGACCTTGTTTGGCAATTTAGGGGAAGTAGCACATTCCGCCGGTGTAAAAAAGGATGTAGACAGGGATTTCAGTAAACCACATCGAGGTGGAAAAACAAGTGCACTAAGTTCTCTGATTCGTCTCCTTTACTATTCAGCAGATTACATTATTGGTTATTTCATGAAAGTGAAATCTATGATACGTATTACACGAATCGTAATTTTTGACCGATACTATACAGACATTATATGTGACAGCCGCCGAAGTCGCATTTATCTGAATTCCAAATTCCTACATACATACGGACAGATTTTCATCCCATCCCTTGATTACAATATTCTTCTGACAGCCTCATCGGAAACTATTCTTGCCCGTAAACATGAATTAGACAAGGAAGGCATAAACACCATCAACAAAAAAATAGATTACTTGGCTAATAAGAAAGGATACTATAAAGTATTGAATGAAAGTACGCCGCAAGAGGCAGTCGCCAAAATTCTACGGATTGTGTTTGAAGAGCAACATCAGAAAAATTTGAAAAGAATGAGGTAATTGAGTACTAACAATGAACAAACTAAAAATATTCGTTTCCGCCTACGCTTGTGAGCCGAGTTTAGGCAGTGAAATCGGTGTGGGCTGGCATTGGGTACTGGAGATGTCCAAGTACTTTGAGCTATGGGTGTTAACTCGTAAGAGTAACCAATCTTCCATTGAACCTTGGATTACTAAATATCCCGAATACAACCATATTCATTTCCTCTATTACGATTGGCCCAAGTGGGCACGGTTCTGGAAAAAAGGTTTGCGAGGCGTACGCACATACTACAACATCTGGCAGTATTGCACCAATGACATTGTGAAACGAACAATGCAAGAAAATGACATTCACATATTCCATCACCTTACTTATGGCAATGTACTCTGGAAGGTGAGCAAATATGGACAAATGCAGTTCTTCGTATGGGGACCAGTAGGTGGACTGGAGAGTATTCCAGAAGAATATTCTCGTCATTATAATAAAAAATCACAAATTATAGAAAGAATCCGAAGGATAGCAATAGCAATGACATTTTATAACAGAGCGTTTAAACAACGTTGTAAACAGGCTAACCTGATTCTTTGCAAAACAGAAATAACCCGTAATCGAGTACCACAGAAGTATGTAGACAAAGCAATTCTTTTTACTGATGTAGCAACAGACATCTCCAACACATCAAGATTATCTAGGAAAGAAAATGATATAATCGAATTTATCACTATAGGACATTTGGATGCATGGCGAGGTTTCGACCTAACTATTGAAGCTATGGCAAAAGCCATAAAAGAAAATGCTCATATTCATTTAACAATTGTTGGAGATGGATCGGACAAGAAAAGGCTTGAAGAACTTATTAAAAGATTTAGTTTAGAAAAAGTTGTGACATTGACAGGGAAAGTTTCAATGGAAACTTACAAAAAAATGATGGATAGAGCAGATGTTGTGATCAACGCTGCCTTGAAAGAAGGAGCTGTTACTGTATCATTCGATTGTATGGCTATGGGGAAACCACTGATTTGTTTAGATACCACTGGTTATACCCGTTACTTTACTAACGAATATGCCATTTTGATTCCGAGAACCGGAAGAAAAGAAGTCATTCAGAACATAAAAGAGGGAATAGTGCGCCTCAGCGATTCGAAGGAGCGAAAAAGACTTGGACAAAAAGCACAAGAAGCATCTATTAAATTCTCATGGGAGAATCACGGGAAAGAAATCCGGGATGCGATTGTCAATGCTTATATATCTTACTCTTCTAAATAAAGCAAATGCAAGTCAACTCTATTTTAGAACGTTTCCTAATAAAGGGAGCGGGTAAACATCTATATCGTTTTTCCAACGCTGACAATAAAACTTGGCTGATGCCTACACATAATATGCAGGTGGCAATGAATCTTTACCAACCTAGCGGACGGAATGGAAAAATTATGAAAGCATTGTTTCCATGGTTGCATCACCTACTGATCATCCGAAAAATCATCCATGCAGAAAGTGTGTATTGTGATATAACTGATGAGTTGAAACGGTTATTTTGCCAGTTATTCCACGAAACAGAAATTGAGTTTTCGATCTTTTGTGGTACTCCTTGCATACATCAAAAGATTACAATGCAAATCAGCAAAGGAAAGCATATTCTAGGTTATTGCAAAGTAACGGACAACAAAGAAATCGCTCTCTTATTCAGAAATGAGGCCAACATTCTGAAAGAACTGGGAAGAAAAGGTTTGAAAGAAGTACCTATATGTATGTTCTGCGGGGAAATGACAGACGGAATAAAGTTATTTATACAAAGTACAGCAAAAACCCAGAAGTCGCAGGTTATACATGAATGGACCGCACTACATGAGAACTTTCTCGACAAACTCTATCAAAGCACCCATCAATTCATCCCTTTTGAACAAAGCGATTACTACCGGATATTAACAAATTTACAGTTACATATTGAATGGATACCGCAAGAAGTGAATGGTGCATTGCTAACGTCTACTATTAATCAGATACTGTTACACTACCAAGGTCAGGAAGTCGATTTTTCTGCCTATCACGCTGACTTCACTCCTTGGAATATGTTTATGGAAGGCAAAAAGTTGTTTGTATTCGATTGGGAATATGCACAGCTCACTTATCCTCCCAAACTAGATAGATATCATTTCTTTACTCAAACGGCTTATTTTGAGAAGCATTGGACTATTTCACAGATTATTGAATATATAAACTCTGAACAAGGGAAATGGATAGACCAGAAGATGTATTCACTCTATTTGCTGGAGGTGATAGCTCGTTTCACAGTTCGCGAGAAAGGAAATATAAACGGAAAGATGGCTGAATCTTTCCAAATTTGGATAGCTTTACTTGAATATTTACAAAAATGACTCGTATTATCTGCTTCCATCTCTTTAACGACTACAGTGGCAGTCCCAAAGTTCTGAAAATAGTATTAGAAGGATTGCTCAAAAAGGGTTACCAAATCAATTTGATTACCTCCACAGACGGTGCATTGGACGAACTGCTGTATTACAAAAACTTAAGCAAGCACTCTTACCCCTATCGATTTTCAAATAACCCGATAGTAACAATGCTTCGCTATTGCATGGTACAACTATATACATTCATATTGACATTCCGCTGGCTATTCTATAAAGATGTGACATTCTATATCAACACTTTGCTCCCTGTTGGACCAGCATTAGCCGGTCGTATAATGGGGAAAAGGGTGGTTTATCATTATCATGAAAATGCATTTGTAAAGGGGACATTCTACAAGGTACTGGCTACAATCATGCAGAAGTTAGCACACGAAATCATCTGTGTCTCGGAATATCAAGCATCATTCCTGCAACAAAAAAAATGTGTAATAACTGTTCCTAATGCTTTACCACAGAATTTCGTGAATAGACTGACACCAAACTTCCAAGCAGCCTTCAAGCGGAAACATATCTTAATGCTTGGCTCATTGAAGCTATATAAGAGCCCGTTAGAGTTTATTGAATTAGCCAAAAGACTACCTCAGTTCATTTTTGTATTGGTAATAAATGATATTAAAGAGAATATTGATATCTTCATAAAGGAATACAAAATAAATATAAGCAAAAACCTCACTATATATCCTCAACAGAATGATGTTGTACCTTTCTATAATCAGACTTCACTCGTTTTAAATCTTTCCAACAAGAAACAGTTCGTGGAGACATTCGGACTGACAGCATTGGAAGCAATGAGTGCCGGGTTACCAGTAATAGTGCCTACAGAAGGAGGAATTGCAGAGATGGTTGTGGATGGAGGGAACGGTTACAAGATAGACGTACAAAATCTTAATCAGATAGCCGAATGTATAAAAACAATTCTATCTGACGAAACTCTTTATATGAAATTAGCCCAAAATGCACTCGCTTATTCCAAAAGATTCAGTGAAGCAAAGATGGTAAATTGCATTGAAATGATACTAAACAGGAAATAAAACAATCCTTTTATATTTATGAAACAAGTAGCTATCGTAGGCATCCAAGGTGTGCCTGCAAAATATGGCGGCTTTGAGACTTTAGTGGAGAACATTATTGGTGATAACTGTTGCTCCGAAGTCCGTTATACCGTTTTTTGTAGTGGTAAAGATTATACCACACGCATGAAAACCTACAAAGGAGCACAACTGAAGTACATCCCGCTATTCCATGCCAATGGGATGCAAAGCACTCCTTATGATATTCTATCGATGCTTAGATGTTTGCGAGGTTATGATACCGTAATCATATTAGGTGTGTCAGGCTGTATTTTTTTGCCCGTCTTCAGGCTGTTGTATCGGAAGCAATTAATAGTGAACATTGACGGGTTGGAACACCGGAGGGCCAAATGGGGTAAGTTTGCCAGATGGTTTCTGCGAACAAATGAAGCGATGGCCGTACGCTATGCTGACGTAATCATAGCCGACAATAAAGGAATACAGGACTACGTATGGAATACGTATCATAAGAAAGCCGAATTAGTAGCCTATGGAGGAGATCATGCACAAAGAAATGTCACCGAAGAAAGGCAGAACGAGATTCTGAGGCAATACGGAATCACTCCCGGAAACTACGCTGTCAGTGTATGCCGTATTGAACCGGAAAACAACTGTCATCTGATCCTGAAAGCCTTTGCTACTTCTGGAAAGAATCTGGTGTTTGTGGGAAATTGGGAACGGAGCGAATACAGCCGACGACTCAAAGAAGAATATTGCGGTCAAAAAAATATACAGATGGTAGATTCTGTGTATGACCTCGATATACTCTATGCACTGCGCAACCAATGCAGGTGCTATATTCACGGACATAGTGCAGGCGGCACAAACCCTTCGTTAGTGGAAGCTATGTTTTTCGGCAAACCGATTTTAGCTTACGACGTGATTTATAATCGTGAGACAACAGAAAACGAAGCTCATTACTTCAAAACAAATGAAGAACTGGTAGAATTGCTACATGACAGCCCCGAGGACGGATACAAGATGCGGGAGATTGCAAAGCAACATTATACCTGGGCTTTTATAGCTCAACAATATAAAGCATTACTTTCATCCCACAAATAACTAACATTTCATTCATAAATCACAATTTATTGTGATTTATATTGCTTTTATCATATCAAAAGTTTATTTTTGCAGAAAATCACACTGCATTGTGAATACGAAAGAAATAGGAATTATCATCAAAGAGCGCAGACAAAGCTTGAAAGTAAAGCAACTGGAGCTCTCGGAGTTAGCTGGTGTAGGAATTAATACACTGGTAGCCATCGAACGCGGGCAAGGAAATCCAAAGTTGAAGACTTTACTTTCCATACTCGATACTCTTGGCTTACAAGTGAATATCAAACTAAAGGATTAATGCTATGAGGCAATGTGAAGTATATGTGCATGGTAGCAAGGCTGGAATTCTCATGGAAGACAATAACAGGGAATATGTATTTGTCTATGACAAGTCTTATTTATCGGAGGAAAAGAATCCACCTGTCAGCTTAACTTTGCCATTGCGTGAAGAACCCTATCACTCGTCCTATCTTTTTCCGTTCTTCTTTAATATGTTGTCGGAAGGAGAGAATCGACAGATACAATCGCAATTATTGCACATTGATGCAGAAGATGATTTTGGCATCCTGCTCGCAACTGCACAATATGATACAATAGGAGCTGTAACCGTCAAACCTATAGAGTCATGATAGAAATTAAAGTTTGTCCGTCTACGTTGGCAGAAGGATTTGATTCTTATTCTCCAAGTGCACGAAATGTATTATTCGATGGCAAAATAGTATCCCCTTATCTGACAGAACCCAGCCCTTCGACAGATAGTGTGGAAGCAAAGGAAATATTCCAAAGTGTTGGTCGAATTTCATTATCGGGGGTACAGCCCAAATTTGCAGTAGTAATAGGAGAAAACTTACGTCTTCGTTATGCTCAAAAAGGTGAACAGGGAACATACATCCTTAAACCTCGTCCGAATGCCTATCATATTCTGAATAAAGATTATTGTGCTGCCAATGAGCATCTGACTATGCAGATAGCTTCACAAGTATATGGTATTGAAACAGCAGCCAATGGACTTTGTTTTTTTGGAAATGACGAACCAGCTTATATTACCCGACGTTTCGATATACATGCAACAGGAAAATACCAGCAAGAAGATTTTGCAGCATTAATGGGATATACTAAGGCTAATGGTGGTAGTGAATATAAATATTGTAATGCCAGCTATGAAGAATGTGCAGAAATTATTCGTCTCCATGTGAAAGCCGCTGCTATTGATATTCTTCATTTCTTCAAGTTAGTAATATTCAACTTTATTTCGTTAAATGACGATGCTCATCTGAAAAATTTTTCTTTGATAAACAAAAACGGTGAATACCGTTTGTCTCCAGCTTATGATTTAATAAATACTTCCCTGCATCTGGTACAGCCAAGAATTTTTGCACTTGACAAAGGTTTATTGAAAGAAGGGATGTCACTATCGGATACGCATCAAACAGGCAGAACTGATTTTGAGGAATTTGGCAAACGAATCGGACTTCCTGAAAAAGTTATAAAACGTGAGATTGACCGTTTCACAAAAGAAAACCCTTTAATAGATAAATTGATTAATCATTCGTTCCTTTCGGATAATTTGAAAAAGCAATATCGGATGTCCACTGACTATCGCCGAAAGATGTTAATATTTTAAGTATAATAGCTATTGAAAATAGCGGCAAAGTGCCGGAAACAATCACCCTACCTGGCGATTGTTTCCGGCACTGTCTTTATAGAAGAGCCATAAGAAAGAAAATATTCATCATTTTCCTAACGTCCAGTTAATAGCATTCCTGAACATCTTCGTGAAATCTTCCGTCTCATACAGCCTCTTGCTGTGCCCTATCTGGAAATAAACATTGCGCGCTTTTTTACTTTCGTTCACCCATACCACAGGATGATCGCCCATCTTGATATCCGAAGCAGGCGTATAGGTAGCCTCATCAACACTGGCTAACACACGCACATTCGGACGTGGACTCTTGTCATAAGTGTACCACTCATCATCAGGCACCACGAAAGAAGCCTGCACTCCCTTCATCACCGGGTGTTTCTTATCCTCCACAAGCACCGTACCATCAGCAAGCGGCGCTATATAATTCTGGAAACGTACACCACCCATAAAATCAGAAAACCATTGCCACAGTGGAAAACCGTCAAACTCACCCAACAAAGTGGCATGATGGAAACCGATCCAACCACCTTTACCTTCCTCTATATATTTAACGAAAGCATCTTCCGCTTCTTTCGGCCATGTATAAGGAGGATAATCCAACTGGATAATCAGATTGAACTGGGACAGATAAGTCTCCGTAATAGGTTTGGCATTGTTTATCTCGGTAATGCTGAAATTCATCTTTCTACTTTCATCAGTCAGCCACTTCAGACCCGCATCCGTAAATCCACCATGCTGACCACCTCTTTCCGTCAAGACCAGCACCTTAGTTCTATGCTTCTTACCAAGCAGATTCTCTGCCACCGTACGACGCAAATCTCCTTGCTCATTATCACCACTATAGTCCCAATACATACCACCCAATAAATCTCTATCCAAGATATATTGACACTTGATTGCCAGTGAACGGGCATTTTCAAAACCGAATACCAGCGTATCATTCTTATTAACCAGATAAGGAACCTGGGCAACCGTATCCCACTTTTCAGTATAATCACCACCGGTACTTCCTACTTTATTAAAATCCTGGAAACTGGGGTATCCATCTCCGCCACGACCATAAAAAGGCATCCCCATCACCAGCATGGAAGGTGGCACACCGGCTTTCAGATGCGCAGTAACAGCCTCATCCGACGTAATGCCTCCACTGTTTGCAGACCGATAAAGTGCCGAATGGTGTTTCGGTGCAGAGGCCATGTCATAAGCCATGATATTCACAAAGTTAATAAAAGGAAGAATAGCTTTGAAGTCGATATACTTCGCTGAAGCCACAGTGGCAAGTGTCAATTCCTTCTGATCACCTATCGCTGCCCTGATATCTTTCATCAGAAGTGTAAAGTTCTCCGTGTCATCGGGTGAAGCTGAAATGTTCGCCATTGAACTCGTGGGATATTCCCAATCGATATCGATGCCATCCAGATCAAATTCCTTCACTACCCGGTCGCAATCCTTAGCAAATGCCCGGCGATATTCATCATTGGCAGCCATTTCACTGAAACGTCCACTCCCCCATCCGCCGACAGACAGAAGTACTTTCAATTCGGGATTTTGCTTCTTCAGGTCCACAATTTGTTTCAAGCGTTCTTCATTGTCAATCCTGACGCCATCAAAACTTTCGTTTACATGACCGAAAGCATAATTAATATGCGTCATGTACTGGGGTTCCGGCACAATGTTACTCCAAGAAGTTACATACGCCACAATCACTTTGGAACTCAAGGGGTTCGCTGTGCTTTCCCCCGACTTGGTGGTGCTGCATGAAGCCAATATGGCTAAAGCAGCCGCCATCATCATTCTAATCTTTTTCATAAGTATTATAATTAATCAGCTGTTTGACGAATACGTGAACCTATCAATGCGTAATAGAGCATGAATATCTCGCCCAAAAGTACAATAAACCAAGACCATCTCCAACTTCCGAGCACATCAGCCAGTATTCCCTGCAACAAAGGCAGGATGGCACCACCCACTACACCTATCATAAATACCCCGGAAGCCACAGATGTATATTTGCCCAAATGGGCTACGGACAGGGTAAAGATGGCTCCCCACATAATAGAATGGAACAATCCGACTGCCGTCAGCAACCACGGATTATTCAGAAGGATAGCCAACAAAGCAAGTACTCCTGCCGAAACCGTAGTTACAACCAACTGCACACGAGGAGAAATCTTACTCAAAGAGCTTCCTACCAACCGCCCCACGAGCATCCCGCCCCAATACAGTGTAGCCATTAATGCCGGAGATGCATAATTCATTTCAATGGCATACAGATTGATATTGGCACCTATACAGACTTCCACGCCCACATAACAGAATATAGCACAGACTCCTAAAGTGAGATGCCGGAACGACCAGATACTCTTTCCCAGCTTCTCACCTTTCTCTATCCGAGTTCCCTGTATATCCGGCAAAGATAGTTTCATTAACAGGAAAACAATCAAAGAAATCACCACTATCAGCACCAGGAACGGAATCATTAACTGATCTATCCGGATATCTTCCATTGCCAAGCCACCGAAAACAACACCCGTAACAAAATAAGGTGCCAAAGTGGTTCCTACAGAATTGGCTGAGCCACCAATGGCAAGACGTTGAATGGCTTGCGTACCTTTCACATGGCAAGCCGTGAGATAAGGATTGATAACCACCTGCAAGATGGTAGCAGAAGCTCCCACCACAAAAGACCCCAAAAGGAAAATAAAGAAACCACCGGGAATAACATTTCCTCCAGCATGCCAGTTGGCTTCCGGAAAGAAAACCGTAAAATAAGAGGAAGCGAAAAATAATCCCAAACCAACCACCATTACCAACAGTCCGCGCATCAGCGTACCTTTATAGCCATATTTACTAATCCAGGACGACCCTACCCGACCACAGACCGGATAAGCCAGGAACCAGGAGAAGGTAATCAATGTGGCGAATGTGTTTTTCAGGCCACCCACTTCGGCAAGGAATGTTTCTTTCAGCGGTCCCTGGAACTGAGTATTGGCAGTAGTGAGGAAACCTACAATGAAGAACAGGAATACCATTGTGATAAATGGTCCCATATAGTTCACTTGTTTTTCTTGTTGTGTCATAGTATCATGTATTAAATAAAAGAAATTCGCAATTTGGGTGAAGCTGAAGTACCGATGCAGGAACTTCCGGTGTAACGGGTCCCTCCAGCATTTTCCTGACGATATCCGCCTTGTTCGCACCTTTGGCAACCAATACGATTTTACGGGCCTGCATGATGTTCCGGATTCCCAAAGTAGCACCACCCAGTTCTTTCTCCGGCGGTGTATTCGTTTCCCGTCGGATACGTTCTTCCAGTTCAGTATTCATTTGAGTCACCCATGTTTCTCCTCCTAAGGGAGAACCAGGTTGGTTAAAACCCAGATGGCCATTCTCACCCAATCCCAAAATCAATAAGTCAATGCCTCCACGACTCTCTATTTCTTGCTGGAAAAGCTTACAGGCTTTGTCAAAATCATCAGAGACTGTAGGTAGCATCAGGAAGTTGTCTTCTTGGATGCCCAGCGTATCGATCAGTTCTGTCTTCAGCATTGTGTAACATGCACCTGCATACTCACGGGGTACATTAGTCACCTCGTCCAGTCCGAAGAATGTAACAGAAGAAACATCAAAAGGATATCGGGAATAGATTTCTCCAACCAGGCGATGCAGGTTGCCGGTAGTACGCCCTGTAGAAAGTCCGATAACACTTTCCGGCTTATTCAGAATTTCACCAATAATGCGCCATGCAGCGATACAATCAAACTCTTTTTCACTCTTTGCTATAGTTATTTTCATGAGTCTACTTTCTTATCACTAATCATTAATCACTATTTACATATTCATCGCCACTGCGCCCGCACCCAACAAACCTATAAAACCCGGGTTAAGTTTAGTGATAACCACGCCATTGGTTACAAAGCGCATCGTAGTAGGATGAAGTTTCTCCAGTATTTTCTCATGAATATATCCGTCGGACACAATGCCGCCACCCAATACCACCGTATCAGGATCAGTAACCCGTACCAGATTCATGATAAGATTTGCCAAAGCTTCCGAAGCATTTTCAACCAGAGCCACACACAAAGGATCTCCTTTCTGGCTTAGCGCAAAGACTTCGCTGATTAGTACTCGTTCTCCCTTTTCTGCCGGGATATGCAGATTGGTTTCATACCGGTTGCGAAGAAAACGGGCGCAATTATCAAAACCGATACCGGCAGCAATGGCCTCCACACAATCCATTCTTCCACAACCACACTTAATGCCAAGATTCACTCCCACACGCACGTGCCCTACCTCACCCGCATTGAAGTGACTGCCACGTATCTGCCTGCCATTGATAACCGTACCGACGGCAATACCTGTACCTACATTAATATAAATAAAGTTCTTGGATATTTGTCCGAATCCCCAGACACGTTCAGCGCGAGTGGCACTTTTCACATCATTATCTATATGGCAGGGGATACCATAAATATCCGACAATTCCTTTGCCAGCGCTATCGGTTGCGTCCGACTCGGATCAATCTGTAACCAAATGCCCTGATTAGGATCTACACGCCCTATCAGCCCGACTCCCATACCGACAGGTTTCTGGTCACACCAACCCACCGTACGGATATAATCATCGAGTGACGACTTTATGATTTCCGAAGCTGCTTGCTGGTTAAAATATCCGGAGTCATATTTCTTATACCTTAAAATATTACCATGGCTGTCCACCTCACCAATCAGTAGCTTGGTTCCACCCAAATCAAGACCTAAATAAGTTTCCATTCTTTATTGCGTTTTTAATATTGTTTACTGTCCACAATATTACGCACTATCAGGAAAACGGGAGTTGATTATCTAACAAAAAAGGTTTGATACCTGTCCGTGGTGGTTAAAAAGCTATCTTTAATACTTTAAATCTTGCTGGGACTCGTACCAAACTGCTTTTTAAAGCAAGTACTGAAGTATTTTGAATCAGAAAATCCAACCATGGAAGATACTTCACCAATCGAAAATCTTCGGGAAGCCAGAAGTTCTTTCGCCTTATTCAGACGGACAATACGGATAAAATCATTAGGTCCCTGCCCGGTCAAGGTCTTGATCTTATTATAAACGGAAGTACGGCTCATGCCCAGCATACGGCAAAAGTCGTTGATAGAGAATTCTGAATTAGAAAGTTCTTCATCAATCACTTCCATCACTTTATCCATAAACTCTTTGTCCAGCTGGCTGGTATAGTCCGTATCTTCCGGTGGAGTATCCATGGACAGCACCGTATCGCGAAGATGCTGCCTGTTCTGGAGGATATTCCGTATCCGGACTTTCAGGACAGAGAGGTCGAAAGGTTTAATTATATAATCATTCGCCCCGGCTTCGAGTCCGAATATGATATTCTCCCTTTCACTCAGAGCCGTCAATAGTATCACAGGAATATGGCTCGTATCGACAGAAGACTTCAGTATACGGCACAATTCATCACCTTCTAACACGGGCATGACAATATCCGAAATAATGATATCCGGATTGATCTCCCTTGCCATCTCCAAAGCCTTCCCGCCATCGGGCACTCCGATTACTTTATATTCTGATGACAAACTGTTCATCAGATACTCCCTCATATCTTTATCATCCTCAGCCAGAAGCAACACATTCTTACCGGCATCTTCCTGCTCCGAGAAGGTATCAACAGCGGGTATTTCCTGCGTATTTTCTTTTCGCTCAACAACTATCCCCGACTTTATCTTCAACGGGAATGTAACGGTAAATATCGTCCCTTTACCTTCCGTACTGCTAAACGAAATATCACCGTGATGCTGCTTCACAATCCTCCGTGTAATCATCAGCCCGATACCTGAACCTGTTTCCTGAAAGTTCATGGCATTCTGTGCCCGATAATACTCATGAAAGATATTTCTTTGTTCTTCTTTTGGAATGCCGATACCTGTATCTTTTACTTCAATCGACCATTTCTTCTTCGTTGTTCTTACTGTAATATAGATAATCCCTTTCTCCGTATATTTCAAGGCATTCGAAAGGAGATTGTCCACAATATGATCCATCTTATCCCGGTCCATCCACACCTGCGGCATGTCCGCCTCTGTCTTCAACTGAATTTCCACTCCCTTTTGCAGGACGGCCATGTGGAACTCCGCTATCTTTTCTTCCAGATAAGCTTTGATATCGTAAGGAGAGACTTTCAGACATTCGGCATGCAGTTCCGTTTTCTGTAAGTCCAACAACTGAGTAACCATACTCAACAGTTTCTCGGCATTCTTCACAGCTACCGCCACTGTCTTCTTACTTTCTTCCGGAAGTTCCCGCTGTGCTTCAAGTTCGCTCAGAGGTGCCTTTATCAAGCTGATCGGGGTGCGTATATCATGCGCTATGCTGATAAAGGAACGTATCTTCTCCTTTACCCGGTCTTCATTGGCTTTATGCCTCCGATACTGCACAAAGATATAAACAAAGACAGAAAGCAATATAAAATAAAACAGCAATGCCCACCATGAAACCCAGTAAGGACTACTGATTACCACCTTCAGACTGCGCTCCCCTATCTGTTGCCCGGTATATTTATCGAATGCCCGTAACCGGAATGTGTATGTACCGGAAGAAAGGTCCATATAGTTCACGCTCCGCACCGAATTGGAATGTTCCCATTCTTCATTATGCCCCTCCAACATATACTCATACCTGATTCTGTGCGGAGCCGTAAAATTGATGGCAGAGAAAGAAATGGAGAATGAATTCTGGTTATAGTTCAAGCCGATCTTCTGCGTGTCGTTGATATTAGTCTTTAAAAGGGAACCTTTCATACCCGCCTTCACCGATTCATAAAGCAATTTAAAATCTGTCAGTATCAGTTCGATAGGGCCATGCTGTCCGAAGTTCAGCGAAGGAGAAAAGGTTATCACTCCCTCCGCCGTACCAAAAGCAAGGCATCCGTCGTCCAGTTTGAAGGCTGAATTAGGGTTATAATATCCCCAGGTGATATCCAGAAAATCGTTTGCGCTGATCAGAATATCGTTTGATAAGTCCAGGCAATAGAGTTCTTTTTCCGTACTGAACCAAATACGGCCATCGTTATCTTCCAACAGGCTATTAATGGAATTGGAAGCAAGACCGTCATCCGTAGTATAGGCACGCGCCTCTCCTCTATCAGGGTTGAAACGTACCAATCCTTCTCCGTCGGTGGCAAGCCATATATCTCCGGATGAAGATTGCAATAAGCATCGGATAGGATAGTGCAGGGAAATATCTCCGAACTTCTGATGCCACTGTGCTTTTCCCGTAGCTTTATCGAAAACAGCCAGACCACTACATCCTGCTATCAGTAATGAACCGTCTCTACCGGACTTCAAGTCTCCTACACAATCAATCGGATAATAGGTATAAGTATTCGTCAGCATATTGTAGCGTGTAAATTCGCCTTCAATACCACCTATCCAAAGATAATCACCTTCCGCATGGATAGCATAAATGTAATCGGTGGCCACACCCTTGTCCGAACCGGTTTTCCGTTTTTCCATCTTTTGCACCTTGCCTGTTCCCTTATGGATAGCATAAAGACCGATACCATATCCACCGACCCAGATGTTTCCTCTTGAATCTTCAGCAAGAGCCAATACAACTTTAGAACCATGCTCCGTACCATCCAGAAAGTGCTTCCATTGACGTTGTTTGTGCCGGTAAAGGCTGACTCCATTGTTTGTGCCATACCAGCAATCTCCCTCGGAATCCTGAAATATGACATTGATATGATCCGATTTCAGGGAATTAGCATTATTCTGTTCATGCTTCATTCTCCTTACATCAGGAATATTGGGGTCTAAATAGCTGATGCCATTGGTGGAAGTACTCACCCAAATGCCGCCAAATTCATCTACACAAATATCAGAAACAGTATTGCCATTCAGACTTCTTTCATCATCTTCATTGGTGATATAATGCTTCAGAAGCCGTTCCGTAGTCCTGTCTATCTGGAAAACACCGGCACCGTCAGCTCCTATCAGCAAGGTATTATCAGGAGCCTGTGCAAAAGTGCGAATGGGAACATGGGGGATGAACTCTTTGAAAGACCGCACCTTCCTTGTCGATTTATCCACGACAAAAGCCCCGTCGGAAAAGGTACCTACAAATAATTTATCTCCGAAGGCACACAATGATTCGACATGCATTTCTGCAGGAAGAGGTATCGCTTCCTCTGAAGAAAAACCGGTTTTATTCGCTCGCTTCAACCGATAGATACCTTTATTGGTTCCGGCACAGAATTCAGTATCATCTATCTGCACAATGCAATTGACGCATTGTCCTTTCAACCCGGCAAGCAATAAGCCGGACTTTTCTTCCCAACAGTAAACACCCGTTGACATACACAGCCAAAGGCGGTTATCCACATCAAAAAGGATATTATTCAAGACCGGAAAAGAAAGATATCCGGATGCATCGACACGCAGTTGAAAAGCATCCGTCCGATTATCGTACGCGTATATCTTTCCGTTCTTCAAGGCAATCCAGATATTCCCCGAATAATCACAGGTCATGGTAGTGGAAGACAGGATATGATCTTTGGACTCCACCGTTTCGTCCAGCTGATAGTGTTTTATTTCATTGCCGTCATACCGGTCTACCCCCATATGGGTATAGGCCCATATAAAACCGGCAGAATCTTTACTGACCTGAAATACCTGCCGGCTACTCAACCCTTCTTTTATACTCAGGGGACGAAACGAACCGGCAAATAAAGTGAAGCATTGAAGGAGAAATATAAGTAAGGTGAAAATGTATTTTATCATAATATCGTTATTATCTGTCCGCATTACACATTTATAGGTTTCGCGGATGCAATATTAGACACAAATATAAAAAAAGTGGTTTAAAAACTATCCAAATAGGTTTGATTTCTATTACTTTTGTCCATCAAACCAATAAACCGTGATAGGCCATGCTCAGCAAGCTTAAATTAAACCAGCTCTATTTCAAAGACACGCAGTTCGCTAACCTGATGACGCGACGCATCTTCAACGTCCTTCTGATAGCCAATCCTTATGACGCTTTCATGCTGGAAGACGACGGACGCATTGACGAAAAAATCTTTAATGAATATACTTCACTTTCTCTGCGCTATCCACCCCGCTTTACCCAGGTATCGACTTGCGAGGAAGCCTTGGCACAACTCTCTACCGTACCGTTCGATCTCATCATCTGTATGCCGGGAACGGGAGATAACGACAGTTTCGATGTGGCGCGACACATCAAGAGCCTTTACGAACATATTCCCATGGTGATACTGACCCCTTTCAGCCACGGTATCACCAAACGCATCGCCAACGAAGACCTGAGTCCTTTCGAATATATCTTCTGCTGGCTGGGAAACACGGACCTACTGGTGTCTATCATCAAACTGATAGAGGACAAGATGAACCTGGAACACGACGTAAATGAAGTAGGTGTGCAGGTGATTCTGGTTGTGGAGGACGGTATCCGTTTTTATTCATCCATATTGCCCAACCTCTATAAGTTCGTATTGAAACAGAGCCAGGAGTTCAGCACCGAAGCATTGAACGCCCACCAGCGCACGTTGCGTATGCGTGGACGTCCGAAGATTGTACTGGCCCGTACGTATGAAGAAGCTATAGGCATTTACGAGAAATACAAAAATAATATATTAGGAGTCATTACCGATGTCCGCTTTCCACGTGTGGAACGTGGTGAAAAGGACGGACTTGCCGGTATCAAGCTTTGCGCTGCCATCCGTAAGGAAGATCCCTTCGTACCGCTCATCATTCAGTCGTCCGAATCGGAGAATGCGCTTTATGCTTCAAAATATGGTGCCGCCTTTATCGATAAGAATTCCAAGAAGATGGACGTAGACCTGCGCCGCATCGTATCGGACAATTTCGGTTTCGGCGACTTTATCTTCCGCAATCCCGACACACTGGAAGAGATAGCCCGTGTAAAGAACCTGAAGGAATTACAAAACATCCTTTTTGCCGTACCGGCAGAGTCATTCCTTTATCATATCAGCCGCAACCATGTCAGCCGTTGGCTCTACTCACGCGCCATGTTCCCGGTAGCTGAATTTCTGAAACCTATCACCTGGAACAGTTTGCAGGATGTGGACGCCCACCGTAAAATCATCTTCGAAGCAATTGTAAAATACCGCAAGATGAAGAACCAGGGTGTAGTAGCCGTGTTCAAGCGTGACCGTTTCGACCGCTACTCCAACTTCGCCCGCATCGGCGACGGCTCATTGGGAGGTAAAGGGCGCGGCCTCGCTTTCATCGACAATATGGTGAAGCATCACCCTGAATTCGAAGAATTCGATAACGCCCGCGTTGCCATTCCCAAGACCGTAGTGCTCTGTACTGATGTCTTCGACGAGTTTATGGAGACAAACAATCTGTATCAGGTGGCCCTTTCGGATGCGGAGGACGATGTGATCCTGCGATACTTCCTGAAAGCGAAGTTACCCGACCGACTGGTAGAAGACTTCTTTACCTTCTTTGATGTAGTGAAGTCTCCGCTTGCCATTCGTTCGTCTTCTTTGCTGGAAGATTCACACTATCAACCTTTTGCCGGAATATACAATACGTATATGATCCCCTATCTGGATGATAAATACGAAATGCTCCGTATGTTGTCCGATGCCATAAAAGGCGTGTACGCTTCGGTCTACTTCCGTGACAGTAAAGCATATATGCAGGCCACAAGCAATGTCATCGACCAGGAAAAGATGGCAGTCATTCTGCAAGAGGTAGTCGGCAACCAATATGGTGACCGTTACTACCCCAGTATGTCCGGTGTGGCACGCTCGCTGAACTATTATCCTATCGGTGATGAAAAAGCCGAAGAAGGTACTGTGAACCTCGCCCTCGGTTTGGGAAAATATATCGTAGACGGTGGTATGACACTCCGCTTCTCTCCCTATCATCCCCACCAGATATTGCAGACCAGCGAAATGGAAATAGCACTGAAAGAGACGCAAACCCGTTTCTACGCTCTCGACCTGCGTAATGCCGGACACGATTTCTCTATGGACGACGGCTTCAACCTGTTGAAACTGCACGTGAAAGAGGCGGAAAAGGACGGAGCACTGAATTATATAGCCTCTACCTACGATCCCTACGACCAGATTATTCGCGACGGTCTATATCCCGGCGGGCGCAAAGTCATTACCTTCGCCAATATCCTGCAACACGACGTTTTCCCGTTGGCACGCATACTGCAACTGGTACTGAAATACGGTGAACAGGAAATGCGCCGCCCCGTTGAAATAGAATTTGCCGCCACCATGAGTCGGGAACAGGACAAATCGGGTACTTTCTACCTGTTGCAGATACGCCCCATCGTAGATACGAAAGAGATGCTGGACGAAGATCTGACAGCCATACCTGACGATAAAGTACTGCTTCGCTCCAACAATTCCCTGGGACATGGAATTATGAATGATATCTATGATGTCATCTATGTGAAGACGGATGATTACAGCGCATCACACAATCAAGAGATTGCCTGGGAAATAGAGAAACTGAACCAACAATTCCTTGATGAAGGCAGGAACTATGTTCTCGTTGGTCCCGGACGTTGGGGTAGCAGTGACACATGGCTGGGTATTCCTGTAAAATGGCCACATATCAGTGCCGCCCGCGTCATTGTGGAAGCCGGATTGACGAATTATCGCGTAGATCCCAGCCAAGGGACCCACTTCTTCCAGAACCTGACTTCTTTCGGTGTAGGCTACTTCACTATTAATGCCTTTATGAATGATGGCGTGTATGATCAGGACTTCCTGAATGCACAACCGGCCGTACACGAAAGCAAGTATCTGCGGCATGTCCACTTCGAACAACCTGTAACAGTAAAGATGGATGGCAAGAAGAAGCTGGGTATTGTGCTCTTACCCGGTGAGTGAACATGCAAAAGATGCCATCTGCATCAGTAGGTATTAGTCTTTCTGCTGATGCAGTATGATCATCACCACTTCGCTGGGCGCAAAGAGCCGGATGTTCTTATTGGATGTACCGATGCCATTGGTTATAATCATCGGTATGTGATGCGAGTTGTATTTCAATCCGGTGCGGAAACGCTTGCCATAATGGGATGGAATGATTGGTGCGTACAAGCCAAATAGAGTGACCTGTCCTCCATGAGTATGTCCGGCAAGTACGAGATCGGTATTCGTAATGGGAACATCTTCCGCATAGTCAGGCGTATGCGTCAGCAGAATGACAAAATCATCGGGTGAAAGTCCAAGTGTGGGAGATGTGCCATTCTTCTTTAAATTGAAAGGATTACGTACGCCGGCAATCAAAATTTCTTCTCCGTCCCGTCTCAAAGTATCTACTTTATGTTCCAGCAAGTGCATACCGTACTTCTGCAATCCATGTACAATATCATCATAACAGGCTTCATAGTCATTATTACCCAGTACGACATACGTCCCCATCGGTGTTTTCACCCCGGACAGGGCAGCCAAAAGGGGCTGAACATATTCGCATCCTTCATGCAAGTCACCACCTATCAACAATGCATCTGCATGCTGGTTATTGAGCAGCTTGACTAAATTAGCCAATCCCTTCTCTTTGAAAAGACTTCTATAATGCAAGTCGGATATAAAGGCAATACGAAAACCATCGAAAGCAGTTGGTACATCGGGATGGGTAAATTCATAAGTCCTTACCCGACTGATGCCTTTATATCCGGAACCGGACTTGGAAGACGAAAACATACTGCTACCCGACTTACAGGAAGATAAGAATAGTAAGGAAAGGATACATATATAAAATAAATTCTTCATCATAGGCAAGTATATTATTCATCGCAAGTGAGCACATTATTCATCATAAACGAATACAAAGATAGGCATTTTCTGTATCTTTGCTACAAAATTGGTAAATGATAACTTACTTCTAAAACCGGAATATGAAAGAGATCAAACAGAATTCCCCCCATGCATGGCTCCTTGCAGCTCGTCCCAAAACCTTGACGGGAGCTATCATTCCTGTGATGATAGGTACTTCACTGGCATTTGCCGACGGACAATTCAAAATTGTTCCCGCTCTGCTGTGTATGCTCTTTGCCTGCGGTATGCAGATCGCCGCCAACTTCATCAACGACCTCTTCGACTTCCTGAAAGGTACCGACCGTACCGACCGCCTGGGCCCGGAACGTGCCTGCGCACAAGGCTGGATTACACCGGGAGCCATGAAAGTGGGAATCGGTGTCATCGTCATTCTGTCCTGCATTTCCGGTCTCGGATTGCTATACACAAGTTGGGGAGAACTGCCTCACGGAGGATGGGAACTCATTGTGCTGGGAGTATTCTGCGTAATATTTGCCTTCCTTTATACCACCGTCCTCTCCTATCAAGGTTGGGGCGACTTACTGGTGCTGATATTCTTCGGCTTTGTTCCGGTAGGCGGCACATACTATGTGCAGGCATATACATTCACCCCAAACGTCATCATTGCTTCGCTCATCAGCGGACTGGTAATAGATACCTTATTAGTTGTGAACAATTATCGCGACCGCGATCAGGATGCCCTCAGCGGAAAACGTACGCTCATCGTCCGTTTCGGAGAACCTTTCGGCAGATACCTTTACCTCTGGCTCGGCATCATCGCGACATTGCTTTCCTTCTGGTTTGCCCAAGGCTGGAACTATGCAGGTATCTTCATGCCTTTCACCTACCTTTATTTCCACGTAACTACCTGGAAACGCATGGTAAAGATACGAAGCGGTAAAAAATTAAACAGCATACTGGGCGAGACTTCGCGCAATATGCTGTTTATGGGGATTCTTCTTAGTGTTATAATAGCAATCACTAACCGTTAATCACTAATATCATCTCTTTCCATACATCTTCTCGTAATAGTGCTGATAATCACCGCTGGTTACTTCTTCCACCCAGTCCTGATTATTCAGATACCACTCGATAGTCTTCACGATACCGTCTTCGAATTTCGTTTCGGGATACCAGCCTAAAGCGGCAGTGATCTTTGCCGGATCAATGGCATATCGCTGGTCATGGCCGAGACGGTCTTTCACGAAGGTAATCAGGTCTTCATTAATCCAGCTGATATCAATCTGACCGTCTTCATCCTTCACTTTCTTCTTCAGAACTTCACGATATTCCGGTTTCTCTGTCATCAATCGGTGGATAGTGGCAATAGTTAACTTCACGATTTCGAGGTTGGTCTTTTCATTATGACCGCCTACATTGTATACTTCACCTTCTACGCCTTCGCGAACTACCAGGTCGATAGCTTTGCAGTGGTCTTCCACATACAACCAGTCGCGCACATTGCTACCGTCACCATAAACAGGAAGCTTCTTTCCTTCCAGAATATTCTTGATAATCAGCGGAATCAACTTTTCGGGGAAATGATACGGACCGTAGTTATTGGAGCAGCGGGTAATGGTTACCGGCATCTTATACGTATCATGATAAGCCATAACCACCATATCGGCACTTGTTTTGGAAGCACTGTAAGGACTGTGCGGGCAAAGCGGAGTTTGCTCTGTGAAGTATCCTTCGGCACCCAATGAGCCATACACTTCATCGGTAGAAACCTGATGATAGCGTACACCCTTGCGCCAGGTAGGATAACCATTTTCATCCTTACCCGTCACCCAGGCACGACGCGCTGCATCCAGCAGGTTCTGCGTACCCAGAATGTTAGTAACCAGGAAAAGCTGCGGATTTTCAATACTGCGGTCTACATGACTTTCAGCGGCAAAGTTCACCACATAGTCGAATTTGAACTTGGCAAACAGTTCGTCAGCCAATACACGGTCGCAAATGTCACCCTTCACAAAGATACAACGTTCATCATCAATGTCTTTGGCGATGGTACCGAGGTTGCCGGCATAAGTCAAAGCATCCAATATCACAAGCTTGACATCATCATGCTTTGCCAGAATGTGCTTGATATAATTCGCGCCAATAAACCCGGCTGCACCGGTTACGAGATAAGTCTTCATTGATTTATGATTTATAATTTATAATTTATGATTTTCTCAACGGTGAGAATTGGCAAGTTCCATCAGGTATGTACCGTATTCCGTTTTGCCGAGTTGCTCACCAAGACGATATAACTGATCGGCATCTATCCAACCTTTGCGCCAGGCTATTTCTTCGATACAGCTGACGCGGAAACCTTGTCGGTTCTGTATGGTAGCCACAAAGTTGCTTGCTTCCAGCAGACTGTCGCAGTTACCCGTATCGAGCCATGCGAAACCACGGCCGAAGATTTCTACTTTCAGAGTGCCTTCATCCAGATACAAGCGGTTAAGATCGGTGATTTCATATTCGCCACGGGCAGATGGTTTCAAAGCGGCAGCCTTGGCAGTGACAGTAGAGTCATAGAAATAAAGACCGGGCACAGCATAGTTGCTTTTGGGTTGCGCAGGCTTCTCTTCGAGCGAAATGGCTTTGCCGTCGGCATCGAATTCCACCACGCCATAGGCACGTGGGTCCTTTACATAATAGCCGAAGATACATGCGCCTTTTTCTATCGAAGCGGCACGCTTCAACATAGCAGAGAAGCCCTGGCCGTAGAACATATTATCACCTAGGATAAGACATCCCGGTTCACCATTCAGAAACTCGGCACCCAGGACAAAAGCCTGTGCCAGTCCGTTAGGTTTCTCCTGTATCTTATAAGAGAAGGACATTCCGAGCTCTTCACCCGTACCGAGCAATTCGCGAAACATGGGTAAGTCACGTGGAGTGGAAATAATCAACACTTCGCGTATCCCCGCCAACATAAGCGTGGAAAGCGGATAGTAAATCATCGGCTTGTCATAAACCGGCATAATCTGCTTGGAAATAGCCTTTGATAAGGGGTAAAGGCGGGTGGCGCTACCACCGGCAAGAATAATTCCTTTCATATTTCAGTTCTTTTTTCGGTTGATACAAATATAGAATAAAATAAGAAGGAGGACCAAGCCCCACGGCTCTCAATTTGCTATTCAAGTCGCAAAGATAATGCAAAGCAAATGTAGTACAAAATAATTTAATTTATTTTTAGGAGCTTTCTCAACCTGCCAACTCTATTACTTCAAGATCCTTGAACACTCCATTGTCAACAATGAAACGGACCATTGTGCGTACCTTATGGAATCCGGAAATACCTGCGGCACCCGGATTGATGTGCAGCATATCCAGTGTTTTGTCATACTTCACCTTCAATATATGAGAATGTCCGCTAATGAAAAGTTTGGGCGGACGCACCAGAATGCTTCCCCGTATGGAAGGATCGTAATTGCCCGGATAGCCGCCAATATGTTTTATCAACACTTCGGCACCGTCAATAGTAAAACGATTGATTTGCGGATAGACCTGACGGATGTCTTGCCCGTCAATGTTGCCATACACGGCACGGAAAGGACGGAATGCCGCCAACTTCTGCGCCACTTCCAGCGAACCGATGTCACCGGCATGCCAGATTTCATCACACGTTTCGAAATATTGCAGATACTTTTCATCCCAATATCCGTGTGTATCGGATAATAAACCAACTTTTGTCATCTTTCTTTTGTTTATCTGTGCAAAGGTAACTATATTTGGGAAAATCTTGATGAGTATGGAAAACCAATATCAATATTTTAAACGGGACATTAGTTGGCTATCATTCAATTACCGTGTTCTGTTGGAAGCGGAAGATGACACCTTGCCTCTGTATGAACGCATTAACTTTATATCCATTTATTCTTCCAACCTGGAAGAATTCTACAAAATACGCGTTGCCGACCATAAAGCTATAGCTACCGGTGCTGCACAAAGTGACGAGGAAACCGTACAGTCTACCATCGAACTGGTGGATGCGATAAACCTTGAAGTAAACCGCCAAATGGAGGACCGTATCCGTATCTACGAGCAAAAGATACTTCCTGCCCTGAAGAAAAATCATATCATTTTCTATCAGAGCCGAAATGTGGAACCCTTCCATCACGACTTCGTACGTCGTTTCTTCCGGGAAGAGATTTTCCCGTTCCTGCAACCTGTGCCGGTGTCCAAGGACAAGGTCATTTCATTTCTGCGCGATAATCGTCTGTATCTTGCCGTCCGTCTTCAACAGAAAGGATTGCCGCCCGGTGCTCCGGGACGTACGCAATATTTCGTAATGAAACAGCCGTACAGCAAAGTTCCACGTTTCATAGAGTTGCCCAAAGTAGGAAACAACTATTATCTGATGTTCATAGAGGATATCATCAAGGCTAATCTGGATGTTATCTTCCCGGGCTATGATGTAGAAAGCAGTTATTGCATCAAGATTTCTCGCGATGCGGATATACTGATAGACGATGCCGCCAACACTTCCGAAATCATCGAACAGGTAAAGACTAAAGTAAAGAAACGCAAGATAGGAGATGTATGCCGCTTTGTGTACGACCGTGCCATGCCGCAGGATTTTCTTGATTTCCTGGTAGACGCTTTCCATATCGACCGCCGCGAGTTGGTTCCGGGAGACAAGCACCTCAACCTGGAAGACTTACGCCATTTGCCTAATCCCAATCCCAATATACACCCTATACGGAAGCCGCAACCGATGAAACTGACCTGCCTTGATGAACGGGAATCCATATTCCGCTATGTGGAGAAAAAGGATTTGCTACTACATTATCCTTACCATTCATTCGAACATTTCATCCACTTCCTGTACGAAGCCGTACACGAACCTACCGTGCGTGAAATCATGGTAACACAATACCGGGTTGCCGAGAACTCAGCTGTAATCAACACTCTGATAGCCGCCGCACAGAATGGCAAAAAAGTTACTGTTTTTGTGGAACTGAAAGCCCGCTTCGACGAAGAAAACAACCTTGCCACTGCTGAAATGATGAAAGCTTCGGGCATTAATATCATATATAGTATTCCTAAATTAAAGGTACATGCCAAGGTTACCCTCGTTCTTCGGCGCGACGCAGAAGGGAAAAAACTAACCAGTTATGCCTATATCAGCACCGGTAACTTCAATGAAAAGACTGCTACGCTCTACGCAGACAGTGGTCTATTTACCTGTAACCGGATCATCGTGAACGATCTGTACAACTTGTTCCGTACCCTGCAAGGTAAAGAGAATCTGAAGTTCCACCGCTTACTGGTAGCCCGTTTTAACCTGATACCGGAACTGAACCGTCTGATTGATCATGAAATGGAGCTGGCGAAAAAAGGAAAAGCCGGTCGCATCATACTAAAGATGAATGCACTGCAAGATCCTACCATGATAAACCGTCTGTATGAAGCCTCGCAAGCCGGTGTGGAAATAGACCTGATCGTCCGTGGCATCTGCTGCCTGATACCGGGGCAAACATACAGTCGTAACATTCGTGTCACACGTATTGTGGATACATTTCTGGAACACGCACGTATATGGTATTTCGGTAATGGAGGAAATCCGAAACTATTCCTCGGCTCACCGGACTGGATGCGGCGTAACCTGTACCGTCGCATCGAGGCCGTCACCCCCATACTGGACCCGGATGCAAAGCAGGAACTGATAGATATGCTTTCTATCCAGCTCTCAGATAAGCGTAAAGCCTGTTTTGTAGATGAGAATCTGCGTAACTGTTGGAAATCAGCTCATCCACAAAAGGAAAAAGTACGTTCACAATATACTTTTTATGAATACCTGAAGGAGAAGACCGAATAGTTTTGTAACATCTATGTAATATGTATGACATTTCTCTGCAACACGATTTACGTTCCTTTGCAGCCAGAAATAAAATACATTATTATGGAAACTATTTATCTATGCATTGTCATCTTCCTGTTCGTCCTTGCGGTGTTCGACCTCATTGTGGGCGTCAGTAATGATGCAGTCAATTTTCTTCAATCGTCAGTCGGAGCAAAGGCTGCTTCTTTCAAAACCGTACTGTTTATCGCCGGTTTGGGCGTATTCATCGGTGCAGCGTTGTCCAATGGAATGATGGACATCGCCCGGCATGGTATCTATCAACCACAGCATTTCTACTTTGCCGAAATCATGTGCATCCTGCTTGCCGTAATGCTGACGGACGTTGTGCTGCTGGACGTCTTCAACACAATGGGTATGCCGACTTCCACTACCGTATCCATGGTATTCGAGTTACTCGGAGGTACATTCGCATTGGCACTGATCAAGGTGCAAGGCAGTGATACGCTGGGACTTGGCGATCTCATCAATACAGACAAAGCACTATCCGTCATTATGGCAATTTTCGTTTCTGTCGCTATCGCCTTCTTCTTCGGTATGCTGGTACAATGGCTGGCACGCGTGGTGTTCACTTTCAACTACAAGAAGAAAATGAAATACAGCATCGGGATATTCGGAGGTATCGCCGTTACGTCCATCATCTATTTCATGCTGATAAAAGGTTTGAAGGACAGCTCATTCATGACCCCCGACAACAAACAATGGATACAGGACAACACAGTTATGCTGATCGGTTTCTGTTTTATATTTTTCACGATACTCATGCAAGTACTGCACTGGCTCAAAATCAATGTATTCAAAGTAGTGGTTTTGCTGGGTACTTTCGCTCTGGCTCTCGCCTTTGCTGGCAATGACCTTGTAAACTTCATAGGTGTACCTTTAGCCGGATATTCTTCTTTCATCGACTTTACCACTAATGGAGCAGGCAGTTCACCGGACGGTTTCCTGATGTCCTCACTTCTCGGTCCCGCCAAAACACCCTGGTATTTTCTTTTCGGAGCAGGTATCATCATGGTATACGCTCTCTGCACTTCTAAAAAAGCACATAATGTAATCAAGACTTCCGTCGACCTTGCCCGCCAGGATGAAGGAGAAGAGAATTTCGGAAGCACGCCGATTGCCCGCACACTGGTACGTTTAAGTATGACAATGTCCAATAATATTTCTAAAGTGATGCCCGAAGGTATGAAGAGTTGGCTCGACACCCGCTTCCGCAAAGACGAGGCCATCCTTGCCGATGGTGCTGCATTCGATCTGGTTCGCGCTTCAGTAAACTTGGTATTGGCAGGTCTGCTCATTGCATTGGGTACTTCATTAAAATTACCTCTTTCCACCACTTATGTGACTTTCATGGTTGCCATGGGTACTTCCCTCGCCGACCGTGCCTGGGGACGTGACTCTGCCGTATTCCGTATCACAGGTGTACTTAGTGTGATTGGTGGCTGGTTTATTACAGCCGGTGCCGCATTTACCATCTGTTTCTTCGTTGCCATGATAATCCACTTCGGTGGTACATTTGCCATCATCGCGCTGATTGGCTTGGCAATATTCTCACTGATTCGTAGCCAGGTGATGTACAAGAAACGCAAAGCTAAAGAAAAAGGGAATGAAACCATCAAACAGCTGATGCAGAGTAGCAACAATGCAGAAATTCTGGAACTGCTGCGTAAACATACCCGTGAAGAGTTAGTGAAGGTACTGGCATTTACCGAAGAAAACTTAGAACGTACCGTAACGGCATTCCTGCACGAAAACCTTCGCGGATTACGTCGTTCCATGGGTTCTGTGAAATTTGAAAAACAACTCATTAAGCAGATGAAACGTACCGGCACCCTCGCCATGTGTCGCCTGGACAACAATACGGTATTGGAAAAAGGTCTTTACTACTATCAAGGCAATGATTTCGCCAGCGAACTGGTATACAGCATCGGACGTCTCTGTGAACCTTGTCTCGAACATATCGACAATAACTTCAAGCCATTGGATACCATTCAGAAAGGTGAGTTCTCTGACGTTACGGAAGATATTATCTACTTATTACAAGTTTGCCGCCACAAGATGGAAAACAATGATTATGATGAGTTTGAGAATGAACTCCGGAAAGCGAATGATCTGAACGGACAATTATCGCACTTGAAGCGTGAAGAGTTACAGCGCATTCAAAGCCAAGCCGGCAGCATCAAAGTCAGCATGGTTTATCTGACAATGATACAGGAAGCCCAAAACGTTGTCACTTATACAATCAACCTGATGAAAGTCAGTCGCAAGTTCCAATTGACGGAATAAGATTTCACCACAGAGTAAAAGAGGAGTCCCACAGAGTTTAATTTCAAATTGATTAAACTCTGTGGGACTCCTCTTTTACTCTGTGGTGAGAAACAAAATTTAGTCTCTGCGTCCCATAAATATCATAATGTAGTAAATCAGCGTTGCCAATGAACCCAATGCAGCCACCACATAGGTATAAGCAGCGGAACGAAGTGCATCTTCGGCTTGCTTATGATTGTAAGAGTTCGTAATGCCCGAACGGCTCAACCATACCAATGCACGCTTACTTGCGTCTATTTCCACCGGCAAAGTGACGAAACTGAACAGTGTGGTCATAGCAAACAGGATAATACCTGCCAGCAATAACTGCGGGAACGTGTTCAATAGCAAGATACCACCCAGCAACAACCAGGTCATCCACTGTGAAGCAAACGATACCACTGGCACCAACTTGCTACGCATAGTCAGCGGAGCATAAGCCCGTGCGTGTTGCACTGCATGTCCACACTCGTGAGCGGCAACGGCAGCAGCCATGATACTGTTACTTTCATATACACCTTCACTCAGGTTTACTGTCTTATTGGCAGGGTTATAGTGGTCTGTCAGTTGTCCCGGCGTATGTGTCACCTGAACATCATAAATTCCATTGTCATGTAACATCTGAAGGGCAACATCACGGCCCGTCATTCCATTACCGGTAGGGATCTTGGAGTACTTCTTGAACTTGTTCTGCAAGTTCATTTGCACCAGCCAGCTAACTACAGCTATACCAATAAAGATAATCCATTGTATTCCTATCATTCCTTCCATAATCTTTTTCTGTTTTTAGTAATTAAAAATGTGTCGTTTGTTATATATAATACAAATTGTTTGCCAAAAATAAAGGGAAACCGTGAGCTTTACTACAGTTTCCCTTATATTTTAGGAAGAATTAGCGAAAACCGACTATTGCCCAACAAGTTGTAACTCTATCACGTAATCCGTATCTGCGGGAACTTCCGATAATTGCAACACCACTCCCTGTCCGGTACGGGTAATTCGTATCGGGGATTGATCTTTAAACAGAAAACCCTTCTTCACCATTTTTCCATCCAATGGAAGATAAAGCGCATTATCCTTCAAATTCAAGATGTGAACAAAAAGTCGGTTTCCTTTTTGTGTTGTCACTCCCCAATCATGTGGAGGAATAATACCGCCACGAGTGCCATAAATCGTTTCGCCATACACTTTCATCCACTCTCCCACTTCCTTCAGCCTCTGAACTGCCACTTCTGGCAGACACCCGTCCGGCTGAGGGCCGATATTCATCAGAAGATTTGCATTCTTTCCGGCAGCCTTCACCAGATAATGTATCAATGTTTTCGTTGACTTATAATCTTGATCGGTAATCTTATATCCCCACATCCCGTTCATGGTTTCACAAGTTTCCAGAGGCAGGTGACTGACATCTTGCCCAGATAGTCCGGCACTGTTTTCCCCCGGCAGATCACGCTCGAAGATTTGTATATCTTCCCCTGGGAAAGGTACCTGATGATGGTTGTTCCCTACCAGACAAGCAGGTTGCAGGCGATGTATCAGCGCATATTGTTCCGGTAGCTGCCAGTCAAAATCCGGATTAGCATCCTGGTCCCACCAGCCATCGAACCAGATAGCACCTATCGGACCGTAGTTCGTCAACAACTCCGTCAACTGGTTATTCATAAAAGTATAATAGCTTTTCCAGTCTCCTTTCGGATTAGGCCTTCTGGTTCCACGCCCTGTACGTCCCCAAGGTGCGTCTTCACGATACCAGTCGATATGGGAGTAATAGAAATGAAGCCGAATACCTTGTTTATGACATTCGTCTGCCAATTCTTTTACTACATCGCGCTTGAAAGGGGTTGCATCTACAATATTATAAGCGGAATACTTGGTATGAAACATAGAGAACCCTTCATGGTGGCGACTTGTAAAGCAGATATATTTGGCTCCCGATGCCTTAATGGCACTTACCCATTCAGCCGCACTAAACTTGGAAGGATAGAAACCTCCGGCAAGTTTGGCATATTCTTTATAGTTCAAATCTTTATTGGTCATCGTCCACTCACCGGTAGCCAACATACAGTATAGTCCCCAGTGCAGGAATATTCCAAACTTATTGTCTTGAAACTCCTGACGGGCTTTCAGGTTCTCGGCAGACGGTTGATAAGTCTGCGCCTTTGCAGGCAAAAAGGATGCTGCAAACAAAAGGGATAAAAGAAGGTGTGTTTTCATCATAAAGTATGCGGATGGGTTAATAAAAAATGAGATTACATCAGCATGTATATCTGATGTAATCTCATTATAATATAGTTAGACTTACTCTTCTGTATAACGTTCAATCGTCTGTCCACGATCAGGACCTACGGAAACAATCTTGATGGGCACACCAAGTTGTTCTTCCAGGAATGTCAGGTAAGCATTGAATTCTTCTGGGAATTCATCTTCGCTCTGCATTCTTGTCATGTCAGTTTCCCAACCGGGCAACTCAACATAAACCGGCTCAAGACCTTCGCTGATGTCATACGGAAAATAATCAATTTCTTCACCGTTTACTTTATAAGCTACACAAGCTTTGATTGTTTCGAATGAATCGAGTACATCGCTCTTCATCATGATCAATTTGGTAACACCGTCTACCATAATGGCATACTTCAACGCCACCAAGTCAATCCAACCGCAACGACGTTTACGACCTGTTACCGAACCAAACTCATGTCCCAGTGTACAAATCTGGTCACCTGTCTTATCAAACAGCTCCGTAGGGAACGGACCTGCACCTACACGTGTACAGTATGCTTTGAAGATACCATAGACTTCACCAATCTTATTAGGAGCCACACCCAAACCAGTACATGCACCTGCACAAATAGTATTGGAAGAAGTAACAAACGGATATGAACCAAAGTCGATATCCAACATCGTGCCCTGAGCACCTTCACAAAGTACTGACTTATTATCGTTCAGCAGGTTATTAATCTCATGCTCGCTGTCTACCAACGGGAATTGCTTCAGGTACTCAACACCCTCCATCCAGGCCTTTTCAATCTCTGTCAGGTCATACTCATAATTCAAACCTTTCAGAATTTGCTCATGACGAGCTTTGGCTTCAGCATATTTCTGTTCGAAGTTATGCAGGATATCACCTACACGCAGACCGTTACGACTAATCTTATCGGTATAAGTCGGACCGATACCTTTACCCGTCGTGCCTACTTTAGCATCACCTTTCGCAGCTTCGTAAGCGGCGTCCAATATGCGGTGGGTCGGCAAGATGAGATGCGCTTTCTTAGAAATATGCAAGCGCGCTTTCAGGTTATGACCGGATGCTTCCAATGCTTCAGCCTCTGCCTTGAAGAGAGCCGGATCAAGCACCACGCCATTACCAATGATATTCACCTTGTCACCTTGGAAAATTCCCGAGGGAATAGAACGGAGCACATACTTCTGCCCTTCGAACTCGAGTGTATGTCCGGCATTCGGTCCGCCTTGGAAGCGAGCCACAACATCGTATCTCGGAGTTAATACGTCAACGACTTTGCCTTTGCCTTCGTCGCCCCATTGTAATCCTAATAGAACATCTACTTTCATTTTTCTTTCTTATGGTTATTATTTTTCTTCTTACGTTTGTTAGCGCGGTCGCACTTACTGCACAATCCATACAGATAAAGCGAATAATGTGACAGACTGAACCGACTCAACTTAGTATTCCCAATCGCCTGCTGTAACTCTTCGTTCTGAAATTCAGTCACCTTGCCACACTGCGTACAGATTTGATGGTGATGCGTATCACGGTTATAGCTCTTTTCGTATTGGGAGGAATTTCCGAACTGATGTTTGATTACCAGTCGTGCATTGATGAGAAGGATAATAGTATTGTAAAGAGTCGCGCGGCTCACACGGAAATTCTCCTGGTCAGCCATCAGCGAATAAAGCGTATCGATGTCAAAATGACCATCAATGGAATAGATAGTATCGAGTATGGCATAGCGTTCGGGAGTCTTGCGATGCCCGTTCGCGTTGAGATATTCAGTGAATATCTGCTTTACCGTATCTTTCACATTCTGACTTTCCATTTTGGCGGCGCAGTTTTTTACAGCCAACAAAGTTAAGCCTTTTTTGCGGAAAGCAAATGAGAAAGGGGAAAAAAAACAAAAAAAGAGTGATAGAGTAATCACCCTATCACTTTATTCTATTTCTTCTCTTACAAGATTATATAGCAACTGTTCGGCTTCCGATTCGGAATGTTCCATCTCTTCCACCCGACGGCACACTTGGAAAGCATGTTCTTCACTATGCTGCATGAAGCGGCGAATGGCCGCCATAGCTGCATTGCGCACGTGGTAGGAACCGGAAATAAAAGTGCAAACCGCCTGGTCGAGAAATTCGTTCGCAGTACGTTCATTCATATCCCCCTTCTTCATCAGCAAGCGGGCAATGGTGAGAAACCCGCACATCTGTACATACTCCCGCTCATCGGCAATCCATTGAAAAGACTTCGCAGGAGCATAAGGAAGATGCTGGAACAGATTCATAGAAGTAAGTTCCGCTATTTCAATATTCTGAATGCTTTCCACCCAGATATCAGCAATCTCCGGAAAGAAGCTGTCTACCGGCTGCAACAGCCCTGCCAGAATCTTACATTCACGGATATCCTCTTTCCACAAAGCTTGCGCCAATGAGTGATCTTTTTCGTACCCTTCGGCAATTGCCTTGATACGGGGAAGTTCTACACCGAAATTCAATTTATAGACCAGTCCCTTTTCACGCATACTTTGAGACACAGCCCCGTTCATAGAGAGGCGGAGCTGTGTCTTTATTTCTTTCAGTTGTTCATGTAAATCCACAAAACAATGATTTATAGTTAATTATTAATAGAAGGCAGATTAGAATAATCCTTACTGTAACGCAACATTTGTTCTGCATAACCTTCGTCATAAGTCACTTTTACGTCGGTTATCTTACCGGCTGCATCTACCACTGCTTCATATTTCGGATTTACAAATCCCTTGTACGGAGCCAGATTCAGTTTTTTATAACGTTCCAGAACTTCGGCATGCAAAGCCGGATCTACCTTTACAGCATAATTTTCCACCAAATCGTGAGCGCCCTGATAGTCGCCCGTCGATTTAATACGTTGGATTTCGGACAGTAACTCACCGAAGAGTTCACGCAACTTTTCGTAATCGTTCACTACTACATAAGTCTTACCATCTTTCTTCACCAGCTCTACTACTTTATCCGCCGCACCTTTCTCAAACACCCAGCGGGCAATGAGCTGACGATTACGCATGTGGGCTTCTTCCACATTATTCCCCGGTTCAATGCGAACCAACTGTGTCATCAGGCCGTTCATCAGATAAGTATAATATTCTGCTTTGTAAGCATCTGCATTGGGTGTCAGCCCCAATTCTACCAACTTAGGATCAGCTACATAATACAGACCGAACAAGTCCGCACGTGCTTCCTCAATCGTGGAGCCATAGGCTTTCAAAGCATCCGGATCAACTCCCGGAAGCAACTTTCCGGAACCATGCCCCAAACATTCATGCAAGTCCGTATGGAGTTCGCCTGTCAGATCGGCATATTTATCTATCAACTGCAATTCGGCATCGCTATATACAAACTCTTCATTGAATCCGTTGCCATGAGCCGCCTTATTATATGCATCCGTAATATTACCGATAGTCACAGATTTAGAACCATGATGGCTACGTATCCAGTTGGAGTTAGGTAAATTGATACCGATAGCCGTTGCCGGATAAAGGTCACCGGCCAGAATAGCAGCAGTAATCACCTTGGCAGAAACACCTTTCACTTCATCTTTCTTGAATTGTTTATCTACCGGAGAATGATCTTCAAACCATTGCGCATTGCCACTGATAATCTCAGTACGATGCGTAGCTTCCATATCCTTAAAGTTTACCAATGATTCCCAGCTTGCCTTCATACCCAACGGATCACCATAGCTTTCAGTAAATCCATTCACAAAGTCCACAAGGGAATTCAAATCTTTCACCCAAAGGATAGCATATTCATCAAAAGTCTTCAGATCACCGGTCTCATAAAACTTTATCAGTTCGGCAATCACAGCCTTCTGTTCCGGATTTTCAGCCACGCCTTCCGCTTTCTTCAGCCAGTATACAATCTTATCGATAGCCTGTCCGTACAGACCACCCACTTTCCAAATCTTTTCCTGAATCTTGCCGTTCTCTTTCACCAGACGACTATTCAGACCGTAGGAAACAGGCGTTTCATCTTTCGGGTCTTTCATTGCATTATAGAAGTCTTCAGCTTCTTTCTGCGTCACACCGTCATAATAGTTGCAAGCAGAAGTCAGCACTAAGTCCTCTCCTGCTGCCTGGTTCACGCGTTTCGGCATCACAGCTGGATCAAAAATAACCAGAGACAGCTCATCGCATAATTGTTCTGCGGTTTGTCCTTCAGCCAGCGGCAATGTAGAGGCATCTACGCTCAGCACAGCCTCTTTGAAAAATTCGGGAGCAAAACCAGGCACGAACTTCTCAGAGCCATAATGATGGTGAATGCCATTAGAGAACCACACACGTTTAAGGTACACTTCCATCGCCTTAAAATCAGGCGTATTTTTGTCTCCTTTATATCCTGTATAAATAGCTTCCAACGTTCTCCGAATGCGCAGGTTATATTTTCCATTCTGATCGAAGAGAATGTCACGGCCCTGCAAAGCAGCTTCCGTAAGGTAATACACCAGCTCTTTCTGTTGGAGCGACAAGTTCTCGAAACCGGGAACCCGGTAACGTAATATTTGTAAGTCTGCAAATTGTTCCACTGTATAATCAAATTTATCTGCCTCGGCAGTTGTTGTCTTCGAGCCGCTACAAGCTGTCAGCAATGCAAAAGCGGCACATGCTATTAGTTGTTTCTTCATGTGTCGGGAGATATGTGAGTTGGTATTTAGAAAAGACGAAAAGGAAGTATTCCGAAACAGTTGCTCCGGAATATTTCCTTTTTATACATTGTTCTACGCAGAATTATTGTTTTTTATCTGCGTGTTTTTTGCGATATCCGTTAGGAGTTTCACCTACATTTTTGTAAAATGCAGCGTAGAAAGACTGACGGTTGGCAAAACCTACCATCGTGCTAATTTCCTCTACATTCTTGTCGGCATATCTCTTGTCCGTCAATAAATGCTTAGCATCTTTTACTCTGTACTCATTCAATAGGCATGAATAGTTCATACCAAAACGAGAATTTACTACAGCAGACAAATAGCGAGTGTTGGTTTTCAACTCTTTCGCCAAGTCTTTAGCCGAGTAATCGGGATCTTTGTACTTCTTCTGCACAACCACGATATTCAATATCTTGTCATACAATTCATCTGCCAATTCCGGACGAATCAACGAGCGGTAAGCAGCATTCTTCTCTTTTTTCTCTCTCAGGTTATAGGGGCGCTTCTTTGTAGCCGCTTCCTGATTCTTGTTTTCTAAATCACTCATTTGAATTAACTGGTTAGGGTTTGTTAAAAAATGAAAGCCCGAAGGATTTTCCTTTAGACTTTACAAAAGTCTGACATTTTTTTCTAATACGCAACTTTTCTCGTACATATTTTTGATCTATAAACAACGAAAAAGGTTGAAAAGTAGTCTTTAAGCCGATTTAATAAGAAACTTTAACTTTTGCAAAAGAGGTTATGATATAAAATGAATACGTTTATCAGCTTGTTTTATATACAATAATTAATGTACCTTTGCAGGATAAAACTTTATCAACGAAAATGATACAGACGCTTAAACGATATTTTGGTTACGATAGTTTCCGCCCCTTACAAGAAGAGATTATCCGCACATTACTGGCCGGAAAAGATTCCTTGGTATTGATGCCTACCGGAGGTGGAAAGTCCATTTGTTACCAGCTTCCGGCCCTGTTATGCGAAGGAACTGCCGTCGTAGTTTCCCCTTTAATTTCCCTGATGAAAGATCAGGTGGAATCACTTTGTGCCAACGGTGTAGCTGCGGGTGCTCTGAACAGCAGTAACGACGAGACGGAAAATGCCGCCCTACGCCGTTCTTGCATGGAAGGAAAGCTGAAATTACTCTACATTTCGCCTGAGAAATTAATAGCAGAAGCCAACTATCTTTTAAGAGATATGCACATCTCATTATTTGCCATCGATGAAGCGCATTGTATTTCACAATGGGGACATGATTTCCGTCCGGAATATGCACAAATGGGATTCATACGCGAGATGTTTCCAAATATTCCGGTCATAGCTCTTACAGCTACAGCAGATAAAATTACACGTGAAGATATTGTACGGCAGTTACACCTCAACCAGCCGAAGGTTTTCATCTCTTCTTTCGACCGCCCCAACCTGAGTCTTACCGTAAAACGGGGATACCAACAGAAAGAAAAGAGTAAAGCCATACTGGATTTCATTGATCGCCATCGCGGTGAAAGCGGCATCATCTATTGCATGAGTCGCAGCAAAACGGAGACAGTAGCACAGATGCTGCAAAAACAAGGGCTCCGTGTAGCCGTTTATCATGCCGGATTATCCTCCGCCCGAAGGGATGAAGCACAGGATGATTTCATCAACGACCGTGTACAAATAGTTTGTGCCACGATTGCTTTCGGTATGGGAATTGATAAAAGTAATGTGCGCTGGGTCATCCATTACAATCTGCCTAAGAGTATAGAGAGTTTTTACCAGGAGATCGGGCGTGCCGGACGAGATGGGTTGCCAAGTGATACTCTCTTATTTTATTCTCTGGCCGACCTCATTCTATTAACCAAGTTTGCGACGGAAAGCGGTCAGCAAGGTATCAACTTGGAGAAGTTACAACGTATGCAACAATATGCTGAAGCTGATGTTTGCCGGCGTCGCATCCTGTTGAGTTATTTCGGTGAAGCCACTACAGAGGATTGCGGGAACTGTGATGTCTGCAAGAATCCACCCCAACGTTTTGACGGAACTGTGATTGTACAAAAAGCTCTAAGTGCTATCGTCCGTACGGAACAGCAAATCGGCACGAGTATTCTTGTAGATATCTTGCGCGGAAATAATACTCCGGATGTATCGGAGAAAGGCTACCAGCAACTGAAAACTTTCGGTGCCGGACGTGAAGTTCCTGCCCGTGACTGGCAGGACTACTTGTTACAAATGCTACAACTGGGTTATTTTGAAATAGCATACAACGAAAACAACCATCTGAAAATAACAAGTAGCGGTAGTGATGTTCTCTTCGGGCGGGCGCAAGCACGGTTGGCAGTAATCCGGCGTGAAGAGTTCGCACCCGCCAAAGGGCGAAAGAAAAAATCAACCATTCCGGTCAGAGAGCTACCATTGGGGTTACCGAACACGGAAAGTGAAGAACTTTTCGAAGCCCTGCGTGCGTTACGGAAAAGGCTTGCAGATCAAGAAGCACTACCGGCCTATATTGTACTGTCCGACAAGGTATTGCATTTACTCAGCACTGCCCGCCCTATTACAATGGAAGCATTCGGCAATATCAGCGGAATCGGTGAATATAAAAAGAAGAAATACGGGAAGGATTTTGTCGAGTTAATCAAGAAATACGTTTAACAACCCGTTTGCGGAATTTCTTATGGTATAAATAATATACTAAAGATGTAAACCACTTATCATTTGCATTGCTGTAGCAATCCCCTGAGATCCGCCTGCGGCACTCCAAGAGACATTGCTTTCTCAAAATCCTGCTTTGCCAAATTTTTCTTCTTCTGGGACAGATACATCTGTCCGCGCATCAGATAGGCTTCCGTCTGCGAAGGATTCAATTTTAGAGCTTCTTCCAGATCAATCATTGCCAGATCAACATGCTGCATATCCTGTTCTATCCCCGCACGTGCTACGTATAAGGCTGCATCCTGCGGATCTTCTACCAGCATCTTATTCAATATCTCCAAGGCTTTCTGTAAGTTTCCATCTTTTTGCTCCAGAGTGGCGAGTCCTAAACGGGCATTATAATTCTGAGGATCGAGCTTCAGTAATCGTTCATAATCTGCCCGGGCAAATTTGAGATCGCGCTGGGTCACATAAATATAGGCACGCATCAAGAGTGCTTCCCGGTTATCCTTTTCCAGATCCAGCACTAAAGAATAGTCTACACGTGCCTGCTCATTCCGTCCCATTTCGAGATTCAGTGCGGCACGATTCAAGAGAATGGGAACAGCCCGTGGAGCAATGTTCAAGGCATACGTGTAAGATTCTAAAGCCTGATCATAATCCCGTTGCCGACGTTGGATAGTACCGAGATTAGAAAACAATAAGGCATTATGCGGATTAGCTGGTTCCAGTTTCAAAGCTTGGCGGATATAATTTTCCGCCTGTGCCAGACTATCTTGTTCCGTACAAGCAATGGCACGGTCCGAAAGTTCCTGGTAAGTTTGGGCAAACACAGGAGATACACCTATTATATATACAAGGAAAGAAAGAATAGACTTCTTCATTTTTAATTTATTTAAAGATTATGTTTCAAGGAAGGGAATCATTTGTTTCATTACTTGAAACCGTTAGTTTCATTACTTGGAACTATTAGTTTCATTGCTTGAAACTCCTGGTTTCACACCGAGAAACTGCTTGTTTCATCGCTTGAAACTATTTGTCCCACACGAGGAAATATTTTGTTCCCTAATATGCAACGAAACGTTTAATAAGGATGACTAATCCAACGGATAAGTTTCAAATGCAAACAGCTCTGTCGACAGATAACGCTCTCCCGTATCAGGCAGAAGAACTACAATCTTCTTATCCGCAAAATCCGGACGTTGTGCCAGCAAACGCGCTGCATATACAGCTGCACCGGAAGATATGCCCGCCAGTAATCCTTCGGTAGACGCCAACTCGCGTCCGCCACGAATTGCTTCATCATCGGGCACAGGAAGCACTTCATCTACAACGGAGGCATCATAAATAGCAGGAATAAAATTGGCTCCGATTCCCTGAATACGATGTGCCCCTTCCACTCCGCCTTCCAATACAGGAGATGATTCTGGTTCTACGGCAACAATATACACATCCGGATTATGTTTTTTCAAGGCACGTGCCACTCCACAGATGGTTCCGCCTGTTCCCACTCCGGCTACAAAGACATCCACTTTTCCGTCTGTATCCGTCCAGATTTCTTCACCTGTAGTGAGCGTATGAATCTGTGCGTTAGAAGGATTTTCAAATTGTTGAAGGATGATTGAACCGGGAATAGACGCCCTCAACTCCTGCGCTTTTGCAATGGAGCCTGCCATACCGGTCAATCCATCTGTCAGTACAATTTCAGCACCCAGTGCTTTCAGCAGATTGCGACGCTCTATACTCATGGTTTCGGGCATCGTGAGCATCAGGTGATATCCTTTGATTGTAGCAACCATCGCCAGTCCCACACCGGTATTTCCACTGGTAGGCTCTATAATCGTCGCACCGGGCTTCAGTGCTCCGCGCGCTTCCGCATCTTCGATCATGGCAAGCGCCACACGATCCTTCACACTCCCAGCCGGATTGAACGCTTCCAACTTTGCGATAATATTCTGTTTCAGTCCGTATTTACGACTGTATTCCGCTAATTCCATAAGCGGAGTGCGACCGATAAGTTCCGTCAGGTTCTTTGCTATTTTTGCCATAACAATCTAATTATTAAATATCCTCACTTGCAGGTATCTTTGTACAAAGATAATGCAAACCGAAAGCAGAATAAAATGAACTCGTTCATTTTTTATGCAGAGGTACAGCTTATCTTCGTTTCTAAGCAAAGATAGATAAAAAACTATTTCGCTGCTCAAGTGTTACATTTCTATCACGTAAATTTGCATAATAAAATTTATATAACTCTTACACCTTATTAAATATATGTCACACGAACATTCACATCAGCATAGCCATGCCATCAACGCAGAGTCGCTGAACAAGGCATTTATTATAGGCATTGTTCTCAATTTAGCTTTTGTCGTCATAGAGTTTGCAGCCGGTTTCTGGTTCGATTCCCTCGCGCTGCTTTCCGATGCAGGACACAATTTAAGCGATGTAGTCAGTCTCGTGCTGGCATTGCTGGCTTTCCGTCTGGCCAAAGTCAAAGCCAATGAACGATATACGTATGGTTATAAAAAAAGTACAATCCTGGTATCCTTGCTTAATGCAGTCATTTTGCTGGTAGCCGTAGGCGCCATTGTCATCGAAAGTATTCATAAGCTGAATAATCCGGCAGTTGTTCCCGGTGGAGCTATTGCTTGGGTAGCGGGTGTGGGGGTACTTATCAATGCATTCACGGCTTTCCTCTTTATGAAAGATAAGGAAAAAGACCTGAACGTAAAAGGAGCTTATCTGCATATGGCAGCAGATGCTTTGGTATCAGTGGGAGTATTAGTGGCAGGTATCGTTATCAGCCGGACCGGCTGGTATATTATCGACCCGATTATCGGTCTGATTGTGGCTGTTGTCATTCTCATCTCTACGTGGAATTTACTGCATGACAGTCTTCGTCTGACGCTGGACGGCGTGCCCACGAGTATAGACAGTCAAAAAGTAGTAGAAGCCATCCGTGCCCTTCCCGGTGTTGATGACGTTCACCATATACATATATGGGCCATCAGCACCACAGAGAATGCACTGACAGCCCATATTGTTTTAAAGCAACCGGAAAGTATGCAAGAGGTGAAACACCTTATCCGCCACCGGCTTGAAGATTTCGGCATCGGCCATGCCACTCTGGAGTTTGAAGTTCCGGGCGAACATTGCGAAGCCGTATTTGCCGAAGATTAGCTACGTTTGATATAATCTACCACCCATGCTCCTACTTCTTTGGTACCATACTTCGCACCACCTTCTACCTGAATTTCCGGTGTACGGACGTTAGCATCCAAAGAAGCATCTACAGCTTTGCGAATCAATGCGCCTTCTTCCAGCAAATTGAAATATTCGAATAACATGGCAGCCGAAAGGATTTGCGCCAACGGGTTAGCAATATTCAAACCTTTAGCTTGTGGCCATGAACCGTGGATCGGTTCGAATACAGGAGTGCTTTCGCCTGTAGAAGCCGAAGGAAGCAATCCCATAGAACCACTGATTACAGAACCTTCATCCGTAAGGATATCACCGAATGTATTCTCGGTAACCATTACATCAAAGAATTTAGGCTCCTGAATCATCTTCATGGCTGCATTGTCCACGAACATATAGTCCGTAGTCACTTCAGGATATTGCGGTGCCATTTCCTGGGCAATCTGTCTCCACAGGCGTGAAGATGCGAGCACATTAGCTTTATCTACCACCGTGAGGTGCTTATTGCGTTTCATGGCATACTCGAAACCAACTTTCAGAATACGTTCAATCTCCGGACGAGTGTACATATTGGTATCATACGCTTTGTCGTTGTCCTGATACTTCTCACCGAAATACATACCGCCGGTCAGTTCGCGGATACAAAGAAAATCTGCGCCATCCACCAGTTCTGCACGAAGCGGTGATTTATGGAGCAGACATTTGAAAGTTTGTACCGGACGGATATTGGCAAACAATCCCAGTTTCTTACGCATAGCCAGCAGACCCTGTTCGGGACGTACTTTGGCAGTAGGATCATTGTCGAATTTCGGATCGCCTACAGCCGAAAACAGAACAGCATCCGCGTTTTTACAAACTTCATAAGTAGCTTCGGGGAACGGATTGCCCACTTTGTCGATAGCATCTGCACCGCAGATGGCATATTCGTAGTTTACTTTATGTCCGAACTTCTCACATACGGCGGTCATTACGTCCACACCTACGGTGGAAATCTCCGGGCCAATGCCGTCACCGGCTAATACTGCAATTTTAAAATCCATTGTTTTCTTTATTTTTTAGGTATTCTTCTATTTTCTTTCCCTCAGCGGGGTTCATCATTCTGATTTTTTAAGTTCATAGTCATCCTCAATGATATTCAGCATCTTCATCGTCGCCTTAATCGCTGCCTCCGTCTGGTCGGCATCCAGTCCGCGTGTACGGAACACCGTGCCGTCATAGCTCCAGGTAATCACTGTCTGCACAAAAGCATCGGTACGCCCACCGGGAGGGATGGTTACGGCATAGTTCGTCAGCATGGGGAATTTGCGTCCCAATGTCACTTTATAAATCTTACGCAAGGCACGCACAAAAGCATCATACTGACCGTCACCGCTGGAACTTTCTTCAAACTCCTGTCCGTTGATTTCAATCTTCAGCGTAGCCATCGGCTTCAAACCGTAAGCAAGGTTCACGATGTATGTCTTCAGCTTCACTTTCTCATTCATCACCCCGTGCTTCAGTACATCCGAAACGATATAAGGCAAATCTTCCTGGGTAACCAGTTCTTTCTTGTCACCCAACTCGATAATCCGTTCCGTCACCTTACGCATAGAATCCTCATCCAGCGTCAGTCCCAGATCTTCCAGATTCTTACGAATGTTCGCCTTACCACTGTTCTTACCCAGTGCATACTCCCGCTTACGTCCGAAACGCTCGGGTAACAGGTCATTACAATAAAGGTTACTCTTATTGTCTCCATCTGCATGTACTCCCGCTACCTGCGTGAACACATTTTCACCTACAATCGGTTTATTGGCGGGTATAGCGATGCCCGAATAAGATTCAACCACCCGGCTGACTTCATTCAGACGGCCTTCGTCAATGTTAGTGATAGCATTGAAATGGTCTTTCAGAATAGCCTGCACACTGGACAACGGTGCATTACCGGCACGTTCGCCCAGACCGTTGATCGTAGTATGAAGTCCCTTCGCACCACTCAGCACGGCAGCCAGCACATTGCTCACTGCCAGGTCGTAGTCATTATGCGGATGGAAATCGAAGTGAGCATGCGGATAGCGCTTCACCATCTTCCGCATATATTCGATGACCTGCAACGGATTCAGCACACCCAGTGTATCAGGCAACATATACCGTTTGATATTCGTGTGCATCAGTGCATCCACCATCTGGAAGACATACTCCGGAGAATCTTTCATCCCGTTGCTCCAGTCTTCCAGGTAAATATTCACCTCCATATCTTGCTCATTGGCATAATTCACTACGCCAATAATATCCTCAATATGTTCTTCAGGGGTCTTTCTCAACTGACAGGTGCAATGCTTCAGCGAACCTTTGCACAGAAGATTAATGACGCGGCAGCCGGTAGCGTGTATCCAGTCTACCGACGTATGCCCGTCTACGAAACCCAACACCTCCACTCGGGGCAATAAATTACGCCGCGCCGCCCAGTCACATATCATCTTGACTGCGTCGAACTCACCGTCCGAAACCCGTGCCGAAGCCACTTCCACCCTGTCTACTTTCAGTTCTTCCAGTAGCAGACGTGCTATCATCAGCTTTTCATGGGGGACGAACGACACACCGCTGGTTTGCTCACCGTCGCGGAGCGTGGTGTCCATGATTTCTATTTGGGGCTGTTTATACTTCATTTTTATTTTCCCACGCTTCTATTTTATCTTTATTCTCTACCAGGAAATCGATGTCATCCAGGCCATTCATCAGGCAATGTTTCTTGTAAGCATTGATTTCGAAAGTCTCACTTTTACCTGTTGCCTTGTTGGTGATTGTCTGTTCCGGCAGGTTCACCACTACCTCCGTTTTCGGATCGGCGGCAATGGAATCAAACAATTCTTTCAGGAACGGTTCGCTCACCACTACAGGCAATACGAAATTATTCAGTTCATTATTCTTGTGAATATCTGCAAAGAAACTGCTGACTACCACGCGGAAACCATAATCTGCAATGGCCCATGCTGCATGCTCGCGGCTACTGCCCGAACCGAAGTTCTTTCCGGCTACAAGCACCTGTCCGCTATAGGTCGGATCGTTCAGAACGAAAGAGTCGATTTTGTTTCCTTGTTTGTCATACCGCCAGTCGCGGAACAGATTCTCTCCGAAGCCCTCTTTAGTCGTAGCTTTCAGAAAACGTGCAGGAATGATCTGGTCTGTATCTACATTCTCCAACGGGAGAGGCACACAAGTACTGGTGATGATATTGAATTTCTGTTTCATTGTTTCTTATCTTTGATTTTGAAATACTTATTATTAATGACTTCTGCCAAGAGAACTGAAATTACATCAGTTCTCTCGGGTCCGTAATCACTCCCGTCACTGCTGCCGCAGCTGCTACCAGCGGACTAGCAAGCAATGTGCGTGAACCCGGTCCCTGACGACCTTCAAAGTTACGGTTACTTGTAGAAACCGCATACATTCCGGCAGGCACCTTATCATCATTCATTGCCAGACAAGCCGAACATCCCGGCTGGCGGATAGCAAAACCTGCTTCCTCCAATACCTTATCCAGACCTTCTTCACGAATCTGTGCATCTACCATCCACGAACCGGGTACCAACCAGGCAACCACATGTTCCGCCTTCTTATGACCTTTCACTAACGAGGCGAAAGCACGGAAATCTTCAATACGTCCATTCGTACAAGCACCCAAAAACACATAATCTATCTTCTTTCCCAATACTCCCTCACCGGGTTGGAAGCCCATATAATCCATTGATTTCAGGAATGAAGCTTTTGCAGCCTCTCCCATTCCATCAGTCGTAGGAATGTGCTGCGTGATACCCATACCCATACCCGGATTTGTTCCGTACGTAATCATCGGTTCGATATCTGCCGCATCAAAATGCACTTCTTTATCAAACGTAGCATTCTCATCGCTCTTCAACGTCTTCCAGTATGCCAACGCCTTCTCCCATTCCTCACCCGCCGGAGCATATTCACGGCCTTTGATATATTCGAATGTCACTTCATCCGGTGCCACCATACCACCACGTGCACCCATTTCTATACTCAGGTTGCACAGCGTCAGGCGTCCTTCCATGGTCAGACTGCGAACTGCTTCTCCGGCATATTCCACAAAATAACCGGTTGCACCACTCGTTGTCATTTTAGACATCATATAAAGAGCAATATCTTTTGCCGTCACACCTTTACCCAATTTTCCGTCCACTGTGATGCGCATTGTCTTGGGGCGTGTCTGCAAGATACATTGTGAAGCCATTACCATTTCAACCTCACTTGTACCGATACCAAAAGCTACTGCTCCCATCGCACCGTGCGTTGAAGTATGCGAGTCACCACACACAATCGTCATTCCCGGCAACGTCAACCCTCTTTCCGGACCTACCACATGGATGATACCATTCTTCTTATGCAACATACCGAAATGTGTCAATCCGAAATCTTCCGCATTCTTGGCCAATGTATCCACCTGTGTTTTGGAGATCGGATCTTCAATCGGCTTGTCCTGATCGTGGGTCGGCGTATTATGGTCGGGCATACAAACAATCTTTTCCGGACGGAAACATTGGATACCGCGTGCACGCATTCCCGCAAAAGCCTGCGGACTGGTTACTTCATGACAATAAAGGCGATCTATATATAACTGTGTGGGACCATCTTCCACTTGCTGAACCACGTGGGCATCCCAGATTTTATCAAATAATGTATTCATCAGATTTATTACGATTTTACAATTTATAATTGAGGTTAGTCTTATGATTTGAACTTATTGATACAATCGATATAAGCTTCTACCGATGCGGCAATAATATCCGTATTCGCACCGAAACCATAATAGATATGATTGTCATATTCCACCTGCATGTGTACCTTACCCATATCGTCACTACCCTTGCTGATAGCCTGGATCGTAAATTCCTTCAGTGTCATATGACGGTCAATGATCTTCTTCAAAGCCTTTATCGCTGCATCTACCGGACCGTTTCCACTGGCAGCCGCTTCAAACTTTTCACCGGAGATATTCAGTCCCAGACTGGCAACCGAACGCACACCCACTCCACTGGTCACTTGCAGATATTCCAGTTTCACGCGGTGGTTCTGTGTGCGGTCTGCACCGGCAAGCACCAGGATATCATCATCATTAATATCTTTCTTCTTATCCGCCAATTTCAGGAAAGCTTCATATACCTTGTCCAGTTGTTCCTGTTCAAGCTCCACGCCTAATACCTGTAAACGGTTCTTCAAGGCAGCACGCCCGCTACGGGCAGTCAATACGATAGAATTATCGTCGATACCCACATCGTGCGGGTCAATGATTTCGTAAGTCTGCACATTCTTCAACACACCATCCTGATGGATACCCGATGAGTGTGCAAAGGCATTACGACCTACGATAGCCTTGTTAGGCTGCACCGGCATGTTCATCAAGCTTGAAACCATGCGGCTTGTCGGATAAATCTTCTGTGTATTGATATTCGTTTCAATTTCAATATCTTTATGGCATTTGATAATCATAGCCACTTCCTCAAGCGAAGTATTACCTGCGCGTTCACCGATACCATTGATCGTAACCTCTACCTGGCGGGCACCATTCAGTACACCGGCCATCGTATTTGCAGTAGCCATTCCCAAGTCATTATGGCAGTGCGTAGAAAGAATCGCTTTCTCAATACCATTCACATGCTCCATCAAATACTTGATCTTCGCTCCATATTCATCCGGCAGACAGTAACCGGTCGTATCCGGGATGTTCACCACTGTAGCACCCGCTTTAATTACAGCTTCCACCACACGAGCCAGATATTCATTGTCCGTACGACCTGCATCTTCTGCATAGAACTCTACATCATCCACGTAACGGCGGGCATACTTCACGGCAGCTACTGCACGCTCGATGATTTCCTCACGATTGGAATTGAATTTATATTTGATATGCGAATCCGATGTACCGATACCTGTATGAATACGTTTGTGCTTGGCAAACTTCAGAGCATCCGCAGCTACATCTATATCTTTTTGTACCGCACGGGTTAATGCGCAAATAGTAGGCCATGTCACCGCTTTGGATATTTCAATAACAGAGTTGAAATCTCCCGGACTGGAAATCGGGAATCCGGCTTCAATAACATCCACGCCCAGCAGTTCCAATGCCTTTGCTACCTGAATCTTTTCCACTGTGTTCAATTGGCATCCCGGAACCTGCTCGCCATCGCGGAGCGTTGTGTCGAAAATAAATAACTTGTCACTCATTTCTTATAGTTTTTATAAATTATTGCCATTAAAAAAAGCCTTTCACACTTGGAAGTGAGAAAGGCTTTCGAATATTCTAATCGTTACATATATTCACGCACAGCACTCACTTCCACTAAACCTTGCCAGTAGAATAATAATACCACACAGTAGAATATATGTAAAGTTCTGTATCATTTTTATCTTCTTGTTTTTATTATAACGGTGCAAAGGTATAGATAATTTCGTAGCACACAAACAAATTCGTTACTTTTTTATCTAAAAAAGCATCATTTTATAAGTTTGCTATTAAATAACTCTATAAAGTATAACAAAAAAGGGGGATACATGATGTATCCCCCTTTTTATATGCTCCTATGTGATAAGAATTACTTCTTGTCGCAAGCTTTATCACATTCTTTTTTCTCTTTGCAGCAAGCTTTTGTGCTATCACAAGCAGCAGAATCTGCCTTGCAGCAAGCCTGTACTGAATCACATGCCTGTGCTTCTTCTACAACTTCAACTTCGGTAGCTTCCACTTCAGTATTAGCAGCTTTTTTGTTACCACAAGAAGTCACGGCGAAAGAAAATGCAACTGCAACAGCTGCCAAAAATAACTTTGTCTTCATCTCTAATTTTGCTTTAAACATTAATAATAAATAGTGCGGCGCAAATATAAGCAAAAAATTAGAATTATACAAACACAAAAAGCCTCCATATCGAAATGATATGGAGGCTTCTCTCTAAAACGGCAACTACCTACTCTCCCACTTGACGCAGT